>OJKJ01000240.1_pt1 | contig 38366 bp, 30 predicted proteins | sample 1596491 | NCBI WGS metagenome assembly OJKJ01 (sample SAMEA4350160, study PRJEB24818) | metagenome | biome: human; feature: gut; material: faeces | place: Denmark | collected 2013-09 | reverse complement strand
TGCAGAACGGAGGAGGTCAGCGAGGCCGCGGTGGCCGGCAAACCGGAGGCTGTCAGCGAAGCCGGCATGGCCGGAGAACCGGAGGCTAACAGGGGAGCCGCCGTGGCGAGAGAACGGGAGGCTATCAGGGAAACCGTGACGGCCAGAGAACCGGAGGCTATCAGGGGAACCGTGACGGCCAGAGAACCGGAGGCTATCAGGGGAACCGTGACGGCCAGAGAACCGGAGGCTATCAGGGAAACCGTGACGGTCAGGGAGGAAGAGGACTGAATATTCCGAAGCCGTCCTTTGAGACGCCGGTTGTACAGAAACAGCAGAACAACAAGCAGAATAAGAATGCTTATAAGAGTGATAAATACGATAAGAAGAACCGTGAGGACGGAAACCACGCAAAACAGGGCAAGGGAACAAAAGCTCCTGTACTGCCGCCGCAGCCAAAAAGAGAAGAGCCTAAGGTGGAAGTGGTTAAGACCATCATTATTCCTGAAGTGATTACAATTAAAGAACTGGCCGCGAAGATGAAGCTTCAGCCGTCCGTTATTGTAAAGAAACTCTTCCTTCAGGGAAAAGTTGTAACGATCAACCAGGAAGTGGATTACGGGCAGGCGGAAGAAATCGCCATGGAATTCGATGTACTCTGCGAAATGGAAGAAAAAATAGATGTAATCGAAGAACTCCTTAAAGAGGAGGACGAGAACGAGGCAGAGATGGCGGAAAGACCGCCGGTTGTCTGCGTTATGGGCCACGTTGACCATGGAAAAACATCACTTCTGGATGCAATCCGCCAGACGAATGTGACGGCCAAAGAGGCGGGCGGTATTACACAGCATATCGGCGCTTATATGGTGGAAATTAACGGTCAGCAGATTACTTTCCTGGATACGCCGGGACATGAGGCATTTACGGCCATGCGTATGAGAGGCGCGAAATCGACCGATATCGCAATCCTTGTAGTCGCAGCGGACGACGGCGTTATGCCTCAGACAATCGAGGCAATTAATCATGCAAAAGCAGCCGGCGTCGAGATTATTGTGGCGGTCAACAAAATTGATAAGCCAAGCGCCAATATTGAGAAGGTTAAGCAGGAGTTAATTGAATACGAACTGGTATCCGAAGACTGGGGCGGCAGCACTATTTTCGTTCCTGTATCCGCTCATACGAAAGAAGGAATTCCGGAGCTTCTGGAGATGATCCTTCTGACGGCCGAAGTCAAAGAGCTTAAGGCTAATCCGAACCGTACGGCAAGAGGTCTTGTAATCGAAGCCGAACTTGATAAAGGTAAAGGCCCGGTTGCTACTGTTCTTGTACAGAAGGGCACGCTGCGTGTCGGAGATCCGATTGCGGCAGGAGCCTGCTATGGCAAGGTACGTGCAATGATGGATGACAAGGGACGCCGCGTAAAAGAAGCCGGCCCGTCCACTCCGGTAGAAATTCTCGGATTAAACGATGTGCCGAAGGCAGGAGAAGTATTTGTTGCTACGCCGAATGAGAAGGAAGCAAGAAGCTTTGCGGAAACATTTATTTCCGAGGGTAAGAATAAATTAATTGAAGATACTAAGGCTAAGCTGTCATTAGACGATCTGTTCTCACAGATCAAAGCCGGAAATGTCAAAGAACTTCCGATCATCGTAAAAGCCGATGTTCAGGGTTCTGTAGAGGCAGTAAAACAGAGTCTTGTCAAGCTGTCAAATGATGAGGTAGTTGTAAAAGTCATCCACGGAGGCGTCGGCACAATTAATGAGTCCGATGTCAGCCTGGCAGCGGCGTCCAATGCCATTATTATTGGTTTTAATGTGCGCCCGGATGTTACGGCCAAATCAATCGCAGAGCGTGAAAAAGTAGATATGCGTCTCTACCGTGTAATTTACCAGGCAATCGAAGACGTGGAAGCAGCCATGAAGGGTATGTTAGATCCAATCTTCGAAGAGCAGATTATCGGCCACGCTGTAATCCGCCAGACCTTTAAGGCATCCGGTGTCGGAACAATTGCCGGCTCCTATATTCTGGACGGTAAATTCCAGAGAGGCTGCAAGGTAAGGATTACCAGGGACGGAGAGCAGATATTTGACGGACCTCTGGCATCCCTGAAGAGATTCAAGGATGATGTCAAGGAAGTCAATGCCGGATATGAGTGCGGTCTTGTATTCGAGAAATACAACGATGTACAGGAAGACGACATGATCGAGGCATATGCAATGGTAGAGGTTCCCCGCTAAGGGAACCTTCTGCCTGACTGATGGCGGTGAAAGACGGAAGACGTTTTACATCGTTGGAAAGAGAGGCATGAATAATGCGCAAAAACAGCATTAAAAATACACGTATTAACAGTGAGGTTCAGAAAGAGCTGAGCGAGATTATCAGCCGTGAATTAAAGGATCCGAGAATTCATCCCATGACGACGGTTGTATCGGTGGAGGTGACTCCGGATCTGAAATTCTGCAAGGCGTATATCAGTGTTCTCGGAAGCGAGGAGGCTGGCAAAGATACAGTTCAGGGGCTTAAGAGTGCGGCCAGCTTCATACGCACCCAGCTGGCCAAAAGAATCAATTTGAGAAATACTCCGGAACTCAGCTTCATCCTGGATCAGTCGATCGAGTACGGCGTCAATATGACGAGACTGATTAACGAAGTGACGGCAGGGATGAATGAAAGCGGAGCTAAAGAAGAGGATTCGGAAGAAGAGCTTTTGGAAGACACCTCAAACGAATAATAGATGGTTAAGCCTCCGGTGAATTTCGGAGGCTGTCTGATTGGTGGCGGTGACCTGTGCGCGGAGCGTGCAGAGGTTATCGTTGAATCCGGTAATCTGTGCGCACAGCGCCCGGATTATCGCTGAGCAGGAGATGATATAGAGGATGAGTAATTTATTAAATGAAGTTCTTGACGGCGTAAACAATGTTGTCCTGTTAGGACACCTCCATCCGGATGGCGACTGTGTCGGCACCTGCCTTGGTATGTATAATTATCTGTCGGAAAATTACCCGCAGCTCACCGTTGATCTGTATTTAGACCATCCGGCCGGAAAGTTTTCTTATATGAAAAATTTTGACCGGATTAAAACGGAGATGGAGCCGGGAAAAGTTTATGAATTATGTATTACACTGGACAGCAGCGATGCACAACGGCTTGGAATCTTCCTGCCTTATTTTCAGGACGCCGGGGCGACTCTCTGCATTGATCATCACGTGACGAATAAAGGGTTTGCCGGTAAGAACCATGTTGTTCCTTCTGCCAGCTCCTGCAGTGAGGTGCTTTATACCTTGCTGGAAGACAGCAAAATCAGCAGGAATACCGCAGAATGCCTATACACGGGAATCGTTCACGATACAGGTGTGTTCAAATACAGCAATACGTCCAAAAGAACGATGGAGATTGCCGGAAACCTGGTGGACAAAGGCCTGAATAGCGCTAAGATTATCGACGACAGTTTTTACCGGAAGACTTATGTACAGAATCAGGTACTGGGACGCGCTCTTTTAGAAAGCTTCCTGTTTATGGACGGACGCTGCATTTTCACAGCACTGAAACAGAAGGATCTTGATTTTTACGGGGCGGACAGCAATGATTTGGACGGTATTATTGATCAGCTCCGGATTACGGAAGGAGTCGAGTGCGCCGTTTTCATTTACGAGAAAGAACCTCATGTATATAAGGTCAGCATGCGCTCCAACGATTATGTGGATGTGAGCAAAATTGCCTCTTATTTCGGCGGCGGCGGCCATGTCCGTGCAGCCGGATGTACAATAAGCGGAAGTGCTTATGATGTCCTGAATAATCTTTCAAAACATATTGAACAGCAGATGAAAGAGCATGATAACAAATGATCCATGGAATAATTAACATATACAAAGAACCGGGCTACACATCCCACGATGTGGTTGCGAAACTGCGCGGTATATTAAAACAGAAAAAGATAGGCCATACGGGAACACTGGATCCGGAAGCGGAGGGAGTGCTTCCCGTATGTCTCGGAAAAGGCACAAAGCTCTGCGATATGCTGACTGATAAGCGAAAGACGTACCGGGCCGTCATGTTACTGGGAATAGAAACAGATACGCAGGATACCACAGGTACGATCCTCCAAAAGAGGGATACGTCCGGCCTGAATGAAAAACAGGTGAGGGAAGCCATCCTGAGCTTTATCGGCCATTATGAACAGATTCCGCCGATGTATTCCGCGCTGAAGGTAAACGGCAGGAAACTCTACGAGCTGGCCCGCGAGGGGAAAGAAGTGGAGAGAAAAGCAAGGCCGGTGGAGATCTACGGCCTGGAGATAGAAGATGTGGATCTTCCCAGAGTCACTATGCGCGTCGATTGCTCCAAAGGAACATATATCCGGACGCTTTGCCATGATATCGGCGGCAAGCTGGGATGCGGCGGATGCATGGAGAAGCTGTTCAGAACCAGGGTGGACCGCTTTGAGATAGAAGACAGCCTGCGCCTGGGGGAAGTGGAAAAACTGGTGGAAGAAGGCCGGCTGGCGGAAAAAATCATTCCGGTCGATCAGATGTTTTCATCCTTGCCGGAGTTTGTCTCAGAAGGAGAGGAACTGGACAGGCTGCTTCACAACGGCAATTTCTTTCCTCTGAGCTTTGTACCTGACGGGACGGCGGCCGGTTGGAAAAAAGACGGACAGGAGACGGCAATCCGTGTCTATGACAGCAGCCGTCGTTTTGTCGGTATTTATCTGTATGCCGAAGATGAGGGCAAATGGAAACCAAAGAAAATTTTTCTGGGAGGAGATTAGTATGCGGTATATTACCGGAACCAGAGAATTTAATATAGAAGAACCGACGGTTGTTACACTTGGAAAATTTGACGGCCTTCACAGAGGTCATCAGAAACTTCTGAATGAAGTATTCCGCTTTAGGGATAAAGGGTATAAAACTGCGGTTTTCACTTTTGAGACGGCTCCCGGGACTCTGATGAAAGGGAAACTCCAGACGATGATTACGACAAATGCCGAGCGGAGGGAAAACCTGGAGAAAGCAGGAGTCGATTATCTCGTTGAATATCCTTTTAACCAGGAAGTGGCCCATATGCAGCCGGAGGAATTTGTTTCCCATATATTGTGCGGCCAGATGAAGGCCAGGGCAATTGTGACAGGAACTGATTTCCGCTTCGGATATCAGAGAAAGGGAGATGTGGAGCTGCTGAAAAGTCTGGCTGGTAAATACGGCTATGAAATGGTGATTGTAGACAAGGCGCTGGACGGAAGCAGGGAAATCAGCAGCACTTATATCCGGGAAGAGCTGGCCCGGGGAAATATTAAAAAGGCAAACGAACTTCTGGGATATACGTATATGATCCATGGCCGTGTCATCCATGGCCGGCATTTGGGTACGACACTCGGATTTCCTACGGTTAATATCGAACCGAGAGAGCAGAAGCATCTGCCGGCATTCGGGGTGTATCTTTCAAAGGTAGTGATAGACGGAAATATCCATAACGGTATTACAAATATCGGCAGAAAGCCTACAATAGAAGGAAAACACCCGGTTGGAGTGGAAACCTATATATACGACTTGGATGCTGATCTTTATGATAAGTGGATTGAGGTCAGACTAACCGATTTTATACGTCCTGAGCAGAGGTTTTCCAGTGTGGAAGCTCTGAAAGAAAGGGTCCTGGCAGACAAAGAAGCCGGAAGAAGGCTACACGCCCGGCCGTACAGCATAATCGCTGAGACAGATTAAGGTAACAGTTCATGCTGTCTGAACTGTTACGGATTAAGAAAGAAATACAGAGCAGGAGGGGAGCCGCAGAGTCATGAACTGACTAAGGGGCTCCCCTCTTTAATTGATGGCGGTGACCTGTGCGCGGTGCGTACGGGTCACCGTTAAATCCACTTCTGCACTTCTTCACATACCAGTCTGATATATACGCTAAGCGGCATATCCCCGCATCCCACCACGGTATGGTGGCAGTGCTGGCTGACAGGTATCAATATCTTATGGGCCCGGCTGCTGCCTATGGCCGAGGACATTGCCGGTGTGATCTCACCCAGCAATGAATCGGCAATGACAATTCCCAGGGGCCCGATAATTAAATCGGCATCGCGGCAGGCCGTGATAACAGGATTTTCTCCTGTGGCACCCAGATCGGCTCCCGCCTTCAGCATAGCAGAAGTGGCGATACTGTTGGTGCCGATGGCTGTGAGAGGCAGATCCGGGTATGTATTCTTAAGCTGTTCTACCACAGTTTTTCCCATCCGGCCGCCCTGGCCGTCAATTACTACGATTTTTTTCATAAAAATTGACGAATCCTTTCTGCTTTTTAAAATAATACCCCAGTATATTTTTACTAGCATATCATAAAAAATGTAAAAAGGAAAGAGAAAAACGCATTTTTTCGGTTTACAAGGCAGAACTTTTCTATTATAATCTTGATAATGCCTTACTGGGGTCTTTTGGCAAAAAGGACTTCTGAGCGGCTTTTAGAAAATGTAAACTGCAGACAATGAGAGGGAAAAAACATGAGGAGAAACGACATTCACAAAGTGATGATTATCGGTTCCGGTCCAATTATTATCGGACAGGCATGCGAGTTCGATTATTCCGGAACTCAGGCATGTAAGGCGTTAAAAAACCTTGGTTACGAGATTGTACTGGTAAACTCTAATCCGGCGACGATTATGACGGATCCGGAGACAGCAGATGTAACATACATCGAACCGCTTAATGTTGAGAGACTGACACAGATCATTGATAAAGAGAGACCGGACGCATTACTTCCTAACCTGGGAGGACAGTCAGGTCTTAACCTTTGTTCTGAACTTGCTGCGGCAGGAGTTCTTGATAAATATAATGTAAAAGTAATCGGAGTCCAGGTTGATGCAATCGAGCGCGGGGAAGACCGTATCGAATTCAAGCATGCAATGGAGAGCCTGGGAATCGAGATGGCAAGAAGCGAGGTTGCTTACACCGTAGAGCATGCTCTTGAAATTGCCGATAAACTGGGATATCCGGTTGTGCTTCGTCCGGCTTACACGATGGGCGGCGAGGGCGGCGGCCTTGTATATAATGTAGAAGAATTAAAAACAGTCTGTGCGAGAGGCCTTCAGGCCAGTATGGTAGGCCAGGTACTCGTCGAAGAATCCATCTTAGGCTGGGAAGAATTAGAGCTGGAAGTTGTACGTGACGCTAAAAACAATATGATCACCGTTTGTTTTATTGAAAACATCGATCCTCTCGGCGTTCATACCGGCGACTCATTCTGCTCCGCACCAATGCTTACTATTTCAGAAGAAGTCCAGAAACGTTTACAGGAAAAATCATACAAAATTGTTGAGGCGATTGAAGTAATCGGCGGTACAAACGTGCAGTGGGCACATGATCCGAAGACTGACCGAGACATCGTAATCGAGATTAATCCAAGAACCTCCCGTTCCTCTGCTCTGGCATCCAAGGCAACAGGCTTCCCGATTGCCCTCGTATCTGCCATGCTGGCAACAGGGCTTACTCTGGATGAGATTCCGTGCGGTAAATGCGGCACTCTGGATAAATACGTTCCGTCCGGCGATTATATTGTAATTAAATTTGCACGCTGGGCATTTGAGAAATTCAAAGGCTCTGAGGATAAACTGGGAACTCAGATGAAAGCCGTAGGCGAGGTTATGAGTATCGGAAAGACCTATAAAGAGGCATTCCAGAAAGCAATCCGAAGCCTGGAGAGAGGCAGCTACGGACTCGGCCATGTGAAGGATTTTGACCAGAAAACGAAAAAAGAACTCCTGTCCATGCTCCATGTACCGACCAGCCAGCGTCAGTTCATTATGTATGAAGCTCTGAGAAAAGGCGCAACGGTAGACGAACTCTTTGAGCTTACCAAGATTAAGCACTACTTTATCGAACAGATGAAGGAGCTGGTGGAAGAGGAAGAAGCACTGCTGCAGTATAAGGGACAGGTACCTCCGTCAGAAGTACTCCGTCAGGCTAAGCTTGATGGCTTTGCGGATAAATATCTGAGTGAAATTCTGGAAATTTCGGAAGAGACTGTTCGTGATGCCAGAACAGCGGCAGGAATCGTGGAAGGCTGGGAAGGCGTTCATGTAAGCAGCACCGAAGATTCTGCTTATTATTACTCCAGCTACCATATTAAAGATGAAAGTCCATGCAGCGACAATAAGAAGATTATGATTCTCGGAGGAGGTCCTAACCGTATCGGCCAGGGTATCGAATTTGACTACTGTTGTGTTCATGCGGCAATTGCCCTGAAAGAGCTGGGATTTGAGACTATCATTGTTAACTGTAATCCGGAGACCGTATCCACCGATTATGATACATCCGATAAACTGTACTTTGAGCCACTGACTCTGGAAGATGTTTTAAGTATTTACCATAAGGAAAAACCGCTGGGCGTTATTGCACAGTTTGGCGGACAGACACCGCTTAACCTGGCCGCAGATCTTAAGAAATACGGCGTAACAATCCTCGGAACCACACCTGAGACGATTGACATGGCGGAGGATCGGGATCTGTTCCGCGATATGATGGACAAGCTTCAAATCCCAATGCCTGAGTCAGGAATGGCTGTCAATGTAGATGAGGCTCTCGTTATTGCAAACCGCATCGGATATCCGGTAATGGTTCGTCCTTCCTACGTTCTCGGAGGACGCGGCATGGAGGTTGTTCATGACGATGAAGCTCTGACATATTATATGAAGGAAGCCGTAGGCGTTACTCCTGACCGTCCGATTCTGATTGACCGTTTCCTGCACCATGCGACAGAGTGTGAGGCGGATGCCATCAGCGACGGAGAGAATGTATTTGTACCGGCTGTAATGGAACACATCGAGCTTGCCGGTATCCACTCCGGAGACTCAGCCTGCATCCTTCCATCCAGAAATCTGACGAAAGATCAGGTAGATACAATCCGCGACTATACTAGCCGCATTGCGAAAGAAATGCACGTTGTCGGCCTGATGAATATGCAGTATGCGATTGAGGATGGAGAGGTATACGTACTGGAAGCGAATCCAAGAGCATCCAGAACCGTGCCGCTGGTATCCAAAGTCTGCAACATCAAGATGGTAAAACTGGCAACTGACATCATGACATCCCATCTGACAGGAAGACCGTCACCGGTTCCGACACTGACTGAGAAGAAGATTCCTCATTACGGAGTGAAGATGCCGGTATTCCCGTTCAAGATGTTTCCTGAGGTTGACCCGGTACTGGGACCGGAGATGCGTTCCACAGGCGAGGTTCTGGGTATGTCCGCAAATCTGGGCGAAGCGATTTACAAGGCACAGGAAGCAACTCAGACAAGACTGCCAAGTTCCGGAACCGTACTGCTCAGTGTCAACGATATGGACAAACCGGAATTGATTGAAGTTGCCAAGGGATTCTATGACTGCGGATTCAAGCTGATGGGAACTGGCAGAACTTACGACATTATGGCAGCAGCAGGGCTTCCGGCTGAGAAAATTGCCAAGATTGACGAGGGACGTCCGAACATTCTTGATAAGATTACAAATAAGAAGGTTGATATTATAATCAACACCCCTCTTGACAAGAAAGGTCTGGGAGATGACAGCTATATCAGGAAGGCAGCCGTAAAAGGCAAGATTCCGTACTTTACGAATATGGCTGCAGCGAAGGCTACGGTTCAGGCTCTTAAGACGATTACAAAGAATGGAAATATTGAAGTGAAATCACTTCAGGAGTTCCACAGCGAGATTAAATAGAGCGAATAGATTAAATAGAGATATAGAGTAAAAACAAGGGTGGAAAGATAAAAGGATAAGCAGCCGGTTTTGATATGCCCCCAGTCAGACAGACAGGGGCATATCATTATATGGTTGCTTTTCTGTTTTTACCGGTGATAACGGCGGTAAATGAGATGAAGAATAAAAGCGCCCATGATAATGGCAGCGATATAGGCTAAATCTCCGGCCATAATCCCAAATTGTTCAGCAATCGTTGAAAAAAACGGCTGCGTCGTAGGATAATAGGGCGTTATGTAAAACATGTCCGGATAACCATAGGGACCGGCCAGAATGTTGACAGCCGTTGCAATCCCGCAGCATGCCAGAAACAGCCCGGTGGAGCCGGTAAATCCCTTCCATGATACTGAGCCCATACCTGAAAAAGCGATTAATAGTCCGATAAAAACGAGTAGAATATGCCACATAAAAGAATGGATGGTCAGGCTCCAGTATGGATGCATCATTCCGTACGGAGCCGCAAAAACGAGGATACTTCCGGGCAGATTATAGCAGTACATAAAAGTACAGAGCAGCCTTTCCCACTTCCGGCCGAATTTTGCTGCAAAGGGCAGGATGAGGCAGAGATACATGGGGATGCTGCAAAGCTGAAATGGAAAATACCACCAGTCGTATTTACGGCCATTGACAATATAATACAGAAACATCTGTTTATAACATTCCGAAAGGGCGAGCAGAATCCCCAGAAAGAACAAGAGGCGTACTCTGTATGCCTGCGGCAGACGTCTGCAGAGCCATGCCAGGGTAAAGGCCGCACTCAGGCCGAATAGGGAAAAGCAGATGTGAAATGCTGAAAAGGGAAGCGGCGGAGTCATTGGCCAGGCCGTTTTTATCAACCAGTCTTCCATAAAATTTACCTCACTTTCTAGTTTGTAGTATAAACCTTAATAATAATTTTGCCAATAGCAGGAAACGGTTGGGGATTATTTGCATAAACATTCATAAACTTGTGGAAACCATAAAAAAATGTGGCCCAGGTACTTGATTAATTTTAAAAATACGTTATAATGAAATACTAGAAAAGAAAATTTATATTTATACATATTTGATGCATAAAAATGGCGAATATTAACATAAATATGCGGTCGGAAACAGCAGACCGATCGTGGGTTTATGCATCCGGTATGACAAGAGGAGGATAATTATGAAAAAACAGATTTTAGCATTATCAATGGCAGCACTGATGGCGGCAGCACTTACGGCATGCAGTTCGAAACCGGCAGAGACAGCAGCCCCGGAGACAACACAGGCGCAAACAGCAGAGGCAGCCCCGGAGACAGAGGGCGAGACAGCCGAAGCTTCTGAGGAGGCGACAGGCGGGGCGGAAGCAGCCGGCGGTACACTTGTGATGGCTACCAATGCAGAATTCCCTCCATATGAATACTATGAAGACGGGGATATCGTAGGCATCGATGTAGAAATTGCAAAAGCAATCGCTGCTAAGCTTGGCATGGAGCTTCAAATAGAAGATATGGCTTTTGACGCAATTATTCCGGCAGTAACAAGCGGAAAAGCAGATTTCGGCGCAGCAGGCATGACAGTTACGGAAGAGCGTCAGAGATCAGTTGAATTTACAGATACCTATGCAAACTCAAACCAGGTTGCCATTGTGAAAGAAGACAGTGATATCACAGGCTCTGATGCACTTGCTGGAAAAATTATCGGCGTCCAGCTTGGAACTACAGGTGACGCTCTTGCAACTGAAATTAAAGATGCTACAGTAGAGCGTTATAATAAAGGACTTGAAGCAGTACAGTCCCTTACACAGGGAAAGATTGACGCAGTTGTAATTGACCAGGCGACGGCAGAGGCATTTGTAAAGAAGACAGAAGGCATCAAGATTCTGGAAGAGAAGATGTCAGAAGAAGAATATGCAATTGCAATCAAAAAAGGAAACATGGAACTGGTTGAGAAGATGAACGAAGCAATCAAAGAACTGAAAGAAGAAGGAAAGATTGACGAAATCGTTGCAAAATATATGGATGCAGAGTAAAATAAAGATACACGTTTAATATTGTTAAATATAAGATGGAGGCTGGTATCAGCCTCCATAAAATAACAGATAAGGAAGAAGGATATGTGGCAAAAATTCACTGAGGATTTCTATTTTAATTTTATCGAGAAAGATCGCTGGCTTTACCTGGTAGATGGTCTTAAAATAACGCTTACCGTAACACTGCTGGCAGTAATTCTCGGTATTGTCATTGGTCTGATTGTCGGTGTCATTCGTTCAACTTATGAGAAAACTCATAAACTGAAGATACTCAATTTTATATGTAATCTTTATCTGACCGTGATCCGGGGGACTCCTGTAGTCGTGCAGTTAATGATTATTTACTATGTCATTTTCGGCAGCCTCAGAGTGGACAAAGTTCCGGTTGCCGTGTTAGCGTTTGGTATCAACTCGGGCGCGTATGTGGCGGAAATCTTCAGGAGCGGTATAATGTCTATCGATAACGGACAGTTTGAGGCCGGGCGCAGCCTGGGATTCAACTATCCTCAGACGATGTGGTACATTATTATGCCTCAGGCATTTAAGAATATTTTGCCTGCGCTCTGCAATGAATTTATTTCCCTGCTGAAAGAGACATCGGTTGCCGGTTTTATCGCGCTTCAGGATCTGACAAAAGGCGGGGATATTATCCGGAGTATCACTTACAGTGCAACGATGCCGCTGCTTGCGGTGGCTGCCATATATCTGATTATTGTTATTATATTTACCCAGTTAATTAAATGTCTGGAAAGGAGGCTGAGGCAGAGTGAGCGCTAATATATGGGATCAACCTCTGATCCAGGTGAAAAATCTTCAAAAAAGCTTTGGAGCCAATACCGTTCTGGACGGTGTGACAGTCGATATATACAAAGGGGATGTGGTATGTGTTATCGGGGCGTCAGGCTCAGGTAAAAGCACATTTCTCCGCTGCCTGAATCTTCTGGAGGAACCGACAGGCGGCCAGATTTTATTCGAAGGCACAGACATTACCGATAAAAAAACAGATATTAATAAACACCGTCAGAAGATGGGCATGGTATTTCAGCAATTTAATTTATTTCCTCATATGACAATCCTCGAGAATCTGACGCTGGCGCCGATGAAGCTTCAGGGAAAGAAGAGAGAGGAAACTGAGGCTGAGGCAATGAAACTTCTTGAACGCGTCGGGCTCCAGGACCGGGCTGCGGCCTATCCGAATCAGCTTTCCGGCGGGCAGAAGCAGCGTATTGCGATAGTCAGGGCGCTTTGTATGAAACCGGATGTGATGCTGTTTGATGAACCGACATCGGCTCTGGACCCTGAGATGGTCGGGGAAGTTTTAAGCGTTATGCGTGATTTGGCGGAGGAAAAGATGACAATGGTGGTCGTTACCCATGAGATGGGATTTGCCAGGGAGGTAGCGACACGTGTAATGTTTATGGACGGCGGAAACTTTGCGGAAGAAAATGAACCGAATGAGTTTTTCGGGCATCCAAAGAGCGAAAGATTACAGGCGTTTTTAAGCAAGGTGCTGTAAAACGTTCTATATAATTTATGTTACAGGCAAAACGGGACTGTACAATAAGTCCCAAAAGAGGAATCGCCAGTTCCGGCACAGTGCCGGTTCAGGCGATTCCTCTTTTTAGTAAATTCACCAGGTAATAATCCGGTCCAGCAGGGCCTTTTGTTCCTGGCTTGAACGGGTCAGGTAAATTCTGGTTGTCTCAATGCTGTCATGCCCCATCAGATCGGCTAGAAGAGAAATATCATTGAAACGTTTTAAAAAGTTCTTGGCAAATCGGTGGCGGAATGAATGGGGATAAACGGTTTTTGGATTTATCTTATATAGTTTGGCAAAGTGTTTCAATCTGAGTTCAATACCCCGCGATGAAATCAGGTTCCCGTGCTGGTTTAAAAATATAAATCCGCTCCTCGTTCCGCGTTCCATGAACCAGGGGATGGCTTCCGCGCAGAGACTTCGTGGGAAGTACAGACGCCGTATTTTGCCCCCTTTAGTATATAGATCCAAATAACCGAGACGCAAATCTTCTATTTTAATCTGCAGTAATTCACTTACCCGGGCGCCGGTTGCACCAAGAAACCGGATGACAAAATACCAGTACATATTTCCGTCCTGTTTTAATCTGCGCTTCATGCGCTCATAATCCCGCTGAGAAATAACGGTATCAAGATAACTTTTTTTCTGTTCTTTTACAGGCTGCATTCTGTAGACGCCGTCCCTTGTTATTTTAACCGGATTTAAGTGGATTGGTTCCTGCCAGTCGGGAGGACCTCCGGAGGGGAGTGTCAGTGAAGCAGGAAGCCGGCCGCTCTCCTGTAAATAGTCAAGGTAACGGTTCATACCGTAAATTCTTGTATTTACGGTATTGAGCTGATAGTTTTTGAGCAGATATTCCCTGTATCTTTTCAAATTTTCGACTGTAAGCTCACCGCAAAGTGAAATAAACATTGAGACTGAGCAGGCATAGGAAGTGAGAGTCTTAGCTGAGCGTCCCTGCTTTTCCAGGTATATTTTAAATTGTTCTACTGTATTTTCAAGTGATTCCTCCATGTATAACTCCTTTTACTGAAGACGGTGGCCTGTTATCTTGTTACCAGTCCACCACCTTGTTGATGATTTCATATTGCTCACTGCTGGAACGGCGCAGATAAATCCTGGTGGTTTCCAGGTTTTTGTGGCCAAGCAGATCGGAGAGGAGAGAGATATCTCCGCATTTTTCGATAAAGCTTTTGGCAAAACGGTGGCGGAAAGAATGAGGATGAACCACTTCTGGGTTCATCCCGTAGGCAAGAGCCATATTCTTGAGTTGGCCCCGGATTCCACCGGGGGTAATGGGGTTCCCATACCGGTTTAGAAATACAAATCCGCGTTCCTGTCTGATTGCTTTCAACCAGGCAATAGCATCTTTTTGCAGAGCTTTAGGTACATAGATGCGCCTGACCTTATTTCCTTTTGAGTAGATGTCCTTATATCCGGTGAAGATATCTTCAGCTTCAAACTGGATTACCTCGCTGACACGCGCTCCGGTTGCAGCCATAAAACGGATAATAAAATAATAGAGGTATTTCTCATCACGGAGCAGACAATTTTTGAGGTATTCATAATCTGCCTCGCTGATTACATTGTCAAGATAATTTTTATGCTGGATGCGCACCATAGGAATTTTTCCAGGATTAAGCTTTTTAAACTCAATATATGAGTTCAGCGCCCGAATCCGCAGGTTGACGGTCTGCGGTTTGTAATGTTCCAGAAGAAAAACCTTATACAATTTCAAATTGGAATATGTAATTTCGTGGTATAGTGCAAAAAACTGGCGGATAGCGTAAGCGTATACGTGAATTGTATTTTCCGACATATTTTGTGCTGAAAGATAGAGACGGTAATCTTCGATGCTCATGGCATGCCGGATAGCGGTCTGTTTTGCATATTCCCTTTTTTCTTCATCGGAAGAAGGTTCCGGAGAAAGAATCCCTAAAGCCTGCTCAGGGGCTTCATTGCCGAAGGACAGGGGGATGCAGGCAGTCTGTGGCAGGGAGTCGGATAGGTATTTCATAATGGAAGCTCCTTTCAAATGTTAAATTTGTGAATGTGATTCATCGTAACAGCTCATACTGTCCGAACTGTTACGATGAATCACAAGGATCTTGGAAAGGATGACATGATAAATAAACAGGAAATACCGCTGCCCGCGTTCTATTTGAACAGATTTTCTGCATAAATATACCATAATTCATCCCAAATAAATTACCCAAATCCATGTTATCAAAAATTCAGTGATAAAAAATCTTATACTACTATACCATCCTATTGATTGAGAATCAATGAATATTTACTTAATAATACAAGTAAATCTATTTTATGTTGAAATAGTATGACAAAATAGGGTGATAAAACATCCTTAACTTGCGATAATTTTCCTTATCCGAAGTATAATGACCTCGTAATGCAATTAGGAATTTCGAAAAATATTTCAAAAAGAAAAAAAGGAGAGTGCATTAATTATGAGAAAGCAGACTAAATTAGTTGCAGTTTTATCTGCAGCAGCTTTACTCGCTATGGGTGCTTCCATGACATCTTTCGCCGCTGGTTGGGAAAAAGATGACGCTGGTATCTGGCACTATTATGACAGCGATGATGAGATGGTAACAAGCGAATGGAAAAAGGATGGCGGAAAGTGGTTTTACCTGGATGATGACGGTGAAATGCTGACAGACGCTTGGGTTGACGATGAATACTATGTTGGCAACGACGGTGCTATGCTGATCAATTCCTGGATTAAGACTACTGTTGATGATGAAGTTGACGATCCGGATGAAGATGGCGACAGCTGGTATTATTTTGGAAGCAAAGGTAAAAAAGTTACCAGCGATTCCAAAAAAATCAACGGCAGAACCTATTACTTTGACGGAGAAGGCCGTATGGAAGATGGCTGGTATGAGTCTGAAAACGGTGACGTTTACTACTTAGGTGGAGAAGACGAAGGCTGGAGATCAGAGAATCAGTGGTTATGGCTGGAAAAACCATCAGAAGACGATGAGATCGGTAACTGTACTGATGATGATAATGATCCTTGTGATGAAGAGGGCTGGTACTACTTCGGAAGCAACGGCAAGATGTACAAAGAAGCTAAGAAGAAAAAAGTAAATGGCAGATTCTACTTCTTTAACGAACATGGCCAAATGCTTTATGAGTGGATTAATGGTTCCAAGGTAGCAGTAGGTTCCAATGGTAACATGGTACTTGATGGAAATAACGCTGGTGCATCTCCAAGTGATATGCTTTACATGAATCAGATAGAAGAAGGCTGGAGAGCTGATGGCTGGTATGAGATTGACGGTTCTCAGGATACGAATACCGACAATGACACAGACTGGTACTACTTCAAAGATGGAAAAGCTAAAAAAGCTGAGGACTATATCACAAAAGATGGTGATAACGTAGCAATCTTCAGAGAAAAAATCAAAATTAAAGCAAGCAATAATAAGTACTTCTGCTTTGATGAGTATGGACGTATGCAGACTGGTCTCCAGAAGTTAAAAGACGGTTTCTATTTCTTTGACGATAATGGTTATATGAAGACAGGAAAAGTTTCCAATGTTGAAGATGATGATGACGCCTTTACATTCTACTTCAATACAAAGAATGGCGGAAACGGCAGAGGCTGGATTGGTGAAAAATCAGGATATCTGTATTGGAACGGTAAGCGTCTTGAGGCAGAAGATGATTACAGAATCTACAGAGTTAATGATAAATATTACTTAGTGAATGCATCCGGTAAGATTCAGAAATCCTCTTCCAAGAAATATGATATCGAAGAAAATGGCGATGATCTTTACGTAAAATTCGGTAACGGTGATACGGTTGAAGGACTTTATACAGATAAAGAACTGACGAAACCAGCATTCAACGATGGTACTCTGTTTGTATATGAATGGCCGCATATTGCACTGTATGATGGTGATTGGACTGAAAAACCATTAACCAGAGCTGCTGCAGATGGTGACTTTTTAGGTGAATTAACAGCTGAATAATTTATTTAAAATGGACGGTGGATTTTCCACCGCCCATTTTTAATCATAGAATTTTGAATTGTTATAAAATTTATTTATTTGGGTTGTTAAGTCCTAACCAACCTTCTGTTGGGGTTGAATTTTTCTTGATTTCGGTATAAGTGTAAAGGTCATCGTCGTAAAGCTGGATAAACGGTACTGATAAGATCATATCGTCAGTAACATTTTCATAATTACCGTTGATTTCGTTAATCATTTCAGCAACTAATTCATCATCAGTATACTCAAAATTGGAACCTTTAATCTTGGTAACTTTCTTGCCACTAATTGTTACTTCTACATCATCCTCAGCAATTCCCTTGTTTTCAAGGTCATACTTCTTGGAAGATTTCTGAACTTTACCCTTTTTATTTACCAGATAGATGTCTCCATCATAGTAATAGAGTCTGTAATCATCATCAGCATCCAGTCTCTTACCGTTAAAGTACAGATAGTCATCTTTCAGTCCCTTGTAGCCCTGACCATTCTTACCGTTCTTAGTGTTGAAGTAGAAGGTGTAATCATCATCATCACACTCTACACTTGTTACACGGCCTGTCTTCTGGTAGCCATTCTCGTCGAAGTAGTAGAAGCCGCTGTCAGCGTTGATATACTGTAAACCATCCTGCATCTGGCCTTTTTCATTGAATGCAAAATATTTTCCATTGATTTTGATTCTCTGAACGTAAACCATCTTACCATCTTCATCGTAAGTGGCTTTGTCTTTATAACCGCCATCAGCGTATTTGATTTCACCGTCATCTACGTAGTACCAGTCTGTATCACCATCTGTACCCACGTCTTCAGAACCATCCATTTCATACCAGCCGTCTGCTCTCCAGCCTTCTTCAACAGCGTTGTAGTATCTCATATCCTCAACGCTTGCGGAACCAGCACTTGCCACACCATCAAGCTGCGCATTTGAGCTTACAGTCTTTGCCGTACCGTTAATCCACTCATACAGCATCTGGCCATGATTGTTGAACATATAGTATCTTCCATTAATCTTTTTCTTGTTTGCGCCGGTATAAACTTTACCGGAAGACTGGAAGTAATACCAACCTTCGTCATCGCAGTCGTCATCTTCTGTACAGCCGAGAACAACTTCCAGGTTGTCATCATCATCTAAGTCATCTTCGTCGAGTCCGGATTTCTCAAGCCATAACCACTGGCTCTCAGCTCTCCAGCCTTCGTCTTCACCACCTAAATAGAAAGCGTCATCGCCATCCTGGTGCCAGCCTGTTAACATCTCACCGTCTTCGTTGAAGTAGTATGTTTTTCCATTGATCTTCTTGGAATCATCAGTAACTTTCTTACCTTTGTTTCCGAAGTAATACCAATGCTCACCACCGTCATCCGGATCATCTTCCTCATCATCAGCCAGAGTCTTAATCCAGGAATTTACGAGCATACGTCCGTCACCGTCTACGTAATATTCATCATCAACCCAGCTGTCTGTCAGCATTTCGCCGTCTTCGTCAAGATAGAACCAGTAAGCACCATCCTTTTTCCACTCATCGGTTACCATCTCATCATCGCTGTCATAATAGTGCCAGATACCAGAATCATCTTTTTCCCAACCAGCGGCGAAAGATGTCATGGAAGCACCCATAGCGAGTAAAGCTGCTGCAGATAAAACTGCAACTAATTTAGTCTGCTTTCTCATAATTAATGCACTCTCCTTTTTTCTTTTTGAAATATTTTTCGAAATTCCTAATTGCATTACGAGGTCATTATACTTCGGATATGGAAAATTATAGAAGCCGACAATGAATGGAAAGAAGAGCTGAAGAAAATTATATTTTGAATTACATAAATATACAAGAATGCGGCAGATGCAGATTATGCTTTAGTTCATAATCTGCATCTGCCGCATATAAATCGCCGGATAAACTAACTTACCGCTACCGGGCTCTATTCATCTGCATCCCCGCAATTGCCTATATTAAATTTCTCCATCAATTCCGTCAGCTTTCGTATGCAGTAATCCATCTCCCTGAGTTCTTCATCCGTATAGGAACTGAGTCCGTAAAGAGTTGATTCAAGCATCCCCCTTTTTATATCGTCCATCATCGCACGGCCGCGGTCACAGATACGGATATAAACACGCCGACGGTTTTCCTTATCGTGGATGCGCTCCACCAGTTCCTTTTCCTCTAAAACATTGATCATTTTGGAAAGCTGCTGCTTGGTTATCTGTAATTTATCGGCAAGTTCCGACATGGTATAATCCACATCAGCCCAATTATCAAGTGCCACCAGGGTGAAAAAGGGGAGGGAATTTACTTTGACGTCATTTTCATGCTGGTACTGGCATTTGGCCAGAGTAAGGAAAGCAACGGCAAATTCAAGAAAATGTACACCCACGGAATTAATGTCCGGTCTTCCGCCGCTTTCACAATTTATTCTGTTTTCTATATTCTCCATAAATAACTCCTCCAAATAAAATATAAAGTTAATTACAAGCATATTAGTAGGGAATCAGATGATTAGCCCACGTTCACATCCTAGCATATTTCGAAATACAAGTCAATATTTATTAAAAGTAAATAAATATTGACTATTAAATATTGACAAATATAAATATAAGAGGTATATATTTAATAAATCAGTGCGATGAAAAAATTGAAGGAGATTCGTACAAAACTCCGCCAATTTTAAAAAGCGCCTGATATGGTTATTATATAAAACAATGATACAAATAAGAGGAGAACAACATGAAAGAGAGCAACGACGGCAATAAAGCACCTAAAAAATCTTTCCTATATTATTATGGACTGGTCATGCTGGTATTGATGCTGCTTAATATTTTTATTTTTCCGTCCCTGATGGACCGGACGGAGCAGGTCAGATACGATCAGTTTGTAGATGAACTGAACAAGAAAAATGTAGATGAGGTTTATGTAACTACGAATGGCGAAATAGTATACACTCTGAAAGACAGTAAGTGGAAAATTAACTATAAGACAGGTTCATTTCCGGGAGACGATTTGCAGCAGCGGATTACGGATGCCGGCGTAGTGAAATACAGCTCTGAGATTCCGACCCAGGCATCCCCTCTTCTGAATTTTCTGGTTACCTGGATTCTTCCGCTGATTATTTTTATTGGACTTGGCCAGCTGATGAGCCGTGCAATGATGAAACGGATGGGCGGAGGCAACGCAATGACATTTGGAAAGTCCAATGCGAAAATTTACGCGGAATCGGAGACAGGCAAGACATTTGCCGATGTGGCCGGCCAGGACGAGGCCAAGGAGGCGCTGCAGGAAATTGTCGATTTCCTGCATAATCCCCAGAAGTATGCGGAGATTGGCGCTATACTTCCGAAAGGAGCTTTGCTTGTAGGCCCTCCGGGAACCGGTAAGACGCTCCTTGCAAAAGCGGTTGCGGGTGAAGCGCATGTTCCGTTTTTCTCAATATCCGGATCGGAATTCGTAGAAATGTTTGTGGGAATGGGCGCTGCAAAAGTCCGCGATCTCTTCAAGCAGGCGAATGAAAAAGCACCCTGTATCGTATTTATTGACGAGATCGATACAATTGGTAAGAAGCGTGACGGTGCAGGCATGGGAGGCAATGATGAGCGGGAACAGACATTAATCCAGCTTCTTACAGAGATGGATGGATTTGACAGACGGAAGGGTGTTGTTATTCTGGCCGCAACCAACCGTCCCGAATCATTGGATAAGGCGCTCCTGAGACCGGGCCGCTTTGACAGAAGAATCCCGGCCGAGCTTCCTGATTTGAAGGGCAGGGAGGCAATTCTTAAGGTACACTCAAAGCAGGTGAAAATTGACGAAACAGTAGATTTCAATGCAATCGCCAGGGCCACCAGCGGTGCCAGCGGAGCGGAGCTTGCCAATATTATTAATGAGGCGGCCCTGAGGGCGGTCAGGATGGGAAGGAAGACCGTATCGCAGGCCGATCTGGAAGAAAGTGTGGAGACGGTAATTGCAGGATATCAGAGAAAAGACGCCGGCGTCTCAACGGATGAGAAAAAGATTGTATCCTACCATGAAGTTGGTCATGCCTTAGTAGCGGCTTTACAGAGCCATTCAGCTCCGGTTCATAAAATTACAATTATACCGAGAACATCGGGTGCGCTCGGATATACAATGCAGGTAGAGGCAGATCAGAGATTTTTGATGAGCAAAGACGAGGCGTTTAATAAGATTGTGACACTGACAGGCGGCCGGGCAGCGGAGGAGTTGATCTTTCATTCCATTACGACCGGCGCATCCAATGATATCGAACAGGCAACAAAGATAGCAAGAGCCATGGTCACACGGTATGGTATGAGCGAACAGTTCGGCATGGTAGCTCTGGAGACGGTGAATAATGCGTATCTGGGCGGAGATGCTTCGCTGGCCTGTTCTGCGGAAACTGCATCAAGAATTGACAATGAAGTAATAGAGATGGTCAAAGATGCCTATGAGAAGGCAAAATCAATCTTGATGGGAAATGAGAAAAAACTCCACGAACTGGCCGATTATCTCCTGGAAAAAGAGACGATTACAGGTGAAGAATTTATGGAGATACTCAACGAAAAAGCCGGAGCCGTTGGTACGGCGGAAATTGTCTCGGAGATTGAATCTTAAAGACACCTGCGAAGCTTAGATGCAGAGTCACCAAACGATAAAATATTGTCCTCTGAATGAATATTAAAATGTACTTATACCCTGGTGGCAGAATTAAATTGCCGCCAGGGTATTTTCATTGATGGCGGTAACCTGTGCGCGGAGCGTGCAGGTTATCGTTCTGCCCTGGAGTAAGGGGCATAAACAGAAATCAGGTATAAACAGCGGTTTCTAACTTATATGAATGTATTTATGACATTTTATATCCTGCCGGAAAATCGTTATAATAAACACATCCCTCATGAGAACGGATGGAAAAAGAAAGTTTCAGTATAGAAGAAGAGCCTGTCCCTGCAAAGCGCGCTGCGGGACGGTATGAACGGAGGAACAGATGAGATTTGACGTTGTATTAAAAGGCGGCCGTGTATTTGACCCGGTTCACCATGTGGATGAGCGTCTTGATATAGGGATAAGAGAAGGCAGGATAGCGGAACTGGAAAAAGAACTGCCGCATGGTGAAGAGACATACGATGTTTCCGGCCTGACGGTGATTCCGGGGGTCATCGACATGCATGTGCATGTGACAAAGCTGCTGGGCGGCAGAGTCGGGTATTATATGGCGGCCAAAACCGGAGTGACGACGATTATTGATTACGCGGGGCCTGTGACCGATATCTCGTCCCAGATTTCATCACACGGATGCGGAATGAACGTTGGCTGTATCGACGCAGTGCTTCCCGGAGAGGTTGGACAGTCGCCCTCCAGAACGCAGGTCAGAAGGTTTCTGGAGCAATCCCTGAAAAACGGATCTCTGGGACTTAAAATCCTCGGCGGCCATTATCCTCTTACCCCGGAGTCTTCCAGGCTGTGTGTGGAGGAAGCAAATGCTAAAAAAGTAATGATAGCCTGCCATGCAGGGAGTACGCAGCAGAGAAGCGATATATACGGCTTACAGGAAGCGGTTGAATTTGCGCGGGGACAGAGGCTTCTGATGGCCCACATTAATGCCTACTGCCGTGGAAACCGGTATCATTACCTGGAAGAATTGAGAGACGCATTTCAGATGCTCAGAGAAAATCCGAATATTATTTCGGATTCCCACATGGCTGTAAACAACGGAACCAGCGGTGCATGCAGGAATGGAATACCCTGCGACGCTATCACCGTCAATTGCCTGAAGATGTTTGGTTACGAGCCTACCCAGGCAGGACTGGCGAAAGCGATGAAGGACGGAACCGTTTGTGCAATTGCATCCCTGAAAGAGGAAAACGTACTATTAAATAAAGAGGATGCATTCCAATACTGGTCCGGCCGCGACACCAACATAAATGTGAGCTTTCCCGCCAATCTGGCCCCGGTTGCGTCGGCTTGCCTGACAGAGCGCAGGATACCTGGCGGATCTCCCTTAATCGAGCTGGCGGCGACAGATGGCGGAGGATTTCCCAGAAACGGACTGATACAGAAATTACTCCCGTTTTACCGGCTTGGATATTTGTCACTGAAAGAGATTGTGGAAAAATGCTCGGTCAATCCGGCGGAGACGTTCGGGCTGCACCAAAAAGGAAATCTGGGAATCGGAGCAGATGCCGATATAACGGTATTGGATATGAAACGTCTTGACGCGGCAATGAGCTTTGCCGGCGGAAAAAGAATTATGGATCACGGCCGGGTAACGGGGAGCGGAGGAACGTTTCTAACCACGAAAGCCGGGGTGAAAACAGCGCAGGAAATGCAGCTTAACTATCAGATTGCGGATACGCAGCGCAGCGCATTATACGGAGAGCGGACGGCAAAATAAATACTCTGTGACAGTAAAGGAGAAGAATGTGTTGAAAAAAATCAGTGTTTTGACTTTGGGAGGGACGATTGCCTATACATGGAAAAACGGGGGTCCTCAAATAGGGGATCTGACAGGTTTTATAGATTCACTTGATGAGGTGAAAAAAGAAGCCGATATTACGGTGAAGGCGTTCAGGCAAAAATCAAGTTCTTCGATGGTGATAAGCGATATCACCGGGTTAGCGGCCGAAATCCAGTCCTTGTTAGAGGGGGAGACAGAGGGCGTGGTGGTGGTCCAGGGGACGGACACAATCGAGGAGACAGCCTTTGCTTTGGAGATGCTGCTGGATTCAGAAAAACCGGTGGCCGTGACAGGCGCAATGCGAAATCCCGACATGAGGGGAGCAGACGGGCCGGCCAATCTTCTGGCGGCAATCCGAACCGTCTCCTGCAGCCGGTGCAGAGAACTCGGCGTGATGGTAGTTTTTAATGATGCAATTTACCCGGCTTTATATGTGAGAAAAATTCATCCACAGAGTACCGAGGCTTTTGCGGCAGAATGCGGACCTCTCGGGTATCTGGCGGAAGGAAAGCCAAGCATCCGTATGAAGCCGCTGCAAAGAAGAATCCCCGGACTTGCAATAAATAAGTGGAATGTGGATGGGAAAAGACCGGATCAGCCTGTATCCGTTCCAATTTACGCCGTTCCTGTCGGAGATGACGGGAAACTGCTAAAGTGTGCGCTAGACTGCAAAATAGACGGCCTGGTTCTGGAAGCGATGGGAGGAGGCCACACGCCATCGGAGCTGGTGGAGACACTGAAACAGCTTGCGGATAAAATGCCGGTAGTTCTGGCATCCAGAATCGGCCGGGGGGACATGCTCACCGGAACTTATGCAGGCTACCCAGGTTCGGAGACGTCTCTGCTTTCCAAAGGGCTTATCAGTTCCGGCTTTCTGGACGGAAGAAAAGCAAGACTGCTTCTGATTCTTATGCTGATGTCCGGTTTTGATATGGATGGAATAAGAGAAGGGTTCCGGATTTTTTCGAAGGAATGTGAATGAAAACGGCTGAAGGGGTAAGGCCGTACTTCGAATAGAAAACGGATAAGCGTCATTTTAATGAGGAGGGGAACATCATGAATGAAAATACAGGAATAAAGAGTGAGAAAGACAGGGAACCAATGTATATCAGGATCCTTGCAAAAATAGAAAAGGCAGGAAACAGACTGCCTGATCCGGTTGTACTGTTTGCATTTCTCTGCGTTCTTCTGTTAATTATTTCGTATTTTACTGCCGGAGCCAGCGTGGTCCATCCCGGTACGGGGGAGACGATTACCGCGGTTAACCTGCTAACAATCGCAAATCTCCAAAAAATATTAATCAACTTCCCAAGTAATTTCCTGGGATTTGCACCACTGGGAGCCGTGCTGACTATAATGCTGGGCTGCGGCCTTGCAGAAAAAAGCGGCTGGCTTACCTCGATGGTCCGGTTGGCGGGCGCCAGGGCCAGCGGCAGAACCGTAACCGTTATTGTCGTGTTTGCAGGCATCATGGCAAACCAGGCCGGAGATGCCGGATGGATTGTCCTGCCGCCTCTTGCGGCCCTGCTGTTTCTTTCCGTGGGGAGAAACCCTCTTGTGGGTATTTTTGCGGCATATGCGTCCGTATCGACGGGTATGGCGGCTAATCTTCTGATCTCCATGAGCGATGTTCTGGCCGGAACGTTTACCATATCGGCTGCCCAGAGTATCGATCCGGGATTCAGCGGCAATATTGCAATGAACTATTATTTCCTCATTGTCTCTACCTTTATTTTATTATTTACAGGCGTAATCACAACTGATAAAATTGTAGAGCCAAGATTAGGGGAATATAAAGGCGATGTCCGCCTGGAGCATGATGCCAATCTTGCGCCGGAGGAGAAAAAGGGAATAAAATGGGCAGGTGTCTGTTTTATTGCAATCTGTCTGGCAATCGTGGCTCTTTGCATCGGACCGGATGCATTCCTGGCGGATCCGGAAACAGGGTCGATTATGAGCAATAATTCACCGCTTATGAAGGGGATTATCAGTATTGTAACCATCATGTTCTTTGTGCCGGCTGTTGTGTACGGCAGAGTGGCAGGCACGATAAAAAGCAGTAAGGATATTGTCAATATGCTGATAGCTGCGATGAAGGATATGGGCGGTTATATTGTGCTTGTATTTGTCTCGGCACAGTTTACCTCCTGGTTTTCACAGAGCAATCTGGCTACCGTATTTGCCGTTAAAGGCGCCGAGTTTCTTGAGAATACGGGCATCACGGGTATCGGCTTAATTATCGGACTGATTATTGTTTCGGGGATTATCAACCTGTTCATAGGCAGTGCATCGGCAAAATGGGCAATCATGGCTCCGATTTTCGTTCCGATGTTCATGATTCTGGGCCTCCATCCCTCTGTAACGCAGATGTCATACCGAATCGGAGACTCAATTACAAACGTGCTTTCTCCTCTGTTCCCATATGTGATGATTCTTTTATCGTACGTGCAGAAATACGATAAGAAGGCGGGATGGGGAACCCTGTTTTCAAATATGCTGCCCTATTCACTGGTCATGGGAATTGCGTGGAGCGTCATTTTAATTGTGTTTGTATTGTTTAAAATTCCGCTGGGTCCCAGCGGACCGATATTCTACAGTCTGGGATAGTCAGAACAAAGAACCGGGCAGGCGGATTGATACCGGGAGTGAAAGGATAAGGGGGAGGCAATGGCGTCAGTTGAGATGGAATATGTTTATCTGGTATATCAGGAAAAGAGTTTTTCAAAAGCGGCGCAGAAACTGTTTGTGAGCCAATCGGCTGTAAGCGCCATGGTGAGAAAAGCGGAGGCCAAAATCGGCTGCCAGATATTTGACAGAAGCACAATCCCCCTTACCGTGACGAAAGAGGGGGAGTATTATATCAAATGCGCGGAACAGTTTATGCGTCTTGAGAAGAATATGGACGCATATTTCAAAGATATGGCGGATATGAACACGGGACATCTTTCGGTAGGCAGTTCTTCTTTTTTCTGTGCTTACCTTCTGGCGGGACTTTTGAAACGGTTTAAGAATAAGTATCCGGGCGTATCGGTGGAAATCCATGAGGGGAATATCAGGGAACTCCGGGCAGGACTCCTGGATGATTCGATTGACCTTTTGCTTGAGACGGCAATTCCGGCCGGGGATGAGGTGGAACGGTATCTCTACGACTATGAACAGATAATTCTGGCCGTCCCGGCTGAATTTGAAGTAAATAAAAAGCTGCGGAGCTTTCAGATGGCATTTGCGCAGGCCAGGGACGGCGCGTTCAGGGGGAAAGATGTACAGCCGGTGCCGATGCAGGCATTCCGGGACTGTCCGTTTATCTTTTTAAAAGAGGAAAACGATATTTGTATGCGCAGCAGGGGGATTTGCAGGAATGCCGGTTTTGAACCTAAGGTGGAGTTATTCCTGGATCAGATTATGACATCATTTTATGTCGCGAAATCCGGTTCCGGCATTGCGTTTATCCGAAACAGCCTTTTGAGCCTTGTATCCGATACGGATGCCCTGATTTATTATAAAATCGGAGACCCTCTGGCGCGCAGGGAAATTTTTATGACCCGCAAAAAAGGAAGATATATGACAAAGGCTATGGAGGCTTTTTTGAGGCTTTGTCATATCCGGCCTGAAAAACCGATAGAATAGCCGGACCGGATTTTTGAATTTCAGATAACAATTCTTTATTTGTGCCATATAGAGGCTGCTTTATTTCCCGTAAAGCAGCCTCCCCTTTTTATTGGAGGCGGTTACCTGTACCCGGAGCGTGCAGGTTATCGTTGTTATCAATGTTCGGAAGAGCCGCAATCCCGGTAAAGCGGGGCTTTTGCCGTTAAAACAAGTTATATGAAAAAAACTCGACAAATTCCGTGAAATCTCTTGCAAAACTTAGGAGAAAATGTAATAATTGTTCAGTATTGACATTCATTTATTTTTATTGAGGAGGAAAGAAATGAAAAAAGTATTAAGCGTGGTACTGTCAGCAGCTATGGCACTTTCCCTCTGCACAGGATGTTCATCTTCATCCGGCAAGGAAACAACCGCAGCACAGACCGAATCAGCGGCAGAAGCAGCCGGAGAGACAGCAGAAGCAGGAGCAGAGACAGGAGAGGCTAAGGCGGCAGAGGGTGTTATGCCGGCAATCCCGAAGGAAGATTTGAAGGTCGGCGTAATCCATATCGGAAACCCGGCAGACGGCTCCGGTTATTCTTATGCACATGATCTTGGCATTGTTGCCATGCAGGAAGCAGTAGGTCTGGAAGACAGCCAGATTATCCGCAAGAACAATGTAGCGGATGATGATCAGACTGCAATTGAGACGGCTATGAGAGAGTGCGTGGAAGAAGGATGCCAGATTATCTTCGCCACAAGCTGGGGTTATATGGATGCATGCGAAGCGCTTGCAGACGAGTTCCCGGAGGTTATCTTCTCCCATGGTACAGGATATAAATCAAACGGCGTTAACTTCAATAACTACTTCGGAAGAATTTACCAGTCCAGATACTTATCCGGTATTGCAGCAGGCCTTAAGACAGAGTCCAACAAGATTGGTTATGTAGGCGCCTGGGGCAAGGACAACGCAGAGGTTACAGGCGGATGCAATGCATTTGCCATGGGTGTTTACTCTGTAAATCCGGATGCGACCGTATATATCAAGACAACCAACAGCTGGTATGATCCGGAAGGTGAGAAACAGGCTGCCGTAGCTTTAATTAATGAAGGCTGCGACGTAATCGGACAGCACTGTGATACACCCAACCCACAGCTTGCGGCTGAGGAAAACGGAGTATACGGCGTTGGTTACAACTCCGACATGAGCAAGGATGCCCCTAAGGCAGTTCTTACTTCCACCGTATGGAACTGGGGCGCATATTATACATCAGCCGTTCAGAGCCTCGTTGACGGGACATGGACAGGCGAGAATTACTTCGGCGGTTTAAAAGAAGGTCTTGTGGACCTGGCTCCATTATCCGATCTTTGTGCAGAAGGCACAGCAGAGAAGATCGAAGAAGCAAAAGCTAAGATTGTTTCCGGCGAATGGGACGTATTTGACGGCGTAATCGAGTGCAACGACGGTACAACCGTTGGCACAGAGGGCGAGCATATGTCTGACGCGGATATTACAGGAAACATTCACTGGTATTTCAAGAACGTTGTTGAGAAATAATGTTATCAGAATGAGATAATACCACTAAAACAGGCTGAAAGATGAGGGATGCTTAAAAATGGTGAATTACATAAATTCTCATTTTGCGGCATCCCTTTTTTGACGCCGTCCGAATCACGGTTACTATTTACAGCGACTGTCCCGCGGGCATCGCGCAGCATATTACTGTTCGCAGAGACGCATTTTTGGCGGGGCTGTGAATTGTAACGAAACAAGAGGTGAAGAAATGACAGAGCAGTATGCCATTGAGTGCAGACAGATTACAAAGGTATTCGGAAGCGTGGTCGCCAATGATAAAATCGACCTGTCGGTAAAATACGGGGAAATTATGGCTCTTCTTGGGGAGAACGGCTCAGGTAAGACAACGCTTATGAATATGATTTCCGGCATCTATCATCCTGATTCCGGTTCGATCCTGGTGGGCGGAAAAGAGGTGGCGATCAATTCGCCCGTGGATTCCAGAAACCTGGGGATAGGAATGATTCATCAGCATTTTAAACTGGTGGATGTATTCAGCGCGATGGACAACATTGTATTGGGGACCGGCGGAAAGCGGCTGGGAAGAAAAGCTTTAAAAGATAAGATTGAGCAGATCAGCCGGTCTTTTGGACTCGAAATCGAACCTGAAAAGAAAATTTTCGATATGTCTGTCAGTGAGAAGCAGACGGTTGAGATTTTAAAGGTATTATATAGAGGAGCCCAGATTCTGATTCTGGACGAGCCGACTGCGGTTCTGACTCCGCAGGAGACGGATAAATTATTTGCCATCCTCCGCAAGATGAAGGAACAGGGCTGTGCCATCATTATTATTACGCACAAGCTCCATGAGGTGCTTTCCATCAGCGACCGGGTGACAATTCTGAGAAAAGGCCGGAGTATTGATACGGTGAATACAAGCGAGTGTAACGAGAAAAAGCTGACGGAGCTTATGGTGGGCCGTCCGGTCAGCTTAAACATCGAGCGCCCTGAGATGGAAAAACGCGATACAATACTAAAGGTTGTGGATTTGACTGTAGATAAAAGCGACGGTTCAATAGCGCTTGATGATGTATCCTTTGAGATTAAGACAGGGGAAATCCTGGGAGTGGCCGGCGTGGCGGGAAGCGGGCAGAAGGAACTCTGCGAGACGCTGACCGGCCTGATGACTGCCAAAAAAGGAGCGATCCTGTATCATAAGGAAAACATCGTGGGCAAGACTCCGGCGGAGATCATAAAGCTTGGAATCAGTATGAGCTTTGTCCCGGAAGACAGGCTCGGCATGGGGCTTGTGGCATCCATGGGCATGGTGGATAATATGCTCCTGAAGTCTTACACGGAGGGGAAAGGCCCCTTTGTGGAACGAAAGCCTGCCAGGGAGCTGGCGCAGAAGCTGGTGGAGAAGCTGGCAATCGTGACGCCCGGAGTGGATACGCCGGTCCGCCTGATGTCGGGAGGCAACGTCCAGAAGGTGCTTCTGGGGCGTGAGATCGAGTCAAGTCCCCAGGTATTAATCACCGCCTATCCGGTGAGAGGACTTGATATCAACTCCTCCTATACAATCTATGATCTTCTGAATGAGCAGAAGAAAAAGGGAGTCGCCGTTATCTATATCGGTGAGGATCTGGATGTGCTTCTGGAACTGTCCGACCGTCTGATGGTACTCTGTCACGGCAAAGTAACCGGAGTGGTCGATGCGAAGACGGTGACAAAGGAGCAAATCGGTCTGATGATGACAGGCGCCGAGGCTGCTGAGGCGATGAAAGAGACATCGGGACAAGAGCTTTCGGCGGAGCAAGATAAAATACCGGAACCTATTTCAGAAGAGGAGGAAAAAGCATGAATGAGCCGTTAATCCGTGTAGTGAAAAAAGCGGAGCTGGGCAGCAGGGAGACATTTATCCTGCGTCTGGAAGCGATTCTGCTGGCGCTGGTGGCCGGCGGGCTTTTTATCCTGATAATCGGACAGAATCCATTTGTCATTTATAAAACAATTATTACCGGAGCTCTCAGAAGCGGGATGGCCATACAGGCGACGGTGAAAATTGCGATTCCGCTGTTGATCGCGTCGCTGGGAGTAACGCTGGCGTTTAAGATGAAGTTCTGGAACATCGGCGCGGAGGGACAGATTATTGCAGGCGGCATCTGCGCGTCTTATTTTGCACTGTTTCATTCCGGATGGAACCACTGGGTGCTGGTGATTGTCATGTTCATCGCAGGAGCCGTGGGGGGCGGACTTTGGGGCCTGATTCCGGCCTGGTTCAAGACAAAATACGATACGAACGAGACTCTGTTCACATTGATGTTGAATTATATTGCCCTCAATATTATCGTGTTCCTGAGAGAGGGGCCGTGGCGCGATCCCGGTTCACAGGGATATGCAAAGATAGCCAGATTTGATAAGAATGCGGCTCTTGACAAAGTGTTTGGTATCCAGTTCGGCTGGATTATTGCCCTTGTGCTGCTTGTACTGGTATTTGTTTATATGAAATATTCCAAACAGGGATATGAAATCGGCGTGGTGGGCGAGAGCCAGGAGACTGCCCGGTATGCGGGGATGAATGTAAGAAAGGTGATTCTTCGCACGATGTTCCTCTCCGGAGCCGTATGCGGTATCGGCGGAATGGTTCAGGCAACCGGTTCAGACGTCACGCTGACGACGGCCGTGGCCGGAGGCGTTGGCTTTACCGCAATTATTGTGGCATGGCTGGCACAGCTCAACCCGCCGGCAATTCTGATTGTCACGGTTCTGTTCAGCATTCTGGAAAAGGGCAGCAGCGTTGTGCAGTCTTCCTTCGGTCTGTCCTCAGACAGTGCGGACGTGCTTCAGGGAATTATCCTGTTCTTCATTCTGGGATGCGAGCTGTTCATACGGTATAAATTTGTGATGAGAGGGAAAGGAGGTGCCGGGGCATGAGCGGAGACATCTTAATTAAATTTCTTGTGGCAGCGGTACTGGCGGGAACCCCGTTCCTTTTTGGCACGGTTGGAGAGATTTTAAGTGAAAAAGTAGGGCATCTGAATCTCGGTGTGGAGGGTATGATGTCCCTGGGCGCCTGTGCCGGGTTTATGGCAGGTTATCTGTCCGATAATTTTCTGGTTGCAATTCTGGCCTCTGCGGCTGCAGGCATGTTCGGCGCGCTGATTTACGGAGTTCTGACCGTTACCTTTATGGCAAACCAGAATGTTACAGGTCTTACCATGACGATTTTCGGTGTCGGGCTTTCCAATTTTATCGGCGTGTTTATGCTGGAGCGCTCCGAGGGAGGGACGCTGAAGCTTCCGGAGACAATCACGGCTCAGATGAGAAATATTAATATTCCCGGGCTGAGTGATATTCCGGTGGTGGGAGAGCTGCTGTTTTCCTACAATCCGTTTGTATATCTGGGGCTGGTCATTGCCGTCCTGGCAAGCATCTATCTGTACAAAACCCAGGTGGGCCTGAATGTGCAGGCAATCGGGGAGAATCCGGGAGCCGCCGACGCGGCCGGTATTGAGGTTACAAAATGGCGCTATATCAACATTCTGCTTTCCGGCGCTATCTGCGGAATCGGCGGGGCGTACTGCTCCATGATTATCAACAGCGGCGTCTGGCTGAGAGACAGCGTGGCGGGGCTTGGATGGATTTCCGTAGCGCTCGTTATCTTTGCTTCCTGGAAGCCGGTGAATGTAATTTACGGTTCCTTTATCTTCGGAGCGCTCCGGGTACTGAAATATTACGTACCGAAGAATACGTATGCAATCCCGACCGCATTCTTCGACGCGCTGCCGTTCCTGATTACGGCTCTTGTCCTTGTCATCTCTTCCATGAGGAAGAATAAGGGCGGCCATATTCCGGCGCATCTCGGCATGAATTATTTCCGGGAAGAGCGGTAATATCAGGTGAAAGAAAAGAAATAAGAATGAAAGAAATCCTTTTACACTCCGGGGGTAGCCATTCCGGAGCCTGTAAAAGGATTTTTTCTTAGTTATTCCCATAATCGCCAATAACGTGCCAAATAAACCAATAAAATCCGGAAAAATGTGCCGAACAAATGTTTGCAAAACGCAGCCGGATATGATATACTGGGATAGCTAAGACAGGTTAAAACAATAAGAGGAAGCAGATAAAATGCTGAATGAAACGGAACGGTTCCCCACTGCCGGAAGTGTATGGATGGAACCTGTTCTGTATACACAGGAGTTAGAAAAATGGCGAAGCAATATATTAAAATCCGTGGTGCCAATGAGCACAATCTGAAAAATGTTTCACTGGATATTCCGAGAAATGAGCTGGTGGTTCTGACGGGATTGTCGGGATCGGGTAAATCATCACTGGCTTTTGATACGATTTATGCGGAAGGGCAGAGACGGTACATGGAGTCCCTCTCCTCCTACGCAAGGCAGTTCCTGGGCCAGATGGAGAAGCCGGATGTGGAGAGCATAGAGGGGCTTTCCCCGGCCATCTCCATTGACCAGAAGTCCACCAACCGGAACCCGCGTTCCACCGTTGGGACGGTTACGGAAATTTATGATTATATGCGCCTTCTGTACGCAAGGATTGGTATCCCCCATTGTCCCAAGTGCGGCCGTGAGATCAAGAAGCAGACCGTGGATCAGATGGTGGATCAGATTATGGCGCTTCCTGAGAAGACCAGGATACAGCTTCTGGCCCCGATTGTAAGAGGACGGAAGGGACGCCACGAGAAAGTCCTGGAACAGGCGAAGAAGAGCGGCTACGTACGCGTCAGAATCGATGGGAACCTATATGAGCTGACGGAATCCATCGAGCTGGAGAAAAATATCAAACATAATATAGAGATAGTGGTTGACCGTCTGGTGGTGAAGGAGGGAATCGAGAAGCGGCTTTCCGACTCCATAGACACGGTTATGGGGCTGACCGGCGGGCTGATGATGGTAGATGTTTTCGACCAGGAACCGATTATGTTCAGCCAGAGCTTTTCCTGCCCGGACTGCGGAATCAGTGTGGACGAGGTGGAGCCGAGAAGCTTTTCCTTTAATAATCCCTTCGGAGCCTGCCCGGACTGCTATGGCCTGGGATATAAGATGGAATTTGACGAAGACCTGATGATACCGGATAAGAGCCTCAGCATCAAACAGGGCGCCATCGTCGCGATGGGATGGCAGTCCTGCTGCGACAAGGGCAGCTTCAGCGGAGCGATTCTGGAAGCGCTGGCGGAGGAATACCATTTCAGCCTCGACACACCGTTTGAGGAATACCCAAAGGAGGTTCATGACATCCTGATTGGGGGAACCGGCGGAAAGATTGTAAAAGTCCGCTATAAGGGCCAGAGGGGGGAGGGCATTTACGATATAGCCTTTGAAGGCCTGATACAGAACATGAACAAGAAGTACAGGGAAACATTTTCCGAATCCATGAAGGCGGAGTACGAGACATATATGAGAATTACACCCTGCCCTGCCTGCCATGGCCAGCGTCTGAAGCCGGAAGCACTGGCCGTTACGGTCGGAGATAAGAATATTTACGAAGCGACGAATATGTCGATTGTGAAGTACAGGGAATTTCTGGACGAGCTTCAGCTTACGACGATGCAGGAGACGATTGGCGCCCCGATTTTGAAGGAGATCAAGGCGAGGGTGTCTTTCCTGATTAATGTGGGCCTTGATTATCTGTCCCTGTCCAGGGCTACCGGCACTCTGTCCGGCGGCGAGGCGCAGCGTATCCGTCTTGCTACCCAGATTGGTTCCGGCCTGGTCGGTGTTGCCTATATTCTGGACGAGCCGAGTATCGGACTTCACCAGAGGGATAATGACAAGCTGCTGCAGACGCTTCTGCATCTGAGGGATCTCGGCAATTCCGTTCTTGTGGTGGAGCATGATGAAGATACCATGCGTGCGGCCGACTGTATCGTGGATATCGGGCCGGGAGCCGGAGAACATGGAGGCCATGTTGTTGCGGTGGGAACGGCCGATGAGATTATGGCATGTAAGGAATCCATCACGGGAGCTTACCTGAGCGGCCGCGAGAGGATACCCGTCCCGAAGGAGCGCAGGACGCCCACCGGCTGGCTGACGGTAAAGGGGGCGGCGGAGAATAACCTGAAGAATATTGATGTCTCCTTCCCGCTCGGTGTCATGACCTGTGTGACAGGAGTATCAGGTTCGGGGAAAAGCTCTCTGGTGAATGAGATTCTATATAAGGCGCTCGCCAAGAAGCTGAACCGCGCGCACACAATACCAGGCAGGCATAAGAAGATTGAGGGTGTGGAGCAGCTTGATAAGATTATCGCGATCGACCAGTCTCCGATTGGCCGTACGCCGCGATCCAACCCTGCAACCTACACGGGTGCCTTTGATTTGATTCGTGATTTATTTGCCTCAACATCCGATGCGAAAGCCAAGGGTTATAATAAGGGGCGCTTCAGCTTTAATAAAAAGGGCGGCCGCTGTGAGGCCTGTACCGGTGACGGAATTATCAAGATTGAGATGCATTTCCTTCCCGATGTATATGTTCCGTGTGAGGTTTGCGGAGGCAAGCGGTATAACAGAGAAACGCTGGACGTTAAATACAAGGGAAAGAGCATCTATGACGTTCTGAACATGACGGTGGAGGAGGCGCTTAAATTCTTCGAGAATGTACCGTCGATTTACCGCAAGATAGAGACGCTTTACGATGTGGGGCTTTCCTATATCCGCCTGGGGCAGCCGTCCACGGAATTATCGGGCGGTGAGGCACAGCGTATCAAGCTGGCGACGGAGCTGAGCAAGAGAGGAACCGGAAAGACGATCTACATTCTGGATGAGCCGACGACGGGACTGCATTTTGCCGATGTCCATAAGCTGATCGAGATTCTGCGCAGACTGTCGGACGGCGGCAATACGGTCGTTGTCATTGAACATAACCTGGATGTGATTAAGACGGCGGATTATCTGATTGATATCGGGCCGGAAGGCGGTGACAAGGGCGGCACGGTGATTGCCCGGGGAACGCCGGAGGAGGTCGCTAAGAGCGATATATCTTATACGGGACAGTATGTGAAGAAGTATTTAGAGATGGAGTGATGGACCCTCGGTTTTATCTTGTAGTTTCAGTGTAACGGTTCAGACAGCAATGTCAACTAATTAAGCAGGTGAGGACGCTGCCGGTACGGCCAGCGGACGGGGGGCGGGGTGTGTATATGAGTCTTTCGTCCCGGGGGAAGTAGGCGGAATCAATTGCGGAGGGGACATGGGAGTCCGCCGGTGCTTAGCGAGGTTCCTCACGAGCTTAGAACCGCTGCGCACTCCAAAGAGCGCAAACAGTCCCCGCAGCAATTCATTCCGGCCGGATTTCCCCCTCACGACACCCTCCAATCGGGGACGGAAAACGAGTTATCAGGGCAGAAGCAAGGTTTGGTTTCTGTTCGCAGCCCAGCCGCGTTTTGGCAGGTTGTGAACAGAAACAGGCTTGTCTCTGCCCTTTAAGGTATCGGAGGCCGGCATGAGGCTGTTTGACATTTTTTCCATACTGTTGCAAAGATACAAAATATGGTGTGAAAAATGGCGTAAAACCGTGAAAAAACTTCTTGTCAATATATCGTCATTATTTTATAATAAAGAGTACGCTTAAAGGCGGGAAATGTAACTGCCGTTATGGCAGGTGTTTGACCGGTTTTGTAGAGAATTGGCCTGAGTTTATAATTTATGGCAATTTTGCCGATAATAGTTACGGCAGGACACTGCTGTATGATTATGAATTTGAGGTCATTGTTTAGATTCACTAACATTATTTAAATTCACCAACGGAAATTATTAGGAGGAATACTCGTGGAAAAAGAGATGATTATTGTATTGGACTTTGGCGGCCAGTATAACCAGCTTATTGCCAGAAGAGTCAGAGAATGCAACGTGTATTGTGAAGTACATTCATACAATATGCCGCTGGAACAGATTAAGGAAATGAACCCGAAAGGAATCATTTTTACCGGCGGACCGAACAGTGTGTACGGGGAAGACTCTGCCAGCTGTCCAAAGGAAATTTTTGAACTGGGTATTCCGATTTTGGGAATCTGCTATGGCGCGCAGCTCACGGCGCATCTGCTCGGGGGCAAGGTGGCAACGGCTCCTGTCAGCGAGTACGGTAAGACAGAGGTGGAAGTAGATACGGCTTCCAAGCTGTTTGAGGGCGTCTCACCAAAGACGATCTGCTGGATGAGCCATACGGATTATATTGAAAAAGCGCCGGAAGGATTCAAGATTACCGGCACAACTCCTGTCTGCCCGGTTGCGGCCATGGAGTGTGAGGAAAATAACTGGTACGCCGTCCAGTTCCATCCCGAGGTTATGCATACACAGGAAGGCACGAAGATGCTTTCTAACTTTGTATATAATGTCTGCAAATGTTTGGGCGAATGGAAGATGGATGCGTTTGTAGAGAGAACGATCGGTGAAATCCGTGAGAAGGTCGGAAGCGGCCGTGCGCTCTGCGCACTGTCAGGCGGCGTGGACTCCTCCGTGGCTGCCGTAATGATGGCTAAAGCGATTGGCAAACAGTTAACCTGCGTATTTGTCGATCACGGCCTGCTCCGTAAGAATGAGGGAGATGAGGTTGAGGCGATATTCGGACCGGAAGGACAGTACGATTTAAACTTCGTGCGTGTGAATGCCCAGGAGCGTTTCTATGAGAAGCTGGCCGGGGTATCGGATCCGGAACAGAAACGTAAAATTATAGGAGAAGAATTTATCCGCGTGTTCGAGAAAGAGGCGAAAAAAATCGGTAAGGTGGATTTTCTGGTCCAGGGGACAATTTACCCGGATGTCATCGAATCCGGCCTCGGCAAATCGGCGGTAATCAAGTCCCATCACAATGTGGGAGGCCTCCCGGAGCATGTTGATTTTAAAGAGATCATTGAACCGCTCCGCATGCTGTTCAAGGATGAGGTAAGAAAGGCGGGGCTGGAACTGGGGATTCCGGAGAGACTTGTGGTTCGTCAGCCGTTCCCGGGACCCGGACTCGGTGGGAGGATTATTGGTGATGTAACACCGGAAAAGGGGAGAATTGTTTAGGACGCTGACGCGATTTACCGTGGGGAAATCGATAAGGCAGGGATCGCAGGCGATTTGGGCCAGTATTTTGCGGCGATCACCAATATGCGCTCTGTTGGCTGCATGGGTGACGAGAGAACCTATGATTACGCGATTGCCCTCAGGGCAGTTTTAACATCGGATTTCATGACTGCCGAATCGGCTGAGCTTCCCTGGGAGGTTCTGGGCAAGGCGACGAGCAGGATTGTGAACGAAGTGAAGGGGGTCAACAGGGTACTGTATGATTGTACCGGGAAGCCGCCGGCTACGATAGAATTCGAGTAGAGGTATCTCTAGCCTCCGGCTTCGTATCTGTTATCCGGCCGAAAATAGAATAAAATAAGAAGTTCGCAGAGCCGACAGGAATTAAGATCCTGCCGGCTCTGTTTTTGGGCTCTTTGTCAATAGTTGGGGTGGGATTTGTTAAAATCCCGCCCCAATTCTATGAAAAGGGCCCTTTTTATGTTTAGTTCCAGGTTTTACTGATTTTGGGCATGCCAAATAAGCCTCCGCATT
>OJKJ01000239.1_pt1 | contig 38483 bp, 38 predicted proteins | sample 1596491 | NCBI WGS metagenome assembly OJKJ01 (sample SAMEA4350160, study PRJEB24818) | metagenome | biome: human; feature: gut; material: faeces | place: Denmark | collected 2013-09 | reverse complement strand
GGTATGCGGTTTTATATGCAAGGGGAGACCGGGAGGAGGGAAACCGGGCTTTCAGCGGGACGTTTCTTCTGGGCCTTCTGTGTGCGGCAGTGTTTCTGCTGGCCGGCATTTTTGGTGCAGAGCAGTTGGGAAGCCTTCTGGGTGCTGAAGGACAGGTTTTGAAAATGACAGCGGCCTATCTGCGCATCATTCTCTGCTTTTCTCCCTGTTTCCTGCTCAACAACATTCTGTTGGCATTTGTCCGCAATGACGGCGGCCACCGGCTGGCCATGGCGGCCATGCTTGCCGGAAGCTTTTCCAATATCCTGCTGGATTATCTCTTCTTGTTTCCGCTTTCGCTGGGGATGTCCGGTGCTGCCTTTGCCACAGGATTGGCGCCGGTGATCAGTATGGGCCTGCTGTCCTTGCATTTGATCAGAAAAAGGAACGGTTTTCACCTCCGCCGCTGCCGGCTCACGGGAAGCATGGCAGTATGGCTGTGCGCGCCTGGGCTTTCCTCTCTGGTAACGGAGCTGGCTTCCGGCGTGACACTGTTGGTTTTCAACCTGCTGCTGCTCCGCCTTGTAGGGAATGTGGGAGTGGCGGCCTATGGAGTGACGGCCAATCTGGCACTGGTCGCCACAGCTGTATTTACTGGAATTTCCCAGGGAATACAGCCTCTGATAAGCCATGCTTATGGACAGAGGGACCGCAGAGCGGAAGGGCTGGTTCGGAATAAGGCCCTGGTCCTGGCACTTGGCCTGTCAGTTCTGCTGTTTTTGGCAGTGCTTCTGTGGGCGCCCGAATTGACGGCGATTTTTAACAGGGATGGAGACCGGCAGCTTGCCCTTTTGGCCGGACGGAGCATGCGGCTGTATTTTGCCGGATTTTTGCCGGCCGGGTTCAATATTGTGAGCGCGGCATATCTCAGCTCATCGGGACGGGAACGCGGCGGTTTTGCGATATCCCTTGTGCGGGGCTTTGCAGCTCTTTTGCCGCTGGTGCTGGCGCTTTCGACCCTTCTGGGACCGGATGGTATCTGGCTGAGTTTTCCGGCAGCGGAGCTGTGCGCAGCTGTTCTCACAGCTTTCCTGCTGTTTCGCCGGGAGCCCCCTCGTCAGAATAGGAAGAGCGGCCGCAATAGGAAAAAAGCTCGGACTGCTTGAAGTCTCTTCCCGACCTACAGGCGGAAAAGAAATCTGTTGCTGTAAAAGAGGGATTCGACATGCGGCCATCAGCGTGATATAATGATTTAAAGTCCTGTGAGTTATGGGAGAATCGCCGGTGCACTGCCAAGATAGGCTATGAAAAATGGGGGGACTGCAATGCCGCTGCATTATGAAGGGAAAAAGAAATTGCTGGTTCTGTTTGGCTCGCCCAACGGTCAGGGATGTACAAGGAAATTGTTGGACAGTTTCCTTGTACGTTTCCGGGAAAACAATTCCTGGGAGATAACGGAGATCAATGCCTATGAGGAGAATGTACATCCCTGTACAGGCTGCAAATCCTGTGCGAAAAAGGAAGGCTGTGTGTTCGATGATTTTGACCGGATTGACAAGGAGCTGAGAGCCAGCGACCTGCTGGTGGTGGCTTCCCCTGTTTATAACTGCTCTTTTCCTTCTCCCTTGAAGGCTGTGCTGGACCGGACGCAAAGATATTTTGAGGCGCGTTTTTCTCTGGGGATCAGACCGCCTATCAAAAAACACAGGGAAGCTGTGCTGCTTCTGACCATGGGTTCCCAGGAGGATTTTGCGGTGGAGGTGACCACGTATCAGCTTTCCCGTGCTTTCACTGTGATGAACACAGAGCTTGCCGGCTGCGCCGTCTGGGACGCTACCGATCTGGGCGAACAGAAAAAGGGGGAAGCGCAACAAAAAGCCCAAGGAATCGCTCTTGAAATCCTCTCCCGGATGTGATATCATTTTTGGAAGAAAAAATAGACCATAAGGCGGTTTTAGTATGTCAGGACATTCAAAATGGAACAATATCAAACGGAAAAAGGAAAAGGCGGACGGCGCTAAGGCCAAAGTTTTTACCAAAATCGGCCGTGAACTGGCTGTGGCGGTAAAAGAGGGCGGCAGTGCGGATCCCGCAGCAAATTCCCGCCTGCGCGACTGCATCGCCAAGGCAAAAGCTGCCAATGTTCCCAATGACAACATCGAGCGTATTATCAAAAAAGCTGCGGGCGAGGGAAACGCCAACAGCTTTGAGGATGTCACCTACGAGGGATATGGACCTTCCGGTGTGGCTGTCATTGTGGAAGCCCTTACCGATAACCGCAACCGCACAGCGGCTGATGTGCGCCATGCTTTCGACAAGTTTGGAGGCAATTTGGGAACCACTGGATGCGTATCCTTTATGTTCAACAAAAAAGGCGTAATTGTGGTGGAACGGGAAGGTTTGGATGAGGATACCGTAATGAGCGACGCGCTGGAAGCAGGAGCGTCCGATTTCGCTGCGGACGGCGATGTGTTTGAAATTTCTACCGATCCTGCCGATTTCAGCGGCGTGCGGGAGGATTTGGAAAGCAAGGGCTATACCTTTGTCTCTGCCGAGGTGGAGATGGTGCCGGATACCTATACCAAGATTGAGGATCCTGAAGTGGTCATCAAAATGCAGAAGATGCTGGATCTGCTGGAGGATAACGACGACGTACAGAATGTCTGGCACAACTGGGATGAGCCCGAAGAGGACGAGGAAGAATAAAGTTTGCGGGCCTTTCCGGTGCAGAAGTGCTGGAAAGGCCTTTCTTTGAGAAAGAGAGGTTTTCCTATGAGACACCTGATTGATCCTCTGGATTTTTCCAGAGCGGAGACGGACCGCCTGCTCTCTTTGGCGGAGGACATCATCGGATCCCCGGCGGATTACACGCACCGATGTGATGGGAGGATTCTGGCAACGCTGTTTTATGAGCCCAGCACCCGCACCAGGCTGAGCTTTGAATCGGCAATGATGCGCCTGGGCGGGAAGGTGCTGGGATTTGCTTCGGCGGAGAGCAGCTCTGCCTCCAAAGGAGAGAGCGTGGCAGACACCATCCGGATGATCTCCGGTTACGCCGATATAGCGGCTATGCGGCATTTTAAAGAGGGCGCGCCCTATGTGGCCTCCCGATATGCCAGGATCCCTGTGATCAACGCGGGGGACGGGGGACATCAGCACCCTACCCAAACCTTAACCGATCTGCTCACAATCCGCCGGAAAAAGGGGAAGATCAGCGGCGTGACCATCGGCCTCTGCGGCGATCTGAAGTTCGGCAGGACGGTACACTCGCTGATTAAATCTCTGGTGCGGTATGAAGATGTGAAATTTATCTTTATCTCCCCGGAGGAACTGCATGTTCCCGGGTATATCGTGGAAGAAGTGGTGAAACCATCCGGACATTTTTACCGGGAAGTCCGGGCGATGGAGGAGGTCATGCCCGAGCTGGATATTCTCTATATGACCAGAGTGCAAAGAGAACGCTTCTTCAATGAAGAAGACTATGTGCGCCTGAAGGATTCCTATATCCTGACTCCGGAAAAGCTCTCCCTGGGGAAAAAAGATTTGGCCGTGATGCATCCGCTGCCCCGTGTGAATGAAATAGCCGCCGAGGTGGATGAAGATCCCCGTGCGGTATATTTTGAACAGGCCAGAAACGGTGTTTTTGTCCGGATGGCCCTGATTCTGGCTTTGTTGGGACTGGAATCGGACGTCTTAGAGAAGGGAGAATAACCATGCTCAACATCGACAGTATAGAAAATGGAATCGTAATCGACCATATCACTGCAGGGCGCGGAATGCGGGTTTATGAGCTGCTGGAACTGGATAAGCTGGATACCTGTGTAGCCATCATAAAAAATGCCAAGAGCAATAAATTCGGCAGGAAGGATATCATCAAAATCGAAGGCGTATTGAATATCGATCTGGATGTGCTGGGTTTCATCGACAACAACGCGACGGTGTGTACGATTTTAAACGGAAGGCTGGTGGAAAAGAAGAAGCCTACGCTCCCGGAAAAATTGGTCAATATCGTCTCTTGCAAAAACCCCCGCTGCATTACCAGCATTGAGGATGTGGATCAGGTTTTTTATCTCTGCGATGAGAAAGCCCACCGTTATCGCTGTAAATACTGCGAACAGGAGTATAAGAAATAAAAGAGTCCAGGGACGCACGGGCCTTTTCCTGGGAGAAAGCAAATATAGGCAGGCTTTCCCATGCATGTTTCCCGCCCAAAAGGCAATTTGACGCCAGAATGACTCCTTCACGAATAAAAAAGTTCTGTACTGCTGAGTATTATGCGCCAGAGGACGTTGCAATTGGGAGGAGAGGCTAAGATATGAGTGTATATGAAGAAGGCATCAAATTGATCGACGAGATGTTTGGGAACGGAAAAGACAACCTTATTGCCCTTGCGACGGTTGCACGGGAATTGAGTGCGGACGGGAAACCCCGTCCGGTGGTCCGTTGTGTAGATGCCTATTACGAAGACTGCACATTTTATGTTGTTACATATGCAAAGTCAAATAAAATGCTGCAGATTGAAAAAAATGCTGAAGTTTCCATAGCATTTTGTTCGGAAATGTTCACTGCCAATGGGACTGCTGAAAACTTGGGTTGGGTACTGGATTCCAAGAATTCTGGCATAAGAACCAAGCTGCGTTCAGCTTTTGCCGACTGGTATGAAATGGCAAACAATGAAAACGATAAAGACTGTTGTATTTTGGCAATTCACCTCATAAGAGGAACTTTAAATATAAACCATTGGGAAAAGTTATATCACCTGGATTTTGTGAATAAAACGGATATGGAATCTGGGGGGATATTTTAAAAGTAGGAAACAGGGCCTTGAATATGGTAGTTTCCTTCTGTTTCCATTTATTACAGAAAAGGAAGGGATGTTCATTTGGAGATAAAGCTTGTTTTGCCTGAAGAGTCCCAGGCAGAAGAACTGGCTGGGCAGCGAAATGATCCGGAGGTCACCCGTTACACTGGAGACGCCAAGTATCCGTATACGGCAGAGGATGCGCTGGAGGATATCAGGAGCTTTCTGAAGGAGGAGAATAAATCCCGGGTTACACGTACGGTTTTGGTGGATGGACGTCCTGCGGGCTGCGTCTACTTCTATCTTCCATGGCGGGGGCAAAAATCTGTGGAGTTGGGATACTGGCTTGGGAAACAGTATTGGGGCCGGGGGATCGCCACCCATGCTGCGAGGGAATTGTGTGATTTCGCTTTCCGTACCCTGGACATCAACCGTATCTGCGCCAGCGCCCTGGAGGTCAACGTGGGTTCCTGGCGCGTGATGGAAAAGCTTGGGATGCGCCGGGAGGGGAAGTTCGTCAAAGCAATCTATCTGGACGGCACGTTTTATGACGATCTCTATTATGCTGTGCTTCGGGAAGAATATTGCCTGAAAGAAACTGAGGCAGAAAAAAACCTCCCAAACTAGGAGAAAGGGTACCGCGGGCCACTGACTTTTGTTGTGCGGGCCCGTCTGAAAGGGATAAGAGCGTATGAAGAAGGATAAAAAAGCGGGGCAGTCAGGCGGATGTTCCGGACAAAGGGCTGTTGGGAGAAAGCCTCGAAGTGTGCCTCCCAGCGCGGGATTCAAAGGAGGAAAAAAAGTATCGGCAGGGAAGCTGCTGCTGGCACTTGTCACATTTTGCAACCTTCTGCTCTCCTTGCTGCTTGCCGTCCTGAATCGTCAGGAAGTGATCAGAGCGGTGCGGCGGGAGGAAAAGGTGGAGGTGCTGCTTTCCTCTCAAAAGGAGACAAAAACCTGAATTTTTCCTTGACTTCCCCTTGTTTGCTATGGTATGATGTGTAAGCCGCTTATTGTGGGTTATAGGAGAGCTATGCCCTCTTGCAAAAGCGGGCTGCCGTATTGAAAGCGGCAGGCCCACCCATTGTAGCGAGACTATAGAAAAGGCAGGCAAAAGAATGTTTGCAGTTATTGAAACAGGCGGAAAGCAGTACAAGGTACAGTATGGCGATGTGATCTATGTTGAAAAGCTGGACGCTGCCGACAATGATACCGTGGAATTCCCCGTGGTGGCAGTGTTTGGAGAAGAGGGTACAAAGGTTGGAACCCCCTATGTGGACGGCGCCGTGGTAACCGGTAAGGTGGTAAAGAGCGGCAAGGCCAAGAAGATCACAGTTTTCACTTATAAGCCCAAAAAGAACGTGAAGCGCAAGATGGGCCACAGACAGCCCTATACCAAGGTGCAGATCGAGGCTGTCAAGGCCTAAAGTATGATTTGTGTCGAGTTTTTGGCTCAGCCGGACGGCCGGGTGATGGGCTTTCGTGTGGAAGGCCATTCCGGTTATGCAGAGGAAGGGGCAGACATAGTTTGCGCTGCGGTTTCTTCAGCGGCGTATCTCATCGTCAATTCAGTCACTGAGGTGCGCGGCGTTTCTCCCTTGTGTCTTCGGGCAGAGGAAGGAGACATGCTTTTCCGGATCGAGCCGAAGGATGAACCGGTCTGCCGTGATTTTTTTGCGGGGCTACGGCTTCATCTGACGGGACTTGAGGAACAATACCCAGAGTACCTCGAAGTCAGCTATTTGGAAGTGTAATTTGAATTTGCGGAAAGGAAGATACTGTCATGCTTAAAATCAATATTCAGCTTTTTGCTCATAAAAAAGGTATGGGTTCCACAAAGAACGGCCGCGATTCCGAGTCCAAGCGCCTCGGTGTAAAGCGTGCTGACGGCCAGTTTGTGCTGGCTGGCAACATTCTTGTCAAGCAGCGCGGTACCAAAATTCATCCCGGCGCCAATGTAGGCCGCGGCTCTGATGACACTCTGTTTGCTCTGGTGGACGGCAAGGTGAAATTTGAGCGTCTGGGCGCAGACCGGAAAAAGGTCAGTGTTTATGCCATTGAGCAGTAATCTGTGAAATTTGGGAATACTACTGTAATCCCGGAATATGCAGAACCCAAAAGCTTCTTCGGGCAATGTCTGAAGAAGCTTTTTTCGTGGTAGACGGATAAGGAAAAATCAGGAAGTCAGCAGATGCTGAAAGGGGGCAGCCCAATGTTTATCGACATTGCGAAAATTGTATTGAAGGCCGGAGACGGCGGGGACGGAGCGGTGGCTTTTCACCGGGAAAAATATGTAGCTTCAGGCGGTCCGGACGGCGGAGACGGCGGCAGAGGCGGCAATATCGTTTTTCAGGTGGATGACAATCTTTCGACTCTGGCTGATTTCCGGTATAAAAGAAAATATACCGCCCAGCGGGGAGAAAATGGAAGGGGAAACCGTTGCTTTGGCAAAAGCGCGCCGGATTTGGTGGTCTGCGTACCTCGGGGCACAGTGGTGAAGGATGCCGAAACGGGCAGGGTGATTGCCGATATGTCCGGTGAGGAGCCTCAAGTAATTGCAAGAGGGGGAAAAGGCGGCTGGGGAAACACCCATTTTGCCACACCGACAAGGCAGACCCCAAGGTTTTCCAAGCCGGGTACTCCGGGGGAAGAACTGGAAGTGCAGCTGGAACTGAAGCTTTTGGCAGATGTTGGATTGGTGGGATTTCCCAATGTAGGAAAATCCACTTTGATTTCGGTGGTCAGTGAGGCGAAGCCCAATATCGCCAACTACCATTTCACCACTTTGACACCTGTTTTAGGCGTGGTGCGCATGCAGGAGGGAAAGTCCTTCGTCATGGCGGATATCCCGGGACTGATTGAGGGCGCTTGGGAGGGCGTGGGCTTGGGACATCAATTCCTTCGCCATGTGGAGCGCTGCCGGCTGCTGCTGCACATTGTGGATGTCTCCGGCAGCGAGGGCCGGGATCCCAAGGAGGATTTCCGCATCATCAACGAGGAACTGAGGAAGTTTAATCCGGAACTGGCGGAGCGGCCCATGTTGGTGGCCGGCAACAAATGCGATATTGCATCCGAGGAACAGGTTGCCGAATTCGAGGCTTTTGTCAAGGCAGAAGGATATGAGTTTTTTCCCATCATGGCGCCTATCCGCCACGGAGTGGAGGAATTGCTCAACAGGACGCTGGAGCTTCTGTCAAAGCTTCCGCCTGTAAAGCGATTTGAGCCGGATCCGATCCCGATGCAGGACGTGGAGGAACTGAAGCGCGGCAAGGTGGAGATTACCGAAGAGGACGGCGTCTATTTTGTGAAAGCGGATTGGCTGCTGAAAATTCTCAACACCATAAATTTTGACGACACGGATTCTGCCCAGTATTTCCAGCGTGTCCTGATACAAACCGGCGTGATCGACGCGCTGCGTGACGCGGGAGTACAGGAGGGAGACACGGTAAATCTCTACGATCTGGAGTTTGATTTTGTAGAGTGAGCATAAATTCTTACAGGTCGCTTGGGCGTTTTGATTGGGCGAGAAAGAAAACTTGTACGGAAACGGCAGTGAAGAGCAGCCGTTTCTGCAATTGCAAAAGAAGGTATGTATTTGGAAATGAATCAATCGAACGTGCAGGAAAATCCTGATCTGCTGAGCCCCTTGACATTGGCGTTTATTGGGGACGGGGTCTATGAACTGCTGGTACGTCAATATATTGTTGAGAAGGGAAATTGCTCTGTTAAAAAACTCCATGGGCAGAAGGTGGAATTCGTCCGCTGTGAAACGCAGGCGAAGGTTCTTGCAGAACTTATTTATCCTGTCCTTTCGGAAAAAGAGCAGGATATCTGCCTGAGAGGGAGAAATGCCCATGTGGGGCATATACCGAAAAATGCCAGTGTAGCTGATTATCACGGAGCTACTGCTTTGGAAGCTCTGTTCGGCTGGCTTTACTTAAAGGGGGAGCAGGAGAGAATACAGGAATTGTTCTCTCTTATTGTGAGAGACTATAGGGAAAGTTAGCCTGGTTTTGCGAAAGGGGCGCAGTCTATGAAAAATGGAAAAAAAGCAAAGAGCCTTGCGCTGGACTTGCTGTTTATGCTGGCTGGATCGATGGTCTATGCAGTCTCTGTCAACGCGTTTACCGCGCCGAACAATATTGCGCCCGGCGGAGTGACCGGTATTGCCACGATGCTGAATTATCTGTTTGCCACGCCGATCGGCCTTGTGGTGTTTCTCATCAACGTGCCGATTATTCTTTGGGCAGTGCTGGAAATTGGCTATAAACTGGTGGCCAAAACCATAGTTGCCATTGTGCTTTCTTCTGTTATGATCGACTTGTTTTCCTGGTTTATTCCCGTTTACCGGGGCGACCCCATTCTGGTGGCGCTGTTGGCCGGAGTGTGTGAAGGAGTCGGTCTTTCCCTGACTTTCATCCGGGGTGCAACCACTGGTGGTACAGATATGATTGCGAGATTGCTTGGCCGCAGAATGCCCCATCTTTCTATGGGAAAGCTGATGCTGGCCATTGACGGTTTGGTTGTGCTGGCTTCCGCTTTTGTATTTCAAGGAATCGATAATGCCATTTACGCCTGCATTGTTATTTTCGTATCCACTTCCATTATTGACTCTATTCTTTACGGTACGGATGTGGGTACCGGAAAACTGTTTTTTGTCATGTCTCCCAAGGTGCAAGAAATGGGAGACCGTATTATGGATGAGCTGGACCGCGGCGTGACCTATTTGGATTCCAAGGGGGGATATTCAAAAACGCCGGGAGAAACCCTGCTTTGTGCGGTAAGAAGGTTTGAAGTATATCAAATTCAGGCGATTATCAGGGAAGTGGACCGAAATGCCTTTGTCATTGTGGGGGATGCCGGGGAGATAGCAGGGGAAGGTTTCAATCCGGTTCATTCCGATGATAAACCACTGAAAGAACTTCTTCAGGGAATGAAAAGTAAAAATGATAAGAAAAAAGAAACGTGATTTTTGATAGCATTCTGATGAGCACGATAAAAAACAGGGAAGGAAAAGCCAAAAGCTTTTCCTTCCCTCGTTTCGAACGGCACTTTAGAACTGGTCGTTCTGCTCCTTGCGCATCTCAGAGTTCTGAATTTTGCTCCGATTGTTATAATCGGGAATTTCCCGCTTGGAGTTCTGGCTCTGATTCTGAGAGCGGTTCTGAGAACTCTGCTGCTGACGGTTCTGAGAAGAAGAGTTGTTGGAATTCTGGCTGGACTGGTTGTTGCTGTTGTTGTTCTGATTTTGATTGTTGTTCATTTTGTTTATCGCCCCTTTCCGATTTTATTTTTTGCAGGGGCCGCTCAAATATACAAAAAAATTTTGGATTTATATCTTAATATCGTTTAGTTCCTGCCGGTGTTTTTTTGGAAGCTTTTTCACCGCCGCAGCATAGGCGTGGTCGATCATTTCAAGAAGTTCTTTGTCCGGAAGGTCGGATAGCAGGTCTACCGTGTTAAAATAAGGCTGCTGAACAGGCGGGCAGTGGTAGCCGCGTGTGACGGCGTCGGGAAATACGCTGCGGTAAAATTCACCGGTTTCCCTGTCGCAATAAAAGGTGACTTTTGGACGGCCCTTCAGGCTGAAAAACTGCGCAAAAATCCGTGCGGCACTGTGCTCAGCTTTCACTTTTATCACGGCGGTTTCCGGTCCAAAGGGATAATCCAAAAAAGTGCCCGGCTTGCTTAGACAATAAACGATCATTTCTTTTTGTGTCATCCATATCCCCCAAGCTTTTGATTTTTTAGTCGGAAGGAACAGAGGAAAATGCTGCCTGAATGAAAAGTCGGAACTTCAGCTTTTAAAGCCAGAAAAAAACAGTCCCTGAAAGGAAGGTTGTAAAAATGGAACTGCCATTGGTATTCCGGCAGAGAATGAAAAAATTGCTGAGCGAAGAATACGAGACGTTTCTCTCCTGTTATGAAAAGCCGCCTTATCAGGGAGTACGGCTGAATTCGCTGAAATGTGGGGAGGAAACGCTTCGGGCATGCCTGCCTTTTTCCATTTCACCTTCCCCATTTTCTCCGCTCTCTTTCTACGGTCCGGGTGAAAAGGTTGGAACTTTGCCCGCGTACCATGCAGGCATGTTCTATTCTCAAGAGCCTTCCGCGGCCTCTGCGGTTACCGTGCTGGATCCCAGACCAGGAGAACGGGTTTTGGATCTCTGCGCGGCGCCGGGAGGGAAGAGCAGTCAGATTGCCGCCCTGATGCTGGGAGAGGGGCTTCTTTGGTCCAATGAGATCGTCCGTTCACGCGCAAAAATCTTACTTTCCAATCTGGAACGTATGGGAGTGCAAAACGCTGTAGTCTCCTCCTGCCATCCCCAAAAATTGTGCGAAAGTCTGACTGGCTATTTTGACAGAGTGCTGGTGGACGCCCCCTGTTCAGGAGAGGGGATGTTCCGGCGGGAGCCGAACGCCGTGAAGGAATGGAGTCCTGAAAACGTGGCGGCGTGCGCCCAACGTCAGGGCGCAGTGCTGGATTCTGCTGCGTTGGCTGTGAAGGAAGGAGGTTACCTCGTCTATTCCACCTGTACATTTTCTGAAGAGGAGAACGAAGGGGCGGTGGAAGCGTTCCTGAGGAGGCACCCGGAGTTCCAGCTCTGTCCGGTGGAGGTGGAGTTCGGCAGACCCGCCCTGCGGATGCCTGCCAGAAGGATTTATCCCATGGAGGGCGGCGAGGGACATTTTGTAGCCAAATTCAGGCGTACCGGGGCATGTTCGTGTAGAGTTCGGCCTTTTGCAGGGCTCCTGACTGGTAAAGAACTGCATGCTGCGCAGGATTTCTACGGCAGCCTTTTTGGGAATCAAAAGCCGCAGCGCTTTGCAATATTTGGTGAGCGCCTGCTGATTTTGCCGGAAGAAATGCCGGAAACAGTCGGAATGCAGGTGCTCCGTGCGGGAATAGAACTGGGAGAACGGAGAGGAAACCGTTGGGAGCCCTCCCATTCCGTGTTCCAAAGCCGGGCTGGATGCGACTGTCTGCGTTCCGTTGACTTTGCGCCAGATGCTCCTGAATTGGCAGCTTTTTTACGTGGGGAGGAGCTGGAATGCTCCGGGAAGGGGTATACTGCGGTTTGCGTTTCCGGCGTGACGACGGGCTTCGGCAAAGCTTCCGGCGGTAAATTAAAAAACAAGTATCCGAAAGGGCTGCGGAATCTGAAGTAAAAGACTGGCCCCAAAACGAGATTACGGCTGAAAAATGTCGGGAAGAAGCTACCCTGCTGATTTCGTCGGGATGCACAGTTGTTTCCATGGTTGCCGTATTGCAGTCACCGGAGCAATGGGTTTAGATTATAATCCTGCGGTGCGTGCTGTTCAGCCCGGCATTGGTGATTATGGGGATCTCGGCAGTCGTGGCAGAGTGATAGGGCTTGATAGTAAAGAAGGAAAGCAGATGTTCACAAAGGCAGCGTGGACATCTGTTTCCTTTTCATAGGAAGGCACGGTGTTCCGGCCGTTTTGGGATTTAAAGCCTAAAACTGCGAAGGACAGCTCTGCGGGTGAGAGAACCTTCAATATCGCCACGGAAGAAATCGGCGGCCTTGAGCAAATCGGCTCTTTCCAGCGGCGCTTCAGGAGCGGTACCGGGAGAAAACAGCTTTTGTTCTGCGCACCAGTTCAGGGCGCCGGAATAGCGATGGAGGAAACTTTTATCCCCCGCCCTGAGTTTTTCGATGCGTCCTTCCACTGCAGCGCTTCGCGGCGCCAGGAGCATTGCAAGTTCCCCTTTGGTCATAGGAGTGTCAGGCCGCAGGGTGTTGTCGGAATAGACGACGGCGTGGGTGCGCTGCAGCTCTCGGAACTGGTCAAAGTCAGGGTCTTCACTGCCGGTGTCGGCAAAGGGGGACAGCTCTATCAATTCAGACACGGTCATAATGCGGTAACCTGCTTTGGTGAGAAGCTCCAGCTGTTCCCGAAGGCCGAAAGCCACAGGGGTACGCAGAGCCATGTTGTAGCCGTCCTTTTGAAAGATGATCTGTCCGCAGAAAAAGGCCTGGTCCTGGGCAAGGGCTCTGCGCACGGGCTCTGTCATCTCCCGTACCTCGGCGAGCTGCTGATCCCCAGTCTTTGCAGGCAGCCAGCCCTGCCCGTCGAAAGAGGCGGCCAGATATTGGTAATTGAGCAGGGCGCAGGCGTCGTAAGCGGTAAATACGCCGTCGATCTGGTCCACATAATGAGGCGGCCGGGTCATCTCCATCTGATAACCGTGACGGTCGGCCAGCAGCCCGTGCAGCTTTTCCATGTCTGACGTTACGTCGTCCAGCTTTCCCTGGAATTGACGCTTTCCGTAGACATAAGGCTTTTTTCCAAAGATGATGTGCCGATAGCCGTGGTTTGTAATCTGATGTCCTTCATTGAGAATCCGGTCAATCAGGCGTGGACAGTTTTGAGCGCCTCCCTTACTATCCTGTCCGAATTCCGGATAATGGTCAAAAGCCGTGCCGCCCCAAGTAGGACTTCCGGCAGGCCCGCAGACGTCAGGATAGTTTTCCGAGGTATCGCCGACAACATCAAAGACGCCCTTTGCTCCGAATTCAGCGAGAGTGTCCAGCAGCACGTCTGTAAGCGCTTCTCCGCCGAATCGGTCCGGAGCGCAGGGAAGATCCATAGGTCCGTCGTCAAAGGTCATGGCGCATACTTTTTCCGGCGTTTTGATCCGTTCAAATCGCCGTACGTAGGAGACTACGGGCTTCGGCGCAGGAAGAAGTACCGATTTTGCGAAGCGCTTGACCTTTTTTCCAAGTTTGATCAATGTGGATTCCATAAGAAGTTTCACCCTTTCTTCTGTCTGCAGTCCCTCCAGGCGCACAATATCCGGAAGGCCTGCCAGCGCATCCAGGCGGCAGGGCCTGCGTGGCTTTTTTGAAGCTTGATTTTTTGACTTTCTGCAATGGCAAGATTCCGGCAGGGCTGACAGCAGAAAGTGGCGGAGGTTCCGCCTGCCAACGCTGCTTTCAGCGATTCCAGCGTCTTTTCCCGGCATTCTATCTTGAGAAACGCCGTGCCGATTTCCTCAGGCAGATGGGCGTCGCTCCCAGCGGTGGAGATGCAGGGCTTTTGAAAACGGCCGGCAGCTGTTTGAGCCAGCTCGTTGGCCTGCAGTCTTTTTTTGGTGGCCCGCCGGTTGCAGATTTCGACGCCGTCCAACTCATGTTCCATTTCCCGGAGCATCTCGAACCGTTCCTCCACTGTTTGCGCAGTGCTCTGAAAGGGATGGGCCAGCACCGCCACTCCGCCGCAGCCGTGAATGAGCGCTGCAGCCTCTGAGAAGGGAAGGCGCCTGCCGGTGTGTGCGGGGCAGGGTACAGTGAGAAAAAGCCCCAGAAGGTGTCCTTTGTCCGTAGAATATTCTACGCCGGGTATCAACAGCACGCCTTCCCGTTCCGGCTGAGAGAAAACCTCATCGACGGGAGGAACGTCGTGATCAGTGACAGCCAGAAAATCCATGCCTGCCCTCTTTGCTGCCATGATGGCATCCGGCAGCGAAGTGCGGCTGTCGGGAGAGTGTTCCGTGTGGACGTGAAGGTCGGCTTTCAGCAGCATATCAATCGCCCCTCTTTGTCAGCGTGTTTTTCAGGTAAAGGAAAAAAGGCTTGGGATCCCGCCAGGAGAACAAGGCCTCTTTTGACTTGGGCCGGAAAGGCTCCGTTAATCCGCTAAGCGCTTTGCCGGGTTGACCATGACACAGATAGGAGAGACAGGCGAGCGTGTCGTTGAGAAGAAAACGCATGCGAATTCCCTCCTTGTATTCCGGCCCTTCACAGACAGCGGCGGCGTTTCCCGAAGCGGCTTGGACATAGCGCAGGGAAAACGGAGAACCACATTTTTCCGTCAGAGGAAAACTGCCCCATACCCGGGGATTGATCTCCAATAATTTACCGTCTTTAAATTCCACCATGGCGATACCGACGAAATGCAGGGCCTGAAGGAGTTCTACCGCATACCGGACCAGTGTGCCGTCCCAAAAGCTTTCGCAGCAAGCGGAAGGTCCGCCCTCGATGGGATATTCCCGGATTCTGCGGTGGCAAACGACGGAGACCGGCCTGCTGTTTTGATCCATGACGGCTGAAACACCGACGCCGTCCCCTGTAAGCAGCTCCTGCACCACCGGTTCCGGATCAAACCGGGCCATTTTGGAATAGGCTGCGGCAAAGTCGGATTCCTGGTATACCTTACAATAACGTTCTTCTGCGTGCAGGCCGAGCTTTTCTCCGCAGCGCGGCTTTATCACTACAGGAAACCGGGGAGGCAGCCTGTCCTCCCGGCAGTCAAATTCCTCGGGAATGGGAATGTTCAGAGTCTGGGCAAGCTCTGCTACGGCACGCTTGTCGTTGGCGCGGTCCAACACTTCGGGCGGGGAGATGAGAAACCTTGCGGTGGATGCCAATTCCTCAGAATGTCCTGCAACCTGGGAAAGCGTTGCTGCTCCAATTGGAAAGAGTACGGGGACCTGCTCTTTCTCAGCCCTGATAGAATTGCATATTTCCGCAAGCCGGGCGGGATATTCCACATCGTAACAAGAGCCGGGAACAAGAAAAACGCCTTTGGCATAGACAGAGGAAAAAGCCGGCGGCGTGCCCTGAAGCTCTGCTTCGGTCTGCGCTGTGTACACGGGGTATCCAGCTTTTCCAAGCGCCTGAACAGCTGCCAAGGAAGCGCGGTATTTTACATCGGTAAACAAAACGGGAGGAAGAGGGAGAGTCATGGAGCGCCTTCTTTCTCTAAAAAAGTGAAACGGAAAGTCAGTCTTTTTCTCATTATAACAGATTCCTGAAAGAATGGAAAGCACTTGCAATTCAGCGCATTGCTGTGCTATAATTTTGGGCATGAAATGTTACTATAACCTTATTGGAAAGAAGTGTTAGCGATGCAGGAAATCAAGGTCGAGCTGACCCAAAATCCGAAGCAGAAGCCTGCGGACGAATCAAAGCTTGGGTTTGGAAAAATTTTCACCGACCACATGTACATCATGGAATACAACCCTGAAAAGGGCTGGCATAATCCCCGGGTCGAACCCTACCACGCTATCTCTCTGGAACCCTCCGCCATGGTTTTTCATTATGGCCAGGAGATGTTTGAGGGGATGAAAGCATATAAAACAGAGGACGGCCGTATCCTGTTGTTCCGACCGGACAAAAATATTGAGCGTGCCAACAACTCCAACCGCCGTCTCTGCATTCCGGAAATTCCGGCGGAGGATTTCCTGAACGGTTTGAAGAAGCTGGTGGAGGTGGATCAGGACTGGATTCCCACTCAGCCCGGTACGTCCTTATATATCCGTCCGTTTGTCATTGCAACAGATCCTTTCCTGGGTGTGCGTCCGTCGGATACCTATCTTTTTATGATCATTCTCTCCCCCTCCGGGGCTTATTATGAGAGCGGTTTGGATCCGGTCAAAATCTGGATCGAAGACGACTATGTCCGCGCAGTTCGCGGCGGTATCGGTGAGGCGAAAACGGGCGGCAACTATGTGGCCAGCCTGAAGGCACAGGTGAAGGCCCATGACGAGGGATATTCCCAGGTTCTTTGGCTGGACGGAGTGGAACGCAAATACATTGAAGAAGTGGGCGCTATGAACATTTTCTTCAAAATTAACGGCAAGGTGGTCACTCCCGTGCTCAACGGCAGTATCCTGCCCGGGGTTACCCGCGCTTCCTGCATTGACCTGTGCAGGCATTGGGGCCTGGAGGTGGAGGAGCGCCGCATTTCTGTGGACGAGCTGGTGGCTGCAGCCAAGGATGGTTCCCTGGAAGAGTGCTGGGGCAGCGGAACCGCGGCGGTGATTTCGCCGGTGGGGCATTTGCGTTTTGAAGACAGCGTGATGCAGATTGGCGGCGGCGGAATCGGGCCTGTCAGCCAAAAGCTCTATGATACGGTCACCGGTATCCAGACGGGCAAGCTGGAGGATACGCTGGGATGGACTGTCCGTGTGAAATAAGGGTCAGTTTTGTGCGAAGAATCTCGCTTGGGTTGCATCAAAACAAAACGATAAGGTATAATGAGAAGCAGAACCTTTTGGTTCTGCTTCTTTATTTTACCCTGCGAAGGAGTGACGGTTATGCAGCGGCAAAAGGACCGGGCGCTACTGGCTTTGATTTTCATTCTCCTGTTGACTTTGCCCGGCTGTGGGACAACAGCCGGAAAAATCTCTTCCGGCAGCCGGTCTCCGGAGGAAACCGCCGTCCCGCCTGCTGTGAGTGCAGGAGAGAAGCCGGAACTTAGGGCGACGCCGGATCCGACTCCGGAGCCGCTTAAAGAATTGGAAGGAGTTATCACGGGCGCATCGAAAAGCATATTGGAGCTCCGTGCGGCCGGAGGAGAAGAGTATACCATATTCCTGACAGATGAGACGGAGCACGTCGGTGAAAGTTTAGAGCTGGGAAACAGCGCGGTGGTTTCCTATCGGGAAAGCGAATGCACCGGGCAGGGAATCAAGGCTCTAAAGCTGGAAATCAATGCGGGAAAGCATCGGGATACAATAGCCGTTCTTTTGGAATCAATGACGCTGGAAGAAAAAATAGGGCAGATGTTTTTTGTACGCTGTCCGGATAATGCGGTGGAAGAGGCGGCAAAGTTTCAATTCGGCGGTTACATTTTATTTGATGCGGATTTTCGGGGAGAGACGCCCGAGTCAATCCGGACAAAGCTTCAGCAGTATCAAAACGCTGTAAAACTCCCGCTTCTGGTAGGCGTGGACGAAGAGGGCGGAGAAGTGGTGCGCGTCAGCGATAAGCCGGGTTTTTGTGAAGAACCTTACTGGTCCCCGCGGGAGCTCTATGCGGCAGGCGGTTTGGAGCTGGTGCTCTCTGTAGAAAAGGATAAAGTAGAACTTTTGTCCTCGTTAGGCGTGAACGTGAACTTTGCCCCGGTGTGCGACATTGCCGGGGACGAGGATGATTTTATGTACAGCCGTTCCCTGGGTCAGGATGCGGAAACCACGTCGGAATTTATCCGGCAGACGGTGTTGCTCTATTCGGAACATTCCATGGGATGTGTGCTCAAGCATTTTCCGGGATATGGGGATAATCCGGATACGCACAAAGGCATCGCTTTGGATGAACGTGAGCTCACGGAATTTGAGACCAGGGATTTCCTGCCGTTTTCTGCGGGAATTCAGGAAGGGGCGGAGTGTGTGCTGGTCTCCCACAATATTGTTTCCTGTTTGGACAAAACGGTTCCCGCGTCGCTTTCCGAGGAATGGCACAGTCTGCTGCGTGGAGAGTTGGGGTTCACCGGCTGCATTATTACAGACGATTTATCCATGGGGGCCATTCGGAAGTGTTGCGACATCCAGGCAGCCGCGATTCAGGCAATCAAGGCGGGCAATGATCTGCTGTGCTGTACAGATTATGGCATCCAGCTTCCTGCGGTGATAGAAGCGGTGCGCACTGGGGAAATTTCAGAGGAAAGGATCGAAGAATCCGTCCGTCGGATTTTGGCCTGGAAGCTGAGGTTGGGGCTGCTGCCTGAGGATGCTGTCCTATCATAAATACAGCGCCTCATTCAGTGCTTCACCAACCATGGAAGTCGCACCTATCAGGTAAATTCAGCAATGCTGGTTTTGGAGGAATGGAGTGGGAAATAAGATTATTGTCTGTGGGGGAAACGGTGCGGGGAAAAGCACTTTGGGAATCTATTTGGCAAGTCAGCTGGGCTGTAAGTTTCTGGATATTGAAGATTACTATTTCCCTGAGAATCAGACGGAGAGACCCTATGAAACTGCCAGAACACGGGAAGAAGTATCCCGTGACTTGCTGGCGGACCTGAATAAATATGAAAACTGCGTTTTCGCAGCGGTGAAGGGGAATTACGGCCAGGAGGTGGAAGCACTGTTTACTTGTGCGGTTTTCATTGAGGTTCCCAGTGAACTGAGAAGTGCCCGTGTGAGAGAAAGGTCGTATCAAAAATTTGGAGACAGGATATTTCCTGGCGGGGATTTATATGAAAAAGAAAAGCGGTTTTTTGAGATGGTGGACCGGCGCTCCGCAAAGGATGTGGAAGAGTGGCTCAGTGCCGTCCGGCTTCCAACGATAAGGGTGGACGGAACCAAAACGAAAGAGTATAATGCCGCGCTGATAGTAGAAGCGTTGCGAAAGAAAGAGACTTCTTCTGTTTTTAAACTTTGATCAGCTTTTCTGTATAGTCGCGTCCACAGGGGAAAGGCGTGGGAAAGGCCAGGGCGTAGAGATCGTCTGCCCGGGCTTCAAGCCGGAATAAATTTGCAAAGCTGCCGCCCAGACGTTCAAAATCGACTGGACGCACCGCCACGGGAAGCGTGGGCGTGGCGTCTTTTAAAATCCGCGCTCCAGTTTCAGTCATACCCAGGATCCTCAGATAGAGGGGAAGTTCCGGGAGACCGGAAGGAATTTCCAGGAAAGCGCTCATGACGAGCCTGCGGATTCTGGCATGGGAATACCGTTTGGATTTTACCAGGGAATAGAGTTCTTCCAGGGAACGGGCTTCTCTGGCTGCGGTATGCAGCCTATTTTCCAAGCCTTCGCTCAGGTCGGGCAGAGCGGAAAAATCCTCTGGTTTCATCGTTCTGAGTTTACATAAAATTGAACGTTCCAACCAGGACAGAGAAGCGGGACAGTGCCCTGAGGAGAGGAGCTGCTCCAGCGTCACGCACACATTTTCCGGGACTAGGCCGGCAAGCTTTCCGCCTGTGCGCAGCAGATGGCGCAGCTCGCCGGCAGAGCGGTATTCCTGATTCTCTGCTGCACGGTCATGTCCTGCGCCTTCACGAGGGAAGGCTATAGGGGTGAGCACAGCATTCTGCCGGCGGATTGCTTTCAGATACTCAATTCCCAGAATGCAGTTTGGCTTTTGAAGAAGTGACGACGCTGTCTCCCCTAACATGGAGTGAAGAGCCGCCTCTCTGCGTTGTGCAAAAGACAGGCCTTTGCTGGGCACTTCAGAAAACGCTTCTGAAAATTTTGGAGAAAGCAATGCTTCCGCTGCCGCATCCATGCGGGCAACATCGGGTACTTCACTGCCGAATGCCAAAAGGTCACAGCGGAGGGCCTCTGCCAATGCCACACCGCCCGCGGCAAAATGTTCTGCTCCGGAACAGGCCCAGGGCAGAGGAAGTTCTACGATCAGATCCGCCCCGTTCTGCAGGGCAAGCCGTGTCCGTGCCCATTTGTCCAGAATAGCGGGCTCCCCACGCTGTACAAAGTTGCCGCTCATCACGCAGACGATCCCATCAGATATGGCTTTCATCTGATCCAAAAGCAATTTGTGACCCATATGCAGGGGATTGAATTCACAGATTACGGCAGAAATCTTCAATTTCTCCATCATTTTAAGCAAAACTCCTTGAATTTAGCTGCAAAAAGGTTTATGATAAAAAACAGTCTTACCGGCTCTGCTGCCCCAATCGTCGGTCAGTTTCGGAGGACCTGAGAGAGGCGGAAGAAAAAGAACCGTTACTCCATATATTACAGCAGCGGCCCCGCTCTTTACAAGTGGCCCTCGCTGAAAATTGAATTTTCCGGGGAATCGAAAGAGACTGAAAGGCGGGAATGCTTTTCAGCCGCTTTTTCGTGCGGTTTCCGTACGGCGAACGGACATATCTGGAAAGGAAGAAGAAAAATGAAGATTCTGGTTATCAATGCGGGAAGCTCGTCCCTGAAGTATCAGCTGATTGATATGGAAAGCGAGAAGATGCTCTGCAAAGGAAATTGCGAACGGATTGGAATGCCTGCAGGTGTGTTCACCCATAAGACGGCGGATGGGAAAGAATTGGTAAAGAAAGTCAACATGCTGGATCACACGGCGGCTTTTATGCAGGTGAAAAACGCGCTGATCGATGAGGAGTACGGTGTGATTGGGAACCTGGAGGAAGTGACGGCAGTGGGCCATCGCATTGTGCAGGGCGGTTCCCTCTTCAGCGAATCCGTACTGGTGGACGAGAAGGTAATTGAAGGGATTGAAAGCCTAATTCCCCTTGCGCCTCTGCATAACAAGGCGCATGTCCAGGGAATTCGCGCCTGCCGCGAGGTCTTTGGGCCGGAAGTGCCTGAAGTTGTGGTCTTCGATACGGCTTTCCATTCTACCATGCCCCCAAAAGCTTATATGTTCAATGTACCTTATGAATATTATGAAAAGTACGCGGTACGCCGTTATGGCTTCCACGGCACTTCACACCGGTATGTCAGTGCCCGCTGTGCACAGCTGATGGGCAGGGATATCGCGGAAACCAAGATGATCACCTGTCATTTGGGCAACGGATCTTCCATCACAGCGGTAGACGGCGGCAAATGCATCGATACCAGCATGGGGCTGACCCCGCTGGACGGCTTTATGATGGGAACCCGCACCGGAACGCTGGATCCTTCCGTGGTTACTTTCATCATGGAGAAGGAACATCTCACGCCCCGCGAAATGGACGAAGTCCTCAATAAAAAATCCGGCCTTTTGGGTATTTCCGGCGTGTCCAGCGACGACCGTGATGTAACCGCTGCCAATCAGGCGGGAAATCCTCGTGCCAAGCTTGCCCAGGACATTCTGGAATATCAGATTGCCAAGTTTATCGGCGGTTATATGGTTGCCTTGGGAGGCTGTAACGCCATCGTGTTTACAGCCGGACTGGGAGAAAATCAGGCGTCTCACCGTATGGCTGTGGGAAAATATCTCTCTTATCTGGGCGTGAAAATTGATGAAGCTCTGAACGAAGAAATGATTCATGGCAGGGAGGGTAAGATTTCTGCTCCCGATTCCAGCATTGAAGTTTATGTAATTCCCACCAATGAGGAGTTGGTGATTGCCAGGGATACCAGAGATTTGGTGGAAAAGCTGTAAGTCTGCTAAAAAGCGGAGACCGGGGAATTTTTCCTGGTCTCCGCTTTTTATAAAAGGCAAAGACAGTGGAAGATTTCCACTAATGTGAAAATTTCAATGAAAAGTTGCATTTTTGTAATCTATCGTTTATAATAGTTGAACCAGTTATGTAAACAGAGGAAACTGACGAATTTCGGAGGTAGGTTGTGAATTTGTTACATAGAATGAATAAACGGAAGCTGCTGCAGAAGACGGTGGTACTGCTGCTGGTTTGTCTGATACCTGTGGCGATGCCTGTTTCGGCCTTAGAGGACCAGAACTCTTCGTTCCCGGAAGAGACGCCGCTGTCCTCACAGATAGAAGAAACCAGCGAGGCTTCTTCAGAAGGGAACCTTCCCGAAGGCGAACTTTCCCAGGAGCCATCTTCTTCTGAGGAACCCGTAGAGGAATCCACCCTTCCTGAGGAGGGAGAAGAGACGCTGGAGAATGAGGCCAAAACCTTCCAGGCTTCGGAGCTTCTGGTCACAGGGGGACATAAGGCGTATATGCACGGCGAAAGCGGGAGAAAATTCCGGCCTGACGCCAACATGACCAGGGCAGAGGTGGCGCAGATGCTGTACAACCTTTTGGCCGCTAAGCCTGCGGTTTCCAGCTCTGTCTTTTCCGACGTAAGCCTCAGCTCCTGGTATGGGGTAGCAGTCAATACGCTGGCGAAGCTTGGGGCGCTCAATGGTTATGCAGACGGCACCTTTGACCCTGAGGCTCCCATCACTCGTGCAGAATTTGTCAAGGTGGTGGCGCTTTGCTTCCCGATGAAGACAGGTGATATTCCATTCCCCGATGTATCAGAAAAACATTGGGCAAGAAAGTATATTTCATCAGCAATAGCCTATGGATGGATTGGAGGATATAAGGACGGAACCTTCAGACCAGACAGTCCGATTTTGCGTTGCGAGGCGGCAAAGCTGATGAATGTTGCGCTGGGCAGGATGGATGAGGATTTTGCGGCAGACGCGGAGACGCAGAAATTCGTCGATGTTCCCAAGAGTCACTGGGCCTATAAGCACATTGCAGAAGCGGCAGAGCCAGTGGAAGGAGGACCCGTGGATCCTTCTGTAAATGGAGATTATGTGCGGGTGACCGCCACCAGCGGACTCAATCTGCGTTCCGGCCCCGATACCAGCTATGACAGCCTTACCGTATTGCCGCTTGGCACCGTGCTGACAGTGCTGAGCACAAAAGCCGCCCCTTGGATTCAGGTCAAGACCAGCGGCGGGACGGAGGGTTACGTGCATCAGGACTATGTGCAGGACTACACACCTGGGGCAGCTTCCAACGTGTCGGTTTCTGCCTCTTCAGCTGAGGTGAGACAGTACAAAACGCTCTATCTGGTGGGGACGGTGTCGCCTGCAGGTACTGCAATGGAGTGGAAAAGCAGCAACGAGAGCGTAGCTACGGTTTCGGAGGGTTTTGTCTATGCCAAAGCGCCCGGAACGGCCACGATCACCTATACGGACACTTTGGGGAAAAGCAAGGCTTCCTGCCAGGTTACCGTCACCTCACCGGAGGCGGTACGTGTGGCATATACAGAGCCAAATATCGTCTCAGCCGGCGCTTCCTTTGATTTGATGGCAGTGACTGATCAGACAAAGAGTGCGGTGCGTTTTACCGTAACAGGGGGAGGAAGCGGACCTTGGGAGACTTCCGACTACACGACGGAGTCCCAATCCGCCACAGGGCTGCCCACCAACACGGTGCGGCTCTTTAAAAAGTCGGTAAAGTTCAATGCTCCGGGGACGTATACGCTCAGGGCTTACTCAAAGACCGGCAGCGGATCCTACTCTACGGAATATGCCGAGTTTACCGTACTGGTGATTTCGAATTACGATGTGACTACAACGACCTATGACAACAGAAAGGCGAGTTCCGAAGTAATTGATATCATCGCACAGTTTGAAGGCTTTTTGCCCACGGTATATCCCGATACGCTGGCAGGGAATATTCCCACGGTAGGATATGGGTATGTGGTCTCCCGAAATGAGACTTTTTACAATAACGTGACGAAAACAGAAGCCCGGGCGCTTCTGGCAGATACCATTGACAGCGGTTGGTATGCATCTGCTGTAAACAGCTTCCGGAGTTCCTATAACCTGAAGATGAGCCAGTGCCAGTTTGACGCTTTGGTGAGCTTTGTCTATAACTGCGGCGGCGGAACCTTAACCGAGTCCAGCGGCGGCGAACCGGAATACGGCACAGCTCGGGTGCTGACAAACGCTGTTGTCCCGCCTTCCTCTTTCCCGGTATCCGGCACGGTCAATATCAATGACAGCGTGGTCTACCAGGATACCAGCGCAAAATCCACAAAAGTGGGAACCATCAAGCTGGGGTCCTCCCTCAGTGTGCTGGGCGTCAAAACCAATGTGGGCAACAACAAAGAGGTTTGGTATCAGGTGGAGTCCGGCAAAGTTAAGGGTTGGGCAAGAGCAGGAGATATCCGCCTTTCCGGGGATTATACACATGATCTGGCTTATGTGGACGCGATCACATTCGGAAATAACCTGACCCAGTGGAATATTGCCGGAGGGGTGCATCTCGTAGGCTTGTTTGACCGCCGTATGGCGGAAGCAAGGCTGTTCTCCTATGGGGATTATGCAGGATGCTACCGTTCAGATCCCGGGTATGATTATAATCCCGGATACACAATTCCCAGCTGGTATAATTGACAGCAAAACAGCCTCCGGCAGTTCAGTTACGCCGGAGGCTGTTTTTATTTAGAGAGGAAGGTTTGTGGAAATGGAAACGATGAATCTTGAGGATCTGATTTGCTCGCTTCGCTCGTCCAAACCCAGTCAAGGCTACCGTGCGTTTCAGCAGCTGCTGGAGATCGGCCGGGATTCCGATGTACTTTCTGGGTATCTGGAAGAATTTTTAAGCTTGTCGGAGGGAAAAAACTCCTATCTTCGAACCAGGGGCCTGCTATTGCTCTGCGCCAATGCAAAATGGGATTCAGCAGGAAAAATAAATGCTGCATTGGAACGTATCCTCGGGCACATTACAGATGAAAAGCCCATCGTTTCCCGGCAATTTATCCAGTCGCTTCCGGAATTGTTACAGGGGAAACCGGAAGTGAGGGAACAGGTCAGAGAGGCCCTGCTGAAAGCTGACCTTTCCCGGTACGCGGACAGTATGCAGCCTTTAGTGGAGCGGGATATTCAGAAGGCCTTGAGCGAGATTTAGACCCCTTGCCAGTATTTTCGATCCAGACTCCGGTACTGCACTGCTTCTGCCGCATGGGCGCTTTCTATTTTCTCGCTTCCCTCCAGATCGGCGATAGTCCGCGCTACCTTCAGCACCCGTTCATAGGCCCTGGCGGAAAATCCAAATTTCTCAAAGGCCCTCTTGAGAAGCTTTCCTGCCGGCTCTGTCAGCAAACAGGTTTCTTGGAGCAGGGAGGCCGGTATATTGGCATTACAGGTGACGTCTGTTCCTGAAAAACGCTCTTCCTGGCGTTTCCTCGCGTCATTGACCCGGACCCGGATTTCTGCCGAGCTTTCACTTTTTGTCTGGTTGGAGAGTTCGTCGAATTCTACGGGAGGCACTTCTATATGCAGATCCAGCCGGTCTAGAAGCGGGCCCGAGATTTTGGAAAGATACCGTTCAACAGTGTGGGGAGAACAAGTGCAGGGATGAGTTGGATGTCCAAAAAAACCGCAGGGACAGGGATTCATGGCGGCAATCAGCATAATGTTGCAGGGATAAGTAGCCGTGCCTCCCACTCTGGAGATGGTCACGGCGCCGTCTTCAATCGGCTGCCGCAGGACCTCCATAGCGCTGCGGCTGAATTCCGGGAGCTCGTCAAGAAACAGAACGCCATTATGAGCCAAGGAGAGTTCGCCGGGTCTGGGCGTGGGCCCGCCGCCTGCCAGGCCTGCAGTGGAGATAGTGTGATGCGGAGAGCGAAAGGGACGCTCCCGGATCAGGGAAACACCGCCGGGCACAAGCCCTGCTATCGAGTGAATTTTTGTGGTTTCAATGGATTCTGAAAAGGTCATATCCGGCAAGATGGAAGGAACGCGCTTTGCCAGCATGCTCTTTCCTGTTCCAGGCGGGCCTATGAGCAGCACGTTGTGCCCGCCGCTGGCGGCAATTTCCAGTGCGCGTTTTGCCTCAGCCTGACCCTTGACATCGGAAAAATCAGGGAGGGATTCCCGGCTCGACTTTTCCAGCAAGGGAGAGGCTGGAAAAATTTCCTCGCTTCCCCGCAGATGAGAGACCAGTTGCGGTACATCTGTTACAGGATACACGGTCAGCCCCTCCACCACAGCGCCCTCTGGAGCGTTTTGAGACGGAACGAACAGGCGCAGGAACCCCAGCTCTTTCGCCTTTACTGCCATGGGCAGCACGCCCCGGACAGGGCGGACTTCTCCAGATAGGGAGAGTTCACCGAGAAAAATACAGTCGTCTGTGCCGCATTGCAGCTGACCTGATGCCTTGAGCAGGGAGACGAGCAGAGGCAGGTCATATACCGGACCTTCCTTTTTCTTATCTGCCGGAGCCAAATTCATGGTGATACGGCTGATGGGAAAATCAAATCCGCAGTTTTTCAGAGCGGCGCGCACTCGGTCTCGTGATTCTTTGACCGCAGTGTCAGGAAGACCCACAAGTTCAAAGGCAGGCAGCCCTGCAGAGAGATCGGTTTCAACTTCTACGCCAAAGGCCTCCAAACCGAAAATACCCATACTGTATGAAGTGGCAACCATCAAAAAACCCCTTTCCATACTCTTAGTTTCCATTATACGCCAGTTGCTTTTTTGCTGCAATGTACATTTTTCTCAGGCCGAAATATTTCTTGACTAACCGGTAACTTTAGGCTATGATAGTATCCAAAAGAAGTCTGTCATGAGGTGCCAGCATGTCCGGGAATTATCATGAGCTCAGCGATACCGAACTTGTCCGTAAGGTCAAGGAGGAAGACCGTGATGCGTTTACAGAGCTCAGCGGACGTTATTTTTGGCTTATCCGTGCAAAGGCGGCTGAGTTTGAAGGCGCTTCTTCCCCTGAAAAAGAAGATTTGTGCCAGGAAGGCTTTTTAGGTCTGTTCGTGGCTGCGTGTTCTTTTAATGAAAGTTTGGCAGCTTCCTTTAAAACCTATGCCGGGGTGTGTATTTATAATCGTATGGCCAGTGCGGTACGGTTTCACGGCAGCCAAAAGAACAAGCTTTTGAATGAATCGCTGCCCCTGGATAGCGCCGATACGAACCGGATTGCTTTTGCGGAAAGTCCGGAGGCACTGCTGGAAATCCAGGAGAATTTTCAGAATATCCTAAAACGGATGGAATTGTCTTTGTCACCCTTGGAACGCAGGGTTTTAGCGCTGTATTTGAGCGGTTATGAGCGTTCTGAAATCCCTGAAAAAACAGGCATCCCCCTTAAAACCTTCGATAACGCACTGCACAGGGTAAGAAATAAGATGAAGAACCTATGAAAAAAGCCGCCAGGCTTTTTATATGCCCCGTGCTGGCAGTCGCTGGTCTCAGAGAACGGTGTCATTTCAGCCGGAAGCAACAATCCTAAACTCAAAGCGAGGTAAAATCAAATGTACGAAGACAAGACTCTCATCTGCAAGGAATGCGGCAAAGAATTTGTGTTTACAGCCGGCGAGCAGGAGTTTTATGCTGCCAAGGGCTTTGTAAACGAACCGCAGCGCTGCAAGGAATGCCGCGATGCCCGCAAAAATTCCGCAAGGCCCGAACGTGAAATGTATACGGCTGTCTGCGCATCCTGTGGAAAGGAAGCCACTGTTCCCTTTAAGCCCCGGGAAGACCGGCCCGTCTATTGCAGTGAGTGCTTTGCCCGTATGAAGGAAGAACAGATGTAAGCATCGTCTCCTCATATTGCAAAATGTGTCCCGGCAGGGCGTTGGCTTTTCCGAAAACGAGTGCGCTGATTTCTTTTGAAAAATTGGCGGTTTGTTGTGGTTGGCCTGCGGTCGGCCGGGCAAATTTTATTGTCAATCATTGAAATTTGAGGATTTCTGTATTGCAGGAATCGCTTCAGGGTATTATAATATTACATATTATTTTTGATTGGAGGAATTGAGTATGGCGGCGATCACAAAAGACACGATCATTGGCGATATTCTGGATCTCGACGGCTCTACGGCGCCTTTCTTCTTGGAGATGGGAATGCATTGCCTGGGCTGTCCTTCTGCCCGGGGGGAATCTCTGGAACAGGCTTGTGCGGTTCACGGCGTAGACCCGGACGAGCTGGTCAAGAAAATCAATGCTCATCTGCAGGATAAGTGAGCACAATAGATTGAGACAGGAGCTGCCGCCCGGCTAACGTCGTGCGGCAGCAGACTTTTTATGGGGGAATCGGGAATGGAGAGACCTCTTTTTCAGCTGGGCGGAAGGTTGGCTGCCTGTGCCCGGCTGGTACGCAGCGGCAGGCCGATGGCGGATATCGGAACAGACCATGCCTATCTGCCCATCTGGTTGATTAAGAATAGCATCGTTCCCCGTGCGGTAGCAGCCGATATCCGGTCGGGGCCGTTGGCTGCTGCCCGTAAGAATGCGGAAAAATATGGCGTGACGGAACAGCTGGCGCTGGTTTTGTCGGATGGCCTGGAAGCGCTGTCGCCTCAGGATGCAGACGACGTGGTGATCGCCGGTATGGGCGGAGAATTGATGCTGCGGATGGTAAAGGAGACGGAGTGGCTGAAAAATCCGGAGAAACGACTGATTCTGCAGCCCATGAGTTCCACTCTGGAGCTGCGCGAAGGTCTTGCGGAAAGCGGGTTTTCCGTGCAGGAAGAGATTGCTGCAGAAGACGGAGGAAAGGTCTATTCAGCCTTTTCCGTTCAATACATAAGTACAAAACCGGAAACGGACACGTTCTATCCCTATCTTGGCAAGCTGGCGCCGGGAACAGCAGCTGTCCGGCTGTACGCGGAAAAGGTGGTGCGGGAACTGAAAAACAGAGCTGTTGGCGCCGCCTGTGAGGGAAGGGAAAGAGAAGCGGAAAAACTGCGAGAGTTGGTTCGGGCTGTGGAAATCCAATTCATAGGGGAAAAAGGAGAGACGTAAAATGGCGGAAATCGGATCCATTTACGATGCAATAGATCTTATAGCGCCGTTTGACAGCGCCCTGGATTTCGACAATGTCGGGCTATTGGTAGGGGATAAAAAAGAGAAGACGGACAGAGTGCTTCTGACGCTGGATATCACCCGTAAAGTGGTGGAAGAGGCATGCTCTTTGGAAGTCAAGCTTATAGTTAGCCACCATCCGGTGATCTTTCATCCGCTTCGCAGTCTGAATTCTGCGGATATACCCTATTTGCTTGCGGAGAAGGGGATAGCCGCCCTTTGCTGCCATACCAATCTGGACCTTTCCCCGGCGTTTGGAACCAATACGGCTCTGGCAGCTGCGCTCGGACTCCGTGAATTTACTCCGGCGGAGGATGCCGGAAGGAACGCTGCAGTCTTTTGCGGAGAATTGGAACAGCCTATGGAACCGGACGAGTTTGCCGGGTATGTAAAGGAAAAGCTTAAAGCCTCCGGTTTAAAATATCATCCGGGAAGCCGTCTTGTACGCAGAGTATTCCTGTGCAGCGGCGCCGGCGGGGAGGGGCTCTCTTTCGCTGCGGCTCAGGGAGCGGACGCCTTTGTTACGGGAGAATTGAAGCACCACGAGGCATTGGAGGCTGCAGTTCGCGGAATTACTGCGGTGGAAGCGGGGCATTATGAAACGGAAAGGCCTGTGGTTCCATTTTTGGCGGCCTACTTGCAGAAAAAGTTTCCAAATGTGGAATTTATATGCTCGTCTGCGGAACAGCCGCCGATGAGATGGAAGTAATTATTCTGGAAAGGATCAGAAACTATGGCTTTGGACGGCATCTTTTTACGGCATTTGAAAAGGGAATTGGAAGAAAAGCTGATTGGAGGCAGGGTGGATAAAATCCATCAGCCGAACAGGGAAGAACTGGTGATAGCCTTCCGCACCAGGGAAAGTGCCTATAAGGTGCTGCTGTCTGCTCGGGCCAACAGCGCCCGCGTCCATTTTACCTCGGTGGCGTTAGAAAACCCGAAACAGCCGCCCATGCTCTGCATGCTGCTGCGAAAGAAGCTGCAGGGGGCAAAGCTTCTCGAAATCCGGCAGCCGGAACTGGAACGGCTTCTGCATTTTGACTTCGATGCGGTTAACGAACTGGGAGACCATGTAGTACTCACCTTGACTATGGAAATTATGGGGCGGTACAGCAATGTGATACTTACCGATGAAAACGGCAAAATTGTGGACGCCTTGAAACGGGTGGATGCGGAGATGTCCTCGCAGCGCCTGGTGCTGCCGGGAGTCGCCTATCAGCTGCCGCCTCCCCAGGAAAAACTTTGCCTGCTGAATGCTTCCAACTCGGAGGTGGTAGCCGCTGTCAAGGCTTTGCCGGGAGATGCGGCCCTGTCAAAGGCATTGCTTTCCGTACTGCAGGGAGTGTCTCCTATTGTTTGCAGGGAAATAGAGCATCGCGTGGGACGCGGGAAGGATCTTGCCGTCCGTCAGATGGATGAGGAGCAGTATTTCAGGTTGGGGTATTTCTGCCAAAAGCTGAAGGATACGGTGGAAAGGGTAGACGGATCCCCCTATCTGGCGGTTAACCGCCAGAAAAAACCGTTGGATTTCTCTTTCTTGGATATTCAGCAGTATGGTACTGCGGCGATTGTCTATGAAGAAAAGAGTTTTTCTGAATTGCTGGACCGCTTTTATCTGGAAAAGGATCAATTGGAAAGGATGCGTGCCCGGGAGCAGGATTTGCTTCGTCTTCTCTCGAATGCCTCGGAACGCCTCTCTCGGAAAATAAACGCCCAAAAGGCGGAACTGATGCAGTGCGCGCAGCGGGATGAACTTCGGATTGCGGGAGACCTGATCAGCGCAAATCTTTATACGATCCCCAAAGGTGCAGATAAGGCGGATCTGCCGAACTTTTATGAGGAGGGGACTCCGCTCCTTCAGATAAAGCTGTATCCGGCGCTGACAGCTTCTCAGAATGCGCAGAAATACTATAAGGAATACCGCAAAGCGAAAACTGCGGAAGAAAAGCTGACGGAGCAAATTGAAATTGCTCAAGATGAGATTATCTATCTGGACAGCGTATTTGAGGCTCTTTCCCGCGCAGCCACCTCGCAGGATCTGGGTGAAATACGGGCCGAGTTGATGGAACAGGGATATATCCGTAAGCTGCGAAGCAAAAAGGAAAAGCCAGCTGCAGTCAGCGCTCCCCTTACCTTTCAAACTTCCGATGGATTCACGGTTTTAGTTGGCCGCAATAACCGGCAGAATGACAGGCTTACCTTGAAAACAGCCAACAATAATGATATTTGGTTTCATACCAAGAACATCCCGGGTTCCCATACAGTGCTGGTGACCGATGGGAAAAAGCCTACGGAGACCGCGATGACGGAGGCTGCCGTACTGGCGGCGCAGCACAGTAAAGCCAAGGATTCTTCCCTGGTACCGGTAGATTATACGGAAATTCGCAATGTGAGTAAACCGCAGGGATCCAAACCCGGTATGGTAATTTATAAGGCGTATAAAACTCTGTTTGTCAATCCGGCCTGAAAGGCCACATACATATAATGGGGACAGTTCTGCCGCCAAGCGGGGGCGGGAGACACAGTTCAGAAAAACTGTATGCAGAAAGGTTTGATGCGAATGGTAACTGGTAAGGTGAAGGTTGTCAATCGGTCCGGCTTTCATGTGCGGCCCGCCGGATTTTTTTCTACGGAGATGGGCCTGTTTTCCAGCGAAGTGAAGGTGGGCTTTCGCGGCGGAATGCTGAACGGAAAAAGTATTATGAGCCTGATTGCCGCATGCATCAAATGCGGCGAAGAAATTGAGATTCAGTGCAGCGGACCTGATGAGGGGGCCGCGCTGAAAAAAGCGTTGGAATTGGTAAAATCCGGTTTGGGTGAAACTTAGAAACGGAGATGACGCAAAGATGAAAACCGTATGGAAGGGAGTGGCTGCTTCCCCGGGAATCGGGGTTGGGAAGGTTTTTTGGTATCGGGAAAGAGAACTGCGCTTTCATGCCCGGCATGTGGCGGACACACAAATGGAGTTGCAGCGTTACCGGCAGGCTGTAGACCGCTTCTGCGCCGATACTGAGGCGCGGGCAAGGCTTGTGGCAGCTACAGTGGGGGAGGAACAGGCAGAGATAATCCGCACTCATATCATGATGATTCAGGATCCTTACATACATGGTCAGGTGGAGGGGCGCATTTCTTCAAACCAGTGTGCTGAGGCAGCGTTGGATGCAGTCTGCAGTGTATTCCTGTCCCTATTTTCAAATTCGGGGGACGAACTTGTCAAACAGCGTGCAGCTGATCTGCGGGATGTGAGAGACAGCATGCTGCGGCTGCTTCTGGATGTATCGGAGACAGATCTTTCCGGGTTAGAACCGGGCACCGTCCTGGCTGCGGAGGAGTTGACGCCGTCGGTGACAGCCTGCATTGATCCCAATCTTATAGTAGGGATTGTAACACGGAAAGGAGGGAAGACCTCACACAGTGCAATTCTGGCCAGGGCTCTGGAAATTCCGGCTGTGCTGGGGGTTGACCTGCCCGCGGAAGGATTGAAGAATGGAGAATTAATTGTGGTGGATGGTTTGCAGGGCCGTGTGGTGCTTTCTCCGGATGAAGAGGAGCTCTCCTTTTATCGGCTCATGCGGGCGGATGATTTGAAAGAACGTGTGGCGCTCAAGCAGTTCACAGGCCGGAAAACAGAAACCGCTGATGGAATGCAGGTACGTCTGGCCGCCAATGTGGGCGGACCGGAGGAAACAAAGCGGGCAGCGGAGTTTGGTGCGGATGGGGTAGGCCTGCTCCGCTCGGAATTCCTCTATCTGGATCAGAAGGCGCCGCCGGGAGAGGAAGCACAGTTTGAAGCTTATCGCAAAACTGTGCTGGCCGCGGGCGGAAAACCTGTCACTATCCGTACGCTGGATGTAGGCGGAGATAAGGAAGTTCCATATCTCGACTTTGGAAATGAGGAAAATCCTTTTTTGGGGTGCCGTGCGATCCGGATTTCCCTGCGGAAAAAGGAAATGTTCCGGATTCAGCTGAAGGCAATCCTGCGTGCGGCGGCGTTTGGGGAAGTAAGCATCCTGATTCCTTTTATCACCAGCTTGGAAGAGATACGGGCGGTAAAAGTGCAGCTGGAATGGGCTGCCCAGGAATTGCGGGAGGAAGGACGGCAGTTCAGCAGCGAAATCCGTCTGGGTGTTATGATTGAAACGGCTGCCGCAGTTGTCATGGCGGATAGACTTGCAGCAGAGACGGATTTTTTCAGTATTGGAACCAATGACTTAACCCAGTATGTTTTATCGGTGGATCGGGGGAATCCAAAAGTTGCCGAGTTTTATTCTTATTGTGATCCTGCAGTACTCCGGTCTATCAGACGTGCGGTGCATTGCGCTAAAGAAGCGGGAATCCAGGTGGGAATGTGCGGCGAGGCAGCGTCGGATCCGCTTCTGACGCCGGTGCTTTTGTCGCTTGGGCTGGATACCTTCAGCGTCCCGCCCTCCTCTGTTCTCAGCATTCGCCGCGCCATTTCTCTGTGGGCTCTGCCAGAGGCAGACGCGTTGACAGAGGAGGCGTTTTCGCTGGGAACGGAGCGTGAGGTGCGGGAGCTTCTGGAAAAGCACAGGCGCGGTTGATGTGGTCTGATCCTAAAATGAAAAAGGCATGCAAAAGGAGCCGCTGCAGAATTTATATTTTGCAGCGGCTCCTTTGTTGAATGCACAAAGGCATATTTCCAAGAGTGGCTTGCCCTGGCTACAGATTTCTGGGAATAGGATATTCTAAGTGCACTGTATAAGAGATGTGGCTTTCCTTTTTTCATCAAATCTTAATGCCGCACCTTCTATTTTTAATGAATGTCAGGAGAAAGGAGTGTACATTTATGATACGAGTTTATTGTCTTTACCGTGTATCCACCATAGGTCAAGTGGAGAAAAACGACATCCCGATGCAGCGGCAGGCGTGCCAAGCATTTGCCGCAGAAAAGGGATGGCAGATCGTGGAAGAATTTTCTGAAAGAGGAGTTTCCGGCTACAAGCAATCTGCTGAACAGCGTGAGGCTTTGCAAGAGATAAAACGCGCTGCGCTTCAAAAACGGTTTGATGTGTTGCTTGTTTTTATGTTTGACCGACTGGGCCGCAGGGATGATGAGACACCCTTCGTGGTGGAGTGGTTCGTCAAAAACGGAGTGAAAGTCTGGAGCGTGGTAGAAGGAGAACAGCGGTTTGATGACCATATTGACAAGTTGCTCAATTATATACGCTTCTGGCAATCTTCTGGTGAAAGTCTCAAAACTTCTATTCGCACCAAGGCACGGATGGATCAGTTATTCCAAGAGTACGGCTTTGTAGGAGGAACTGCGCCCTATGGTTACCAGCTATGCCGAATGGGCCGAATCAGCAGACGCGGTCATGAGCTCTATGACCTGATAATCGACCCAGTGGCGTCACGGGTAGTAAAAAAAATATTTGACCTCTACTGTATAGCACGGGAGCCAGCGTCATAATTTATATGCCCCCGCCGAGCAAGCAAACTACGACAACTTAATACAGCGTATCCTATAAACTTCCAGAAATGGAAGAATATGGGGGTATAGCTCAGCTGGGAGGGCACACACCGTATTGCAGTTCAACTCAATTCCGAGGGATGCTGTACCAAACGCGGAGCCCAATGGAATAGCGCCAGCATACGGAATGTGCTGCAAAACCCAATTTATACCGGGGTCCGGCAGCGCGGCGATATTCAGACAAACCGATTTATACATTTGCAAATCATTGAGGACAAGCTGTTTTTGATGGCTCAATCCAGATTGGAACGGAGCAAATTAGAAGCACCGATCGGTGATACCAAGTACAGAGAAAACGTTTTGCTTTCAGAACATCTTTTTTGTATGCATTGTGGAAAACGTATGACGGTAACGCGCAATATAAAAACAAGGATAAAGAAGGACGGATCAAAAGTTACTTATCATCGTCTAAAGTACATTTGCATCAATAAGAGTACCCTGCATCCCTGCGATGGTCAGAGAAGCTATTCTGCTGAGCTTATTGACGCAACGGTATTAAAACTGCTCCAAACAGCCCTGTTTTCAGAGAGTTCCTCCGTTACTGCGCCGGACACATCCTCTGCCAGACTCCAGCATGAAAAATTAGTGCAAGAAATTGCACAGGAACAAATCTCGTTGGAAACCTTGAAAGCTGAAGTCGTCCAAGTGCTTCAGGGCACCAGTGCCTTTGGTTCCGTTTTGATCCGTGACCTTATTCAACGATCGGAAAGCAGATTAATGACACTCAATCAGGAACTTCTTGCCGTACAAGAGGAGCAGCGCAGCAGCAAAGCGCAATGGGGCAGGATTTCAGAGCTTCGCAAAACGCTGATTAAAACAAACGTAAGCAAGCTCAACACTCTTCCGCTTCATCAGCAACGTGAAATTGCCAATATGCTGATTTCCCGCATCGAGCTGGGACAAGGCGGAGCAATCCGAGTCCAGTGGAGCTACGGGGATACTGCTCACTTGCCTGCAAGAGCCGGCGGTTGAAGGGCATGCAAAAAATCACCTGAAAATGGAAGAGTTTCTTCGAATAAGCATAAAACTCGTGGCAGGTAGCCACAAGTCGGGGGTATACATTCTTCGGGCAAAGCGGAAGTTGGGAGTCAACCTTTCCATGAGCGCAAAAAAAGAAAGCCTTGAAAACATAGTGTTTTCAAGGCTTTCCTGTTCTTGGTGGAGATAAGCGGGATCGAACCGCTGACCTCTTGAATGCCATTCAAGCGCTCTCCTGAGTCCATCGGTTACATACCCCTCTAAATGGAGTTAGGAGAAGCGCATCAAAACGTGGGAGAGCCCTTTGTTATCAAGGTTTTCTCTATCCTACCTTATAAAATTGGAAATGTCAACGCCGCCCATAGTCTCCATAGGGCGGCGTTGTATTTATTATTTTATCTATCTTCGCGGTGCTCATCATCATGGCATACGTTGCACAAAGTCTCTAAATTTTCTTCTGTGTTGTCTCCTCCATCTGCATGGTGCTTTTTGTGATGAAGCTCCAACATCTTTCTCGGGTCATCTTTTGACAGCATATCTCGGTTCCAGCCACAACGCACACAAGAAAAATGATCTCGTTCCAGTACTGCCACACGCACAGGGTCCGGTATCTTTCTATCATGCGGGGGCGCCTGTCTATCTTCTTCTAAGACATAAACCCCAACAGGTAAATCCTCTCGGCCCGTATTTTTAGTTACTATCGGCCAGCCTTCCTCTGTACGCAATTCTCTTACCCGGCGTGCCCATTCTTTTGTGTTGCTAGCTAGATAACTCAATTCTTCTCCAGTGACCTGGGCACCAACATTTTTTCTAAAATACTCAATGAGTTTATCCTTAGTAGCTATCTTCTTTCTGCGGATTTCATTGAGAATATTCCATCGAAGTGCGGCCTCCTTATCCTGTTCAGTACGCATCAGCACATATTGATCCGGCTTAATTCTTAATGGATCAATGCCAATAGCTTCAAATGCAAAAATGTCATCGGGATTTTGAGCCATTTGCCTAAAGGTTACCCCTGAGTATATCCACCACCCGAATTGTATCCGTAATTCTCTGACACGCCGTGCCCACTCACTTATTCCCGATACCACCATGAGTTCATCCCCATCAATGACTGTTTGAGGATATTGTTGAAGATAGGCTATAATGCGATCCCTCGCTGATGGTGCTTCGTCGGGCGAAATTAACGAGCTACCCAAATCTCTGAGTTTGTGAAACGCCGGCACTAGCGCAACTACCTTGGCTCTTAGATTGTCCTGCTTTAGTTCCTCTGAAAAGTTAACCAACAAATCAACTAGAGATTGACGAATATCTTCTGGTATATTATTTGGCTGAGATCGACGTGTCAAACCGTCACCTTCTTTCGTTATTCAGACGATGTTTCACTAAGCAAAAAATTTTTCAAACGTAACACTAAAGCATCCTCGTTCTGTTTTTTAATCTCGCATTCCCAAACAATTAATACTCGCCAACCAAGTTCATTAAGTTTTATTACATCTATTTCATCGCGTTTAATATTTTTGCCTATCTTCTCATTCCAAAATTCTACATTAGTTTGTGGCCGATGGCCGCGTTTACAATCGTGTCCATGCCAAAAACAGCCGTGGACAAAAATTACCGCTTTATATTTAGGCAATACGATGTCAGGTTTGCCGGGTAGGTCTTTTCGGTTTAAGCGAAATCTAAATCCATTTCGATGTAAAATACTCCTTAATTTCACTTCAGGGGCAGTATTTTTTACCTTAACCCGCGACATTATTTGACTTCTTTTCGCTGGATCAAATACATCAGCCATACTTTTCCGACCTTATTTCTAAAAGTCTTTCTACACACCCTGCAACTTGTGCGGCCAGTAAAGGCGGAACAGCATTTCCTATTTGTTTTGCCACTTCAATTTTACTTCCTAAAAAACGAAACGTGTCAGGGAATGACTGTACCCGTGCAGCTTCACGATGTGTAATTGGCCTGTGCTCTTTAGGATGCAAATACCGGCCCTTTTCCGGCTTAAAAAACTCGGTACGTATAGTGACGGATGGCTTGTCCCACCATAACCGCCCGAACAAGTCGGTACCTCCAGACTTCTTATTAATCCAACACTGTGGCGTTATCTCCGGTGCTACCCGTTGCAAGTCAAAGCGGTTCATTCCCTCATCGGGTATCGCCTTATAGCGCCTAAGGCTTACTTCCGTTGGAGTACGTCCAAAATGTAAATCCAGAGGCGGCTTGACATCCCGTCTTATTTCTGTACCAACCGGCTTAGGCAAATCTTCAATGGCGTCCCGAACCGTCCGCCAAGGCAACGGATTTTGGACATATCCATCTTCTGGTTTTATAGAAGCCAGAGAAACGGTGGCGGGGTTATAATGCGTTTTTAATGGAGGAAAAAACTCATTTGGATCTGCAAACTTACACCCAAGAATAAATGCTCTATATCTCACTTGTGGCACACCATAATCGGCAGCGCATAATTTCGCCTTAGCAAGTGTAGAAAAGCCCAATTTCGCAGCAAATTGTGCAATAGCTTTGTATTCATCTGAGTCCAGTAACTGCGGTACATTTTCCATCACGAAAACTTCTGCCCCAGACCGCTTGACAACTTCCATAAATGGACGCCATAGACTTCTTCTTACATCTCCATCGCGGTTTCTATTTAATAGGCTAAAACCTTGACATGGTGGCCCGCCAATAACAACATCGGCAGATGGAATTTTTATTTTCGGGTCATCCAACAAATCAATTATGTCACCGACGACACAATGGTTGTTGTAATTTTCATTGTATGTATCAGCGGCATATTGGTTAAAGTCATTGGCCCAAACCGGTTCAAAGTTGTGTCCCATTATGCTACTAAAGCCGAGAGATAACCCCCCGGCACCACAAAACAAATCAATTAATCTATATTTTCGGTTCGCCATTGTTTCACCTTTATAATCTTAGAATTTATTTGTTTGATGCCATGTCTTGATTTTGATTATATTCATAATATCACAAAAAACGGACTGTGTCACTCGATTTTATTTGATAAACCTATTTTAATGTCAACGCCGCCCTATGGAGACTATGGGCGGCGTTTTCATATATCCTAGCAGGCCAAGCCGTTAGGTTTGGCCTTTTTTCATGCCACGAAAGAGGAGGTATCAGTGAATGGCAGACGAAACGAAAATCACCGGCACGGGGGAAACGCCCGCGCCGGAGTCCCATGACCTTGAATCACCCGGCCCCCCAACCTCCGAGCAGGGCGTAATTCCGGGGATTGACAATCCCCCCCGCCTTCGGATAAGGTGATCAACCTCTCGGATGT
>OJKJ01000236.1_pt1 | contig 38740 bp, 45 predicted proteins | sample 1596491 | NCBI WGS metagenome assembly OJKJ01 (sample SAMEA4350160, study PRJEB24818) | metagenome | biome: human; feature: gut; material: faeces | place: Denmark | collected 2013-09 | reverse complement strand
CCCAAAGCCGATGCTCCGCCATTTCCACATCGCCTCTCAAGGCCCAAAGCTTCACGTTCCGCATTCTCAGCTTCAGGCTGACTTTCTCGCCGGCCAGCTGCTCCATACCTCTGGCGAACCGAATCGACCACCAGCCGTCGGCCTTCTGCTCCACCCGGCTGTCGCTGTAGAAGAAGCCGTCGAAGGGCTGGCTGTTCCAGAAAGGCGACAGCTCCGCTTCCAGCTTATACTCGCCGCCGTGTTCCACCACGTCGGCCAGAATCTCCAGGTTTCCGCCCGACACCCGCAGGCGGCAGGTGGCAATCACGCTGTCCCTCCCCGGCTGCCTTGGGGTCAGAGCCGCAAATTTATCCGGCTTCCACTCCGCCCGCCCCAGGGAGCCGTCCCGCCAGTTGGTGTGGCGGCCGTTGCTTCCCATGTAATAGACCCACATTTTACCGTCCGGCGACATCACCGGCGGGGAGGCGTAGATGCAGCCGCAGTCAAAGTCCCCATCCGGGTAAGCGCCTGCGCCGCGCTCAATCAAATGCTGTCCCGCCGCCACGAAATCGAATTTGGCCGGGTCCGCGGCCCAGGCCAGCTCCAGGTCCACACAGTCAAAATCCTCCGCCAGCCGGTCGCCCTCGTGGATCATGGACGCCAGCCCCAGGTACAGGTTCCCCCAGCGGAAGGCGGGCATGGCGTAAATCTGGTTCTCAAACCCATTTCCCCGAAGCGTTTCCTGTGGCTCGCTCCAGTGCAGGAAATCCTTGCAGCGGCTGAGGGTGGTGATGCGGATGCCATCTTTCCAGATTCTGGATAAAAGCGCGTAGCAGTTCTGTTCCTCGTCCCAGAAGGGCAGATTGTGGCTGTCCGCAGGGGGATTGTACTCCGGCCAGGGGATGGGATCGCACCAGTCCAGGCCGTCGGAGGAAAAGGACACCGCCATATAGGCCTGTGTCCCGGGCTGATCCATCTTGGTCACCATCTTGTAGCGCCGGGATTTGTCCGGGTCCCGCTCGTCGATCATCACGCCGGTTCCGTGGGCGTAGGCGAAAATGAGATTGTTCTCAGCACTTCCATGCCACTGCACCCGGCCCAGGGACGGCTTCTCCCAGTGGATTCCGTCCCGGCTCTGGGCGTAGGCCAGCCCGGGGGCCCGGTCGGGCCTGGGAATATAGTCCCGCCTGCCCCGCTCCTGAAGGTCTGCCAGGCGGCTGTCCTCGTCCTCGATGAACAGGGTGTAATAGCAGCGGTAAATACGGGCCTCTTCATCGTAGAGCACGTTGGGATACCCGTTGTCGATGCGCACCTCCCAGGGCTGGTCCTGGGTGAACAGCGGATTGTGGGCCGCGTCCTTTACCGGGCGGGCCACCTCCATGCGGATATTTTCCATCGCCTGGGGGCTCAACAGGCGCCGGTCCAGCATCAAATATTTTTCCATGTCGTTTTTCTCCCGTCAGATTGTTGTGCAAATACATTGGTGCGGACAAACGTTCCGGGCGGAGGGCGTGCGCCCTCCGCCCGGTCACCGGCTGTCTCACCGTTCTCTCAATCAGCAGTATTTCTCAACCGCAGCCGCGATCATGTCCGCGCACTCCTTCACGCAGGGCATATCGCTCTGTGCCAGACCGGGCATGGGTTTTCTCACGCTGCCCAGGTCCAGGCCCTCGCGAATCTTCAAAATCTCCTTCATCACCGCGTACAGGTTGCCCTTGCAGGTGCACATCTTGTAGATGATTGCGTCCGCGGCGTACTGAATCTCGCGGGCGGCGGGGATATCCCCGGATTTCACCAGCTCAAAGATCTTTAAATACAGCTCTGGCATCACCGCGTAGGTTCCGCCGATTCCGCCGTCCGCGCCCATGGCCAGGCCGCTGACCAGCTGCTCGTCGGGTCCGTTGAACACCACGAAGCCCTCGCCGCCGTCCATTTTGAACATCTGGATGTCCTGGACCGGCATGGAGCTGTTCTTCACCGCCACGACCCTGGGATTTTTTAACATCTCGTGGAACAACGGCATGGTCAGGGCCACCCCGGCCAGCTGGGGAATGTTGTAGATCACAAAGTCCGTGTTCGGAGCCGCGGAGGAGATATCATTCCAATACTGGGCGATGGCGTACTCCGGGAGATGGAAATAAATGGGAGGAATCGCCGCGATGGCGTCCACGCCCAGGCTCTCCGCGTGGGCCGCCAGTTCCATGCTGTCCGCGGTGTTGTTGCAGGCCACATGGGCGATCACCGTGAGACGTCCCTCAGCGGCCTTCATCACATGCTCCAGCACCAGCTTGCGCTCCGCCACGCCCTGATAAATGCACTCCCCCGAGGAGCCGCCCACATAAACGCCCTTCACGCCCTTTTCAATCAGAAAACGGGTCAGCTTCTCCACGCCCTCGGGGCTGATATCGCCTTTTTCATCGTAACACGCGTAAAACGCAGGAATCACACCTTGATATTTTGTTATGTCTCTCATGATTTTGCCTCCATTGTGGGGTCCAAACTGTGCCTGAATCCCAGTCATATTCTATGTTAATAAATTTTATGGGGTGTGGGGCGGCGTTCTACCGCCGGTTCCGAGCCTGCCAGCGAGTCAGCGGCCTACCGCCGGGCCAGCGCCCCACCTCCGGGCATCCGCCCCCTCACATTTCCCTCTCAAACCCGAACCTTCACCACCGCTTTTTCCACCTTCACCGCGCCGCCGTTCTCGATTTTCACCATATGGGCGTCCTCCGGGAACACGATCAGCACCTTGCCCGGCTCCATGGGGATTTTTGTCTCAACCGGGCCGCGGCACTCGATGTTGTCGGCCTCGCGGTCCACCTTCGTCACAGTCAGCCTCTCTATGGGCGTCACGCCGATGTACTCCCGGCCCTCGCCCAATAAATGAATATCCGCGTAAACCTCGTGGGCCTCAAAAGCGGCCTCCTCCTGAGGCATGGTCGTATAGTGAAAACGGTTCACAAACACGTCCTCCCCGTCCACCTCGTTGCGCCCCGGAACCAGCAGCTCCAGTCCATTTTCCAGCAGATAACCGATGGCAGTGTCCAGCTGGGGGCAAATCCCCCTGTAGCGGTCCAAATGTTCCATATCCGTGTAAATCACGCCTTCACCGCCTCCTCGTCGTACAGATGGCAGGCCACCATGTGGCCCTCCGCCCCGTGGTGCACCATGTTCGGCGCCTGGGTCTTGCAAATCTCCATACACTTGGGGCAGCGGTTGTGGAAGGGGCAGCCGTCCGGCTTGTGAATCGGGCTGGGCACCTCGCCCTCCAGCACCTGGCGCTTCTTCTTGGTGTGGATGTCGGCCACCGGGATGGCCGAGAGCAGGGCCTTGGTGTAGGGGTGCAGCGGCTCGTCGTACAGCGCCCGGGAATCCGCCACCTCCACGATACGGCCCAGGTACATGACCATGATCCGGTCGGACATGTACTGCACCACGGACAGGTCGTGGGCGATGAACAAATAGGTCAGGTTCATTTCCTTCTGAATCTCTTTCATCAGGTTCAGCACCTGGGCCTGGATGGAAACGTCCAGGGCGGACACCGGCTCGTCGCAGATCAGCACCTCGGGCATGACCTCCAGGGCCCGGGCGATACACAGTCGCTGGCGCTGGCCGCCGGAAAACTCGTGGGGATAGCGCATCAAATAGTCGGGCTGAATGTTGACCATTTTAAGCACCTTGCGCATCACTTCCTCCCGCTCCTCTAAGGTGTCGATGCCGTGAACCTTCAAAGGTTCCTCAAAGGAGGAATAAATCTTCTTTTGGGGATTTAAGGCGGAGTAGGGGTCCTGGAACACCATCTGGACCTTGCGACGGAACTGGAACATCTCGTCCTTGTTGAACTTGGTGACGTCCTTGAACTCCCCGCCGAAGTTGAACATCACCCGGCCGCCCGTGGGCCGCTCCAGCATCATGGCGGTTTTGCCGAAGGTGGACTTGCCGCAGCCGGATTCGCCCACGATTCCCAGAGTCTCGCCCTTGTAGACCTCCAGGCTCACATCGTCCACCGCCTTCACATGGCCCACCACCTTTTTGAACATTCCTTTGGTGATGGGGAACCATGTCTGTAAGTTTTCGATCTTGAAAATGACTTCTCTGTTATCCTTCATCTATTCCACCTCCGGGCAGGAACTATACTTCAGGCAGCGCACATGATGGCCGGGCCCCACCTCGTAGCAGGGGATTTCGCCTCTGCGGCAGAGCTCGATGCATTCGGGACAGCGGTCGGCGAACTCGCAGCCGCCCTTTAAATCCGCCGGGTTGGGGGTGGCGCCGGGGATGGTCTCTAACTTCTGGCCGTCGGCCAGTCCCAGCACGGGCACGCTGCGCAGCAGCGCTCTGGTGTAGGGGTGGCTGGTGCGGTCGAACACGTCCTCCAGGCTTCCGAATTCCACCACCCGGCCCATGTACATGACGCAGACCTCGTCCGCCATCTCCGCCACCAGGCCCATATTGTGGGTGATGAGGATAATGGACTTGCCGTCGTTGACCTGGAGATCCTTTAACAGCTCCATGATCTGGGCCTGGATGGTCACGTCCAATGCCGTGGTGGGCTCGTCGCAGATGATCAACTCAGGGTTGCAGATCATGGCGATGGCGATGACCACGCGCTGCTTCATGCCGCCGGAAAACTGGTGGGGGTAGCAGTCGATGCGCTCCTCCGGGTCCGGGATTCCCAGCTTCTTAAACATTTCCAGCACCTTTTCCCGGGCTTCCTTTTTGGTCATGCCCTTGTTGTGCTGCAGCAGTCCCTCCGCCACCTGGTCGCCCACTTTGTAGACCGGGTTTAAGCTACTCATGGGGTCCTGGAACACCATGGCCATATCCGGGCCCCGCAGTGCGCGCATGTCCGGGCCGTTGGGGTCCTTGACGCTCTCCAAGTGGTACTCCTTCACCTGGCCGTTTTTCAGGGCGTTGTACTGGATGTTCTCAGCGTCCACAATGGCGTTTTTGCCCAGAAACCGCATGATGGAGTTCATGGTCACGCTCTTGCCGCAGCCGGACTCGCCCACCACGGCCAGGGTCTTGCCCCGCTTCACCTGGAAGGAGACGTCCTTGACAATGCGCACTTTCTTGCGGTCAGACACAAATGTGGTATTTAACTTCTTAACGTCTAATATAATCTCTCTGTTATCCATGCCATCTCCTCCTTACTGCTGCTTCGCGTCCAGCACATCCCGCAGGCCGTCGCCCAGGAAGTTGATGGCCAGCACGAACAGGCTGATTGCAAGTCCGGGGAACAGCCAGATCCACCACTGGTTGGTCACCACGGAAACGGACTTGGCGGCGTTTAAAATGTTGCCCCAGGTGGGGGTGCTGTCCGCCACGCCCAGACCGATGAAGGACAGGGCCGCTTCCTGCAAAATGAAGAACGCCACGTTGGTTGTGGTGGAAACGATGATGGGGCTCATGACGTTAGGCAGAATCTGCTTGAACATGATGTTGTTCTTGCTCATTCCGAAGGCCTCGCAGACCTTGACGTAGGTCTCGCCCTTAATACTCATGAACTCGTTGCGCACCATACGGAAGGTGGTCATCCAGCCGGTGAACACGAAGATGAACAGCAGGTTTCCAAGGCCCCGCTTGTTGACGATGGCCACCAACATCATGACCAGCACCAGCTGGGGAAACGCCTGGAAAATCTCGGAGATACGGATCAGCGCCGTGTCCATTTTCCCACCGAAATATCCGGCGATGGCGCCTAAAATTGCGCCGATCACGGAGCTCATCACCGCGCAGAACACGCCGATTAAGATGGAATAGCAGCCGCCCACCAGCACTCTGGCGAACAGGTCCCGGCCGATGGTGTCCGTGCCGAAGAGATTGGTCCCGCTGGGCGGTTTTTTCATGTTGGGAAGCATGGGGGTGTTGTAGTCCACGCCCATGATAAAGCCCACGATGCAGGCGATGGTGATCAGTACCACCACGATCAGGCCGAACAGGGCCAGCTTATTGTTCATGAACTTGCGCACGTTGCGCTTGAACATGGAGGAGGCTTCATTTTTATTCTGATCCTTGATACTCGCAGTTGTTGGATTGCTCATTTATTTACTCCTCCTCTCATCACTCGCCGAGACGCACTCTGGGGTCTAACAGGGCGTTGAATACGTCCACCATAAAGGAACAGATCAGCATGGCCGCCGCGATGATCAGGGTGGTGACCAGCACGATGGGATAGTCGCCGGACACGATGGCGTTTGTCATGGTCAGACCGATTCCGGGATAGGAAAATACGCTCTCAATGACCACGGAGCCGCCCACCAGCATGGGAATACGGAACACCAGGATGACCAGAACCGGCTTCATGGCGTTGCGGAAGCCGTGCTTTAAGTATACCTTCCACTCCGGGATTCCCTTGGAACGGGCCGTTTTGATGTAGTCGCTGTTCAGCACGTCCAGCATGGTGTTGCGGGCGTAGCGCATGAGCACGGCCACCATGCCGATGGTCAGGGTCAGCACCGGGAGGAACAGGTGTTGAAAGGCGTCCACAAAGGCATTGGTCGCGTCGGGGCTGACGCGGTTGCCGGAGGGGAAAATCCCCAGCTTGATGGCGAAAATCTGAATCAGGATGATTCCCACTAAGAACTGGGGAACCGCCTGGCCGAGCACCGCCAGCACACGGCCAACGTAGTCGATCACGCCGTTCTGGCGCACCGCGGAAATGATGCCGATCCCGATGCCGATGATGGCGGAGAGGACCAGAGAGTATCCGGCCAGCTCAAAGGTGTAGGGCAGGCGGACGCTGATGATGGAGGCGATGGAGGAACCGTCGAAGGAATATCCCAGGTCGCCCCGCAGCACGCCGCCCAGCCAGCGGAAATACTGGATAATCAGCGGGTCGTTCAGGCCCAGGGACTGGCGCAGGGCCTCCACGTTCTCCTTGTTGGCCGAGAGCATTTCCGGGCTGACCATGAAGTTGATGGGGTCAATCCCGGTGAGCTGCAGTCCGAAGTACACAATAAAGCTGATCAGCAGCAGCATGGGAATCATCATGAGCAGCTTTTTGGCAATAAATTTCAGCATTTTATCACTCCAATCTTACCTGAAGGCAGGCGGCGGCGCTTTTTGCGTGTAAAAAGGGAGACAGGAGATAATCTCACTGTCTCCCCCTTCGCCGTTTGCGGTGGTTGCCGCCTGAAACTTTATCGTTTCACGTTATTTTGCGATCTCCCAGTTTGCGAAATCAAGATCGCTCATGTACAGCGGGTTACAGAACTGCACGCCCTCGGGCAGAACCACATGGTTGCTGGTGAAGATGTAGGTACCTACGGTGAATACCGGAACCTTGTACGCCTTCTCCTGCTCCAGATCCTGAAGCTGCTTTAAGATGGCGTTGCGGTCCTCGTCCTTCACGGCCTTGGACAGCTGGGCTACCAGATCGTCGAAGGAAGTGTCGCCGCCGAAAATGTTGGCGAACAGGCCGTCGGTGCTCATATACTCGGTGTACCACTCGTCGATGGAGAACGCGCTCTTGCCCTTGAAGCCCACGTCGTAGGCTCTGGTGGTGAACAGGTCGGTGGTTCCGTCGTTGGACAGGGTGGCTTCCACGGTCAGGCCGGTCTGCTCCAGGTAGTAAACGACGGTATTGATCAGGTCGATGGTAGTCTGGTCGTTGTTGTAGTAGCAAATCTTCAGCGGGCGGCTCATGTCGTAGCCGCTGGCTGCGATGTCGGCCTTGGCTTTGTCCGCGTCGAAGGTGTACTCGAAGCCGTTGTAGGCCGGGTTGCTGTTGGGGACGCCGCTGTTTAACACGTTGGCGTTGGGATACAGGGTGGCCAGGGCCGAGCGGTCGATTGCCTCGATGATGGCTTTTCTCACCGCCACGTTCTGCATGGCCGGGTTCTCATTTCCGTCGATTCCCTTCATATTAAAGATGAAGTATTTGTAGAACAGCACATCCACCTCGTGGGCGGTGAAGTTGGACATTCCGTTTAACGCTTCCACCAGGTCGGCGGCGTTGCCGAACACATAGTCCGTGTTGCCGGACTGGGCGGCGGTCACATAGTCGGATACGAAGTAGCAGATCACCTTCTGAATCTTGGGAGCCGTGCCCTCGTAGTTCTCGTTCAGCTTCAGGGTGAAGTAGTTGCCTACGTTTAACTCGTCCAGAGCGAACATGCCGGAGGTGACGGGGTTGGTCCAGAACGGATCGGCTTCCATCTTTAACGGGTCCGCGCTCTCTAAGGAGTGCTTGGGCAGGATGGCGAACTGGGCCAGAACGTTGAGCATGGCCGCGTAGGGAGCGGTCAGGGTCAGGGTGATGGTGTTGCCCTCGGTCTTGATGGAATCAATGTTCTTGAAGGCCGCGGTGTAGATGGAGTTGATGGTGGCGGCTTTGAGGCCGGTCTCGATGGACCACTGCACGTCGTCCACGGTCAGCGGCTCGCCGTCGGACCATTTCAGGCCGTCCTTCAGGGTGATGGTGTAAACCAGGCCGTCGTCGCTGACGGTGTATGTATCAGCCAAATCCGGCTTCACCTCGGTCAGGGTGCTGTCCGCCAGGAACAGGGCCCGGTACATCAGGTTGGTGGCCATGATACGGTTGTACCAGGGGGTGGGGATGCGGTCGTCGGTGGTGGAACCGTCCCCGGTGGTCACCGCCAGCTTCAGGGTGTCCGCTCCGGCTGCGGGAACCTCGGCGGTTCCGGTACCTCCGGCGGTCTCTCCGGCCTTCTCCGTCTGGGCCGGGGCCTGGGTTCCGGATCCCGCGTCTGTTTTGCCGGATCCACATCCTGCAATGGTGGCGGCTGTCAGGGTGGTTGCCAGCAGCAATGCTAACATTTTTTTCATTTCGCTTCCTCCTTTATTCTGAGAGACTACTCTTGTCTCACTTGCTAATAACAATATACTATTTATGAAAATAATTTTCAATATATCATATTCATGAAAATATATTTATTTTTTATGCAGGTTGCACAAATATCTCGTTTTCTTTTTGTCAAACCAAGCATTTTCAGGGGTCTTAACATCATTTTAGCGTGGTCTTTATGTCCGAACAGGCTGTTTTATTTGAAAATAATTTTCTATTTTTATAAATATTGGTTGTTTTCTTTTCAAAAAGAAGATATAATTTACTCGTATGGTAAAGCTTACTGATTATTTTCAGGCTCAGGTTATCGACAGGAGGTGCCACAGCTATGCAGTCAAACATTTTAGACTTCATTTCCCAGCAGTACAATACCATGACCCGTTCTTCCAAGAAACTGGCGGACTACATTTTCACCAACAAGTCCATGGTCCAGTACATGTCCATCACCTCCCTGGCGGAAGCCAGCGGCGTTTCCGAGGCCACGATCACCCGCTTCTGCCGGGGGCTGGGGCTGGCGGGCTACAATGAGTTCAAGCTCGCCTTAGCCAGAGTGGACCACACCACAGTCACCGGAGATCCCACGGACACCGGGGCTGCCGTGACCGACGGGGACAGCTTTGAAAATGTCTGCCGCAAGCTTTACCAGACAGATGTGAAGGCCATGAGCGAGACGCTGGAGCTGATGGACACCGACAGCACGGCTAAAGCCGTGGACCTGCTCTCCGGCGCCCGGCGGGTGTTCTGTTTCGGCCAGGGGGGCAGCAATGTGATGGCCATGGAGGCCTGGGCCCGCTTCTCCACCGCCTCCTCTCAGTTCCTCCACATCGAGGACTCCCACATGCAGGCCATGGCCGCGGCCCTCTGCGACGAGCAGGACGTGATCCTCTTCTTCTCCTACTCGGGCAGCACCCGGGACATGCTGGACGTGCTGCGGCCCGCGAAGAACGGCGGGGCTAAGATCATATTAATTACACATTTTTCCAATTCTCCGGCGGCGGCCCTCTCGGACGTGATTCTGCTGTGCGGGTCAAACGAAAGCCCGCTGCAGTCCGGGTCCATCGCGGCGAAGATCGGGCAGATGTTTATTATCGATTATTTGTTTTATGCGTATTGCCTGAAGAATCCCGAGAGGTGCGCGAAGGCGCGGGAGGCGACGGCTCAGGCGACGGCGAGGAAATTGTTGTAGCGGTGTGAGAGGACGCGGCTTGGTCTATCGTCACTCCTCCAGCGCTGAAGCCAGGAAGTTGCTGTAGCGGTGTGAAGGGACATGGCCGAAAGGAACGCGAAACCTGACGCGGCTGGAAAGCGTTTTGAAAATATAATTCGGAAATGCGGCATTGAATGTGCAAAGAAGCAGATTTCAGTGCCGTATTTTTGTGGATTTTTGGACGGCAGTTGGGGGTGGTTTCTGTTATACTGGAGAGGCGGGAAAACATAAGTTCAGGGAGGATGAATTGGATATGGAAACGAAACAGAAGGAAGAGAAGGATTGGTTCACCATCGACCGGATTGACCCGGACACGGTGATTCTCAGCGAGTACCGCCACTGGGAGGAGACTCACTGCTATCTGCTGGAGGGAAATGAACGGTGTCTGCTCATCGATACCGGGCTGGGCATCTGCAATATCCACGAGGTGGTGGCGCGGCTGACGGACAAGCCGGTGGCGGCCGTGGCCACCCATGTCCATTGGGATCACATCGGCGGGCACCGGTATTTTCCGGAATTTTACGCCCATGAATTGGAGCTGAATTGGCTGAACGGGGAGTTTCCGCTGTCGCTGGAAACCATCCGGGAAATGGTGCTGGACCGCTGCGACCCGCCGGAGGGGTATGATGTGGGGACTTATGAATTTTTTCAGGGAACACCCACGCGGGTGCTTGGGGACGGGGACGAGATCGACCTGGGCGGCCGGGTGATCCGGGTGCTGCACACGCCGGGACACTCCCCGGGACACATGTGCTTCTGGGAGCCGGAGCGGGGGTATCTGTTCACTGGGGACCTGGTGTACAAGGACGTGCTGTTCGCCTATTACCCGTCCACGGACCCGGAGGCTTATCTGGATTCCCTGGAAAAGGTGGCCGCTCTGCCGGTGAAGCGGGTGTTCCCGGCCCACCATTCGCTGGAGATTGAGCCGGAGATACTGGGGCGGATGCGGGATGTGTTCCGGGAGCTTAAGGGGGCAGGAAAGCTGAGGCATGGAAGCGGGAAGTTTGATTATGGAGATTGGGGAGTGTGGCTGTGAGATAGGTTTTTGGATGGGGATGTAAAATGCCAACCGCAGGGCCCGGGACGTGGAACCGCAGTTGGCATTTTTGTGGATTGCAATGGACCGCCGGGGCAGCCTTCGGACGATTGTTCGAATCTTTACAACATCTCTTCCGCCAGATGCGCGGCTCCCAGGAGGCCAGCCTGGTTGCCCAGACTGGCGCGCGCTATATTTACCTTCCGGAATCCGGGTGAAAGCCTCGGGATCAGGCGTTCCTGCACCTGTTCCAGCACATAGGGCTGTACCATGATTCCGCCGCCCAGCACGATCCGGGACGGATTAAAAATGTGGATCAGGGTCACCAGACCGGTTACGATCTCGTCGATCCATTCATCGATCACGCGATGGACCTCCGGCCGGTCAAAAGCCGCAAAAACCGCCCTGCCGCTGGTCAGCCCAGGGTCTACCGCCAGGGCGCGCTTCACCAGGCCGGTGGTGGAGGCGTATTTCTCATAGCAGCCGCTGTACTCCACCGCCAGGTCCACCCCTTCCGGGTGGATCACGATTCCCCCGAAGCTTCCCGCGGACCAACTGCTGCCGGTGTAAATCCGCCCGTCCAATACGATGGCGCCGCCGACGCCGGTACCGTAGGTCAGGCACAGGAAATCGGGATAGCCCTTGCCCGCGCCGAACTGCGCTTCGCCCAGAGCGGCCGCGTTCACATCATTTTCCACGGCGACCGGCACATGAAACGCATCCTCCAGAATGCGGCGCACCTCAATCCCCGTATATCCGGGGATATTGTCGTTGGCATAATAGATACTGCCCCTGACCGTGTCCACCTGCCCGGCGGTGCTGATGCCGATGGCGTCAAAGGGCGCGTATTCCCGCAGAATCTCCACCGCCCGCTCCATCAGACGTGCGCCACCCTCCCTGGCATTGGTATCCCGCTCCCCTTCCCGGGACAGGCGCTCCCCGTCCCAAAGGCCGGATTTGATGGAGGTTCCGCCGATATCCAGCGCTGCGATTCTCATGCCCTGCCTCCTCTTGCCGCTTCGATGGCCGACATAAAGCGGGTTGCGATCTCCAGAGGCCGGGTGATCGCTCCGCCCACCACGATGGACCAAACGCCTGTTTCAAGCGCCTTTACCGCCTGCTCCGGGGTGTGAATCTTTCCCTCTCCGATCACAGGGATGTCCACGTCCGCGGCCAGACGGCGCATCAGCTCATAGTCCGGTTCATCCAGCCTGAGGGTGTAATCCGTGTAGCCGCTCATCGTGGTGCCTACGATATCCACACCGCATTTCCAGGCGTTGACGCCCTCTTCATAGTTGGAAATATCAGCCATCAGCAAAATGTCCCCGTGGCGGTCGCGAATCTCCTGGATAAACTGGTTGACGGTTTTCCCATCTCCCCGTTTGCGCAGGGTGCAGTCCAAGGCCACCACGTCGGACCCGGCAGCCAAAAGATCGTCCACCTCTTTCATAGTGGGAGTGATATATCCCTCGTAACCGGGGTACTGAATCTTGACCAGACCGATCACCGGCAGACCTGTCTCCGCCTTGATCTCCTCCACATCCCGGATGCTGCTGGTGCGGATCGCGGGTGTGCCCGCCATCTTGGCCGCCCTGGCCATCAAATACATGACGGATCGCTCTTCCTCGTACAGCGGCTCGCCTTTTACCGCCTGGCACGAAATAATCATCTGTCCCCGAATGCTGTCAAAAAATGCGTTCTTGTCCATCCTCATACCTCTCCTTAATATGTAAGTCTGGTTACGGTTTCATGTTAGTTTCATTATAGCATTATTAAAATTATTTTCAATAATTTTTAAAATAAAAATTATTAACATTTTGTTAGGAATATTCCTGGGAGATGGAAAGATGAGGGGACGCGCCAAGAGGCTGGCATTTTGGGACTTGTAAAGGGGTATGTTCTGTTATTTTTCCTGCGTAAAGAGTTAGTCCGACGGGAAACGCTGTGCATGATGCGGGAAAAACTGTTTTACATGGTTATAAGGGCTTTTCGCGTTCTCTTACCGGAACAGCCGCCCGCAGGCTGCGCCAGCGGTCCATTGCATACAACGAAAAAAAGCCCGCACAAGTGCGAGCATTTATCTTCAAAAGGGCTATACTACCGCTTAATAAAACCGTCGACCGTTACCTGGGCCACCTGGGTGCCCAGTTCATCATTTACTTCTACTAAATAGTAGCAGGTATTAAATCCTTCCTTTACCTTATGGGCCTCCGCGATCAGCCGTTTGCCCTTTGCAACTCCCAAATATGTAACCTGACTGGTCCGGGACACGTGAATCGTCCCCTGCCAATTAGAAGCCACTGCGAACGCAAAGTCGGCCAGCGTGAATATCGCGCCCCCCATCACGGTGCCTGTGGCATTCATGTGCAGCTGCTGTAAATCCAGCGAACATTTTGCATATCCGTCTGATATTTCATCGATCACCGCCCCATTTTCCGTTGCAAACCGGTCATGGCGGAAACGCTCCCGTACTTGATCAATTAATTCCATCTTCATTCTCCTTCTGTATCCCCGTTTCTAGTTATCACTATATAGCAGCATCGCGAGACTTGTCAAATAAAGATAATATAAAGATGGAGCTTTTTTCGCGGCGTGGGGCGTTCAAACCAAGCAATACGTCCGCGGGCTGCCGCATTCAACAATGACCCGCAAGCTGCAGCGGGGATGTTCCATGCAGCAAGCGCCTTGCAGGCGGCTCATTGCGTACAGCAAAAGAGGGGCCAAAGGCCCCTCCCTGCTGTCCACTGAGGATCAGCCGTTACAACCACAGCCGCTGTTGGACGCCGTATCCGCAAGCGCGACACCTCTGCCGCAGGTTGCGTCATTGTATCCGGCCCAATAGCCGTTGCGGAAGCCCTCGCGGTAACCGGCCTGGTAGGCGCGTCTGACTTCCCAGTTATTTCCACAGCCGCATCCGCAGCTACTGTTGCTGCCACAGCCACAGCTGCTGTTGTTGTTTCCGCAACCGCAGCCGCTATTGCTGCCACAGCCACATCCGCTGTTGCTTCCGCAGCCACAGCTATTATTGCCGCAGCCACATCCGCTGTTGTTTCCACAACCACAGCCGCAGTTACAGCCACATCCACACCCACAACGATTTCCACATCTACCAAAACTAAAGCAACACATATATTTGATCTCCTTTTATTTTACTTGGTTGTACTATATCATATGGGACAGGGAGACAAAGTGTGCATCGCTTGTCTGAGGCGGAAATTTGCCAAATTCCGAAATAGGACATCGTCTTTTCCGCACTCCGCTCTGCTCCGCTCATAAACTATAGTAGAAAAAGCCAAACGAAAGGAGTATTCACCCTATGGATTCTTATACAAATGTAAGCGGACAGTGCTGTGGGTTCTGTGGACGCACGGTCTGTGCTCCGTCCGGCAGAAACTGTGGCTGTATGCAGCAGGACCCTATGCCGCTTCCTTCTTATTCCTATGACCAGAACTGGAACAATTCCTCAATGCCAATGCCCACCCCGTCTTTCCGCTCCGACAATATGAGCGATGTAATGCCGGATTACACCTATATGCCGGCACCGGCCCCCGCGCCCGCGCCCGCTCCTGCACCGGCTCCTGCACCGGCCCCCGCTCCTGCTCCATTATGCCCCAACACTTCCGTTGGTCCTTTGGAACAGCAGTACCCGGTAGCAATGGCCTATGTGCCGTGGCAGCAGTGGCAAACCACCTACCCCCTGGATCAGGCCCTTATGCAGGGCACCATTTTTCCGGAGTTGGATTTACAATTTAATTACGGGAGGTGCAGCAAATGATCAACTCTGCTTCTGATTACAGAACAACACGCGGCGGCGCTGAAGACTACGTGGTCTCCGGTCAGGCAATGGACACCCGTGAATCGATGATGCAGCAGGTCTACCAGACCGGCTTCGCGGTAGTGGATGCACAGCTGTTCCTGGATACCCATCCCTGCGATCAGGCCGCTATGGCGTATTATCAGCAGGTCAGTTCCATGTACCAGGATGCGGTCAGCGCTTTCACCGCTCAGTTCGGCCCGCTGGATGCACCGGACAGCAACGATACCACATACTGGTCCTGGATCAGTGATCCATGGCCCTGGGAAGGAGGATGCGTCTAATGTGGAAGTATGAAAAACGGTTGGAATTTCCGGTGAATATTAAGGAACCGAATGCGAAGATGGCAATGTTTATTATGAGTCAGTATGGGGGACCGAAAGGGAAATACTTATAGGGTGAAGGGATGGGCGGGCTGCCGTTATTGGGGCCCGCCATTTTCATGTTCTTTTATCAGTTTCGTCCACAACCGCTTAAACCCTTCTGGATCCGGCTGAGGGCTGGCCTCTGATTTCACCTCCTGCTCCGCTGCCTTGAACTCCTGCAGCAGTTGTTCATCCGAAAAGCCATATAAGTGCTGCAGCAACTCTGTTATCTCGTCTTTCTTTTTCATTGGCCCTACCTCCTCAAACTTAATCTTTATTTATTTGCTCGTTTCAGCAACATTTTAACATAATCTGCGAATACTATAAAGTATGAATTGCCAGAATGAGCAAAAGCAGAAGGTGACAGCATATGATCGAGGATACGTCCATAAAAAATGACATCAGTATACGGATTGGAAGTAATATCAAGAAATTAAGAGAAGCCAAAGGCATGAAGTCTGGGGACCTTGTGCGTCAAGTTCATCTGAAAGGTGCTAATATTACCGCATTCAGTCTATCCAAAATTGAGGCAAACACACAACATATCAAAGCCAGCCAGCTGAAGGCTATCAAAGAATCTTTGAATTGTTCGTATGAAGAGCTATTCACGAGCGACGAGGAATAATCCCCGCCGCTATTATTATGCCCTAAATCTGGTCGGCCAGGTCCACCTCCCAGATCTCCTGAGCTCCATTGTCCCGGGTGTGCCAGCAGGCCCCCTCCAAAGGACCGTTCAGCGTATTGTCCAGGAAATACCAGTCGCCGGTACCGTCAGCCGGGTCGCACACGCGGCCATCCCAGCGGTGCCAGCCAGTGCACATATACCCATCCGGATTGAACAGGTACCAGTGATGGTTGATCACGCACCACTGGTTCGCGGGGTAGCTGCCGTCTGGCCTCCGGTACCAATAACCGATCCCAGTGCGGACCCAGCCCACCGCCGGCGCCCACGTCCGCATGAACGCCTCCGGGGTGCCGTAGGTCTGGATCAGCTGAGTGGGCGTGCTGCCCCAGTCCGGCAGATACAGATGGGGCTTGTCCACAATACTGGACCAATCTCCGCCCCAGGCCAGGCCCAGGGACTTGGCAATGGCCGCGGCCCGTTCGAAGAGACCGGTGTTGTCGTTGTAGCTGTCGTCGCTGGTTTTGCCGTCGCCGTCCACGTCCATCATCAGAAAAAAGTCAAAGGCGATACCCCACTGGTGCTGGGAGCGGTAGGATGTTCCCCTGGCATTGGTTACGATCTGACCGGGCTTGGTGCGGCCCTGGGCATAGAGTGCTTCCTGCTCTTCTACGGTTCGTAAGGTTTCCGCGATACCCACGATAATTCCCTGTGCTGCGCAGGCCTGGATCCATTTGGCAGCCAGCTGCTGCAGGCGGGGATGGCATAACGTAATATCTCTCATAGTGTTTACCTCCTTGTCCTATAGTATGAAATAAGGCCCCGGGATGTCCCAGGGCCAAAAAATTGTGACGTTACAACCGTTGCGATATCGCAATCGCCTATTTCATGCCAGGTCCATTCTGCGGGTCCTGATCGCTGTTGTGATGTGGCCGGGGCTTCACCGGCGGCATGGCCGGCTTGTCCGCACTGCCATCATTGGGGTTCGGGTCGTGGGCTCGGGAGTCCTCCTGGCCGGTAGCCGGACCGTAGGGGGTGGTGTGGCCGCAGTATGTAGCCGGGCCCTTTCCGCCGGGATGGCCGTTGATGTGGTCGTTGAGCTGTTCGGGTGTCATGTTGTTGGGGTTGATTTCGGGCATAGTGTACCTTCCTTTCGTGTTCTGCATTTTGAGTTACGTGCCGCTCTGACCCTGCGGCCGGAATGTAGCAGGATCGTCTCTGGTCAGGATACCTTGTCCAGTTCCGGCAGGCCTGCCAGGGATGTCAGGATCGACGCCACGCCGGCCAAAGCTGCCGTACCAATCACCGTTTTCCAATCCACTGCCGTGATCGTGACCGCGGCTGGCAGCATGGCTACCGCGGTCTGGGCCATTGTCTTGACTGATCTGCGCAGCGCAGCTCTTATCCACAGAACTGTATTCACATCTGCCCGAAAAACACAATTTTTAAACATATGTTCACCTTCCCTTCTAATTGTCAATAATGGATTCTAATAGTTCATCTCGAATTTTTTTCATACTTTCTATTCCATTTCCTGTAATCTGATGATTGAGTAATGCCGCCAAGCTTTTAGACTGTTGCTTCTGCATCTCTTCCAATGCTAACAGTCTCTTATAGTCCTTATCTGAAAGTTCCTCCAGCTTTTCCACACGTTTTGTCAAACGAAACGCGGGTTTTATCACCTTAATAACAACCGCCCCGGCTCCTCCAACAATACTCACCGCCCCACATATGGACAGCACCATCTGCAAATACTCCAATGGTAAAACCTCCCTACATTAATCTAAGCCATGGCTATTTCTTCATTTCTTCCCTAACCATCAGTGTCTGAGTCTGTCTGTATCATTTCAATCGTATTTACTGCAAAAAAGTCTTTCAATTATTTTATTATTACTTTGTTAATCACTCCTGTTGATTAATTATCTGCAACGTTTTTTAGTGGTGGACTTCCATTGAGAATATTGAGGTGTTCTTACGCATGTACTGATTGCCTTTATTAAATGTTCTGTGCTACTTCTATATATGCGATTCACGATTGGTTAATATTGAGGCGCAGATTTGTAGAAGCATAACGATATAGCATTGCCTAAAATTGAAAGGCTTTTGGGGAGACATTAATTTGTACTGCGTTATTAGCTGCCACAAGCTTTCAATATTGAAAATCTGAATTACATACTTGTCCTTGGTTTCTTTATGCTCTTGTTTTTTGCTGTTTTTTGAATATTTATGTAATAAAAAAGCGGGTGAAATGCCTGATTTATTGGGGAGTAGTGTGTGTTATACAAATTTAGGCGGCTACAAACTGTACCTGACATTATCTTCTATGGGCGTATCAGATGGTTGTAGTATCCTGGATATTGTTAACGCATTGCCAGCCAAGTCACTGTTCCTATACCACGAACAGTACAATGGAGCGACGATTAAAGATATGCCCCCCAACTACCACAATGGCGGAATAATTCGAATCCTCAATATCGGAGGACGATATGAAATTGATTTTCGCCGTCAAAATGCAAATTCGTTGCTGTCGCCGCCAGAACACTATATTGGGTCTGTTGCAGCCAGCAATCCCACATCGATTGAGTGGTCAAAAAATCTGACAAGCGCCGATATTATTATGAAAACAGTAAGCTTGACCCAAGTGACGGTTTCTGCAAATTCTGGTACTACTGGTTCTACAACCAATATATCTGCGCAGATACCAGCCGGATATAAACTGCTTGATGCCAGGGAAGCGGGCAGTGGTAACAATGGATGTTATGTCTACTTTTTCAATGTTGATGGGGCAAATATTACGCTTCAACTCAGAAACGTTACCAATGCTACGATTACTACGACGCCGTTAGCCCGCTTATTATTAATTTCAAAATGATTATATGTCTAACTGTGAAATAGTAACGATCTCTCCAAAATATGTTTTTCCTGCGGTTCCACCAATCAAAGATATCTGGCCCTCTGTACCGTATATAGCCCGCATTGTATCACCACTGCCAGTGCTATCACATAATACCGCCGATACTCCACGGTTAGTTGCCGGTGCATTATTGGAAACTAACGTAATCGAGTTAGCGGGTGTCTTACAAACAACATTATTGAGTCTTATTACGACTACACGTCCGAAAATTATAGGTAATATACTGAGCGTATAATTTGCCATTCCGGCTGTTTGAGTACAGTTATAGTCCTGCATGTCGGCATTTGTAAGGTAACTGGCCCAATCAGTCCATACCGTCCCATTGTATCGTCTGGTGTATGTACGATCATAGACCGTTATGCGCTGGATCACGTACCCAGTTGTTACGATAATCTCCAGATTTCCAGCTACGCTACCTGGTGAATTGAGAATTGATGGCCCCCCATTGAAACGATATATACCAGGAGTTCTGTAATTATTAAAATCAACAGTAACGGCTCCACGATCAACCACTAAATTTGTATTGAGCACACTATAAAGATCCATCAACACCTTCCCCTGCGCCGCCGATAACGGCAGTTTATCATTATTCGTCACACAGTTATTCACGATCTGGCCGATCATGCATACGCCGGTATTCCAGCTTTTAAAATCATTCATGAATTTTCTAATTTTCCCCAAAAATGTTTTTGAGGTTTCTCCTGCCTCCGGTACGGGGAATTGTGTGCCGGCAGGTTCATCCAGCGCTTTGATTGTCATATTGGAAATGTCTCCGCCGGAGGAGTCGGCTTTCTTGTTCAGTTCCGCATCCAGAATATCCGCGTTTTCATTAAAATCCTGAATATCAACGGGATCGATGCCTTCCGGTTTTTTTAAATTGTAATTTGGTGTTAACTGCATATTATACCTCCTTGATTGTCCTTACTTCGTCCCAGATCATTGCCCCCAACTGCTTCCATGTGTATGGTTTCAGTTCCTCCCAAGTTGTGTATCGGTATTCAAACCGATAGGCCAGATGCGCCGGTTTAATATCTTCCAGCATGTTGATAAACGCCTGCATATTGCGGGGAATCCCTTTGATGCCGATAAACTGAATTACAAACAGGTGGTTGGGGTTGTCCTCGATCACGTTCACTTCGCCTCCGCTAAATGTTGCCGCGGTATCTTCTATCATCCGTTTGGTCGTCGTTCCATGTCCCCGCAGCTTTGCCATCAGAATCTCCCGGCGCTGCTCATATGTCAACGACATATTGGTGGCCACTCCCAACATTTGCTCCCACCTTACCAGGCCCCAGGTCGCTGTCTCAATGAAACACTGATCCAACATGTCTCTCAGTTCATGCTGCAGCAAACCAATCTCCGGCCCTTCGGCCCGATAGATTTCCGCAAGCTCCCGTACTTCCGCCAAAAAGGGCGGTGCGTATCCGGCAAGATCCACAAAATAGTTCTCCGACTCTGCCGGCACATCCGGCGAGGCTATCTGATACCGCTGACGGCCATAACTCTCTTTGCCATACAACTGCTACACCCCCTTCAGGTCATTCCAGCTGACAGCGCCTTTTTTCAAATAGCTGCTGTCATGATTGTGGTTCTTTGCCGCCGCATCTGTAATACCATACCCTGCCAAAGTGGAGGGATTCGCACCGGCCGTCACATGTCCCTGTACGTTAACGGTAACGCTTTTATAAGTTCCGGCTGCCACTCCACTGTCCGGATGAGTATAGCCGGTATTCGGCGGAACCGCCCATGTGCCGTCGCCGCGCAGAAACTGTCCTTGTTTACCGGCAGCCGGTGCGGGGACCAGCCCGCTCGTGCCGGCTGCCGAGGCAGTTGCCCCCTTTAGATCGCTGTAGGTGGTATTATAATCCGGCCCCCAAACTGCTGTTCCATCCTCCGCCCACCGTAAAATCTGGCCCCCGGATCCGCCTGCGGGAATATGTTTCGTTCCAGATGCGGTGGGGTGCACATACCGATTGGCTCCCTCTGCAATCCCGGCCAGCTTATCCAGCATATCCTGCGTCAGATTGCTCAGCACATTTTTATTGCTATGATCATGACGTTTGTTATAGGCCTCGTCATAGTTTGCCTTATCCTCTTTGCTTAAAAGTCCGTCCCCGCTCCGGGTCGCTTTCGGGATTGCGTTGGCCGAGACTGCGATCCAGCCGGTCCCATTCCAGCGATAGGTATAATCCGTGTCCCTGACATTGACAGTCCAGCCGTCCTTGGGATGCGGGTATGTATCGGAGAGGTCTGAATAAGTATTAACCGATGCTTTCCAGTCGGCTTCGGCCAGGAAATCGAAAAACTTGTTGTCAATCTCACTCCTGCTATACTTATCGTCCCAGATCGGCATATTATCATTAATGGTATTTTGAATCGCTGTTTCAGCCTGAGCCGCTCTGAGACACTCTGCGTCAACCGCCTCGCTGTTTGCCTGCTCGGCGGCTTTCGCCCGTGTCTCCTCCGCGTTCACCGCCTCCTGGGTGCAGCGGACCGACTCCTGCAGCCGGTTGATATCGTCCGCCTCCACCGTGTCTCCGTCCGTTTCATAGCTAATGTAAACTACGGGCTCTTCCGCATATATCTTTACCACCCGTTTCCAGGGCGCCAGGCTTGGGGTGGATAAGGTGTATGTTTCAAGACGTTTCCCAGTCAGCTTCGGTCCCGTATAGACCGCAAATGCAGCCGCGTTAATATTATCATGCTGCAACTCCCCCTCGTACACGCCATCCGTGGGATGAACCACTTCTTCGACGACGTATACATTGCCGTCAACCTTATTCAGCTTCTCATAAAAGGTGCTTACATTCATCGTGCCACCTCCAGCGTAATTGCCCCTGGTACCGCCAGCTCCTCGTCATTCAGCGACACATTTCCGGCGTCGCCGTTCAACAGCAGGTCAAAATAGTCCTCCACGCCATCGATCCCCAGCAGCAGATTTCCGATTTTAGCCAGGCTCACATAGGACAGGTCCAGCGCTTCCTTGCGCAGATACCCTGCCATTGCCGCCTGAAATGCGTGCTCGACAGTTCCCAGATTCGTTCCCGTCCGCACCTTGATTCCGGCGGATACATTGATGGCCTTTTCGGTCACCGACGCCACTGTGACATCCGCGCCCACAGGGCGGAGTTCCTCGATATGCTCCTGCACCTCCTGTACCAGTCCGGCTCCGGCGGCAGACATACCTGCGTCTGAGATCACTACTTTTACAGTCCCGGGTCCATTGGCCAATGGGAATACCCGCGCCGCTCCAACTCCGTCGCATTCCATGGCCCAGTTATAATAATCATACCGGTTGCCGCTGGTGGAAGGCTTCTGCACCTTTGTCAGGTATCGGTCCAATAAAGACTCTGTCGACTCCTCATCGCTCCCACTGTCGATTATCTCCGTAAGCTCCGCTTTTGTAAGCCCCGGAATATAATCAACCGGCACCATCGCTCCCAGCTCTCTGTTTTCCAACGCGCCCGCAGTCTCACATTCCATCCGGTATGTCCGATCCCCTATGCGCTCAACGGCGACATAGTTCAGGGTTCCCAGCGAAAAACGCGCTCCCAGTTCGATCTCCATATTAAATTCCCCTTTTAACACAGCCTTTGCAGCCGGATGCGGGGTGATATTCCATTCCGAGCAGCGCCTGATCAGATATTCCCGAACCGCCGTCTCCGCAAACATCTGGTCCAACGTCCACCCAAGTTCAATGTATGCATTCTGCAATTCCACCGCGGCCGGCGCAAGCGCCGTATAAACGGGGGAGCTCTGCCTGGTATCCAATTCCGGGCTGTTTTCTTTGACGTTTCGGAGCATTCGCTCAAGAATTATTTCATACGTGGTGTCTTCATACATTACACATCAACCTCCTTGGATGCCTCTACGTCCCCATACTGCGTGTGCGCGGTAAACGTAACACTGAGCTTATGCCCCACTATGGTGAACGAAAACGCATCAACGCTCTGTATCCTGTCATCCTGCAGCAATGCTTCCCGAATGCGTTTTTTAATTTTTGACTTGGCTAACTTCATGGGTTTTCCCAGCAGACTGGTCAACTCCACACCGTAGTTCCAGTTATAAATCAGCCAGTCAAACCGTTCGGTATTGAGAATGCAGTATATCGCCTGCTGCACCGCTTCCCTTCCGTCCACACAGCCCTGCAGTCTTCCGTCTTTCAAACGGTAGGTCCGGGACGGCTGCTTGCGGATGACAAATTCCCGTCTCAATATATTGCCTGTTTTCGGCAGCATGTTCGCTTCGCCTCCTTTCTACCAGCGTTCCAGCACCAGATATTGCTGGCCGCCCTTTTTTTGCAATAACAACACGCGTTCCCCCGGCTTCAAACCATTTTTAACCGTTACGTCCACCTCTCCCAGCTGCGGGATTACCATCGTTTCCGTGTGGTCGGTCAAACGCCTGGGCACCAGTACCTGGCTGCCCTTTACGGTCGTTTTCTGATCAATCTGTACCGCTGCCGGAGAAACGCTTACCACTGTGCCGGGAATGAGATCACAGGGGTCCCCTGCCTCCACGGCCTGCAGCATAATCCGTTTCATATTTTCAATCCATTGGGCGTCAGGCATTAATACCAGCTCCTTTCAACGTCAAATCCATGGTGTGAATTCCCTGATCGATTGTATGAGTTACCGCTTCGATCAACAGATAGTTTTGCACCTGCATTTCCCGAACATCCAGAAATACCGGCAGCAGACATCCTGCCCGCACCCGGACGTCTCCAAAGGCATTTTTAACAGACAGGCTCCTGGTCGGCTGATTGTACAGCGCCAGATAACGCTCCGCCACCTCCTGGCCGCTCACGCCTGTGTCAACGCTCTCGTTTAACTGTAAAATCCCCCACTTGTTGATGTTTTCCGTGTGTTTTGTCATGTAAACATCCCGTTTCTTTGTCTGCTCGTTGTCCTGGTAGAGTTTGATCTGATTGTACGTGTTCTGGTCAATACTGATCTTAAAATCGTAATCCTGGGCGGTTTGGTTGTCGATGGTGATCCCCAGCTTCATATTTTCAATATTCTTCAACGCCAGTTTTCCCACATCGTCGTAAAATACAAACAGATTTCCGGTATAGATCATCGTCAGGTCCAACGCGTCCAGAATGATATCAAACAGACCTTTATCCTTCATATTTCTGGACTCGATCACATACCCGGTATCCTCAAGTTCCCCTACATTCAACTGGAAATCACCTGCAATCATGCGGATCACCTCGGTAGCGGTCTTGGCTTCATAATTATAGCTGTCTTTATTTTTGAGGTAGCGGAGCTGATCGTAAGCCGTCACCTGCATCTGACCGCCGCTGCTCCAGTTCCGCTCAAAAATAAAGCCAAAAAATACCGGCTGACCGCCCACGTCCACCCGGATTGCATTTCCCTCTTCAATTTTCAGGCGGCTGTCCGGGAGCAGGGTGAAGGAACATTTTCCCGCCTCACCCTTACGCTTTGTCTCCCAGGTAACGCTGTCCAGCGCCACCGGCTCATAGACGGTCTGGCCGTTCTGGATATATAAATGTACATCCACTGTTTTCACCTGCCTTTATGACGGAATGGTAAGAACCTGACCGGGGTGAATCAGATTGGGATTGCTGATCTTGTCCCGGTTCAAGTCATATAGTTCCTGCCAGCGGTTGCCGTTCCCTAATAACTGTTTGGCGATTTTCCAGAGGCTGTCCCCGCTTACGACCGTATAGCTCCCGGCGTTTTCCGGCTCGCCCTTGCGCTCTGCCCCCGACTCCTCAGCAGCCTGAACCGTCCCGGCCTCATCCTCAATGAGCACAAAGTTCATGATTTTCGTGCCGTAGTTCCGGTATTCCTTTAGAGAAATGGAGACGGTCAGATCAAGCCCTTCCTTCACGTCGTCTGATACCTTATAATCTTCCAGGGTCACATCCAGATTGGTGTCAAAGGAGCTGAACCGGCCGGGACCGTCCCGGATCACGATAAATTCAAAGGGCGTTTTGCTCTCTTTTAAGTCCTGGAGGTGGTCCAGAAAATCCTCCGCGTTATCCACGCTGCCGTCCCAGACCGCCGCCGGGTAATCCATCTGCGGAAATACCACGTCCAGCGATATCTCCGCCAGCCCGGCCGGCCGGACCAGATTGATCTCCTCCCCGTTTATTAAATTGGCCGTTTTATTCTGCCCCGGATAACTGATGGGAATCTTCTCGGGCGGGATGGGAAGCCGAATGTCGTCAAGATATACTTCGTAAGCCATTAAATATGCCCTCCTTCCGCCGCGGCCGCCAGAAATTCACCGGTAAACGTGGACAGGAAGCTGCCCATATCTTCGAAATCAGCCTTTTTGGTGAGCTTGTTGTTATTGCTCACATTCACCTTCAAATCCGCCAGGGTAAAGCGGTTGATGATCTCCTGCTCGGCGGCGTCGCGCATGTATTTTAGATCCTCATCCATGATATTCATGGAATCGGCCATGGCGGCGGTGTTGGCGGCGGTGTCTCCGGTATTATTATAAATTCCATCGTCCATGTCAGGAATGGTGGGATTATCCCCCACTCCACTAAATGGGAGATTAAAATTATCAAGCGTGCTTTTAATTTTATCCCCCGCTCCTTCTCCAAACTCATATCCGGTGTTCCATGAATCAGAGTATTTGAGCCGATCCATTTTGTAATCCTCTGCATTCAATTTTTCTACAACTACGGTTTGCTCACCCAAAATTTCATCTACCTGATCTGCAAAGTTGTTGCGAAATCCTTGCAGCGCCCCGGCCATATCAGTCCCCAATACTGTATCAATCAGACCCGCCGCAGTTTGAACAATTCCGATAACAAAATCCAGCATTTCCATAAAAAGCCTCAAAATTGCCCCTATGGGATCATTAAATATATTTGCAAAGAAGTTCGCGAATGTAGCAAACAGATTGTACAATTCTATGACAATTCCAATAATGACATTTAGAACGCCAAAAAAAACATTTCCAATCACCGCGCCCGCCACCGCTAACGCTCCGCAAATTAAACCGGTAGCTGATATGGATGTCCCTGCAATCTTATTAATTAATGCGATAACCGCATAAAAAATCGCTATCAGCGCTATGATAGCAATGATAATCCAGGTAATCGGGCATGCCAGCATTGAGGCGTTCAGTCCATTTTGGGCGCTTATTTCAGCTATTTTTGCCGCCGTCAATGTTCCCGTCACTGCCGCATATGTTAGCTGAGCTGCTGCTAAAGCAACATGCAGTCCATAGCTTATCGCCTCAATCCCATTTGTAAGCATTTGGATCCCATAGTATACGCCTAATGCGGCTATCACTCCCCATAAAATAGGTTCTATGATTGACCAGCTACCTGATATAAAGCTACCGATCATACCCGCCGCAAATCCAATTTCGCCAAATATCCCCTGTATCTGTCCCAAATCTCCTTGCAATCCTGTGGTGAAATCGCCGATTGCGCCGGTTGCTTTATCTACCATTCCTCCCACAAGCCCGGACAGCCCCATATTTACGGTGCGCCCCAGGGAACCCAACGCACTTGTGGCATCATCGTATTTAACGTTGTTCAGTCCCTCTAAATTTTGAGTTGTAAGTTCTGCAGAACCGTTCAGATTTGTAAGCGCCATCACCCCTTCAGCCCCCAAATCTTTCCACATTGTTCCGAAAAGATTCACTCCTGCGATATTCTGTTTAACAGGATCGTCCATTTTGCTTATCGCATCTACCGTTTGCTGGAACGCTTGCTTTGCCGTAGCACCACCGCTTCCAAAGGCCGCCACCATTTTATCGGCATCTAAGCCGATGGCTTCAAACCCTTCCCGGGTGGTCTTACTGTCTTCGGTGGCTCGGGCAGAAAATTCCTTAATCGTGCTGCCAAGCTTATCAACAGAAAATGTACCGCTCTGTGCTCCGTTTATCAGCATATTAAACATTTCCGTGCTGTCTAATCCCAGTTTTCTAAATTGTGCGGAATTCTCGCTGATCGTATTCAACAGTTTTCCATTTTTATCCAGACCCGCTTGCGCCCCCTGGACAAGCAGATCATAGGCCTGCGCCCCTGAGATTCCGAACTGCTTTCCCATTGTCTCCGCAGCCCTCATACTCTCAGCAATATCAAAGCCGAACGTATCTCTCAGCAACATGCCGGCCCGGGTCGCCTGCTCCAGCCCGGTTCCGGTCTGTCCGGTCAGCTGGTAAACGGTGGACATGCTCTTAGCCACATCATCCAGACTTGCTCCCACATTATCGATGTACAAATTCTCCATACTCTGTTTGGCTGTATCAAGCGTATCCCCCTTCATCCCGGTCTGGGCCTGAAGGGTATTGCCTGCCACTCGTTTGTCATTTGCTCCGGACAGAATATCTGTTAAACCAATATTTATCCCGACTTTTCCGAGAGCGCCGGAAATTTTTTCCCAGGTCTTTTTAAATTTTTGAACCTGCTTATTCCCCTGCGCGATCTCCTGATTCAGCTTATCATCCTGGTCTTTGACCCGCTCAACCGCTTCTTCCACTTGAGTAATCTCTGCTTCAGTCTCAATCAATTTCCTGCCGTTATCATTGATCCGCGCAGTGTCAAACGCCTGGCTGTATGCCTTTGACACATCGCCCAGAGATACAACCATTATATTCATTGTATTTGTTATATTCTGCAATACCGGAGACATACCATTAAACATCTGTATGGATGCCTGCACATTTGCCATAGTCTCACTTCCTTTCGCCAAAAGAACGTTCTCCATATCAAATCTCACCGCGCTATCAGAATTTGTTCTTAACCATAGCGCGGTGAGGAACTATTTTTATCTTTTTCGTTTACTTCTTGCCTTCTGTGCCTCTTTTTTATCCTTCTCTAACTTCAGCTCTACCGCTGCGATCACAACCGCTTTTTCGTAGCGGTCCAGGCTCAGAAATTCATGAGGCCATCTATGAAGCTTATGGAGGCAATAGTAAGCGATATTCGCTTCCACATCGCCTCCATCAATCAGTTTTTTGCTTCGCTAACCAGCTCGTCCATGGGAACGTCAAAACCATTGACTGCCTGCACCTTTTCCAGGTAATTCGCGTACTCGCCCGCAGTCAGCATAGCTTTCAAAAGTGAGTCCGCCCCCATTACTCCATAGGAGTCCTGGAGCTCTTTATCATTCAAATTCGGAAAAACCGTACATTTGGCTGCAAGCCTGCCGAGATACAGATTATAATCCGTCTCCTGGGTATACTGCCCCCTCTTTCCTGTAACCGGCACTCTTTTGGTACAATCTTTTCTCAGAACTTCGTCATCTTTGGACGTGATCGCCTGAATTTCCCATAACATCGGATTCTTGCTCTTGTCCCGGAAACGCTTTGAAGCAATAAAGGTCTCATTCTCCGCTTTTAATGCATTCTGTGCTAAAAAACAACTCAAATCTCCCATCGTCTCTCACTCTCCCTCTCTTACAGCATTCCGCTCATAGTTCCAAACATCTCCGGGATCTCAAAATCCTCGAAGGTGAAGTCCGCATCCTCGTCCAGATACTCCGCGTCCGCGTCGAACTTGGCCAGAATTCCGCCGTCCAGATTGCAGTCCTTCAGGATCACAGTCTGCCGTCCGACGCTGCTGGTCGGGTCCTCGTTGGTAATCTGAATGTCAAAATACACATCCTCCCCGGTCTCCTTGTACCGGTACAGCAGCTGGCGGAAAATACTGGTGTTATAGTGGAATGTGGCCGACCCGCTGCCCTTCCAGCCGGTGGTTTTGTTTCCCTTGCCGGTCTTTCCCAGGATCGGGATCTCAGACTTGGTTTTCTCGATGCTGGCCTCCAGGTTGATGGCCTGCATAAAATTATAGCGGTTTCCTTCAATGGTGACAAAACACTCTGCCAGAGACGCGCTGATGGCGTCCTTTGCGTTCATAATCGGATTATTCAGCATATTTCTCACTCCTCCCTTACTGTACAACTACGGTCATGTAAAGCTGTGCCATGGCGTTAACCGGCGTCACCGGACAGCTGGCGACGATGGACTTTTTGCCTTCGCCCTTGGCGATTACGATATCATCCGCCTTGAAATTCTCAATGGCGCGGAGCTTCTCCAGCTCCCGGTAATACGTCACCACATCATTCCAAAGGCTCACGCGCCCCGCCTCGTCATTGGGAATTTTCCCCAGATACTTATTTCCGAACAGCGCGGCGATATCATTACCGATCTGATCCAGCACGCGCATGGTCTGGTTGCTGGAAAAGTCTCTGCCTTTTTTCTCGGTATACGTTACCAGCGTATTAATATCTTCCAGAACGCGGGTTTCATTTCCTACCCTGTGCAGGATAAATTTTCCGGCCTTAACGGCATCCTCCAGCGCTTTCTGGGTATAGGCGGTATCCGCAGCGTACTCTCCGTCATAAGTCTTGTTGGTATTGGAGGCATTAACCGCGCATCCGGCAATCGCCCCGGTAACCCAATATACCAGCGCGCAGGCCTCCGTGCTCAGCTGCGCCCCGCTTTCCTCTGCCGCCGCGCTGCCCGCGGTAACATTCTCCAGGGAAACAATCCCCTCGCAATCCGCCGCGCTGCGGAACAGGACCGTCTGGAATTTAATTCCCATCTCATCACGCATACTCTTAGTAAAGTCGGCAAACAGCGTTTTAACTTCCTCGTCATCCGAGACCAGCCCCAGCGCGTGGAAGGAATAGCTCTGGATCTGATCCAGGAATTTCTGGTAATCCGCCTTCGCCGGCGTCCCGTTGGTTCCTCCGGTAAAGGGAACGCCCGCGGTCGCCTGCAATGCCGTTTCCCGCTTAAACGCCACATAGGCATTATCCTTTAATTCCGCAGCCACAGATACCTCCTGAACGTCCATCTCATTTCCGTCCAGGCAAGTTTTTACGGTATAACGCTCCCCCTCCTGCTCGATCACCAGGCGCAGGTCGTTCCCCCGCACTCCTGCGTAACGGGCCGCCGCGTAATCGCAGGCCGCCTGTTTTCCGCCGCCGTTTACCCGGTAGCCGTACAAGGTCCGCGCATTCTTAAACAGATCGCGGATTCCCTTTACCTTCTCGTGGTTGTACTCATAACCGAACAGCTCCGGGCAGCGCTCCGCCAGGTCCGAGGCCTCCAGGGTAAATACCTCGCCGGCCGTACCCCAGTCCATCTCCAGGGGCATCGCCACATAACCCCGCTCCGACAGAACCACTCCAGCCCGAGCCGCAGACACAAAATTGATATACGCTCCGGGCAAAATCTTATTTCTCTCCTTAAAACTTCCGCCTCCAAGTGCCATACTATTTCACCATTCCTTTCTCAATCTCAATCGTTTCCATTGTTGTTTCCTCCTGTCTCGTCTTGATGACGAACAGGTTGTAGCTGACCCGGAATATCAACTGCCTCCTTTCCAGGTCAGGCAACGCGCTCCGGCCGGTTCCCCGCAGCCGGCTGCCGTCTGCAAGAGTGACCGATTCCATACCATTCATCAGAACTTCCGCTGCCCGGTTCATTTCCCGGACAATCCCGGGCGTCTCCTCCGGCTGATACCGGATTAAAATCTCCGTTTTCCGGAAATACCTGGGGCCGATCATAGGCTTCTCCGTTGACTCCTGAAGCTGCACAAAAAAACAGGGGCCATTTGTCCCCTGCTCTGCCGGCTCGGAACAGATCCCGTATTCATCGCCAAACAACTCCCGGAGTCTGCCAACGACCGCATCCAAGATGTCATTGTACATTAAATCACCCCTTTCCAAGTGGATAACCGTCCGGTATCTTCAAGCTGCGCATTTGCCGTTTTCATCAGCTGTTCCTTAATCCACAACGCAATTCCTCCTTCCTGATTTATTGTGATATCCACCATTTCAAAAACAGCGCCCGGACCTTAACTTCCGGACGCTGTCTTATAAGTTGGAGCGGCCTTAAGTCTTTTGCCTTTTGGCCTATTTTTATTCTACTACGATGTACGCGATATAGATGATGTATTTAAACGATTTTGCATTTTTTTAAATATTTGTCCCGAACGTAAAGTCTGGGGTAGTCCGGGCTGCCGGCATATCCGGTTTTCAGCGCAATTTTGGGCCAGCTCATCCCATCCACATAGAACATCTTAAAAATGCATCGGGCTTGTCCGTCGTCAATATTCTGAATCCATTTCTCCACCGCCTGAACCTGGTCTTTCTTCTGTTCCAATATCCTTTGACGGCACTCGTATAACGGCCAGTCAAATCCCACAATGCGCTGCGGCCTGCCATATCCCGTGCGGTAATCGAGAATTGTGCTGCTCCCCAGACCGGAATCAGTGGTCCGCATTTCTTCCAGTTCCATCTCCAGAATCGGAATTTCCCGCTTAAGCTTCTTATAATTATCCAAAAGTTTTTTCGTCATTTTCACATGCTCCATTCATAGTACCTCCTGTCAGCAAATCTTATGAATCCCCCGGCGCCTGCGATGATCCTCTGCATGTTTGCAGCCTGTCCACACCGGCCGCCCTCAGGCGGTCTTTCTTTTGTAACCCGCAGCTGTCATAATTCTGTCCTGGACCTGTAGGGCAATTTCCTGCTTCTTATTCTCCGGGAGCTCCTCAAACCGGAAAACCTCGCCGGATACCTCAATCGTATTTACTATTTCAGGCAATTTGATAGAACCATCCCCTCTCTCTAAATTTTATGAGACAGGGATTGTACATATTGCCTGTATTCCCACGTTCCTCCTTTTTACAGGTTGACACCTCCTTGTGATAGTGGTATAATCATTGTATTCGAACATATGTTCTGTTATTAAGTTCTCGACACTTATCGTGTCGTTTTTGTATAAAAATATAACCTGGAGCTTATTTTGTTTTCGGACACCCCTCATTTTTATTCGATTCTCCTGATTGAATGTCACATTTCGTGTCTATCTTTGTTATAGCATGCTTTGCCTCCACTGTCAACTGTATTTCCACATTTCGTGTCATCATTACATTTACAAGATTCACAAAATGTGATACGATACAGTTATGGAGGTAGACCGTATGGGGAATTTTAAGAATGTTTTTAAATCACTGCGAACTGAGAATGGTTACACCCAGGATGGGCTTGCAGATATGCTGGGCATATCCCGGAGCGCTGTCAGTATGTACGAAAATGGCAACCGGGAGCCGGATCTTAAAACCCTGGAAGCCATAGCGGATCTGTTTAAAGTTGATATGGATTATCTCCTGGGGCGAAGCTCGGCAACCACCGCCGCGGCAGCCACCCCGGAACGCTATATCGCCCCAAACTGTGATGATCTGATCACCGTGTACACCAGAAGCAGAAAAAACCTCTCCCAGGAAGAAAAAATGAGACTTGCCCGTATCATATTATCAGATGATGACGAGGAGTAATAAAATGGATTTTGAGCAGTTGTATGAAATCATTTTCAAGATCTACACAGACTGCAACGTGACGGAATTTCCCATTGATTGTTTTGAAGTGGTCCGCAGATGCGGCTATCGAATCAAACGTTATTCCGAACTCACCCCAAAGAAAAAAGAGGCGTGTATGCGCCTGAGCCCCGATGCCTGCATCGTGAAGGACACGCTGTATTATCAGGATCAGAATATTCCGGAACGAACACATTTCTCCGTTATGCACGAATTGGGACACGTTTTCCTCCAGACACCCGTTGAGGAAACAGCGGATACCTTCTCCAGCCATATCCTGGCCCCCCGGATCATGATACACAAGAACGGCTGCCAAAATGCAGAACAGATCCATGAGACCTTTGGCCTGTCCTACACTGCTTCGAACCGCGCCCTGTCGGATTACCGCCAATGGTTCACCAGAATCAGCCGCCGTTCCCCCAGAAGGCCGCTGGCGATCGAGCAGAAATTGGAGTCCAGGTTCCGCCCGCTGCCGGAAGAGCCGGCGTCCCGTCCCTCCCGGCGCAGCCAGGCGAAAAAGCGTCTCACCAAACGCCAGCGTGAGATGGACGAGCGGGCATCGTTTTTCCAGGAACAACGGTTGATCTATGGGGAGGACTATGTGTTCCACATGCTGGAAGAGCAGTGGTTATGCGGAAATGCACGGTGATAAAACCCGAAGCTGTTTTAAAGCGGATACCCCATCAAACCTCTCAATTAATTGACCAATTAAAACGTCCTTTATTAACCCATCCATACCATATAAAATGTGAGGTAATTTTAATGAAAAAAGCAAGGTTATTCATCGCAACCGCCATCGCTGCAACCGCCATCAGCTTCACCGCCTTCGCCGGCGAATGGAAGCAGGACACCACCGGCTGGTGGTATGAGAATGACGACGGAAGCTTTACCACAAGCGCGTGGCAGGTCATTGGCGGCAAATCCTATCTGTTCGACTCCAACGGATATATGCGTACCGGATGGATCCAGACCACCAGCGGAAATTGGTACTATCTCAATCCGTCAGGAGAAATCCGCTACGAGGATCTGGACGAAAACGGTGTGATCTACCATTTTGACTCCAAGGGAATCTGCACCAACCCCGGTGAGAATGGGAGCGAGAGCGGGAACGGACTTAATTTCAACAGCGATTACCAGTCCATCCTCGACATGGAACGCCTGAGGGCCGAAAAAAGGCTTATGGATCAGGACAACAACAGCCAGAATTACGAGGAATCCATTGTCTATGAACATGACGTTGCCCCCACCACTCCGACAAACAGGTATGGGCTGTCCGATATGCAGTTTTAAATAGCGCGGCTGTCCGCCGGGGACAGCAACCGCTATCTGATTTGTATGGGCCGCCGGATAATCCGGCGGCCCTGATACATTTACCTTGGATATATTCTCTAACTTTCCCGAGCCCCTTTTGGAGTTTCCTTCCGCTTATAAATTCTACCTTGAAATCGCCTGTTCCCCTATCCTCCATCGTTATTTTTTGGAATTTCTTAAATATGAGATCATCCCTCTTTTGCTTTTGCAAGGGCGCATTTTTTACGCTCATCCCCCGTACAATGCATCAGGAGATGATCACATGCCCCAAGTAACCATCGGCGCCGCCTACATCCGCGTCAGCACCGACGACCAGACAGAGCTGTCCCCGGACGCCCAGCTGCGCGTAATCTTAGAGCGCTCCAAATCCGACGGCGTCACCATCCCGCCGGAATTCATATTCATCGAGAAAAAAGGCATCAGCGGCCGCAAAGCGGAGAACCGACCGGAATTTCAGCGCATGATCGCCATTGCCAAAAGCCAGAAGCCCTCCCCTTTCCGCCGCCTCTATCTGTGGAAATTTTCCCGATTCGCCCGCAACCAGGAGGAGAGCGCATTTTACAAAGGAATCCTGCGCAAGAAATGCAGCGTGGAGGTCGTCAGCGTGTCCGAGCCCATCATGGAGGGCATGTTCGGCCGCCTGATCGAGATGATTATCGAATGGTTCGACGAATACTATTCCGTCAACCTCTCCGGCGAGGTCCTGCGCGGTATGAAGGAAAAGGCCCTGCGCCAGGGCTACCAGCTGCGGCCCTGTCTGGGCTACGACGCGGCCGGCGGCGGGAAACCCTACACCATCAACGAATCCGAGTACGCCGTGGCAGAGCGTATTTTCCGGGAGTATTACAACGGCCTGGATCTTACCGGCGTGGCTCGCAAGCTGAACGCCCTTGGCCTTCGCACCAAGACCGGCAACCGGTTCGACCGCCGTTCCGTGGAACGCATACTGAAAAACCGCTTCTACCTGGGGGAGGTGATTTGGAACGGAATCACGTTCACCGGCGCCCATGAGGCGCGCCCGTCCATCACGTCCATTTTCGATGCTGTACAGAACCGGCTGGAATCCGAGTACCGCCCCCTTGGCCGTCGGGAGGTCTCGGCCAACGCCCACTGGCTGTCCGGCCTTCTGCGCTGCAGCGTATGCGGCGGTAACCTGGGCTACAACCGCTCCAACAATCCCAAACGGCGGCCGGATTTCTTCCAATGCTGGAAATATGCCAAAGGCGTCCACCCGGAGTCCTGCGCCATCACCGCCCGCCGGGCCGAGGCCGCGGTGATCGAATCCCTGCGCCAGGTGATCTCCACCGGCCAGGTGGAATACGAATACATTCCCCGCCGGGAAGAAACCGCTCACGACGAGGAATCCGATCTGCAGGACGCTCTGTCCCGGTTGGACATGAAGGAAACCCGCGTGCGGGACGCCTACGAAAATGGCATCGACACCCTGGAAGAATACCGGGAGAACCGGCGCCGTCTGAACGCCGAGCGGGATGAACTCACCCAGGCCCTGGACCTGCTCCATAAGGCCGCCGCGCCCCCGGAAAATATCCCGGACAGCCACGAAGTCGTTCGCCGGATCCAGACCGTCTACGACCTCTTAATCAGCCCGGACGTGGACTTCGTCATCAAGGGAAACGCCCTGCGCAGCGTGGTGAAATACATTGAGTTTGACCGAAAAAACGACCGCATTTCCATGCGATACTACATATCATAAGCTCTTGACATGCAAAAAGAATCTTGTTCTGATGATCATATTATGATAAAATTAGGATAAAATAAATGCAACATTATGAAAGGAGCGTTTGAATATGATCCAAATTCGGCCCGTTTCTGACCTTAGAAATAAGTTCCCGGAGATTGAAGCCATTGTAAATGAAGGAAAACCCGTCTATCTGACTAAAAACGGTTATGGTGCAATGGTGGTATTAAGTCTGGAAGAATATGAAAACCTGACGAGCAGCATCGAAGCGAAGCTTGACGAAGCCGATAAGCAGGCAGCCGCGTCAGGCGAAAGACTTTCCCACGATACGGTTTTCGACCACGCAAGGAGCGCGATACATGGAAAATAAATCCTATCTGCTTAGGTATCTACCGCTTTTCGAGCAGGATTTGATCAGCGCTGCAAATTACATTGCAAATGTGTTGAAAAATGAAGAAGCGGCATTGCGCCTGATTGACGACGTGGAGGCTGCCATACTGGGAAGGCTGAGTAATCCAACCGCCTTTGAGCCATACCGTTCCGCCAAAAAGCGCGATTCACTTTATTACCGGATTTATGTCAAAAATTACGTTGTCTATTATGTGGTAATCGACAATGTTATGGAAGTCCGCCGCCTGATCTACGGGGCAAGGGATACGGACAGACACTTATGAGTTTTCCGTACGGTATTACACATCATGAGTTACTGCCATACGGGGGACCGGACGGCGAAATGGGCGCTTCCATGCGCTATCTCTCCCAGCGCTACACCATGCCCTACAAGGAGTGCAAAGGGGCTCTAACCGATATTGGAACGGAAGAGCTTGCCCATCTGGAAATCGTCGCCACCATCGTTCACCAGCTCACCCGCAATCTGACGGCCGAGCAGTTGGTGGAACAGGGCTTCGGCCCCTATTACATTGACCACGGGACCGGCATCTGGCCCCAGGCCGCCGGAGGAATCCCCTTCAATGCCTGCGAATTCCAGTCCAAGGGCGACGTGATTACGGATTTACATGAGGATATGGCCGCGGAGCAGAAGGCGCGCACAACCTACGACAATATCCTTCGCGTAGTCAAAGACTATGACGTATGCGAACCCATCAAATTCCTGCGGGAACGCGAAGTGGTGCACTACCAGCGGTTCGGCGAACTTCTGCGGATCACCCAGGACCACCTGGACAGCCGCAACTTCTACGCCTTTAACCCGGAATTTGATATCCGGCAGGACACCTGCAACCAGTAATTCGCAATTAATACTCACGTTTCATTCACCGGCGCGATAAGCGCCGGTGAATCAACAATGCCCGCATACAGAACCTAAAATCCAGGACAGTACAGCCAGCGGCAAGGCCCAAAGGCGGCGCAGAACATTCCGGAATCTCCCTTGAAATGCGCACGGTACCATAGCACACAATGAAGCCGCCGCGTCCCCCTTATCCGCCCTCCACTTCCTCTACCGATTCTCCGCCTTCACCTCCGGCGTATACACCAACTCCATCCCCTCCCCCTGTATCAAAACAGAGTGCCCGGGAATTTCTATATCTCCATACCGCCACGTTTCCTCCCCAAAATTGGCAACCGCTCTCAGGTCCTGGCCATAGCCGGTCATCTGCACCGCCCCATCCCCGGACAAGTAGGCAAATTCCGTCATTTCCCTGGTCACCGCCCGTTTGCTGAAATCCGACCAAACCTTATGATGGCGCGCAATATCATCCCCGTACTGCTCCCACTCTGCGCGATCCAGATGGTACAGCGGCGGAACATTGTAAAGCACCTCCCTCACCATGCGGTCCCCTGTGGCTCCCTTCACCTTGAAGGTGGACCAATCCCAGTGGTAACTGGTGATCACGGAATCATTGTAGACTAGTTTAAACAGCGGCACATCGTAGCGGGGATCGAGAAACACCGTCCGGTACGGCTCCTTCACCGGCACCCGCCTGGAAAAATGCTCCGGCACCCCACCTTTAGAATTGTAATATTTTCCCATATAATACTCGCTGTCCCGGTTCTCATTCATATCCTGGTCCATCCATGCAAAGGATTTCAGCTCAATACCGTGGGCAAAGGCCACCGTTGACGCGGCGAAATCGTTTCCGCCCTCCGAGCCTACCACCAGACCATAAGTATCGCGGATATAAGCCAGCCGTTCCATCCTGGCTGCCAGATCCTGCTCCTGAGTGGTGACATGCTCCGGCGAATAATCGTCGTAAATCTCTCCAAACGCGTCGCAGTCCACAAACCAGGAGCCAAATGGAAGTCCCGTGCCCATGATCTCCCCCATCCGGCTCTTCACCGCAGGCAGCGCGAGGGTGGGATTCAACTTCCGGCCCACATTTTTAAATCCCTTCACCGGCTCCCCGTCCGGCCCGGTCACAACCGCGTCTTCATAAAGGCCCGCATCTGAAAACTTTGCGGTGATCCACTGCTCCTTTCCCGGCTCATGAATCGAATGATAGGAATCGTAAGCCCCCAGGAGATAGCCCTGCTTTTCCGCCTGCCGCGCCAGCTCCGGCTTCACATAAGCCTGTTCCCAGCTGTTAAGCCCGATCCAGGCCTGCCCGATTCCGGCCTCCTTCATCTCCGTCAAAAGCCCCGTCGTCTCCTTCTCCAGCCAGGTGTCCACCGGGTGAAATACATCCGGCATGTTGACCGCCAGCGCATTTTGATTCAGCCCGATCTGCCGGTAAGGGCTTGGTTCCCCCTGCCCGTCCAGCACCGCCCGCATTTCCTCATTATGCTCGGGAAATACCTCCGGCTCGTAAAAGTCCCCCCGTTTAATCACCTCCGTCAAATATGAGCAGATGGTATATTTCTGATATTCCGCCACATAATCCTGCTTTCCCAACTCAGCAAATACCTCCTTCGCCTCGGTCCCCATTTCTGATTGACCGAAAAAAGACATAATATGCCGCATAGCCGGCGTATCCATGGCCTGCCGGAACGCGGGCCAGTTGATGTCCTCCGGCGATACCGCCAGGTCCCCGTGGAGATAAATATGGGGCGCACCGTACAGATTGCGCACCGCCGGATTATCCCCGGCCTTCTCCTCCAGGGTCACAAATTCACCCGTTTCCTGTACATATCTGCGGTAAACCTTGGCCACCGCCGCCAGATCATTTTCCGTCACGTAAATGCGGTAACGGTTGGTCCGGTTTGGGGAGATCGCCGGGTAACGGTGCTCCACCCCAAAGCTTACCTCCGGCCCGGACGAAAAGTTCAGGCTGGTCCGATAGGGATGTTCCATGATAAAAAGCACCGCGTAATCCCCGTATACCGAGGCCCAGAACGGCATAGACAAGGCTTCGTTCACGGCCAATTCCTGCCCGTCCAGGAACAGTTTCCACTCCTCCTGATCGGAGACGACCCGTTTTCCCTCTCCCAGAGGAATATAATAAAGCCCGGCGGATATCTCCGGCCATCGGAATGCCTGGTCCTCCCCCGTCTCAGCCCCGATCTCCACGCTGAGATAATCCTCCTCCGGTTTGACCGCCACCCGGATCTTTTCCTCCGGGTACCGCCAGCTCGCGCCGTCCTCCCCGGTTTTCACCCGCTCCGTCCTGCGCTCATCCGAGGCCCCAGCGGCCGGAAGAGCCTGCCCGTCCACATAAAGCGTCAGCGAAAAGTCCTCAGGATTCACCTCATAGTCGAATTCCAGCC
>OJKJ01000234.1_pt1 | contig 38786 bp, 33 predicted proteins | sample 1596491 | NCBI WGS metagenome assembly OJKJ01 (sample SAMEA4350160, study PRJEB24818) | metagenome | biome: human; feature: gut; material: faeces | place: Denmark | collected 2013-09 | reverse complement strand
TATGTCCTATAACTTCTGATGGAGGGGGAACTCCTCCTTCCGTTATATCTATATAGATTTATTAGATTGGACTTTGTAACTATTAACCAGTAGTCGTTCTTGACTACACCATTATTATACTAGGAGGTATTATTATGGCAACCATACGCATCATGCCCCTGCATATCGGTAAGGGCCGCACCGAAAGTCAGGCAATCAGCGACATCATCGACTATGCGGCCAATCCGCAAAAGACTGACAATGGGAAATTGATCACTGGCTATGGCTGTGACAGCCGGACCGCCGATGCAGAGTTTCTGCTGGCGAAGCGGCAGTACATCGCCGCCACCGGGCGGGTGCGCGGCGCAGACGATGTGATCGCTTACCATGTGCGCCAATCGTTCCGCCCCGAAGAAATTACCCCGGAGGAAGCCAACCGCCTGGGCGTGGAATTTGCCAAGCGGTTCACCAAGGGCAATCACGCCTTTGTGGTCTGCACCCACATAGACAAATCGCACATTCATAATCACATCATCTGGTCGGCGGTCAATACGGATTGTGACCGAAAATTCCGCAACTTTTGGGGCAGCACCAGAGCTGTCCGGCGCTTGAGCGATACCATCTGCATTGAGAACGGACTGTCCATTGTGGAGAATCCCAAGCCCCACGGAAAAAGCTACAACAAGTGGCTGGGCGAACAGGCCAAGCCCTCCCATCGGGAGCAGCTGCGGGTGATGATTGACCGTGCGCTGGAGCAGAAACCGGCAGACTTTGATGCGCTGCTGAAGCTGCTCTCAGAAATGGGCTGCGAGGTATCCCGGCGCGGGAAAGCGATCCGGCTCAAAGCACCCGGCTGGAAGAATGTAGCCCGTATGGATGACAAGCTGGGAGCTGGGTACAGTGAAGCGGAAATCCGTGCGGTGCTGGCCGGAGAAAGACAGCACACACCTCGTAAAAAATCCGCCGTGTAGCCGGAGCCGCCCAAGGTCAATCTGATGGTGGACATTCAGACAAAATTGCAGGCTGGGAAAGGCGCTGGGGATGCGCGCTGCCCTCAACAAGCAAAGCGGAGGGGAAAATCGCGGCAGGATTTTTCCCTCTGCGGGCCGAGTGTATTAACACCGGCATTGCTTGCCGCTTGTATCAGGAATTCCTGATAACTACTTTCCTTGACGAAATGTCAAAAAGAATCTATTATGTAATTAGTATATGCTAACCAGCAGAGAGGTGGAAGTAAATATGAAAGGCTGCCATGAGTCAGAATGGTATGGGGAAGGTGCTGTAATTGCAGATAAGTATGATGATTATGTTCAAGTAAAATATAAATGCAATGGGACTGGAACTTTGTATGATTACCCGTTATTCCCTGGTATCAATTTAATATTTATGGATTTTAACTGTTCAGATATTTTTCATGAGCCAATTCCCAATAAGAATATCATTGAAATTCGTCATTACCAAAAGGGGCGCGTTGAATTTGAATTAAGGAATAATAAGGTTTTTCACATGAAAGAAGGAGAATTATGTATCGATGCTCTTGCTAATGTTCCTGCGGCATATTCTTTTCCTTTTGGATATAGCGTAGGGCTAAGCTGTGTGATTGATAAGGATTCTGTCGATTCTGAAACGCAACAAATCTTTTCTTACTACAACATTGATGTCCTAAATCTCGGACGAGAATTGGAAATAGAAAAAAAGTGGTTTTTATGCCGGACACCACAGAGATTATTACATATCTTCGATGAATTATACGCCGCAAAAGGTGTTGAAGGGAGAGATTACTTCCGTATTAAATTATTGGAACTCTTTTACCATATCAAACAACTGCGGATTGAAGATCAATATGAGGCAACATATTATGCCAAAGAACAAATTGAAATCATCAAACGCATCCGTCAACAGCTCATAGAAAACCTCGACAAAAAACTATTCATAGAAGAACTCTTGCAAAAGGAACCAATGAGTAAGGTTACATTTCAAGCCATTTTCAAACAGATTTATGGTGACACGCCCTATGCGCATATCAAAAATTATAAAATGAATCTTGCGGCTGTTTATTTGCAGGAAACAGAACAATCAATCACACAAATAGCTGGTGAACTTGGATATTCAAATATCAGTAAGTTTGCAAGAGCTTTTCAAGAAGTGTTTGGACTGCTTCCAAGGGATTATCGTAAAGCAAAAAAATTGAATTAACTTTTGGGCTGTTTTGGGGATTTATCTTTTCTTTTGGAGTAGTTAGCGGATGCGAACTGTTATAAAATAGTGGCGTGGTTAGTTGAAGCTAACCATACCACTATTTTATTTTAGGAGGGTTCTGGAATGGAACAAACGGTAAAGAAAAAAATTGGCGTTCGCGATATTATGACGATTGCCGCAATGATGGTCATCAATTTCGCGATTGCAATGGTGATTGGTATGGTTACATTGCCTTTTCCAGTAGTATATTTGTACGGTTCTGCTGGAATTGATGCATTTATCGGAGCAACCTTCTATTTGGTTGCGGCAAATCGCATCAACAAACACGGATTGTTGTTTGCTTGGACTGCGGTTTATGGACTGATTCAAGGAGTTATGGGTTATATGTTCTTGGTTCCCTATTTCTTAATTGTAGCCCTCATTGCTGAACTATGCATGGTTGGCAAGAATACATACCGAAGTGCAGTTCGCAACCGGATTGGCTGGATGGTCAACTCAATCGGAAATTTTGTAGGCTGTGCCGTACCGTTATGGTGGTCTTGGGACAGCTATCAGGAAATGGCAGCAAGCAGCGGTTTTGATGCAAATACACTGAATATGCAGTTCTCTATGGTGACTTCTCCGGCACTGATGGTTCTGGGCGTAGCTATTACTGCGGTCCTTGCCATCCTCGGTACATTGTTCGGTCAGCGGTTGCTCAGAAAGCATTTCCAAAAAGCGGGCATTGTAGGATGATGGCCAAAGAAAAAAAGCAAAGACGGATTGACCAGATCAACGGGCTCACAGTTCTTTTTCTGACGCTGTGCGGCTGCACCGTGACCTTCCTTACAACAAGTTTTTTAGGACATGGGATTTTTACCTTTTGGATTTTTTTGATTCTTTGCTGGTTCGGCTTATATAAACAGGCTCTGGGATGCTTTGCGGTCTATTTTGTGGCGATTGCATGGCTGATGATTGAGACAAAGTATCAGTTCAGCATCCCCTCTCCGCTACTATTCAGCATGATTTACAAACTGTTGCTCCCCGCCATGCCAGCCTATCTTCTGGCTAAAATCCCATCCGGGAAGTTGACAGCCAGCCTGCGGAAAATGCCGATCCCTACCCGTATCATGCTTGTATTGATTGTCATGCTCCGTTTTGCTCCGACTGTGCTGCATGAATTTGGAGAAGTCAGGGAATCCATGAAAATTCGTGGGTTCTTAAAATCGGTTGGCAATGTTTTGAGGCATCCAATGGACACATTGGAATATGCCATTGTTCCTATGGTGTTCCGCTCCTTAAAGATCGCGGACGAGTTAGCCGCCTCTGCCATAGTCAGGGGAATTGAAAGCCCCTACAAGAAAGAAAGCTACTATGTCAGTCGGATTGCTACGCTGGATTGCTTTTTGATTGTTGTAAGCGTGGGAGTTGCTGTGTTTTGCTATCTTTTGTAGGAGGAATGGAATGGGAAAAGAAATTATGATCCGTGACCTGACCTTTTCCTATGGCGGGAACGGAAATCAACTGGAACATATATCATTAGATATTGCCGCCGGAGAGGTCATTGTTATGACCGGCCCATCAGGAAGTGGAAAAAGTTCTTTGACGAGAGTGATTAATGGGCTGATCCCCTACTTTTATGAGGGTGAATTAAGCGGTGAGGTTTTTGTGAATGGGAAACCGCTGAAAAAAATTCCGTCCTGGGAGCGTGGCAAAATCGTAGGGAATGTATTTCAAGACCCCAGGAGCCAGTTTTTTGCCAATGAGGTCGCCAGTGAGGTTGCTTTTGGCTGTGAGAACTACGGTTATTCCCATGAGGAAATTCAGAACCATGTTCACCGAGCGGCGGCGGACATCAAGATTCAGGAAATTCTGGATCATAGTCTGCACAGTCTGTCTTATGGGATGCGCCAGAAGGTTGCGATTGCATCGGCAGAGGCGATCGACCCGGAAATCTATGTCATGGATGAACCATCCGCCAATCTGGATATTGCATCTACTTATCGCTTTGCAGACATTATCCGCAATTTGAAACAGCAGGGAAAAACCATTATCATTGCAGAGCACCGGCTTTATTACCTGATGGATCTGGCAGACCGTTTCCTGTGTGTGCAGAAAGGAAAAATTGTGCGGGAATTTACCGCACCGCAGATGAAGGCTCTGACTAATCAGGAAATCCAGACATTGGGGCTTCGTACTCCTGATCTGCATCAGATTGAGCAGACAGAAATCCCGTCTGCGGTAACCAGCAAAGTTGTCCTGGAAGTGAAAAAACTGAACCACTCTTTTGGTGAAACAATTGTAGCAAAGGATATTGACTTTCAATGCCATCAGGGAGAAGTGATTGCCCTGATTGGCCCCAACGGAACGGGCAAAAGCACCATAGGGCGGATATTGGCAGGGCTTTTGAAAGAAAAATCCGGCGAAGTCGTTTTATTCGGAAAGCATTGCAGACCAAAAGACCGCTTGGGAAAGGTCTGGTATATTCCCCAGGATTTAGACAGCCAGCTTTTTGGTGAGGATTTGCTGGATGAACTGACTACCGGCGTAGAGGTAAGCCCAGAGCGGAAGCAGGCAGCAGAAGAAATTCTGGAATCCCTAGAACTGACGCCGTTCATCAAACAGCATCCCTCTACGCTGTCAGGAGGGCAAAAGCAGAGGCTGGCTCTTGGCGTAGCTCTGATGCACGAAGCACCTATTATCATACTTGACGAACCTACAAGTGGGCTGGACGGCACGAATATGCGGAATGTCAGCCGGATGATCAGCAAACTGGCGAAGATGGGGCGCACCATTATCGTCATTACCCATGACGCGGAGTGTGCGCTTGCCTGTTGCGAGCGGGCAATGCGCCTTGAAAACGGATGTATTACTGATGATTTTCAAATCAGAGGAGCAGAGCTTCTTTTAGAAAAAATTGGGTATGACCAAAAGGAGGGTTAGGAATGGCACAGCAAAATAAGAAACAGCCGAAGGCGAAGACTGGGCTGGCACGTTGCCTGGAATTGGCTTCGGGTCATAAAGGGCTTGTGTTTCTATCAGGTTTTTTAGCTGCGCTGGCTGCAATTTGTTCTTTTATACCTTATTTGTCAATTTATTATATCGTTCGGGAAATCCTGTTTGTTTACCCGGATATGTCGCTCTTGAATGTTTCTACAATCTTGGCCTGGGGATGGCTGGCCTTGGCTGGAATTTTGGGGAACATTGTATTTTACTTTTTTGCCCTATTGTGTTCCCACATTGCGGCGTTTGGAACGCTTTATGAATTGAAGGTGGCCTTTGCCGATCACATCATGCAAATTCCCCTTGGGTATCATTTGACCTTGGGCAGCGGCAAGCTGAGAAAAATCATGGACGAAAACATTGAAAGCATTGAGAAATTTATTGCTCACCAGCTTCCGGATTTTGTCGCCTCTTTGGTTGCGCCGCTTGTTCTGGTCATTATTCTTCTTGGGATTGACTGGCGGTATGGTGTGGTTTGTCTGGTCGGTATTATTCTGGCTTTCATCGTTCAGTTTGCGGGCTTCAACGGTGAAGCAAAGGAAAAAATGCACCGCTTTCAGACCGCCCAGGAGAACATGAACAGCGCCTCTGTGGAATATGTGCGCGGTATGCCGGAGATCAAAGCATTTAATCAGACTGCAGATTCCTTTAAGCGGTTGAGCAAATCCATTACGGACTATACCTCTTTCGTGCTGGAGTACGCATTGGGCTGGCAAAACTGTATGCCTGCATTTACCACAATCATCAACAATATTTATCTGTTTTTAATTCCTGTGGGTGTTTTGATCGGGATGCACACTACGGATTTCAGAGAGTATTCGTTGACATTCATTTTCTATCTGATTATTGTCCATGCGATTTCCGGTATATTGAATAAGATCATGTTTATCTCGGAGTCCTTTACGCAGATTGACGGCAGTGTAGAGCGCATGGATGAAATCTTGCGTATCCCAGTCTTGCCAGAAAAGAATACAGCAGTTGAAATCCGAAACTATGATATGGCTTTTCAGGATGTCAGTTTTTCTTATGAAGCTGATTCCCAGGTCAAGGCTCTGGCTCATGTCTCTTTCCTTGCGCCTCAGGGCAAGGTAACGGCTGTTGTCGGCCCTTCCGGTGGTGGTAAAAGTACCATAGCCAACCTAATCTCCCGTTTTTATGATGTGACGGAGGGAAGTATTCAAATCGGCGGTGTTGACATTCGAGACATTCCGCTGGATGCGTTGATGGATAAGGTCAGCTTTGTATTTCAGGATACATTCCTTTTCAAGCAGAGCATCTTGGATAACATCCGCATGGGAAATCCAGATGCTACGGAAGAGCAGGTGGTTGTGGCGGCAAAGGCGGCAAGATGTCACGAATTTATTGAGCAGCTTCCTAACGGGTATCAAACTGTGATCGGAAGTACCGGCGTCCATCTCTCCGGTGGTGAACGCCAGCGGATTGCCATTGCAAGGGCTATCGTAAAGGATGCTCCCATCATCGTGCTGGACGAGGCAACCGCATTCAGCGACCCAGAAAATGAGTATCAGATTCAAAAAGCCTTTGAAAAACTGATTCAGAATAAAACGGTTGTAATGATTGCCCATCGTCTGGCCACGATTCGTAACGCTGACCAGATCCTTGTCATGGAAAAAGGATGCCTGATTGAATCCGGCACACATGACGAACTGCTGAAGAAGGGCGGAAAATACGCGCAGATGTGGAGCAGCTATACAGAGTCGATCAACTGGAAAATCAGCACAGGAAAGGCGGTGTGATCTATGAGTAAGCTGAAAGAAAAGTTAATGCTGTCGGAGAAAGGCTATTTCGACTTAAAAAAAGCAATTACAGCCTGCACAATAACCAATATTGCGCTTCTGATTCCTTCAATGGTAGCCTGCCTGCTCTTTTGGGAATTACTGAAACCATTTACCGGAGAAACAATTTCGTGGATCGCACTGTGGAAACTGCTGGGCTTGGGAGTGGTTGTGGCTATCCTGGTATTTCTGGCCGCAAAAAACGATTATAGGAAAACCTATATTGCCTCCTATAAGGAGGCCAGTACGACCAGACTTCGGATTGCAGAACATCTTCGCAAGCTCCCTATGAGCTTCTTTAACACGAAAGATTTATCCGATATTACCACAAACATGATGGCTGATTGCAGCAGCATGGAATCCATGCTAAGCAGTACCATTCCGCCGCTGATTGCAAATATTATTTCCGTCACCCTGACCTGTATTTGTCTGGCGTTTTTTGACTGGAGAATGGCCCTTGCGATTTTCTGCACGATGCCGGTTACATTCCTCATCATCTGGTGCGGACGCAAGCTACAACTTCGTCTGTTTGATAAACAAGTGGATGTGAAATTGGAGGCGTCCAGCCAGATTCAGGAATATCTGGAAGGTATCAAAATCATCAAATCCTGCGGCCTTGGCGGTTCCCGTTTCTCCACGCTGGATAAAGCACTCCAGGCCATGCGAAAAATTGCCATCAAGGTGGAACTGGCCTCCGGTATTCTGGTTCAGGGAGCCAGCCTGATCCTGCAAGCGGGGCTTGGCATCACCATTTTTATTGGAACGGTGCTGATAACCGGCGGCGAGATTGAGTTGCTTCCTCTATTGGTTCTGCTCATGTTCTCCACGCAGATTTACGGCCCGATCCTTGCCATTCTTTCGCAGTTGACTTCTCTGTTCCACTTAGGAACTGTCACCAACCGTATGCGTACTCTGCTGACCACGCCCGCTATGGAGGGCGAAGATAAGGATGTATCCAAGTATGACATTGAACTGAAAAATGTCACTTTCGGATATAACCGTGACGATGTTATCAAGGATGTGTCTTTCTCTATTCCCGCTGGCAGCATAACAGCCCTGGTAGGACCTTCCGGCAGTGGAAAGAGTACAATTTCCAAACTGATTGCCCGCTTTTGGGATGTAAGAAAAGGCCAGATTACCATTGGTGGTATAGATGTCAGAACCAGTGAACCGGAACACCTAATGCGCTGTATGTCTTTTGTATTTCAGGATGTGACATTGTTCAACGATACTGTTTTTAATAATATCCGCGTAGGCAACATGAACGCTACCAAGGAGCAGGTCATGGCAGCGGCAAAGGCGGCGTACTGTGACGAATTTATCCAGCGATTGCCGGACGGTTATCAGACTGTCCTTGGTGAAAACGGCAGCACTCTTTCCGGCGGTGAGCGTCAGCGGATTTCCATTGCCCGCGCTCTGCTGAAAGATGCCCCTATCATTCTTCTGGACGAGGCAACAGCATCTCTTGACCCGGAGAACGAGGTTTTAATCCAGCGGGCCATTGCAAAACTGGTGGAGGGCAAGACGGTCATTATGATCGCTCACCGGCTCCGGACTGTCGTGGATGCTGATCAGATTATCGTTCTGGAAGATGGCAAATTGGCCGAGCTTGGAACACATGAGAAATTGATGGAAAAGAAAGGGCTGTACGAAAAGCTATATCATATTCAGCAGGAAAGCCTTGGATGGGCTGTCTAACCTCTTTAAGAAGGGAGGTCTTAATGAAACTTCATGCGTCCGGGGAGGACTATCTGGAAACCATCCTTGTTCTCCAAAAGAAACTCGGCATGGTACGTTCTGTGGATGTCGCCCGGCACCTGAAGGTGTCAAAGCCAAGCGTGTGCCATGCCGTGGCGACTTTACGGGACGGCGGCTTTCTCACAATGGACGAAGATCACTTACCGGTGCAATCCTACCTTTTCTTTTTTACAAAATTGCCGGGCTTGTCGCTGAAATGGCCGTAGATCCATCCCACCAGCTGTCCCTTTGTCTGATTGCGGAACTGGGACTGGTGGTTGAACGTACAACTCATCAGCCAGTTAGAGTCCTTGCCGGTGACGATGCCGCTCATCCAGTTGCTCTGCTTCGGATTAGAACAGAATTTATCAGGACGCCGAAAGCGGGGCTTGCGCTGCTATCTTCCGCCACATATCCTAGCCGCCGCTTGGCTTAATTTCCGTATGGAACGATGCAGGGGGATTTTGAGAACTCAGACTGGAATTTTCCACGCAGCCGCCGTTGGTGATAAAGACCAGATCGTTTTCCGTTAAATCAACGAATTCCGTATGACCATCTGCCAGAAGTTGGAGTCCAGAACCTCCTTGCCAAAAAAAGTTGGTGATGCGCTTGTCATACAGTTTTTCATCCGAGGCAAAAAACAGGTGAATGATCTCTAAGGCTCCCTTGTCGGACAGGCCGAACTTGCCGTCCGTATGGGCATCCTAGCCTCAATTCGCTGTGGCCCGCATGAGGGTATAGTTGAGATCTTTTTTGTTCAGACAATAATACTCATCCAATACACTTCCGCCATCTGTTTAGATGGACGGAATCGACCGGAAAAGATCCCACATCACTTCAAAGTGGTTGTCCATCTCCCGATCACCCCGCGTGACATAGCCCAGGGAAGGGTATTCATAACCGTCACACGCTCCACCCGGTATCGAATCCTTTTCAAACACATGAATGCGGTCACCGCTCATCTAGCCGTCCCGAACCAGATAACATGCGGCTGTCAATGCCACCAGGCCGGTTCCAATGATATAGGCAGATTTGGATTCAACTCCTTCGGGCTTGCGGGGCCGGGCAAAAGCCTCATAGTTACCACTTGTGTAATACATATCTAAAACCCTCATATCATTTCCTGATTTTATTATGTTCCTGGGACAACATAAATAAACCATGACAAGAATTTTCAATTTCATATGCCTCGCTTCTGAGAAAGTAGTTCCTATTTGTTTTCGGTTCTTTTGCATCTGATCTGGATTTCATAGACCAGAACACAACATTCATTACAATGGCAGATGCAACCTTTCAATGCAACCTCCATATATCTGCAAAACTTGTTATTGTCCTGAAACCTTGTCAGATACATTGACATCTGCAAAGTTTTATTTTTCCAAGCCTAAGGTAAAAACCATCGCTTTTAGGAGGTAGAGCTTCAGCAGTAATTCCTTTAAGTAGAGGCAGTAATATAATTAACGTACGGGGAGATGCGTAGAACTGGCGAATTATAGAAACGGAAGCAATGCAGTATATGATATAAAATATCACTTTGCGTGGATAACGAAATACAGATACGAAGCATTAAAAGGAGATGCAGCCTTTATGCTGTGAGAACTGTTAAGGCAGACAGCCAAGGGATAAAAATATTACAGGGAAGTATTCAGCCGGCTCATGTCTATATGCTATTGTTATGCCCAACAAATTTGTCACCAAGTGAGATTATGCAGAACCTGAAAGGGAAAAATCAAGAATATTATAAGAGGAGTTCCCACAATTAAGAAAGAGATGTTTGGGACAGTATATGTGGGGGAAAAGATATTTTTGTGGCACAGTAGGAGAAGTCAAACAAAGAATGATAGAAGAATATAGAAAAGCTGGGAAGAGAAGATGGGAACGACAATTTTTCGATAGGGGAAGAATGACTACCTCAGTAGAACTTTAGTGGACTTTAGTCTAAAAGAAAGGGCTTTAGCCCCATTGCGACTTTCGGTTGCCTAATGGCGGTTTTTAGAGCGAATCAACCCACCGGCTTTAGCTGATGGTAGTTGAGTATACCCAAAAAAGGGGGAACACGTCACTCAGGGAGTTCGCTGTAGTACTAGGTTTGGAACGTAAACTTAAAAATATGCCAAACAATCTTTATGGTGGACAACAGTAACATATGGCGATTGCAAGATTTCTTACGGCAAAACCTACGAGTATGGTTGATAAGGCTTTGACTCACCCTGACGAGATAAATTTGATAGAGCTGAAAAATGCCGTGTCAAAGTAAATTGCAAGAAAAAAGCAAGAATATAAACATAGCATTTTCATAACACTATGTTAAAGTATTCTTACTTGTACTTATAAAGGAGGGACTGTTTCGTGTCAAAAGCAACGCTATTTGACAGTCGTATCAAAAAATACGCTTACTGTGATCCATTAGAAATCTATCGAGACATTGGCGCATCTCCGGATGGTCTGACCATTGAGCAAATTGAGTCGATGCGGGAGAAGTATGGAAAGAACAGCTTCAATGAGCGAAAAAATGATACGATGATGAAACGATTGCAACGGGCATTTATTAACCCGTTTCATGTGATTCTTTTTGTTCTGGGTATTGTTTCTCTCATTACAGATGTTTTTGTAGTATCCAATTTTGCAAGAAACGCTACTACCGCTATTATCATCTTTTCCATGATTCTAATTAGTGGTGTAATTCGTCTGATTCAGGAGCTGCGGGCAAAGAGCGCCGCAGCTCAGCTCGATCGACTGATTCATGAAAGCGTCACGGTGAGGCGCGATGGGGAGTTAATGGAGATTCCCACCGAAGAATTAGTGGTCGGGGATCTTGTTTTATTCTCCGCAGGTGATCGTGTTCCAGCAGATATCAGATTGACGAAGAACACGGATCTTTTTATCTCCCAGGCTGCCATCACTGGCGAGAGCGCCATCCTTGAAAAGAGCTGCCGCAAACTCAGCTACGGCGAGCAGGAGACGCTGACTCAGCTTGAAAACCTCGCTTTTATGGCAACAACTGTTATCAGCGGCAGAGGCGAAGGAATTGTGCTGGCCGTTGGCAAAGACACGCTGTATGGCAGCTTTACAAAGCCCGATCCTGATGACAAAAATTCCTTTCAAAAGGTTGCCAATTCCATTGCCTGGGTCATGCTCCGCTTCATGGCAGTGCTGGTGCCGATTGTGTTTGTGATTCTCGGTATCACAGGTGGAAAATGGCTGGAGTCCTTTGCCTTTGCCCTGTCAGTGGCCGTTGGACTGATGCCGGAAATGCTGCCCATGGTCATTACAGCCTGCCTTGCCAAGGGCAGTCTTGCCATGAGTAAAAAGCAAACGATTATCAAAGATATCAATGCCATGCAGGGCTTTGGAAGTATGGATGTACTTTGCATGGACAAGACTGGCACGCTAACCAATGAAAGTATCCTGCTTGAATATTACATGGATATTCTCGGCAATGAAAATACGGAAGTTCTCGATCTGGCTTATCTGAACAGCGCCTATCATTCCGGCGTTCGCAACACGATTGACAACGCAATTCTTGCCTGTAAGACTATGCCTGGCCGTGAAACACATTATTCCGCCCTTTTGACCCAGTATCAAAAAGCGGACGAAATTCCCTTTGACTATGCCCGCAAGTTTATCAGCACCCTTGTACGAGATATAGATGGCGAGTGTCAGCTCATTATGAAAGGTGACATTGGGCATATCGTTTCCCGTTGCAGTCATGTGGAATATCGGGGTAAAATCCTGCCGATTGAAAAGGATGATATGCAGAGCGTATCTTCTGTGGTAGATGATATGCTCCAGGAGGGGATGAAGGTCATTGCTATCGCACGGAAAAATGTAGGCCATCAAAGAGAAATCACACCCGCTGACGAATTTAATATGACTCTGGTGGGCTATCTGTCCTTTTTTGATGCGCCCAAGCAAACCGCAAAAGAATCCGTGGAAGCCCTCAAGAGGTTAAAAGTGACCCCAAAGATTCTGACGGGAGATCAGGCGGCCATTGCGGTGTCTGTTTGCCATCGGGTGGGCATCTCTGCCGAGGCTGTGCTGACTGGTGCAAAACTGGACGAAATGACAGATAGTGAGCTTAGAAAAGCAGTTGAGGAAATCTATGTTTTTGCGGAACTTACTCCGGGCCAAAAGGTGCGTCTGGTTTCCGCTCTGCAGGAAAACGGTCACTCGGTGGGGTTCCTTGGTGATGGCGTCAATGATATCCCGGCACTGAACGAGGCCAATGTGGGAATCTCAGTGGATACGGCAGTGGACGCAGCTAAAGATGCAGCCGATGTGGTTTTGTTGCAAAAGGATCTCAATGTTCTGGAACAAGGTGTTTTGGAAGGACGCAAGACCTTTACTAATATGCTCAAATACATCAAGATCACCGCCAGCTCCAATTTTGGTAATATTTTCTCCATCATATGCGCCAGTGCATTTTTGCCGTTTTTGCCCATGACATCCATCCAGATTCTGCTTCTGAATTTGCTGTACGATATTTTGTGTATTGTTCTGCCGTGGGACAATGTGGACGAGGAAGAAACCCTATCTCCGAGAGATTGGTCGGGCAAAACTTTGGGACGGTTTATGATGTCATTCGGGCCACTCAGCTCTCTGTTTGATATTGCGACCTTCCTGTTCCTGTATTATTTCCTGTGTCCCATGCTATGTGGAGGAGCAACCTATCTAAATATTACCGATCCTTCTTTGCAGCTTCAGTATGTGTCCCTGTTCCAGACGGGGTGGTTTTTGGAATCCATGTGGACACAGGTGCTGATCCTGCATTTTCTGCGAACACCTAAAGTTCCTTTTATGCAGAGCAGGACATCCACACCTGTGATTTGCATAACGCTGGCCGGAATTGTTGCCTTTACAGCCATGACCTTTACCAGTGGTGCATCTCTGTTCGGCATGACGAGGCTGCCGCTTTGGTATTTTGCATTTTTGCTGTTCGTAGCGCTTGCCTATATGCTGTTGACTACGGTAGCCAAATATTTCTATAAGAAGTACTATGAGTTGATTTGAAAGGAGGAATTCATTGTGAAAAAGAATATCAGTTATATTCCTATGGATTCCACCCTTGAAATTTGGTTGCTGGAAAAGCTAATTAAAGAGCCACCGAAAAGTGACTGTGTGGAAGATTTTCTGTCTGGCATCCGGGATATGATCAGCGGAGAGGTATCTTCTTTGATTTTGGGAGCGTCAGAAGAAACAGAGCTATCTGCCAGTGCTCTGTCGGATGGGATTATAATTGGAGAATTGGAAATTCATCCGAAAAGCAGAAAGGTTCTGCAGAAAGGTTCAGAAATCAGCCTGACTCCAAAAGAGTTTGACATTCTGTATTTTCTTGCCCAGAATCGGGGCGAGGTCTTTACTAAAGAGCAGATTTATCGTGCAGTCTGGGAAGATGATTATCTGCTGGATGACAGCAACATCATGGCATTTATCCGAAAACTGCGCAAGAAGATTGAGCCTGACCCAGATGCTCCGAAGTACATTTTGACTATCTGGGGCATCGGGTACAAGTTTAATGATCAACTATAAAATAGGCGGACTGAGACCACTTTCGGTTTCAGCCCGCCTAAATTCTTGCCAAATCGCAAGGAAATTGCAAGGTTTTAGCCATGGGAGTCACCTTGTGCTTGTTGTATTATTAAGCCTGTGCCTGTTGCAAGGTATTGTTCCGCAGCTTCAGCCGGTATACTTCTCAAACATGTATGAAGAGAATAAAGCCCCAAGAGATTTTGAGAGCGGTATTGGAACGCTTTTCCATGATCTCAAAAAGAATTATATTTAAAGAAGGGAGGATTAAAGTGGAGAAAAAATCGAATCCCCATAATACCGCACAAAAGGCTGCAATGTACGTTTCCAGTATCAGTATCATTGTCAATCTCCTTTTGTCTTTATTTAAATTGATTGCCGGAATCATCGCAAGATCTGACGCCATGATTTCCGATGCAGTTCATTCAGCGTCCGATGTGCTTAGCACTATTGTGGTTATCGTTGGATCAAAAATATCGAGCAAGGAATCCGATACAGAGCATCCTTACGGACATGAGCGTATTGAATGCGTATCATCCATTATCCTCTCGGGTATGCTTCTGGTAACTGGAATTGGAATCGGAATTGTTGGGGTGAAAAAGATTATTGCCGGCAGCACAGGGGATGATTTGACAGTTCCGGGAATATTGGCTCTTATGGCCGCCGTAGTATCCATTATTGTAAAGGAGTGGATGTATTGGTTTACCAGATCGGTGGCAAAGAAGATTAATTCCGGCTCTCTGATGGCAGATGCGTGGCACCACCGTTCAGATGCTCTATCTTCTATTGGTTCGTTTGCGGGGATTTTGGGGGCAAGGCTTGGTTATCCTATTTTAGATTCAATTGCCAGCGTTATCATTTGTGTGGTGATTGTGAAGGTGTCCATGGATATTTTCTATGATGCCATCAATAAAATGGTAGATCATTCCTGTAATGAGGCTACTGAAGATAAAATACGAAGTCTCATTGCCACAATCCCTGGAATAAGGCGTATTGACCTACTACACACCCGCCTGTTTGGTATGAAAATATATGTGGATATTGAGATCGCTGTAGATGAAAACTTACGGTTAAAAGAAGCGCATCATATTGCTGAGCAGGTTCATTACTCAGTAGAAAATTCCTTTCCAGAAGTAAAACACTGCATGGTTCATGTAAATCCAGCAAGCACTGTACCTGTTGGCAGTACAAAGTAGAACATAGCGATCTATGAACTATTATTAACGTATTATCTTTTGAAATCTTGCCAAATCACAAGGAAATCGCAAGGTTTTAGCCATGTGCTTTTCCTTGCGGTTTTTATATACTGTTCGTGGTCGATGGGAGGTGATTTACATGTTTTACACCGATTTTATTTTAAGAATCTCCCTCTCCTTGGTGCTTGGCTTTCTGATTGGATTGGAACGGCAGCTAACCGGCCATCCGGCGGGTATTCGTATCAATGTGTTGATTTGCATGGGAACCAGCTTCTTTACTTTGTTTCCAATGCTCTATGGCTCGGATCAGGTATTTCGTGTTGGGAGTAGTATTATATCTGGTGTTGGTTTTTTATGCAGCGGTGTGATTTTTAAGGACAGCGGAACAGTGCGTGGAATGAATACTGCGGCAACGCTATGGTGTACAGCTGCCATAGGCATTCTTGCAAGTACAGGGATGTATGCAATGGCAATCACCGCCGCTGGTATTTTGATTGCCTCAAACTCGATTCTGCGTCCTCTTGCAAGAAAGATGAACCCAATCACAGCTGGTGATGAATCTGAAAAACAATATCGTATTTCGGTCATTTGTCAGGAAGCTGCAGAGCAGGAAATTCGTCTGTTGCTTATTAACAGCAATTCATGCAAAACTCTGTTCCTAAATAATCTGGAAAGCGGCGATGTTGTTGGTGATAAGGTTGAGATCATTGCGAAATACTGTTCTGTTGGAAAACCTAAAAACAATGTTTTAGAGGGAATCGTTGGGCAGGCATTGGCAATCCCGGAAGTTGTAAGTGCTGGCTGGGAGGTGTTGTGAGTGAAGACGAAAATCAAAGATTACAAACTGGCAATTTTCTTGGCACTTTACTCCGTGTTCACAATAATATGTGGCTGTTTAAGCTGGATGTTCTCTAAACTGAGAATTTTGATGTTTCAGATTTGGTATCAGGTAACTGCTGTTATTTGGTTTATCTTTGCTGTTACAGTGATTATACTGCTCATCAGGCTTCTGAGGCTGAATAAACTAAAAAATGAAGTTAAACATTGGAAGGAGTGAGAAAATATGGACTTTACATGCATCTTTTTCGGCATCCTCTTTACTATTGCAGGCTTTGTGTTTGCCTGCGGAAAAGGACATATTCACTTATCTGAGTGGAAAAATATGCCGCAGGAAGAGAAAGATAAAATAAAAATTATCCCGCTTTGCCGTAACATCGGGGAAGTCATTGCACTTAATGGTATTATCTTTCTGATGAAGGGGCTTTGGTCAGGATTTCCAAATCACTGGTTTGTATGTGCAATGATTGCATGGCTAATCGTTGCGGGCTTTGATGTCTGGTATATCGAAAAAAGTAACCGATATCGCAGACCGTGATCCGCATTGCGGTTTCACATAGATAGTTTTAAAGAATGTGAGGTGAAAGACATGGACTCTGAAAGCAGTTCACGAAGGCAGAGAATATTGTATGGGTATACGGAGATTCCGTGTCCCTCATATAATCTTCCTTGCCCCTATGAAAATTCAAGGAGGTAAGACCAATGAACAAGAAAGAAAACCGTATGGCTGTTCGTCAGACTGTCGAAAAAACAGTTATCCGTGACGAACAGAACCGCCGCATGCAATTTGCGGCAACCAATCCCATTAAAGAGGTTTTGAAAAACCTTCATACCACACTTCGGGGATTAGATGCAGGAGCAGTACCCGTAAGTCGTACTAAATATGGCACCAATAAAGTGACACATGAAAAAAAGAAGTCCTTGGCAAAACGGCTGGTCAGTGCGTTTATCAACCCTTTTACAGCCATTCTGTTTTGCCTGGCACTGGTATCAACCATTACAGATATGATTCTACCTTATTTTTCTCTGTTTGGCAGTGTGCCGGATGATTTTGACTGTCTGACGGTAGTTATCATTTTAACGATGGTATTCATTTCGGGTACGCTTCGGTTTGTCCAGGAATCCAGAAGTGGAAATGCAGCAGAAAAGTTGTTAGCCATGATTACGACCACTTGCACCGTTACTCGTAGGAACCAGGAAAAAATAGAAATCCCTATGGATGATTTGGTGGTTGGAGATATTGTACATCTGTCTGCTGGAGACATGATTCCGGCGGATGTGCGTATTTTGGATGCGAAGGATTTGTTTGTCAGTCAGGCAAGTCTTACTGGTGAGAGTGAACCCATTGAAAAAACCCCCAATGTGAGCGCACAGAAAGAGAGTGTGACCGATTACACAAACATTGCTTTTATGGGGAGTAATGTAATTTCAGGCAGCGCAACAGCCGTTGTTGTTTGTGTTGGCGATCATACTCTGTTTGGATCCATGGCGTCCGCAGTTGCCGGAGAAGCGGTTGAAACAAGCTTTACCAAGGGTGTCAACGCCGTTTCTTGGGTGCTGATTCGTTTTATGCTCGTCATGGTTCCGCTGGTGTTCTTCGTCAACGGCATCACCAAGGGCGACTGGTTGGAGGCCTTCTTATTCGGCATTTCTATTGCTGTCGGTTTGACACCGGAAATGCTGCCAATGATTGTAACAACCTGTCTTGCGAAAGGTGCTGTTTCCATGAGCAAAAAGCAGACAATCGTTAAAAACCTCAATTCTATTCAGAACTTCGGTGCTATTGATATTCTCTGCACCGACAAGACTGGCACGCTGACCCAGGATAAGGTTGTGCTGGAATACCACCTGAATGTAAATGGCGAGGACGATACGCGAGTACTGCGTCACGCTTATCTCAATAGTTACTTCCAGACTGGCTATAAAAACCTGATGGATTTGGCAATTATCCATAAGACGGAGGAGGAAGAAGCCGCAGATTCGCGTCTTATTGACCTGTCCGAAAACTATGTAAAGGTGGATGAGATTCCTTTTGACTTCACACGTCGCCGTCTTACTACTGTGGTACAGGATAAAAACGGCAAAACCCAAATGGTAACAAAAGGCGCTGTGGAAGAAATGCTCTCTATTTGCGCATTTGCAGAGTGCGATGGAGGAGTGAAGCCTCTGACTGATGACGTCCGTTGCCGGATTTTGGAGACAGTGGATGATCTGAACGACAAGGGATTTCGCGTTTTGGCGATTGCACAGAAAAGTAATCCATCTCCCGTTGGCGCATTTGGTGTCAAAGATGAATGTGACATGGTGCTGATTGGATATCTGGCATTCCTGGATCCTCCAAAAGAATCTACTGCGGATGCAATTAAGGCTTTGAAAGACCACGGTGTTACCACCAAAATTTTGACTGGTGATAATGACAAAGTGACTCGTACCATCTGCAAGCAGGTGGGGATGAAGGTTCGCAATATGCTTCTTGGCGCTGATTTGGAACACATGAGCGATACAGAGCTTGCAAGAGCGGCAGAGTTTACAGATGTATTTGCAAAGCTGACCCCCGATCAGAAAGCCCGTGTGGTTTCTGTTCTTCGTGAAAACGGTCATACGGTCGGTTTCATGGGTGACGGTATCAACGATGCCGCAGCTATGAAAACTGCCGACATTGGCATTTCGGTGGATACTGCCGTGGATGTTGCAAAGGAATCTGCCGATATCATTCTGCTAGAAAAAGACCTGATGGTTTTGGAACAGGGCATCATTGAGGGACGTAAAACTTATGCCAACATGATCAAGTACATTAAAATGACCGCATCATCCAACTTCGGCAATATGTTCTCGGTACTGGCGGCTTCTGCGCTGCTGCCGTTCCTGCCGATGATGAGCGTGCACCTGATTTTCCTGAACCTGATTTATGACTTGTCCTGCACGGCAATTCCATGGGACAATGTGGATGAGGAGTTCATCGCCAAACCACGTAAATGGGATGCTTCCAGTGTTGGAAGTTTTATGATCTGGATTGGGCCAACCAGCTCCATCTTCGATTTTACAACCTATATTTTCATGTACTTTGTATTTTGCCCGTTGTTTGTATCCAACGGCGTGTTGTTCAATGATTTGCCCGCCCATTTCAGCGGTGCAGAACTGGCAACGCTTCAGAAGCAGTATATCGGAATGTTCCAAGCCGGATGGTTCGTGGAATCTATGTGGAGCCAGACGTTGGTCATTCACATGATCCGTACTCCGAAGCTAGCCTTCATTCAGAGTCGTGCATCTGCTCCGGTGACTTTGCTCACAATGACAGGAATTACGGTTCTGACCATCATTCCGTTTACTGTGTTTGGAACTATGCTAGGATTTGTTGCATTGCCTGCAACATACTTCGCTTATCTGATTCCATGTATTCTGCTGTATATGATTCTGGCAACAAGTTTGAAAAAAGCCTATGTTCGTCATTTCGGCGAACTGCTCTAAGGGGGTGCAATGATGAACTGGAAAGAACTTTGGATGACCTTTTTCGGAACTACCGAATGGCTTGGTCTGAATATCGGCTTTTGGATGGCTATGGCAGTTGTGTTACTGATTGTCATTGTAATGAATGTAATATTTTGGTCTATGAAACCAAAAGCAGATGCAAAAGAGCTTTATAAATAAGATGGAAATATGAATGAAGCAAGGGAGATACACAATTTTTTATTGTGGAATCTCCCTTATCTATTATCATCAAATCAAGGCCCATTCAATCGTGATAATTTTGTGGTAAAACAAGTGCTTTTTCATTAAATTACGTATAAAGGCTGTATTTAAGCGGATAATCGAAATTTCAATATAAAATTTAATTTATATTAGTGTATTTACACGATGACATTCAGACAAACCTCCTTGCCTATTTTTGACCTGCACCATCATAAAAATATCCTGCGGAGTTTTAGATGAAGACATCGTGTCAGTACACTAGTAATCTCATCAACTTTATCGAGAAAATAAGGAGCGGGGAGTAAGGTCTTTAGATAAAGGGGAAGTATTGACTATTTTAGGCCCAATCGGTGTGGGATAAACGACACTTTTAAATTGTATGATGAGCATGTTGTAGCTACATGAGTGGAGGAGAATTGTAAATGGTTTTAAATTGCTCGGGAATTGTGTAGCGCCTCTGAAATGCTGGTATTAGATGAACCGGTTCAAATTTAGACTTTAAAATTAGTTGATTGTGTTAGAAACGATTCAAAGACTTTCAAAAAAGAGAATGGAAGCAATTGTAAATACACATTTTCCAGCTCACGCACTGAAAATAGCGAATAAAGCCTTAATGCTTAGTTATAATCGAACTTGCAAATTTGTTGCTGTATAACATATAGTAACAGAACAAAACATGAGAAAAGCTTTTCAAGTAGAAATTAAAATTGTTAATTTTTCATACCTTAACGGAGAAAACCATAAAAGTGTTATTCCTTAAAAATTTACAGAGAAAGCTAATGGAGCAAAGTTTCAAGATACAGCATTTTCCGTAGCTGACGGCTGAATCCTTCGGTGGCATTGGTCGTATTATCATGAAACGGATATAGTACAACAGATCTAAAAGCAACCAAAAAGAACAGTTTATAAAATGCCCATATTTTTTATCAGGGAGAAATATGAGCATTTTAGGAAATAGTCGATTGGTAACCATTATAGAAGGCGATAATAATATATTGGAATGATTTCATTAAATCTTAAGTTTATGATGTTGGACTATGTTAGTGGCCTTGACTTCTCGCCATGCCTCTGATGCATTCCTGAAAAATCAGTGAATTTTTTGATAGAGTCCCTATATACAAGAAGTTAGTTTTTGCTAACAAGGTAAAAGACAAGAGGTTGCTCCATAAGGTTTATCAAACAATTTTTTAACAGCATTAGAAAACCGAAAGGCGGGATGGGGAAAGTGATGGCTAGCGGTATGAATCAAGGTAATGCCCTATTTTGACTTGGGGACGTTCACCTTTCCTGGCCGTTCCTACTGTGGCCCCTTCTATAAAAAATATTTTGTCGAATAAAAGGTGAATAACACTTGTACCAATATGGATAATAGGATAAATAGCGTGAATAGGAAAATGAATAATGAATTGACATTTTCTTTTGGTTAGTATATACTAACTTCATAAGGGAAGTTAGACTAACCCTGTATTTCAAATCAAAGGAGGCTGTTATTTTGAAAAAAGAACTCGCAACTCAGGTAAATGCATATCTTGCAAACATTGGTGTCTCATACATCAAATTACACAATCTTCATTGGAATGTAGTGGGGAGCCAGTTTAAAGCGGCACATGAATATCTGGAAACCTTGTATGATGCCCTTGCAGATGTACTCGATGCTATCGCAGAACTTTTAAAAATGAACGGAGAAGCCCCTTTGGCAAGTATGAAGGGTTACTTATCAGTTGCCACAATTCCAGAGTTGGAAAGTGTCGAGCTGGATGTCAAGAGTGCGATGCAGACGGTTCTGAAAGATATGGAATCTCTCAGAACTCAGGCTTTTTTCATTCGTGAGCAGGCCGACAAGGAGAATCAATTTGATGTGGTTGCCCACATGGAAGACGATGTGGCAAATTACAACAAAACAATTTGGTTCATTCAATCTATGTTGAAGTAATAAGCAAATGTTCAAATAGAGAACTATCGTAGAACGTGGGTAGTTCTCTATTTGATTGTCAATGATTGAATCTTGCATCTGGTTTTTTTTCTTTAAAAATAAATGAGATAATATTATACGTGAGTTAGTCTTAACTAACATTGATTTCAGCATATATCTAGAAAGCCTGCTAATAAAAAGTCAAGTGTTTTTTGAAGAAAATTTCAAAAAGCCGATTTGATATTTTAGGGTATAACTTTTAAGCCGCCAGAACTGCCGGCTTTGAAAGGGGTGATATAGAGACGGGTGTTACTCTGCCTGCTCCAAGTTCCGCAGGCACTCTTTGACCTTGCCATAATAAATGCGGAGAAACTTATTCGCTCCGGCGGTCATGTAGACATAGTAAGGCTTTCCCTGTGCCCGCTTTTTATCAAGGAAACGATAGACCGGATCGTCCACAGGGGCATTCTGGAGCAGGGTCGTCATGATCTGAAATAAGGTCTTGCGCAGTCTGGCAGAGCCAACTTTGGAAGCCCTGTTGCTCTTGGACTTGTGCTGGCCGGACTCATCCACGCCGGGGTCAACGCCTGCAAAGGCGGTCAATGCCTCCCTGTGGGTAAATCTGGACACGTTGCCAATCTCAGCAATGAGCTGCGGGCCATAAGTCTTCCCAACGCCATAGATGCCCATCACGGTGTTGTATTCAGGAAGGGTGGATGCCAACGCGTTCATTTCCTGACGGAGACGCTCCACATGTCCGGAAGCAAGGTTTAACTGCTGGATGCTTTGCTGGATCAACAGCTTATAGGTCTTCTCCTTTGGAAAGACGGCAACCAATTCCTTTGAGGCATTGAACAGTTTTTCGGGCTTGTCCTGTTGGAAGATGTAGTGGTGCTTCTTGCAGAAAGCCTTGTAGCGCTCCGTAAAGGTTTTTAAGCCAATCTTGCGGACACAGTCCACATGCCAGAAAGAATAAGCATAATCAACCCGTTTTTCGCTTCCGTCCTCACGTGTCGGGCTGTCAAAGAGTTTGTTAACACCGGGATAAGTATTATCCAACAGGGCAATCAGGTTTGCTTTTGCGGCAACCTTCTGCTTCATAAAAAAGCTGAATTGAGAGTTTAAAGTTTTTAACTGAGTACGTGTATCGTCCATATCTGAATATTGGCGCAGTTCTGCCCAGTTGTCAAGAGTATAGCGTGCAATCTTGCGGGCATCTGCCGGGTCAGATTTGACCTTGCGCAGGGAGTTGTTGCCGAAGTTTTTGATTAGGTGAGGATTCACAACGGAAACGAATAATCCGGCTTCGTACAGAACCTTAAGCATGGGCTCATGGTATCTGCCCGTACATTCCATAACGATTTTGGATGGGCCCTCTAATGAACCAAGGTAATCTGCAAGTTCATTGAGGTTCTGGGATGTATGGGAAACATCGAAAGGTTTGCGGATTACAGTGCCGCCGGGTTGCAGAACTGCGATGGTGCTCTTGCCTTTTGAGACATCAATCCCTACTGCGTTGTACATTCTACGTACCTCCAAAAGTGAATTTGCATGGATTCCAGCATTCCTCATTGCCGATTCAATCTCCTGGGGTATCAAACGAACGTGGTGTGGTAGTTCAACCTGCATAAATCGAACGGCTGCAATGACAGGCTGGCTGACTGGCTTTCTAACGGACGCTAATGGTCCAAGGAGAACTCTGTCAGACCGATGCCTAATCATTATACAGCTTAAACAATGAGAGGATTAAGTCCCAACTGGCTGTTGGGTACTGAAACCATACACTTATATATTAGGAGGAGAGTATCTATGTTTGGGGTATACAAAAAACTGCTATATTATGTACCAAAGCAGCGACCTTTGGCCTATTTTGCAATCGGCCTGACGGTGGTATCCACATTGCTCAATGTAGGCGCTTATTACTACCTCTATGAGTTTTTGAAACGATTGGTGGTAGACGAAGATATGGGGCATGCTCAATATAATGCGTTCCTGATTGCGGGGCTGTTGATTGGCGGTTCGCTCTTGTATTTTGCAGCCGTGCTTTTAACGCATATGTTGGGCTTTCGACTGGAGACCAACTTGCGCAAGCGTGGAATTGACGGCCTGACCAATGCCAGCTTCCGCTACTTTGATCTGAACTCATCGGGAAAGACACGCAAACTCATTGATGACAACGCGGCCCAAACTCATTCTATTGTAGCCCATCTGATTCCTGACAATGCCGGAGCAATTCTGACACCGCTTTTGGCGCTTGTGGTGGGCTTTTTGATCAGTCTGCGGGTAGGTATTGTTCTATTGGTTCTGTTCATGCTGAGTGGCGTGCTCCTTGTCCTGATGACCGGGGAAAAGAAGTTTATGGAAATCTACCAAAAGGCGCTGGAGACAATGAGCAGCGAGACCGTGGAGTACATACGCGGGATACAGGTGCTCAAGATTTTTGGCATAGACGCTACATCTTTCAAGACGCTGCATCGGGCAATCACGGATTATGCACGACATGCCTTGAACTATTCTATGAGTTGCCGCAGGCCATATGTGTTATTCCAGCTGATCCTATTCGGCTCTATTGCCATACTCGTTTCAGTGGCAGCCTTAACGCTGAATCGGATTCAAGACCCTGCCGTGTTGGCGGTGGAACTCATTATGACATTATTCCTGGGTGGAGTACTGTTTACCGCCTTTATGAAAGTGATGTATGTAGGTATGTATGCATTCATGGGAACTTCGGCGGTTGAGAAACTGGAGCAAATGTTTTCAGATATGCAAAAGGATCGGCTTACATTTGGAAACAAGAGCACATTCAAAAACTATGACATTGAATTTGAACGGGTATGCTTTGGGTATACAGACCAGATGGTGTTGGAGGATGTTAGCTTCACTCTGAAAGAAGGCCGGAGTTATGCCTTGGTGGGATCTTCTGGAGGAGGAAAGTCCACGATTGCCAAATTGATTTCTGGTTTTTACAAAGTGGATGGAGGATCGGTCAAGATTGGGGGAGAGCCCATCGAAGCCTATACAGAGGACGCCTTAATCCGCAATATCGCCTTTGTGTTCCAGAATGTCCGTTTGTTTCACATCAGTATTTACGAGAATGTCCGTCTGGCGAACCCAGACGCTCAAAGAACGGAGGTCATGGAAGCGCTGCATCAGGCAGGTTGTGACAGCATTCTGGATAAGTTCAAAGATCGGGAAAATACGGTGATTGGCTCCAAAGGCGTATACCTGTCGGGCGGTGAGAAGCAGCGGATTGCAATCGCACGGGCAATGCTAAAGAATGCGAAGATTGTGATCCTTGACGAGGCCAGCGCGGCAATCGACCCGGAGAATGAGCATGAGCTGCAAAAGGCGTTTGCTCACTTAATGAAGGGGAAGACTGTCATTATGATTGCACACCGGCTGTCCAGCATTCGAAATGTGGATGAAATTCTGGTTTTGGAGGACGGGAAAATAGTAGAGCGAGGAACGGACGCGGCGTTGATGGCGACCGATACCAAGTACAGAGAATATCAAACGCTCTATGAACAGGCAAATGAATGGAGGGTTGTGAGATGAGAGAACTGTTTAAAAAGCATTTTGCCCTGACCGACAAGGGGGCCAAAGATTTGCAAAAGGCCAGCGCGGCCTCCTTCTTTGCCTATGTGATCAACTTTTTCCCCGCAATGCTGCTGCTTCTCCTGGTGGATGAGTTGCTGTTGAACAATGTCAAGGAAACGGAGCTGTATTTGTGGGGATCTATTCTGGTTCTGGCCGCGATGTGGATTCTGCTCCGAATTGAATATGATGCGCTGTATAACACCACTTACCAGGAGAGCGCGAATCTTCGCACGGAGATTGCAGATATTCTGATCAAGTTGCCCTTATCTTACTTTTCCAGGCATGACCTTTCGGATCTGGCGCAAACCATCATGGCGGATGTGGCAGCTATTGAGCATGCTATGAGCCACGCTATGGCAAAGGCAGTGGGATTCCTGTTCTTTTTTCCGTTGCTTTCGGTTCTGCTGCTCCTTGGCAATGTTAAATTAGGGTTTGCTATCATTCTACCAATTCTGCTTGGATTCGGGCTTCTTTTATTGTCGAAAAACTTTCAGATTCGGGAGTCATTCAAACATTATCAAAAGCTCCGGGACAACTCTGAGAGTTTTCAGGAGGCCATTGAAAATCAGCAGGAAATCAAGAGTTTTGGCTTGACTCAGAAGATTCGGCAGACTCTTTATCAAAAGATGGAAGAAAGTGAGAAAATCCATCTTCGTGCAGAGATTTCAGCGGGCATTCCTATGTTGTGTTCGAATGTCATTCTGCAATTTGCCTTTGTGATTGTAATCCTGACCGGTGTTCAAATGCTGCATACAGGAGAGATCGATATCCTGTACTTCTTGGGATATGTACTGGCCTCCATTAAGGTGAGGGAGAGTGTAGAATCGGTCAATATGAATGTGGAAGAGTTGTATTATCTGGATTCCATGGTCAAGCGTATCCGGGAGATTCGGGAGACAAAGATACAGCAGGGCAAGGATCAGACAATCTCAAGTTATGATATTGAATTTGCTCAGGTGTCTTTTTCTTACGATAAGGATACAGAAGTGCTCAAGAACGTCAGTTTCACCGCGAAGCAAAACGAAGTGACTGCCTTAGTGGGTGTGTCCGGTTGCGGGAAAACCAGTATCCTGCGTCTGATGTCAAGACTTTATGATTATGACGGCGGAAGCATCCGGATTGGCGGGCTGGATATCAAAGAGCTCTCTACAAAATCCTTGTTTGAAAAGTTATCCATCGTGTTTCAGGATGTAACGTTGTTTAATACATCTGTTCTGGAAAATATCCGTATTGGGAAAAAGACGGCCACAGACGAGGAAGTCATTCAGGCGGCACGATTGGCCAACTGCGAAGAATTTATCCGGAGGCTTCCGGAGGGGTACAAAACGATGATCGGAGAAAACGGAGCAACACTCTCCGGAGGAGAACGTCAACGGTTATCCATCGCCAGAGCCTTTTTGAAAGATTCACCTATTATCATTCTGGATGAAATTGCAGCCTCTTTGGATGTGGAAAACGAAAAAAAGATCCAGGACAGTTTGAACCGCCTCATTCTGGACAAGACTGTTATCATTATTTCCCACCGTCTCAAATCCGTTGAAAATGCAGATAAAATCGTGGTGATCGACTGCGGGAGAGTGGAAGCGTCCGGTACTCATCTTGAACTGCTCAAAACTTCTCCAACCTATAACAATTTGGTGGAGAAAGCAAAACTGACGGAAGAATTCCAATATTAGCGTAAAGGGGACGGGGTGACTGTTTTTGAACACGGCGCTTATTAGTATTTAGTTCGTTGTGGATACCATCTGCATAGTGAATGATTTTCTAAACAGGGTGCTGTCCGTTAAAATTCTCATGTTCCTCAGTACTCCGGTTTACATGCGGATGGTTAGCGGGGAAAATAAAAGATTTGTCCTTCTGACCTATAAGACTATCCTTGGTCTCTGCTTCTTTATGTTTGGCAACTGGTTTATTGTCCCGTATTGTATGTTTATCGGGTTACTCAATGAAACATTTTATGGAAACAGAGGAATTGCCATAATACCAAGAAATTTGATGCAACCTTTGTAGGAGGAGCGAGTAGAGAAGATGCGGTTGCTATTAAAGAATATGGGGCTGTACGAATATCACATTGTACATCTGGCTATTTTGTCTGACGCATTGAAAGTGGCTAGTAGCAGTGAAAAACTGTGCTCATACATGCTCCGAGGGTTATGGAAGAGCGCTGTAAATATTGTTTTTCATTCTGAGAGGGAAGAAAACATATCAAACAAAGAGTTAAAACCAATACAGAAAGAGGTGTTTCCATGGATATTGTGTTATGGCGTATGAGAATCAAAGATGGCAAGGAAGAAAGGGCCCAGGAGTGGATTGCTTTTCTTCAAGAACATCAGGAGGAAGGAAATAAAACACTAAAAAATGAAAAAGAGCATTTGGAGATTTATTTTTTTAATCAAGAAAATGGGGCCGCATATGCCTATATGTTTGTATTGGCCGATGACTTGGACTATGCCGCCAAGATTGCAGAAAACAGCGGCAATCCATTGGATGCAAAACACATGGAATACATGAGCGTTTGTGTCGATTTGGAGGATTGTACACAATTGAGTCCTGTCTTGGCTTTGGGAGATTTTTCTGTGTTTCATTCGAAAAAATGATAAAAACAACGGATCATCCTTTTTTGCGATGGTCCGTTGTTTGATTATGTGCAAAAGCTACTACGGTGATTGATGCGAAAATATCATTTAGAAAAGTTTATACCGTTGCCAGATATCCTCAGAAAAATAAATACACTCTACTCTTTGGAACATTGTAAAAGTACCTTTCAATTGCAGTTGAAGTCTGGAGATAACATACCCATAATAATTCAAAAAACAGTCAACAAGTTTAGCGCTCAACTTGTTTGACTCATTTTGGAGTATAGGTTATGACAACTACTCATAACAAACGTGTTCTTATGCAGGAACAGATAAAACTTATTAATGAATGTCGCACTGACTGGTGTCATAAAAAAGGCATTGCGCTAAGTACTTTTTACAATTGGGTTAGCAAATGCTGTAAAGAATCCACTGATATTCTGGAACCTAATTATGGTCATCATGAGACTCCTCTGCCTAAACAGGATGTAGCCTTGATATAGTTTCGGATGCAGTTCTGGAATCGGCTGCAGCATTTCAGTAGCAGACTCCATTGAACTTTGACAATTCACATATGATCGAGGTTATTGTAAATGGTATTATAATCTGGCTCACGAATAATACAGATCCCATTCTCCTTACACATACAATCAAGTTACTGAGGATGCTGCCGTGTTAGGAGATATCTACGGTCTGGAAAGATCTACATTGTCTGTGTCTGCATCGACATGATGAAGTCCATTGATGGTTTCTGCGTTATTGTGCAAGAGCACAGAAAGTTGGATACAAAAAAGAGAATTGTGCTGTTCTTGGCAACCTAATATAATGTTTGGAAAATCGCATTTTTGTGAGGACCTTCTCGTAGTACGGTATTTTCTGCTACCACGTCTTCGTACCTTTGGGCTATGAAACAATCGGTAAATAAAAAAGCAATTGCCAACATGATTGATGGAAATATCCATATATCAGACATAAGAGACTTGAGAGCACAGAGAATGAGCGCTGTGTTTGTCAATGACAGAGCTAACATAGTAAATAAAGAAACTTCAAAGAATCATACAATTGTTGCCAACCACATATAAGCAAAACTACTCGCCAGTATAAGTAAGGAGTTTTTATTGCTGCTCTGGTTTGTATATTTTGCGTTGCTGAAATCAATAAAAGTAAGCAATTTTTTATATAATCTGACAACATGATAATTTCCCTTATAGAGATGCCACGTTCTTAAATGTTGCTATCCCGAGTTTTTTGGACGGTTCCAGGATTGTTTTGTAGAATTCATTCGTGCGCCGATATATTAGATATTTGGTCAAAAACGAAATTAGGTATTGACATTTTTGGATGGAAGTGGTAAAGTCAAAAAAGTTAGCATAGACTAACTTATGGGGGTTATATTTCGTATTCCAAGTGAGAGACTTTTTTTAACAGAAAGGTTAGCTTAAACTAACCATTTAATTGACAGAAGGAGGACTATAGATGAAAACAAGAGTATTATCTCTGTTATTGGCGTGTGTACTGGGATTATCTCTGTGTGCCTGCTCCGGTGGAGGACAGATGGAAACTTCGACAGCAGAGGATTTGTTCACTCAGACAATTGATAAAGAGGATAGATCCGTGCAAGAGAGTGATAAAATTGTGATCACTGATCAGCTGGGACGCACCATTGAATTTGATGAACCACCCCAGAGGCTGGCTACAACAATCATGCCATTCCCTTATATCTTCTACGCTGTAATGGGGAATAATGATTACATGGTCGGTTGTAATCCTTCTTCCGTGATTGCCTACGAAGATAGTGCGCTGCGGCATATGTATCCTACTATGGCTAAGGTTGACACAAGTTGGGTGGACACTAGCTTCGTAGTCAATATAGAGGAGTTGCTGAAGCTGGAACCCGATGTGGTTTTTCAGTGGAACTATATGACCGAAGAGATCGAAAAGATGGAAAACGCAGGTCTGAAGGTCATTGCACTCCAATATGGCACTATGGACGATTTGGAAACTTGGATTCGCATTATTTCCTCTCTGTATCAGCAGGAAGAACGCGGAGAAGAGTTGATCGATTATTTCTATGCTCAGGTGGCGGAGGTAAGTGATAGAGTTGCCACTCTGAACACTTCTGAATTCAGAAGCATCCTACAGCTTTCCGACAATCTGAAGGTTGCTGGTCAGGGATTCGGCTACTACTTATGGGACAACAGCGGTGCCATCAATCCTGCGGCAGACCTGTCTGGCGAAGAGCTGAATGTTGATATGGAGCAGATCTATTTGTGGAACCCTGAGATCATATATATCGGTAACTTCACCGATCTGCAGCCCTCCGACTTGTTGGAAAACAAGCTGGAAGGTCAGGACTGGTCCCTTGTTCGGGCTGTCAAGGAAGGCGAGGTCTATAAAATTCCTATCGGTGGATACCGCTGGGATCCCCCTGGAGTTGAAACCCCTCTGACGATCAAATGGATGGCCAAAATCCAGCATCCTGAGCTTTTTGCCGATATGGATATGGAGACCGAACTGCGTGACTTTTATCAGGAGATGTACGGATTCACGCTGACAGATGAGATGGTGGTTGAGATTTTGGGTGATACTCAGAATTAAATAAAACTTACTTAAACTTTATGCGGGGAAGTGTGAATTTATGAGAAAGATTGCGTTTTACGGAAAAGGCGGTATTGGGAAGTCCACCCTAACCTCATCCATTGCCGCGGCGATTGCAGGAATGGACAAACGGGTCATGCAGATAGGCTGCGATCCCAAAGCGGACTCCACTTTAAATTTGAGAGCAGGTCAGGAACTTACCTCGGTAATGGACGTGCTGCAGGCATACGGCGGACTTTGCCCCAGTCTTGATGCGATTTCTGTCAAGGGGTATCGGGGGATCGTCTGCGTGGAAGCCGGTGGCCCCACGCCTGGAAGTGGTTGTGCTGGTCGCGGCATTATCAAGACCTTTGATACTCTGGACGATTTTAATGCATTTCAGGTTTATGCCCCGGAATATGTGTTCTTCGATGTGCTTGGCGATGTGGTATGCGGTGGGTTTTCAGTTCCCATTCGACAGGGATATGCTGATGAGGTGGTGATTGTGACCTCTGGCGAGAAAATGGCGCTATATGCTGCCGCCAATATCAAGAAGGCCTTGGACAACTTCCAGGAACGCGGTTATGCTAAGCTCCGCGGAATTGTTCTTAACTGTCGAAATGTCCCCGATGAGGTTGCCATCGTTGAGGATTTTGTGCAGCGGATTGGAACAGAGATTATTGGTGTTGTCCCGAGAGATTCAGACATTCAGAGAGCCGAGGAGCAAAACATGACCGTGGTCCAGATGGATTCTGAACTTCCTGTTTCTCAAACCATCATCGACATCGCCAAACGCATTATGGTACCTGTAGAGGAACAGAAGGAAGGTGCTGTATGAAAAAAGAACTATATCACCTGACAATCGCGAATCTTGACCCTGCCGCGCCGGAATTGGGCACTAAAGGCAAAGTGGTCAGTGGACCCTGCCTTCATTACAGCGCACCCAGTGCGGGAGGATGGGGAATTGTCCGAACCGCGATGCTGGTACCGGAAAGTGTATTGTTGTTCGTGGCACCGCATGGTTGTGGCCGACATGGCTCCGTTTCCAGCGTACAGCTGGGATTGCGCAGTCGCATTCGTTACATGGATATTACCGAGGAAGATTTGGTCTTGGGTAGCCATATGGACCGCATTCCTGCTGTTGTAGAAGACATTCTGAGTTGTCTACCGAAGCGTCCTCCTGCATTCTTTATCTGTGCCTCCTGTATCGATGATTTATTGGCCTCTGATTACAAAAATCTGTGTCTCCGTCTAACTGAACGGTATGGGTTGCCCTTTGTGGATTGCCACATGAATCCCATCACAGCCAATAGCAGTATGCCACCAGCTCTGAATATACAGCGCAGTCTTTATGATTTTCTCTGTAAGGAGAAGAATACGCGTGTTCCGAAAGACACGCTCAATGTGGTTGGACACTTTTCACCTATTAATCCGAACAGTGAGTTTTTCTCCCTGATGAATGAGGCGGGGTTCGAAAAGGTGCTTCAGCTCAGCGCTTGCCAGACCTTTGAGCAGTTTATGGAAATGCGACACAGCAGTCACAATTTGCTCATCAAGCCCTTTGGTCGGGTCGCCTGCCAGGAGATGGAGCGTCATCTGGGTATTCCCTGGCATAAAGAGTTCATCCGCTACCATCCGGAAGGGATCCGCCGTGGCTATGAAGGGCTGGAGACCTTCCTGGAACGAAAAGTTTCCTGGCAGTCCTGCTACGAGAGTTGCATGGATAGTATCTCTCAGTGGCGGAGGCGTTTGAAAGGCTTGCGGGTAGGCGTTGGAATTGGAGTTAACGGCTCTCCCTTTGAAATCGCCATGGCACTGGCTCTATGTGGAGTGGAGATCAGCTTCCTGCTCAGTGATGCTATTATGGAATATGAATGGGAATCGATCGCTCAGTTGAAGCAGAGTTTTCCCGATGTGCCAGTATATACCAGCTATCATCCGAGTATGTCTATGGCGGAAGCTGTCCCGGAAGAAGCAGATGTTACAATTGGTTTTTCCGCCTCCTATGTGTGCCCGTCTTCAAAATTGTTTACATTGGACGCTGATGACCAACACTACGGTTTTGAGGCGTTTACTGCCCTCCTCCAGGGCGTGAAGGATGCTTTGAACAGTGATATTTCTGCCCGGGCTTTGCTCTACACCAAGGGACTTGTGGTGTAAAGCCATTTGTTTTCATAAACAATTGTTAGGAGGTTCTCTATGCGAGGTTTTTATTCGATTTTACCCACGCTGTCTCCGGATTTTTCTGGCGTATGTAGCACTCTGTTTGAATTGGGTGGTATTTTAGCTATCCATGATGCGGGTGGATGCACAGGCACTTACACTGGTTATGATGAACCTCGATGGTTTGACCAGCGCAGCCGGGTGTTTACATCTAATTTAGATGACGCCGAGGCAGTATTCGGAGATGATAGCATCTTTTTAAATAAACTTCTTTCTGCAGATGAATGGTTGGACAGCAAGTTTTTTGCACTGCTAGGTAGTCCTTCTCCTGCCGTGCTAGGAACGGATTATCGTGCTCTTGCCAAATTGGTTGAAAACAGAACAGGCAAGAAAGCAATGAGTTTTCCTACCAAAGGGACGGATTTTTACGATCGCGGCGTTTCAATGGCGCTTTTGAGGTTGGCTAAAACCTTTTTGCCTGAACACCGGACAGACGTGCTTCCTCGCTCGGTAAATCTCATTGGAGCCACTCCTTTGGACTTGACCCATCAGCGGAATGTGGATGTCCTTCGCAAGGTTTTGGAAGATGCAGGATTCACTGTTTGCTCTGTATGGGCTATGGGTAGCACTTTGGAGGAGATTAGCGGCAGTGTAAGCGCGGCCTGCAACATTGCTCTTACGGTTTCAGCCTTGCCCGTCTGCCGATACTTGGAGAGCAAGTATGCAATGTCCTGGCTGGCGGGAAGTTTCTCTGGCCGGAAACCCTTGCAACGGTTCCTGATTCAGTTAGAAAATCTCCTATCCGAGGTTCCTGTTCAGGAAGCAGAGGAGAAGACTGTTGAAAAATATGAAGGGCTTTGTGCATTGGTCATCGGTGAACAGCTTATGGCAAACAGTGTGCGGGAATCCCTAGAACTGGATAGAGAATTTACTTCCGTGGACGTTTGCACCCTGTTTGACGCAGACCAGCAGCTGATGCGTTCTGGAGATCAGGCTCATATCAGCGAAGCGCAGCTTGAAGAAAGAATTCGTTCTGGGCGCTATGATTTGGTTATCGGTGATGGCTTTTTCCGAGAATTGGATTGGGTCGACAGCCCCACCGGTTATGTGGAACTTCCTCATGTCGCAGTCTCCAGTCGCCTTGGATGGACCAGTCAGGTCTGCCCCTTTGGTGACAAGTTCCTGGAACTGCTGGATGCCGCTTTACAGGAGGGCGTGTGATGAGAAGTGCGCAACTGAGTCGAGCGAAACAATGTGCTATGGTATTGCTGTTGGCGATGGCATTGACCGGCGTGTTTCTGATTTTGTTATGTGTGGGGCGCTATTCGGTGCCTCCTTTGGAAGCCTTCCGAATTATGGGAGTAGCCCTCTTTCGGGATGGACAGGCATTGGAGGCGTTGAAGGCGGAGAATCCTTTTGGGGTTAGTGTTATTCTGGGCTCACGCCTTCCACGTCTGTTGATGGGGATGATTGTTGGCGCGGGGCTTTCTGTGGCGGGAGCTACATATCAGGCTATTTTCGGGAATCCGCTGGTTAGCCCGGACATTCTGGGGGTCTCCTCCGGCGCGGGTTTTGGAGCTTCTTTAGGTATTCTCCTGTCTACCAGCACCCTCATTATTCAGGGCTCCGCTTTAACGTTTGGACTGCTGGCTGTACTTATGGTTTTTCTGGTTTCAAAAGTAAATGGTCGGACGGAGTTGTTTACTCTGGTACTCTCGGGTGTTATTATTCAGGCATTGTTTGACGCACTGGTTTCCCTTATTAAATATGTTTCGGATCCCCAGGAAAAATTGCCAGCCATTACAGTTTGGTTGATGGGAAGTCTGGCCAGTTCTTCTTATAAAGATATCATCGTTTCGTGCGTGATCATCCTGCCCTGCATTGCAGTCCTTCTGACGCTGCGCTGGAAAATGAATCTTCTGTCTTTGGATGAAGAAGAGGCTCGTTCGTTGGGGGTCAACGTTCATCGTCTGCGCTCTGTTGTTATCGTGCTTTCCACACTGATGACCGGTGTGACGGTTTCTCTGTGCGGTGTGATCGGATGGATCGGTTTGGTTATTCCTCATGTTGGACGGATGCTTGTTGGCAATGACCATCGTGCATTATTGCCAGCCAGCGCGCTTCTTGGTGCACTCTACCTGCTATTGATTGACACTATTGCCCGTACTGCCACCGCGACGGAGATCCCGCTTTCCATTCTAACCGCGATCATTGGAGCGCCTTTTTTTGCGTGGATGCTACGAAAGACTTCAGGAGGTTCCACATGATTTTAGAGGTAAAAAACGGTTGCTTTTCTTACAACAGCCGGTCTATATTGTCCGATATCTCCTTCGAGCTGGAAGAGCATAAGGTCATGACGGTTCTGGGCCCAAACGGAGTTGGAAAAACCACGTTGCTTAAATGCATTATGGACTTTCTCCATTGGAAGCAAGGGGAAACCTTTATTGCGGGCCAACCCCTGCGGACTTATAAAGAAAAGGAACTTTGGCAAGTGCTCAGCTATGTACCGCAGGCGAAGCGGAGCGTGTTTTCTTACCGTGTGCTCGACATGGTGGTAATGGGCCTGAACGCGAGCCAAAACTTTTTTAAGGTTCCTGATCAATCGCAGTACGATCAGGCAGAGGAGCTTCTGAACTTGCTAGGGTGTCAGAAACTTATTGACCGATACTGCAATCAGCTCTCGGGAGGAGAGCTTCAGATGGTGATGATCGCCAGAGCGCTAATTTCCAGACCTCAGCTTTTGGTGTTAGATGAGCCGGAATCGAATCTGGACATGAAAAACCAACTTCGCATTCTGGATGCCATTGAGCGTGCTTCGCGTGAAATGAACACCGCTTGCCTGATCAACACGCATTTTCCAAATCATGCCCTTAATATATCGGATCAGACTCTAATGCTGGGACTGGGACAGAAAAAACTGTTTGGTGCGACAAAGGATTTGCTTAACGAGGAAAATATTGAGCGATTCTTTTCTGTACGTTCCAAAATTGTTTCTTTTCAAGCAGATGGTCAGGAACACCAGACCATTTTTCCTTACCGTATTGCTTCTCACAGCAGAGGAGGTGGCATAACATGATTCCGTTTGGCTATGATATTATGCAACCAATGTATCCGCTCCTGATTCAGCAATTTCTGGACGATTACAATCTGTCTGCCGGTGTGGCTTTAGATATTGGAACAGGACCTGGAAATCTGGCGGTTGAGCTGGCAAAAGTAACAGCAATGGACCTGATTTTGGTGGACATTGACGGCGAAGCGCTTCGGACCGCACAGAGCCGCCTGTGTGAATTGGGGGTGGATAACCGAATTTCTACCCTGTGCGCTGATGTGGAAAAACTGCCTTTACGGGATAACCTGGCAGATTTTATCATGTGTCGTGGTTCTATCGGCTTTTGGCCGGTTCCCGTCCAGGGAATAACTGAAATTTATCGGGTGCTGAAGCCTGGTGGATGTGCCATTGTCGGCGTGGGTGCCGGACGGTATATGCCGGAAACCATGCGCCGCAGGATCTACGGGTCCATGTCTGCTTCAGATAGAACAACTTCCCCCCGCCAATATACTCTTGAAGATTACGATGCCTTTGCCCGGCAAGCCATGCTGTCGGATTACCGCGTCATTCTCGAGGATGATATATCCAAAGGGTGTTGGTTGGAAGTAAAAAAATAGAAAATTCCATCGTTTCAGGAGCTCTGCCCGACACCGATGGAGTTTTTTGTTTTTTACAAGATAGGAGAGGGTGTATCGTAAGCGTCAAACAAGATAGTGGATATAAAAATAACCACCAGCCTCTTATACTAAATACTAAAAGGTTGATGGTTATTGATATATTTCCTTTACCATGGGATTCCAAGGTAGATAATCATCCAGATATTCTGGATGCTCCAGGAAAGCGCTTCCTGGCATATCTGACAGGATGTATTTTATGTATTTCATGGTATTCGAAATAATGGATCGGAATTCCTCCGGAGCCGGTAGGCTCATGGGGATGAAACCCGTGTTCAGGTAATTGATGAGCCGGAACAGAAAGGTCCCACCCAGAACTGGATGTGGGTCTATCTCACTGATGAATACAGCGGCTCACCCCGGATGGTCCTCTTCCAATACGAAAGAACCCGGGCCGGATATCATCCGGTGGAATTCCTTGGGGATCAGTTCCAGGGATATTTCACCTGCGATGGATACCAGGCATACCACAGCCTTCCGGAAAGGATCGCCGTGACAGGATGCATGGCCCATGCGAGGCGCAGATTTGATGAATCCGTGACCGTTTTGAAAAAGGACTTTACCAAAGAGCAGCTGAAGGAAACAACCGCATATCAGGCAATGGCACGGATCGGGATGTTCTATAAGAGCGAAGAGATGATCCGTGACAAGTCACCGGAAGAAAGGTATGAAGAGCGTCAAAAGCATGCAAACCCGATTTTAGAGGCTTTCTTCGAGTGGCTTCATACCCTGGAGGAAGCTGTGGACAGATCTTCTAAGATCAGAGAAGCGGTCCTGTATACGCTGAACCAGGAAACCTATCTGAAAAGGTATCTGGAAGATGGCCATCTGAGTATTGACAATCTAGCTGCAGAGCGGGCACTGAAAAATTTTGCCATAGGGAGATGCAATTGGCTGTTTGCCAAAAGCATCCGCGGGGCACAGGCCAGTGCGACTGTGTACAGCATCACAGAAACTGCGCTTCTGAATGGGCTGAAGCCATACAACTATCTCACATATGTGATGGAAAAGATGAAAGATCTCGGCGCATTTCCGGCAAAGGAAGAAATGCTGGAGCTTCTCCCATGGTCTTCCAATCTGCCTGATGATTGCCGCAGCAAACTTAAAAAGTAAAAGACAGATCCTCCCCCGGTAAGTGCTGGGGGATTTCTTATTTTGTCAAGATACGGATTATTACTTGCTTACGAATCTACCTAGTATAGCTCACTTTAATCATCTTTATGTTTCATCAGACCAAAGAGTACAATATCTCAATGATGTTGCGCCAGATAAGCAATAATTTATTTGGTATGAGTTATACTAGGATGTTCGAAAGGTTCGCAAAGCTCTGCGGAGTGGAATCATTAAGGTGATGATGGAATCAGAGATGGACGTTCTGTGTAGAAAAACACAAAACAATTTATCATGTGCTAGCAAAGGAGAAATCATTGTAAGACTCGAAATGAGGCACTGAGAAATGGTTGGAGAAATACCTGAATTCTATGAAATATGTCGTCAGAACAGGGATGCAATAGATCCCATTTTTAAGTTTTCAATGACATGACAGATGGGGCGGAAACACAAGGACGGGTGCGGAGATTTCAAAGATTCTACAACCGGCGCTCTTTTTGTCTGTTTCTTCTGCATTGAGAACACCATCCTAAAGAGGAGCGTATAACGTTAGTTACATAGGTGGCTCTATGCGTCTTATGTTGTATTTGTGGCGATTTGCTCTTCTAAGTGGATTTGTAACTACGCTGCGTATTCGTTTTGTTTTGCCTTGGCATAGGATACGATATAAAAACATAGGAAAAAGCACGGGGCAATAGAAACTACCTTGTGGAGAAAGATTCAGATATATTTATAGCGAGTCAGATTTTTTGAACGGTATAAGAGAAATGTTTGATGCGTATTGTAGCCTTCATCGTTCTTTACATTATCACAGTATTTTATCTAATCCGTTATGGAGAAAGATGTAAGAAGGATCCGACTAAAAGTGCCATATACGGAGTCCATGACATTAAACAGTTTGATGTCAATGCTATGGACACTAAAGTAGAAAAACGACATTATCTTGTGTTGATTGTATTCCCAGCCTCTTTCGCCGTACTGATATATGGATGTCTTAAATTTGGCTGGACCCTACAGCAAAATGCTATTATCTTTATGTGGATGGGAATTTTGAGCGGCCTAGTACAGTATTGCTTAAATAACTGTGAATTATATAGTTAGCGGAACCCCTGCATAAGTCCAACGGAATGCATGGGCAGTAAGGTTGTACTGCTCAATGAACCGCCGGATACTTTCTTTCATTTCC
>OJKJ01000231.1_pt1 | contig 39304 bp, 25 predicted proteins | sample 1596491 | NCBI WGS metagenome assembly OJKJ01 (sample SAMEA4350160, study PRJEB24818) | metagenome | biome: human; feature: gut; material: faeces | place: Denmark | collected 2013-09 | reverse complement strand
TTCGGGCGGTATGAAGGGAATCGAAGCTGCAGCCATACTGGGTATGCTTGCAGGCCGGCCGGAAAAACGGCTGGAGGTATTGGCCGGAGTTGGTGAAGCGGATATCAGGGAATGCCGGAGGCTGATGGCGGAAAAGTTCTGTGCCGTTAAGCTGGCGAAGGAACGAAGCGGCCTTTATATCGAGGTAACAGTATACTCTGACGGCGGGAGCGCCAGTGTGGAAATTGCCGGCAGCCATACCAATATCGTTAAAATCGAAAAGAACGGAAGCGTGATTTTCCAGGCGGCGGAAGGAACAGAAACCTGCGCCGGGGCGGAAGGAGAACCGGACTACGGTCTGCTTTCGGTCCGCGACATTCTGCAGTTCGCGGATGAGCTGCAGGTCGAAGATGTGAAGACGGTTCTGGAACGCCAGATGGAATATAATCAGGCGATTGCAAAAGAAGGAATGCGGAGTCATTACGGGGTGGAGACAGGCAAACTCGTGATGGAGCAGGGAGAGGAGGACGTCAGGAAGCGCGCGATCGCCTATGCTGCTGCCGGCTCCGATGCGAGAATGAGCGGCTGTCCTCTCCCTGTGGTAATTAACTCCGGAAGCGGTAATCAGGGAATGACGGTTTCTCTTCCTGTAATGGAATATGCCAGGGCTGCAAAGGCTGAAGGAGAACAGCTTTACCGGGCGCTGGCTGCGGCCAATTTAATTGCCGTTCATCAAAAGTATTTTATAGGAAGCCTGTCTGCGTACTGCGGCGCCGTATGTGCGGCAGCAGGAGCGGTCAGCGGAATCGCCTATCTGGAACGGGAAGACCAGGAAACGATTGAGAAGGCGATCACGAATACCATCTGCACCATTGGCGGGATGGTGTGCGATGGAGCAAAGCCTTCCTGCTCGGCAAAGATCGCCGCGGCTTTGAACACGGCTTTTCTGGCGCTTGACATGGCGAGAAAGGGAATGGCTTTCGAGACGGGGGATGGGCTGGCAAAGAATGGGGCAGAAGAGACGATCCAGAGCATTGGCCGAATGGCGAGAAACGGGATGAGAGAGACGGACCAGGAGATTCTCCACATTATGATGAGTGAATGAGACAGAGGAATGTGGATATGACAGAATATATTATGAGCATCGACATCGGAACACAGGGAACGAAAGCGGCGCTGTTTTCGGCCGACATGAAGCTTGTGGATACAGCCTTTGAAGCCTCGGTGCTGTATGAGCCGGAGGCGGGAACCGTATGGCAGGACCCGGAGGAAATCTATGCCTCCTGCATCCGGGTGATCAGAGCGTTGATTGAGAAAAGCGGAGTGGAACCGGGGGCCGTTCAGGGACTTGCCATTGATGCGCAGATGGCGGGAATCATGGGGGTGGACGAAGCGGGGGCAGCGGTCACCCCCTATGATTCCTGGCTGGATACGCGCTGTCGGTCCTATGTAAATACGATGAAAAAAAGGGCGGGGAAGGAGATCGCGCGGATTACCGGGGGGCCGGTCTCTTTTACGCATGGACCAAAGATTCTGTGGCTGAAGGGAGAACGGCCGGAGCTGTATGAGAAAACAGCGAAATTTGTGCTCCCCAATAGCTATGTTGTGGGAAGGCTTACCGGGCTTAAGGGAGAAGAACTTCCATTTGATTATACAGGGCTTCAGTATTCTGGTTTTGGGAATAATGAGAAAAAGGAATGGTCGAAAGAGCTGTTGGAATGCTTTGAGATAGAAGGCAGTAAAATGGCTGAAATCGTTTCTCCATTTACCATCGCAGGAAAAATCACCCGTGAGGCTTCCGAAGTCTGCGGGCTGAAGGAGGGGATGCCGGTTGCTGCCGGCTGCGGCGATACGGCGGCCTCCATCTTTGGGGCTGGCATGCTTAAGGAGAATCTGCTTCTTGACTGTGCGGGTACGGCCTCGGTGCTCTGCAGCACGGTAAGTTCCTATCATCCGGATACGGAATACGAAACGATGACGCTGATGCGGTCGCCGGTGGATGGGATCTGGATGCCGATGTCCTATATTAATGGGGGCGGGCTGTGCGTCCGGTGGATAAGGGATCAGTTGACAGGGACTGTCCCCATGACCTATGATCAATTGGAAGAAGAGGCTAAAACGGTTCCGGCCGGGAGCGACGGCCTATTGTTTCTCCCACATTTCGCAGGCAGAGTGCTTCCCTATAATCCGGCAATGAAGGGCTGCTTTGCAGGTCTGCACTGGAACCACACCAGGGGCCACCTCTATCGAAGCGTCATGGAGGGGATTTCATATGAATACCGTTACTATCTGAGTGTTCTGAAGAAGTTGTACCACGAATTCGAGCCGGAGGTCTTATATACGACGGGAGGCGGCTCAAAGTCCCGCCTTTTTAACTCCATAAAAGCGGATATCCTGGGGGTGGATGTGACTGCCTTTGAGGAGGCAGAGACCGCCCTGGTGGGAAGTGCTGTCATTGCAGGTGTCAGCTGCGGCTTGTTCGATGATTATGAGGAGCCGATCCGCAAAGTGATGAGGGAAAAGGAGAGGATTGCAGCGGATATCAGTAACCGGGAGGTGTACCATAAAGGCTTCTGCAGTTACATGAATCTCCTTGACCGGATGGACGAATATTATCTGGAATGTTAAGCAAAACGGGCTGTGCCTCTGTAGAGACACGGCCCGTTTTATAATGAGGGAAATGGGGCAGAATCGTGTTCCCGATTCATTAGACAGCCGCAAAATCAAGCGTTTCCGAAAACCTGGACAGAGACTGATAATCCTCATGAGAAAGATTGTGGTCGGTAATCAGCTGATCGATATCGGACAGATCGGCAAAACGGTAAAAGGCAATGCTGTCGAACTTGCTGCTGTCAATCATCATGATGACCTCGGCGGCAGCCTTGATCATACTCTTCTTAACTTCGGCCTGTTCGAGGCTGGGAGTAGTAAAACCACAGTCAAAGCTAAAGGAATTAGAGGCGATAAAGGCCTTGTCCACATGGAAATCTGCCATCATATTAGAAGCGATGGAGCTTGCAGTACAGTTGAAGCCCCGCCTCAGCGTGCCGCCCAGTATAATAATGTTTGCGTTGGAATTCTCTTCCAGATACTGGGCGATGGCAATATCATTCGTAACAATAGTTAAGTTGCTTCTTGCGGATAAGAGCTTTGCGAGTTCCAGAGTGGTCGTTCCAGTATCCAATGCGATGGTATCTCCGTTTTCGATCAACTGAAGCGCATAGTCCGCAATTCGCTTTTTTTCTTCAATCTTTTTTGTTAGTTTTACATTAGAAGTTGGTTCGTATTTTGCTTTGCTTAAATTAACTGCGCCTCCGTGAGTTCTTTTTAAAACCCCTTCACTGTCTAAAACTCTCAAGTCGGTTCGTATTGTAGCTGGAGAAACATTAAAAAAGTCACAAAGTTCAGGAACAAATACCTTTGTTTTTTTTTCTAAAAGATTTAAAATTTCTTTTCTCCGTTCTTCAGCAAAAAGTGGTTGCTCTATATTGTCCATAATTACCTCCTAGATATAAGTCTTAAGAGTATTATAAACGATATTTACAATTTAGTCAATCAAATACAAAATAAAACAATAAAAAATGAAAATAAACAACTTGAAATGAAAATAAAACTGTTGATCAGATGGTAAGATAAAAGGAGAGCAATAGAAAATCTATGATTTTTTATAAATAAATTTGATGCCTTTATCAAAAAATGGGATTTTATAATTGAAAATTCAATAAAACAACATTATTCGACAAAAAACGACAAGCAATTAAAAACTGTGTTTATTTAGGAATGTCATATTTATTAAAAAAGAACGACAGAGGTGACCCTTATAGAAGTACCCTAATTATACCAAGACTTTTCTCAATTTGGAAGATGTCTATATTAAAAAAGTAATCAAGGCGGTCTCCTTTATTAAAATTTTTATTCAGTTAATATCCTCAGAACAGACCTGTCCCTGCTGTGTGGCCGAAACTAAACTGATTCATGATTACCGCTTACAAGAAGTCTAGGACACCCCTTTATAGGGAAAACAGGTAATACTGGTCCTTCGTAAACGACAGTATCTCTGTACCTCCTGCCACAAACGTCTTATGGAACCATGCTCGATTCTGTCCAACTGCCATCGCAGGACCCACAGGCTTGCTTTCTACATTGTTACCTTAATACCATCAGCTATCCTACGCCCGTCCGGTTCCCGTAAGCACTTTCCATTAATGAATTCAAAGGCGATGCTTCCACTAGCAAATATCAGTGCATCATGGCTGACAATTGGTGCAGCATCCCCATGAAAGAGTGGTTTTATGATATCTGCCAGATGAAGGCCTACCGTCAGCAGCGGAAATTCGATGACTGGATTGCGAATGCCTTGAACTGCGGAATCAAGGAGTTTGAAGACTGTGCCAGGACCTACAGAACCTGGCGGAAAGAAATTCTGAATAGCGTTTCCGGACCCGGATACTCCACTGTACATCATAGGATAAAATGGTCGGTAATGCGGAGGCTTATTTGGTATACCCAAATCAGTAAAACCTGGAACCATACATAAAAAGTGCCCTTATCAAAGAGATGGGGCGGGATTTGTTAAAATCCCGCCCCATCTCTTCAATAAAGAGCCAAAATATACACAGTCATTAATATAACCTGAAAAAGATTTAACGTCGATACGTTTTTAATTATTACTTTTATGACTCATCAATGGTATCTTCCACAATCGTAGTGGATTCCTCCGCGGCAAATTTCTTCAATGCATCTCCGGTTCCCTCATATATCTCTTCGACTTCTTCTGAGTCTGCTTCTTTATCTTCTGTATCTGCGGCCTGCTCCGGTTCTTCTTTGAACCCTTCTGTGGCGCCGGCTGCGTAGTCGAGCCCGCCGTCTTCGGTAATATCTTCTTCTTCCTCGTCGTCCTCTGAACGGTCCATGGCGGAATCAAGCATATCCTTGGCAGTATCGGCAACTGCGGAAGCGGCTTCCCTGGCCGTACTGTTCACGATGCTGGCTGCGTCTTTCACGAGGTTCTTCGCGGCAGAAGCTGCATCCTTGGCTGCGTCGGCCATATCGGCGGCGGCTACCTTGAATTCATCTTTGTCTGCGTGAAGGGATACGTAGTTCCTGTTCATTGTGCTGTCAATCTTGGAAATGTCATCATTCCCGTCATCTTCAAAATCATGAAAATCTTCTTCCAGTTCTTTATGGAAAGATTTATATTTCGTAAAATAAGAGATACCGGCCGCAACGGCACCCGCGATGGTGGCGAAAGCCACTAATTTCCCAAAACCATTACCCTTTTTTGCCATGTGAAACACTCCTTTCATTTGATTCTTATTGTAATACTTATAAAGAAAAAAATAAAGGTATATAATAAGAAAATTTCTATAAACTATGTAGGAACGGGAAAATGCTCTCAGTTATGGAATGAAATTGTAAAAAAAATATAAAATTAGCACTCAACTATTGACAGTGCTAATAATGAGTGATATAACTTAGTATGTGAATAAAAATAGTTTCCATTGCGAAACAAAAAGAAAGAATCAATAGAAACAGTATGAGGAGGAATTGCAATGAAATTAGTACCATTATTTGACAGGGTAGTATTAAAACCATTGGTTGCAGAGGAAACGACAAAATCCGGAATCGTTTTACCGGGTCAGGCAAAAGAAAAACCGCAGCAGGCGGAAGTAATCGCAGTTGGACCAGGCGGCCTGGTTGATGGCAAGGAAGTAACCATGCAGGTAAAGGTCGGCGATAAAGTAATCTTTTCCAAGTATTCAGGAACCGAAGTAGAAGGCGAAAGCGAAAATGACAAGCTGGTTATCGTAAAGCAGAATGATATCCTGGCTGTGATCGAATAAACCGTATCCCTAAGGCAATACCGAAATCATAACAAAAACGATAGATAGAAAGAAACTGGAGGAATGAAATCATGGCAAAGCAGATTAAATATGGTGTAGACGCCAGAAAAGCACTGGAGGCCGGCGTAAATCAGTTAGCAGACACAGTTCGTGTAACATTGGGACCGAAAGGAAGAAACGTTGTTCTTGATAAATCCTTTGGCGCTCCGCTGATCACCAACGATGGTGTGACCATTGCAAAAGAGATCGAGCTGGAAGATCCATATGAGAACATGGGCGCACAGCTTGTGAAAGAAGTTGCGACAAAGACCAACGACGTAGCTGGTGATGGTACCACTACAGCGACGGTACTGGCTCAGGCGATGATCAATGAAGGCATGAAGAACGTGGCTGCAGGCGCTAACCCAATCGTTTTAAGAAAGGGTATGAGAAAGGCTACTGAGGCAGCTGTAGAAGCGATCGCTAAGATGAGCGAGCCGATCAAGGGCAAAGCTTCCATCGCCAGAGTAGCGGCAATCTCCGCAGCAGACGATGGAGTTGGCGAGATGGTAGCTGATGCGATGGAGAAGGTTTCCAACAACGGTGTCATCACCATTGAAGAATCCAAGACCATGAAGACTGAGCTAGACTTAGTAGAAGGTATGCAGTTTGACAGAGGATACGTTTCCGCCTATATGTGCACCGACATGGAGAAGATGGAAGCCAACTTAGACGATCCGTATATCCTCATTACCGATAAGAAGATTTCCAACATTCAGGAGATCCTTCCATTATTAGAGCAGGTAGTACAGTCCGGCGCAAGACTCTTAATCATTGCAGAGGACATCGAGGGCGAGGCTCTGACCACATTAATCGTAAACAAATTAAGAGGTACCTTCAATGTAGTAGCTGTTAAGGCTCCTGGCTATGGCGACAGAAGAAAAGAGATGCTTCAGGATATCGCTATCTTAACAGGCGGCAAAGTAATTTCCGAAGAGTTAGGCTATGAATTAAAGAGCACCACAATGGATATGCTTGGACGTGCAAAATCCGTTAAGGTTCAGAAGGAAAATACCATTATCGTGGACGGCGAAGGCAGCAGAGACGAGATCGAAGCAAGAATCGGCCAGATCAAGGGTCAGATTGAAGAGACCACATCTGATTTTGACAAAGAAAAATTACAGGAAAGACTTGCGAAGTTATCCGGCGGTGTCGCTGTTATCCGTGTAGGTGCGGCTACCGAGACTGAGATTAAGGAAGCAAAGCTTCGTATGGAAGATGCTTTATCCGCAGCAAGAGCAGCCGTTGAAGAGGGCGTTATCGCCGGCGGCGGTTCCGCTTATATCCATGCTATGAAGGACGTTCAGAAAGTGATTGACAGTCTGGAAGGCGAAGAAAAGACAGGTGCAAAGATTATCTTAAAGGCTCTGGAGTCTCCGTTATACCACATTGTGGCAAACGCAGGTCTGGAAGGCGCCGTTATTATCAGCAAGGTAAAAGAGGCTCCGGTTGGCACAGGCTTTGATGCTTATAAGGAAGAATACGTAGACATGATCGAGGCTGGTATCCTGGATCCGACCAAGGTTACGAGAAGCGCATTACAGAATGCGAACAGTGTTGCATCTACCTTATTGACAACTGAATCCGTTGTTGCTAATATAAAAGAAAAAACACCTGCAGCTCCGGCTCCAGGCGGAATGGATATGATGTAATAACGGAAGCAAAAGCGACGCATGCGTAATGAAAAGAGGGTTTGCAGTGCTTGCATTGCAGATCCTCTTTATTTTGTATCATAGGAAAGTTCATCCTGTGATACAAATCCCCTCCGTTTGATGCGGACCGTGAACTATATCATCTCCCTTCACAGAAGAAAGGACATCAGTCTATGAATGAAATGTATGCAGAATGGCTCGTAAAACGAAAAGCACCAGCTTATATGATGCTTGTCAAGGTATTGATGGTTCTGGTATGTGTGGTGGCATTCTTTGTTGCTGTATCCCCGCTGCTTGGAATTTTCGGAATCCTGGTTCTCTTTGCGGCAGCAGCGGCAGCCTACTTTGTCTTCCGCAACAGCGAAGTCGAATTTGAGTACCTCTATGTAAGCAATCAGCTGACGATTGACCGGATTTACGGAAAAACCAAGAGAAAAAAAGCCTGGGAAGGTTCCATGGATGAGATTCAGATCGTTGCGCCTACCGGTTCCACGGAAGCGAAAGATCACGAGACAAATAATATGAAGGTTCTGGATTTTTCTTCCCATACCCCGGACGCCAAGACATTTACATTGATCAGCCAGTCCGGCAGTGAATCCATGAAGATTATTTTCGAGCCGAACGATAAGCTTCTTCACTGTATGAAGATGACGGCTCCACGAAAGATCGTGGACCGCGTTTAAGGAGATGCTTTGAACGTCGTTTGGGGATTTGTTTCAAGATAAGTTTTATAAGGGTAAAATGAAAAGGACAGATACATGATGCGGATTAGGCCGCGGAGTGTGTTTATACTGGAATATCACTTATGCAACAGAGCTTAATAATTAGAAAAGAAAACAGTAAAAAATGAATGCAGCTTACTTCGGCAAATGTGCCGAAGTAAGCTGCATTTTCGATTATAAGCTCCTATTTTTAATTTGGATCTTAAAGACATAAAATAAAGACCAGCAATATACAATAACAGGAGATTTTTAAATTAATCAGATATAAATCATAAATAATAAAAGGCCCTATATTAACAGATAAAGTTATATAAACATATCGTTTCATAATCAGGTGAGACGGCCAAATAAATCCAAAGTCGAATGACAGAAGGAGCCCTACATGAAAAAGCTAAGAAGTCCCTTGTTATCGGTACTCGTAATTTACATACTGTGTTTTATCTTTCGAATTATAGAATATTTTATCATTCGTACAGATCAGACCTTATTGGGAGAAGCGATCATACATAAGATTGCTGGCATCATAATTCTCTGGATTGCAATAAAAATGCTATCTTCTGATTTCGAGTATATTGGATTTAAGCGTAAAGGTATATTCAAAAATATTGCTTTAGGTTTACTGTTTGGCATTTCTGTGTTTGCGGCCGCATATGGGGTGGAAATCCTGATTGCAGTTTCGCAGGGGAATTTCCAGTCCCTTCAATTTTATGTCAGCAGCTATGCTGTAGATAAAAATATAGGAAATCAGACCGGTATCCTGTTCTTCCTTATTTGTATTGTTGGTAACATCGTTAATGTATGGATGGAGGAAGGCGTATACCGAGGACTTTTTCAAAAAATTCTTCAACAGAAATACAAATTTATTGAAGCGGCAATTATTTGTTCCATTTTATTCGGTGTGTGGCATGTCATAGGCCCGATTCGCAATTATTATGACGGTCTGAGCAGCATGGGAGGGATGGCGGCCAACATTTCCATGTTGGTAATCACAAGCGGTCTTGTCGGTTTTAAAGCGGCTATGATAACGAAATTAACCGGTTCCCTTTATATGGCTATGGGGGATCATTTTGTCAATAATACAATCGTAAATATTTTACACGTAACTTCCTATACAGGCGCTGATGAATTGATGTTTGTGCGAATCACAATTGCTCAAAGTCTCTCATTTCTGTTGGTTCTTGTTTTCTATATCTGGAAACAGAAGGAGACTGGTTCAGGCAGTGTTCCCTCTGGAAATTAGTCAGCTGTATGAAATCGGGAATGGCATCATTAAACGAAAAATTTTGATTGTGGGCAGTGCATTTGTTTACATACTTATGCATTGCCTGCTTGATGATTATACGCATTTGGACAGGAAGAAGTAATGAGGCGAATATGGTTTTTCTTATATTAAGAAACAAATACAAAAGAATATAATGTAAATTTATAAGCCGCGATGAATATATTAAATACGCTGGAAATTATGTCTTTCACACACGGAAAACAGATTGAAATTGTCCGTTGACAAGTGACGCAAAATTTGTTAAACTATGTAACTAACAAGCAAAAATATATTAGTTACATTAATAAAAAGGACAAGAAAGAGAGGAAAATTTAATGGGTACAATTATTGGCGACGGCATTACTTTTGATGATGTACTTTTAGTTCCAGCTTATTCAGAAGTAATCCCCAATCAGGTTGATTTGACGACCTGCCTCACGAAAACCATCAAGCTGAACATTCCCCTGATGAGTGCTGGTATGGATACGGTTACCGAGCACCGTATGGCAATTGCCATGGCAAGACAGGGAGGTATCGGTATTATCCACAAGAACATGTCGATTCAGGCGCAGGCAGATGAGGTTGATAAGGTAAAGAGGTCGGAAAATGGCGTCATTACGGATCCATTTTATCTTTCTCCAGAACATACATTAAAGGATGCGGACGAGCTGATGGCGAAATTCCGTATTTCCGGTGTACCGATTACAGAAGGAAAAAAGCTGGTTGGTATCATTACCAACCGTGATTTAAAATTTGAGGAAGATTTTTCCCGCAAGATTAAAGAGTGTATGACTTCCAAAAATCTGGTGACGGCGAAGGAAGGCATTACCATGACAGAAGCGAAGAAGATTCTTGCCAAAGCGAGAGTGGAAAAGCTTCCGATTGTTGATGATGATTTTAATTTAAAGGGACTTATTACGATTAAGGATATTGAAAAGCAGATCAAATATCCGTTGTCTGCAAAAGACAGTCAGGGAAGACTTCTGTGTGGTGCTGCCATCGGGATTACCGCTAATGTTCTGGATCGTGTGGCCGCTTTGGTCGCTTCCAAGGTCGATGTGATTGTCCTCGATTCCGCTCATGGCCATTCCGCCAACGTTTTAAACTGTGTACGCATGATTAAGGAAGCATACCCGGATCTTCCTGTTATTGCTGGTAACATAGCGACCGGAGACGCGGCAAAGGCCCTGATTGAAGCCGGTGCAGATGCGATTAAGGTCGGTATCGGACCAGGTTCTATCTGTACAACCCGTGTGGTTGCTGGTATCGGTGTGCCGCAGATCACAGCAGTTATGGATTGCTATGCGGTAGCGAAAGAATATGGAATTCCGGTTATCGCAGATGGTGGTATCAAGTATTCCGGAGATTTAACAAAGGCTATCGCAGCGGGCGGTAATGTCTGCATGATGGGAAGTATGTTTGCCGGATGCGATGAGAGCCCGGGAACATTTGAGCTGTATCAGGGAAGAAAGTATAAGGTATATCGTGGCATGGGCTCTATTGCGGCCATGGAGAACGGAAGCAAGGACCGTTACTTCCAGTCGGATGCAAAAAAACTCGTTCCGGAAGGCGTGGAAGGCCGTGTAGCATACAAAGGTCTCGTAGAAGACACCGTATTCCAGATGCTGGGTGGACTCAGAGCAGGAATGGGCTATTGTGGTGCGTCTGATATTAAGACACTTCAGGAAACAGCTAAGTTTGTAAAGATTACCGCAGCATCCCTGAAGGAAAGCCACCCGCATGATATTCATATTACGAAAGAGGCTCCGAACTACAGTATTGATGAGTAGGATCGGTTGTGACGGAATTGTGGTATTTCTATAAATAGTATAATTATAATAGGAAGAGACTCTGTTTTGAGAAAAGCAGGGGCTCTTTTTTTAGGGCAAGGATATATTGGAGAAGAATTTTATATTGTTCAAATGATTAAAAAGGCGAAGGCCTGTCAGAAGTAAGATTCTGTCAGGCCTTCGCCTTTTATGCAGAGAATCTTTTTAAAGAAGTTTCCATCATCTTAAGCATTTCGTTATATTTTCTTTTTGGCAAAGTTATGTCTGCTTTATATTCTTCTTGAAACCAATTTATGATCTTATTTTTGCAGGTGTTACAAAAATTACGATAAATAACACAAAATAGGGCGCAAAAAGCAGCAAAAATTTAAAAATAAGGAAATTAAATAGAAGATACAGATTAGAAAATAAGGGTGATATTGTATATACTAAGGCCTAAAAATACAATATGAATACTAAAAAAAATCAGGGAAATAAAAAATAGTACATATAATTTATTTTATTATACAGTTAGTTAAAATTTTCGCATTTGTTTTACTTCTATAACTTACAAAAACATTAATTATAAAAGCATTATACAGCGCCATGGTCACAAAACGGTTACATTTCAAGATTTTTCCATAATTAATTTTTGTTTTTTTGCTTTTTTTTATGCCAGGTTGGATGTATTAAAACTCATAAAATAAATTATAGGAAGGTGAATAAATTGTCGATAGCAAAAATGAGCACGATTCATAATTCATATCGTTATTTTACCATTTCCGTAGATAAATATGAAGATCGATGTATGAAGGGAGTTATCTATCATGCGGGAAAAACTCCGGGAATCCGATATGATAATTTCCTTGAAATGGTAATTCAAATGAATCGTATATTTGACAGCATGTCATGTCCCAAACAGACTATGGAATTGAGACGATTTACAGGAATCGAGTATCCGGAACCGGTAATACGGGAATGCAACCGCTATCAGAATGGCAGACTGGCGACGTTTCAGATTTATGTGAAATTTCGCTATAACGCCAGTTGGCAGGGAGACATTACCTGGCTGGAAGGTGAACAGACAGAAAGCTTCGAGAGTCTTTTGCAGATGCTTCAGATGATTGATCGAATCTTTACCGGTCAATCAGAGGAGAGAGGAACGAGGGTTACAAAAATCTGCCAGATTGCGATTAATTCCTGTGAAAAAGGATTGGTGACAGGAAGAGTACAAAATGCTTTTATCAATCATCTGGAGCGATTTAAAGGAACCATTGGTCTGGCTGATGCAATGGTGCGTCTGTTTGAAGAAGGCGTTGAAGAAAATGATTCCGGAAAGTCTCTGGAAGGAAAAATTATTTCAGAGGAAACCTGGGATTCCTATCGTTTAGGCGGGAAGAAAGCGACCTTCCTGATCAAGATCCTGTTCAGGGAACACTCAACCTGGCAGGGAGTAATTTACTGGCGTGAAACCGGTGAGAAACAGGCTTTCAGAAGCTTTTTGGAAATGATCATGCTGATAGCTTCTACATTGGAAGGCGGTAAGGAAGAGAGTAAGTTTGAGGATAGATTTACAACAACTAATAATAGAGAAAAAGCCCGGATGGAGGGGTAAGGAAGGAGAGAAAGTATGAAAGGACTTAGAAAAAAGTTCAGACGAGGGCTTGCCGCGTTTCTGGCATTTGTTCTGACCATGACCTCCGTGAACACGGTGTCACTGGCAGATGTATCAAATGCACTGGAAACAGAAAAAGCTACCTTTGTCATGAGCGGAGAAGATATAGTGGAATCCGCTCAGGCTGCTATTGATAGTGGCAGTACCTTTACTTACGAGGATCTCGGAATCGAGGAGACAGGAAGTACAGCGAAAGAGTATCAGAAGCTATTTACAAATGGCACGGTATATGAAATCGCCCCTTCTTATGACCTGGACGAAGAGGAAAACGCAGACGGAGCGAATCTCCGGATGTTTATCCGCGTAAAAGGTGAAACAGAAGGATATCAGATCACTGGTGAGGAGGAAATTATTTTCCTTTATATCAATGATTCTGAATCCAAAATTGTATTTCGTACCAGAATTGATGATTATGTAACGGATAAGGTTACGGTTAAAGGAAATTCTTCTTTGGCAGAAACCGAAAAGCCGGTACTCGATGAGAATGGAAATGCAATAGAAGGCGATAAGCCGGCACAAACCCCGGAAGATTCCACTGTACCCAGTGGGGAAAACGGGAGCGTAGAAGAAACGAAGAAGCCGGAGACTGAGGCGCCCGCACAGGTACCGGAAGAATCGATGCAGGAACCGGAGTCGGAGGTACCTACGCAGGAACCGGAAACAACAGCACCGGCAGAAGAGCCAAAGACAGAGGCTCCTACGCAGGCAGAAACTGAAAAACCAACACAGGCCCCGGTACAGGAACCGGAAACAGAGGCCCCGGTGAAACAGCCAGAGACACAGGCACCGGAAACTGATGCAGCAACACAGGCCCCGGAAGTGCAGGAACCAGATACAGAAGCTCCCGCACAGGAACCGGTACCAGAGGCACCGGCACAGGAACCAGAGGCGGCGGATACAGGAAATGAAACCGCATCTATAATAAGAAACAACACCTACGTATTGACAACTGCAATTGAGCCGACTTCAGAAGAATCAGACGTATCAATTGTAGAGGAAGAGGTTCCGAAAGCAGATAGCCCGAAAGAGGATACAGAAGCGAATACGTCTGCCGATAATCCGGTTACAGTAAGCACTGAAAGTAATGCGGATAAAGGTGATCATGCCGATCATGAAGAGAATAAACCTTCAGAGAAAATCGAAGGCAAGACCTATGGCCATGTATTACTCAATGAAGAAAGTTATGCGAAAGCATATGTAACGACCCTTGATAAAATGGGGATATCTGTTGAAGCAGCAGAAGGATTCACTCTTACGATTCATCATAATGCATTTTATAATGATAAAGATATATCAGAGGATGAAGTGATTAGAGGTCTGAAGGAAGGAGATGTGATTAATCCGGCGGATTATGCATGGGATAAAGATTTTCTTACCTATGCGGGGAGCAGTCAGGATAATATTGTTATAAGCAGTCAGACTGAGAACAGAGTAGATTTATATTATAATGCAATAGCTGAAGAAAAAACAGAAGATGAGGTGACAATTACAGGCGCTATCCCCAGAAGCTATTTTCGATCGGTAAAAGCAGATGATAATACTACACCTGGTAAGGTATTTCCAACGAAAACAGCAGAGTGGGTAGATGAAGCGAATGGCATTGGCAAGATTGATTTTACGATATATGGAAACCCAATTAGACGAGGCAGTGATGTAGTTTTAGTTATTGACAGTTCCGGCAGTATGGAGGGAGAAAAATGGTCAACAGCTAAGAATGCAGCTAAAGGGTTCATAGATAATTTATATCAGAATAAAGATGGGGTTGTATCTGACGATAGAATTGCTATTGTTGATTTTGACAGCTCGGCAAAGGCTTATCCTGGTACAAATAATGGATCAGAGACTTTTTTAAAGGTTGATGACAAAATTACGGTAAATAAAAATAATTATTCAGCAACAAATTATTTTAAATCATATGTTTTGGATTCCCAAATGAAAGATAAAGGCGGAACAGACTATGATAAAGCATTACAAACAGCTCAGAGCGTTATTAATAATCGTAGGGATAGCTCCAGACCAGCATATATAGTATTTATGAGTGATGGAGAGCCTAACTACGAAGGTGCGCTTTGGTGGAAGGATTATTATGATGGACAGGAGTACGCAACAGCATTAAAGGCTGATGGTGTAACCATTTATTCTATTGGGTTAAATATTGGCTCTGATAATTTTACTGATTTCATTGTCCCATTAGCTTCCGATCCTGCATCAACATATGCTAAAAATATAGTTAATACAAGCGATCTGGTAGGCATCTACAACGCCATCGCCAGCTCCATCAAAATCGCCGGAACAGAAGCGGCAATTACAGACGTCATCAACACAGAAGCGTTTGAGATTGCAACGGATTACAACGATGGCATGTGGTATGAAGCAAGCACAGGCACCGTAAGCAAGAGTTCCGATAATAAGACGGTTACATGGGATTTCGGTAATATTTCCGCCAATAAGGAAACCCTTACTATCTATATTAAAGTAAAGGATACAGTACAAGGCGGCACTGCACCGGATACCAACAAAGAAGCAAAAGTAGATTACACGGACCCGAATGAACAGTCACAGACTCAGAATATTCCGAGTCCCAACCTGGCAGTTGGAGATGTTGGTACCATCACATTAAACTATTACCTGGTTAATGAAGACGGTATTACAATCAACGGAACCGGCGAAGCGATTGATTTCGCGCGCCGCCAGCAGCTGGGAACCAAACTTTACGGGGATGCACCTCAGGAGTTTGGCAGCTATACCGTGAATGCACCATCGACCATTGAGTACAATGGTATCAAATATCAGTATGTGGCGGCAAGTGCATCGAAGGATGGAAGTGCGAATCCTGCAAATGTAGAGCTTAGCCCTGCCAAGAAGGCTGTTAATCTGTACTATGGCTATCAGGAAATCAAAGATGTCACAGTAACCTTTCACGGCAACGGAGGCACACCAAGCGTTAGCAGCGTGACCGTGCCAAAGGATACCGCTTTAGGCGGCCAGATAGCAACCGCAGCAAGAGAGGATCATAATTTCCTTGGCTGGAATACAGCAATGGATGGTTCTGGAAACGCGTTCACTTCCAACACGATCGTTACAGATAACATTACTGTATACGCACAGTGGCAGAAAAAACAGGCGCTGACCATCAAAGCAGCCGATACAGAAAAAGTTTATAATGGTGAAATGCAGTATGCATCGGAAACAGGATACGAATCGACTGGTTTAAAAGCAGGTCACAGAATTACCAACATAAAAGCCAGTGGTTCCGGACGTGATGTTAAGGAAGATGGCTATCCAATCACCATTACAGGTACTGTAAAAGTTGTAAATGAATCGAGTGTCGATGTAACACATGAATACACGATTACAAAAGAACCGGGAACTTTGACAATTAAACCAAAAGAAGTGACAATTACGGTAGATAACAGTTCAAAGGCCTATGGTTCCCTGGACCCGAAGTTCACCGGTAAAGTAGAAGGCCTCGTAAACGAAACAGACCTTGGCACCGTATCATTCGTGAGAATAAATGAGGCTGAGGAAGTCGATGTTTACAAGGAAGTACTCGCTGCAAAGTATAAAGCAAATAAAAACTATACTGTAACAGAGCACAGAGGCGACTTTGAAATCAAGGTAGCTACGATGCCGGGAGCGTCTTTATCGGCTAAGGGCGGCAGCTGGGAATACGATGGAAATGCACATTACGCAGCAGCAACTCTTAATAAGGCAGATGGCTATACCGTATATTACAAAGTAAATGACGGTGACTGGACAGTAAATCCGCCGAGTGTAACAGAGGTATCAGAAGGTATTGTAACGGTATCTGTAAAAGCAACGAAACATGGCTATGTAGACCTGGGGACTGAGAATGTCACGCTGCAAATAACACCGAAGCCAGCGACAATTACAGTAAAAAATGCAGAAAAGACCTTTGGGGAAAGCGATCCAACCTTTGCGGGAACCGTACAGGGACTTGTTAATAGTACAGATCTTGGAACGGTTACTTATAAACGATCGAATGATAGCGAGAGCGTAGGAACGTATATTGGAGTACTGATTCCAGAATACAAAGAAAACACCAATTATAAGATAACTGTAAATCCAGGTGATTTCAAAATTAATCCGGCAAAGGATCCTGAGGCGGACTTAAAGATCGCCGGAGGCAGCTGGCCGTATGACGGAAAAGAGCATAAAGTAAAGCTGAATGTCATAGATTCTGCACTGGCTGCACTGAAGAGATATACGATTGAATACAGTACGGACGGAGGCCAGACCTGGTCTAAAAATGTACCGGGAGTGACCAATGTATCCGACGGAACGCTTACCGTTATTGCAAGAGGTACTCGTGAAGGATATGAAACGCTGAAATCGAATGAAGCTGTGATTTCAATTACTCCAGCGCCGGTAACGATTGTTGTTGACAATGCAGAAAAGTTCTATAATGACCCGGATCCGGCATTTACAGGAAAGATAAACGGACTTGTAAAAACGGGAGATCTTGGAAATGTAATTTACAGCAGAACCAATAACGATGAAGAAGTAGGCGTATATCGGGACGTATTAACTGCAAACTATACTTCAAACAAGAACTATACAGTAAAGATAGAAAATGGCGATTTCGAAATTAAGAGCGCATCACTCGAAGGCGCAGTGCTAACTGCGAAAGGCGGAGAGTGGACTTATGATGGAAATGCACATGCCGCCACAGCTGCATTGGAAGATGCACCCGGCTATACAATCTATTATAAGACCGGAAACGGCGACTGGACTACAGAAGCACCGAGTGTGACAAACGTAGCAGATGGGCTTGTAACAGTATCGGTTAAAGCAGAACGCCATGGATACGAAGCCCTGGAGGCAGAGGATGTAACGCTCAAAATACTGCCGAAGGAAGTCATCATCCAGGTAAAGAATGCAGAGAAGTTCTTTGATGAGCCGGATCCAAAATTCGAAGGAACCGTGTCAGCGTTAGTAAACCAGGAAGACCTTGGTACGGTAACGTACACCAGAGAAAATACGGAAGAAGCAGTTGGTATATACAACGAAGTACTGACAGCAAACTATACTTCAAATGGTAACTATGAAGTGACCATTAAAAAGGGCGATTTTGAAATCAAGACAGCGACTTTGGAAGGTGCTTCTCTAAGCGCAGACGGCGGAAGCTGGACGTATGATGGAAAAACGCATTACGCCAACGCAGAACTTACAAATGCGGATAACTACACCATCTATTATCGTGTAGGGGATGGTGAATGGACGACGGAAATACCAGGTGTTACCAATGTATCAGAAGGCGAATTGACAGTATCTGTGAAGGCAACGAGAACCGGCTACGTGGATCTTGTGACAGAAGATGTCAAACTCGTCATTACACCAAGAGACGCGACTATCACTGTAAATGATGCAGAAAAATTCTACGACGAAAAAGATCCGTCATTTACAGGAACAGAGACTAATCTGGTAAAGGCGGGAGATCTGGGAACGGTTACCTACCGCAGAACCAACGATGACGAGGAAGTAGGAACCTATGAAGAGGTATTGACGGCAGATTATACCGCCAACGACAACTATAAAGTAACCGTAGTAAATGCAGATTTTACGATTAAAACTGCTTCTATCGCAGGTGCGAAATTAACTGCGGCCGGCGGAAGCTGGATCTACGATGGCGAGGCCCATGCGGCAGCCGGAAGAGTTGAGAACGCAGACGGCTACACAGTATACTACAAAGTCGGAGACGGCGAGTGGACCACAGAGGCCCCGAGTGTAACCAATGTACTGGACGGAACCGTGACAGTATCCGTAAAGGCAGCAAGAACGGGTTATAAAGAACTGACGGCTGACGCTGTTACTCTGGAGATTATTCCGAAAGAAGCAGCCATTGTCGTAGACGATGCAGAGAAGTTCTTTGATGAAGCAGATCCGAAGTTTACAGGAACCGTGACAGGACTTGTAAAGGAAGGCGATTTAACAGGGCTGACCTACATCAGAACAAATAAAGACGAGGCAGTTGGCATTTATCCGGAAGTACTGGCAGCAGCCTATATAGAAAATCCGAACTACAATGTAACCGAGCACAAGGGAACGTTTGAAATCAAGACAGCGACCATGAAGGATGCCAAAGTGACGGCAGACGGCGGAAGCTGGGTATACGATGGAGCGGCACATGCGGCGACCGCAGCTCTTGAGAAGGCAGACGGCTATACCGTATATTACAAGGCTGGAGACGGCGAATGGACCACGACAGCACCGAGCGTCACCAACGTGGCAGAAGGGATCGTAACCGTATCCGTCAAGGCAGCGAAGACCGGATATACGGATTTAACGGCCGAAGACGTAACCATTCAGATCACAAAGAAGCCGGCAACGATCACGGTAAACAATGCGGAGAAGTTCTTTAACGAGGCAGATCCGGCATTTACCGGAACCGTAACAAAACTGGTAGCAGACGGCGATCTCGGAACGATAACCTATGTGAGAACCAATGACGCAGCAGGTGTGGGAACGTATGAGAAGGTGCTGGATGCAGTTTACACAGACAACACAAACTACGAAGTAACCGTAAAACGCGGTGACTTTAAGATTAAAGAAGCGAAGGACCCGGAGGCAGATCTTAAGATTGTCGGAGGAAGCTGGGTATATGACGGAGATGAGCACAGAGTAAAACTGGATGTCATCGATTCCGTTCTGGCAGCACTGAAGAAGTATAAGATCGAATACAGTACGGACGGAGGAAATACCTGGTCTGAGACAGTACCGGGAGTCACCAATGTAGCAGATGGAACCGTAACGGTGATCGCAAGAGGTACCCGTGAAGGTTATGAGACCCTGGTATCCAATGAGACAACAATCCAGATCACAGCCAGAACTGCAGCGATCCGGGTACATGACGCGGAGAAGTTCTTCGATGAATCTGACCCGGCATTTACGGGAACAGAAGAGAATCTGGTAAAAGCAGGGGATCTCGGAACTGTAACCTACAGAAGAACAAACGCAGACGAAGCAGTAGGAACCTATCCGGAAGTACTGACCGCGGACTACACGGCAAACAGCAACTATATTGTAAATGTAGTAAACGGAGACTTCGAAATCAAGACCGCATCCATAAAAGATGCAAAGCTGGAAGCAGCCGGCGGAAGCTGGATCTATGACGGAGCAGCCCACGCGGCCTCCGGAAATGTAACGAACGCAGACGGCTACACAGTATACTACAAAGCAGGCAATGGCGAGTGGACCACAGAGGCCCCGAGCGTCACCAATGTACTGGAAGGAACCGTCACCGTATCCGTGAAGGCTGTGAGAAGCGGCTATGCAGATTTAACGACAGAGGATGTAACCCTTAAGATTACACCAAGGGAAGCAGCCATCACAGTGAATCATGCGGAGAAGTACTTTGATGAGCAGGATCCGGAGTTTACCGGAACGGCAGCAAACCTTGTGGCATCCGGAGACCTTGGAACCATTACCTACAGAAGAACCAACACAGAAGAGGCAGTAGGAACCTATCCGAAGGTACTAACAGCGGATTACGAGCCAAACAGCAACTACATTGTAACCGTAGTGAAGGGAGACTTTGCCATTAAGACCGCGTTCCTTGAGGACGCAGTGCTGACAGCAGCCGGAGGAAGCTGGACCTATGACGGAGCCGCCCACGAGGCAGCCGCTAAGCTTGACCATGCACCTGGGTACACGATTTATTATAAGGCTGGAAACGGTGAATGGAGTACCGAAGCACCAAGCGTCACCAATGTAGCGGATGGAACCGTAACCGTATCTGTGAAGGCCACTAAAACCGGTTATGAGGACTTAACGGCTGAAGATGTAACGATTCGCATAACAGCAAGGCCGGCAGCCATTGTTGTAGATAACAAATCGAAATCTTATAGTGACATTGACCCATTATTTACGGGTCAGATACAGGGATTGATATCCGACGGAGATTTAGGGACTGTAGTTTACCACAGACTTGACGCGGATAAGAATAAAGAGGCGGTTGGCGCTGACATTACACTGACTGCAAGCTACAGCGATAATTCCAACTATAAGGTAGAGGTGAAGAACGGTAAGCTGGATATCATTGCATTAAATACGAATACCGTTAATGTAACCGGAGAAACCGTAACGTATGATGGAAAGACACATGGACTGAGAGAAGTAACCGCACTGAAGGAAGGCTCCACAATTCTTTACTCCGTGGATAATCAGAACTTTAGTGAGACAGTGCCTGTCTTTACAGAAGCGGGCAACCACACCGTCTATGTGAAAGCTGTCAATCCGAATTATCATGACACAGCCGTTGTAACAGGTATTGTAGTCATTCAGAAACGTGCATTATCCATTACAGCAGCCAGTGCGGAAAGAAAATACAACGGAACAGAATTAACCGCACCGACCGCATCGATCACAGACGGAACGCTTGCAGACGGCCAGACACTGACAGCAGTTAAAGTGACAGGTTCACAGACCTCAGTTGGCAGCAGCGAGAATATAGCCAGTGATGCAGTGATCATGGCAGATCATGCAGAAGTTACCTCCAACTATAATATCACTTATTTAGCAGGCACTCTTAGAGTAACCTCAGCCACCAGCGGAGGCGGTGGAGGCGGAGGCGGCAATACTCCGAATCCTGATAAGCCATACGTGCCGGAGGGGCCTGGAACTGATCCGGGAACAGTAACGATTGAACCGGGTGACGTACCGTTGGCAAACTTACCAGAAAGCAGTTCGGCTGATAACTTAATACTGATTGATGACGGCAATGTACCACTTGCAGGTCTCCCGAAGACCGGTGATCGTGCAGGTGCACACGCAGGATTAGCAGCACTGCTGTCCGGATTCCTGCTGGCAGCATTTACAGTGCTGAGCAGCAAGAAGAAGGAAGAAGAGAAGTAAAGATTTCGATACGAAATGCATTGTTATGCAAATGGCGGCGGCCTGGCAGGTGTTATGATCTGCCAGGCCGCCGCCGTTTGTATGAATTAATTGCCGAGCTTCTTATTTTCCCGTCAGAAGCTCCACCTGCGCCACTACCTGCCCAATGTACACGCTCAGTGGCAGCTCCTCACAGCCAACCACGTAGTGATTGCATTTGTTCACCGGAATCAGGATTTTCTTAGCCTGGCTGGAGCCGATAGCTTCCGCCATGACCGGAGTGATCTCGCCGAGCAGCGAGTTTGGGATTACGATGCCGATGGGCCCGATAATAATGTCCGCGCTGCGGCTGGCCACGACCACAGGGTTTTCACCGGTTGCACCGGCGTCCGCACCGGCTTTCAGCATGGAGGAGGTGGCGATGGAGTTGGTTCCGATAGCGGTTATTTCAAGTTCCGGATGGGACTTTTTTAACTGGACAATAACGGCGTGTCCCATCTTGCCGCCCTGCCCGTCGATTACGATAATTTTCATTTGTAGGTTCCTTTTCAATGAGATATGATTTGCTTATTTATTATAAAACATTCCTGCCGGGTTTACAAGAAAAGGGTATGAATTTTGAAGTGACTCCCTTTTCCCTGTTTACGGAAGGCCTTACTTTGTAGTATAATATGGAATTATAAATCCAGTAATAAATTCCCCAGAAGCGCAGATTCGGCAATCTGATAACCAATAATAATGTACATAGTCTAACAATTACAAAAAACAGGAGGAATACATCATGTATGTAGAAAACAAAAATGTTCCGCTTACAGACTTAGGCGGCGGTGTTGTGCGGAAGGTGCTGGCCTACAGCGAGAATTTAATGAATGTGGAATTGAAGTTTGAAAAGGGAGCGATCGGTGCAAAACACAGCCATCCTCATGAGCAGATCGGCTATATTATATCCGGTTCCCTGTTATTTCAGGAGGAAGGCAGGGAAGACAAAGTTCTGGTAACAGGAGACAGCTATTACGTTGAGCCGGATGTGGTGCACGGTGTGGTAGCGTTGGAAGAGACCATGCTGCTGGATATCTTTACACCAATGAGAAAAGATTTCGTGGAATAAAGAACCATAACAAGAAAGAAGTCCGGGAAACAGTTTCATTTCCCGGACTTCTTCCTTATTTCTCCTTATGAGGCAGTCTGCCGCGTAAAAAGCGCTTCTTTAATTTATCCCAGTTAAACGGTATCACCGGATAGATATAGCTCTTGCCTGCAATTGTCTTATTAAATACGACAGCACAGACGGAAAGTACAATTCCGATTGCAAATCCCCAGTAATTAAAGACTGCGGTAAGCACCAACAGAATCATTCGCATGAATTTGAAGGCATAGCCCAGCTCAAAACTGGCCTGAGAATAGTTTGCAACGGTGACGAAGGCCATATAGAGCATGGTTTCGCTGTTAAACCAGCCGGATTTTACGGAGTATTCACCCAGAACGATACCGGCGATTACACTGAGCGGTGTGGTCAGCATGCTGGGTGTATTGACAGCGGCCAGCCTCAGGCCATCAATGGCAAATTCCAGTATGAGAAGCTGAAAGATGAGTGGCACATGTGGCGGTTCCGACAATTGAATAAACTCCAGCCAGGAAGGGATGATATCCGGATTCTGCATCAGCAACAGCCACAACGGTGTTAAATAAAGCGTTAATATGGAAATCGCCATACGCGAAAGCCGCAGGTATGACCCCGTTACAGGCGGGAAATAGTAATCGTCGGCCTCTTCAATAATATCGAAGACAGATGATGGCAGGATCATGGCGGCAGGAGAGTTATCTACCAGAATGATGATGTTTCCCTCCAGGATCGAGGCAGCCGCAGTGTCGGGACGCTCGGAAAATTTAAACTTTGGAAATGGATTGTACCATTTATGTGGATAGAGGCACTCCGCAAGGCTTTCCTGGTTCATGGTCAAAGCGTCGACCTCCAGCTTGTTGATCCGGTCTTTGATCATGGCGAGGAGATTTTCATCGATCCGGCCCTGCATGTAGCAGAGGGCGATGTCCGTGTGGGAGCTTTCCCCGGCACTGGTGATTTCCATAGTGAGCTTTGGATCACGGATTCGGCGGCGGATCAGGGCCGTGTTGAAAATAAGGGTTTCCACAAAGCCGTCACGGGAACCGCGAAGTACTTTGTCTTTTTCAGGCTCAGACACACCGCGGGCCGGATAGGTGCGGCAGTCGATGGTGAAGCAGCAGTCATACCCGTCGATGAACAGACACGACACGCCCATGAGGAGCTGGCCGATCATCTCGGAATCACTCTTTACCAGGCCAACCTCTCCGTAGGGAAGGTATTTCTTGGAAAATGCGTGAGCGTCTTCCGGCATGGAGTCTTCCTTCAGCGTCGAAAATGCCTGGAGTATTTTGAGCCATACCTCATCTTTGGTGAAGCCATCTATAAAATAGAGACAGGCCTCCCGCCCACCCACATGGATGACTCGGTAGACTACGTCGAAATTCGTGTCCACATTTAATTTTTCTTTCAGATAAGACATGTTATCAGAAAGCTTACTGGAAAAGTCCATATTATGGTCTCCTTTTTTTACTGTTTTGGTAGTCCGCGGATTATGCGGCAATGAAAGGGAATTAGCGATATAGAAAGTATGCGCATTTTTGATGAAAATATGTTTCATGAAAACATGTACGCATGACAAAGACGTTTTTGCATGCATTGTAGAAAAAATTGCGATAATGATTCTTCCAGCCCGGCCCTTTTTTGGTGAAATACACTAAAATGATTGACTTTTTCCATTATTGATGTTATGATTGTCCATGTGAGAAGCACAAAGGGGTGCCTTGCGTGTATGATTTCAGGCATGGGGATGCCAGAATTATAAGAACTTAATAATGTGACGGTTTTAGATCGTGACGAAGAACTGCTTTCTGTGGGGGATAAGCAGTTCTTTTTTTGTAGTAGAAAAGTACTCCTATTACATAAAAAGCCCTCCGGGCAGGAGGCACACTGTGCGCCAAGAAAATATGGCCGCTGTAGCGACCGCGCTCCGGCGCGCGAGCCCGGCTTGCCGGACTCTTTCCTGTCCCTGGAACGTTTGTGATCAGGGAATCACAGCAAGTAAAATCAAGCATGAAATCCTCCTCGGCTTTATAATAACGGTAGGGTGGTTGAAACAAGGAGAGCAGACGAATGTACGAGTGGCAGAAACAAATCCAAATCTTTGTTGATGAAATTGACAAATGCATCAAAAATTATAACGATGAAGCTTTGACACTGAGCTTTCTTTCCCGCAGTCTCGGTTATTCCGAATTTCATACAACGAGAAAATTTAAAGAGATATCAGGTATGCAGTTTCGGGATTATTTAAGGCTGAGGAAATTAGCCTTTGCACTAAAAGAGGTCCGGGACAGTGATAAGAGCTTCTTGGATATTGCGCTGGATTATGGTTTTTCGTCAAATGAAGCATTTACCAGGGCCTTTAAAGGGGCTTATGGCATGACGCCCAGTGAATACCGCAAAAATCCGAAGCCTGTTGTTCTGCGTACAAAAATAAACCCTTTCGACCGCTACTTATTAGGATTAGGAGAAATTGGCATGATGAAATCTACCGATGATATTAAAATTTATTTTGTAACCATACCTGCACACAAATTTCTGCACATTAAAAATTATGAGAGTAATGGGTATTGGGATTTCTGGCAGAAGCAGAATCTGATTCCGGGCCAGGATTACGAAACCATTTGCGGTTTACTCGACAGCATTAAGGGGAAATTAGACGATGAGGGCGGAAGCGAACCTAACTGCGGAAGCGGCCAGATTATGGCCTATATTAACGACCCGGAAGGCAGACTCTGCGACTGGGGTATCCCGCGCACCGAGTGTCACGGCGTACGGCTTCCTTATGATTATAAAGGTGAGATACCGCCGCAGATGCTGCTTATTGATGTTCCCGAAGCCGAGTATGTCGTCTTTGAACACGGCCCCTCGATTATGAACAGGAAAACCGAAGTGTTGAGGAAAAGATTGAAGCGGCAATGGCGGCCTTTGATTATTCCGGCACCGGCTACAGCTTTGATACTACACCGGGCAGAATCACATACTTTTACTTCAATCCGGAACAGTATTTTAAGTACATCAGACCGGTGAAAAGGTAGAGGAACGTCTACATCAGAGCGGCAAACCGTATTCCATCATACGTAAACGAATTCCCGTAAGCAAAAAGATCGGGATTATCAAAAATGAACTGGATGAAGAAAATGATATTCTGATCAGGATCCTCTGGCTTTTTGAAATAGGTTTCATTGTCGATTAAAACGATAATCGTAAAATCTTCCAGATGAACGTGTGTAACCCGGTAATCGTCGGAATCGAGATAATCCAGCATCTGTTCAAATTTTTCTTTGGGCAGTTTCGTCTCATGCTGAATCTTCGTGACGACCATCTTAAATTTTTCCATAGGTACCTCCTCATTGTGCCTGCAGTGAAGTTCGCAGAGCCTAATGGCAGTGTGCCTTCAGAAATTGAAAAAAACCGCCGGAACCTAATCGATTAAGGATTCCCGGCGGTTTCGCCATGGAGACAACAGGGCTCGAACCTGCGACCTTCTACACGTCAAGCAGATGCTCTCCCAGCTGAGCTATATCTCCATATCGCTATTTTAATCGAAAGGAGCAAAAAAATCAATAGTTAGAATAAAATTAGAATAAAATTTTTTAAGTTGTCTTAATTTGTATTGATGGAAGTGAAAATTTTACATATAATAGCATTAGTGCGTGCTAAAGGAGAGGAGTTTTTACTATGTGGAGGAAGTTAAGAAAGAACAGGCGTTTTCGGATATTTATGACGACAGTGGCGGTCATCGGTTCGGCGCTGCTTCAGACATTTGTTATTCAGGCGTTCATAAGGCCGGCTGGGCTGCTGTCCGGCGGATTTACCGGAATTGCGATCCTGATTGACCGCGTGACGTCCCTGTTCGGAATCAATCTGTCAACTTCCCTGGCCATGGTGATTTTAAATATTCCGGTGGCCTGGGCCTGCAGCAAGAGTATCAGCCGGCGGTTTACATTTTTCTCACTGCTCCAGGTATTTCTGGCCAGTTTATTTTTGAAAATCTTTCACTTCTCACCGATTTTCGAGGACGTGATCCTGAATGTGATCTATGGAGGCGTGCTGTATGGCTTCTGCATCGTCATGGCACTGAGAGGCAATGCCTCCACAGGCGGAACGGACTTTATCGCCCTCTACGTATCCAATAAGACGGGAAATTCCATCTGGACGTCTGTATTTGTGGGAAATGTGGTGCTTTTATGTATCTTCGGAGCTATCTTTGGATGGGATTACGCGGGATATTCGATTCTGTTTCAGTTTGTGTCCACGATGATCGTATCTACCTTCCATCACCGCTATGAGCGGGTGACGCTGCAGATTACGACCTCCAAAGGCCTGGAGATGACGGACGCCTATGTAAAGATCTTCCGGCACGGCATATCCTGTGTGGATGCCATCGGCGGATACAGCAAAAAACACATGTACCTGCTTCACACCGTGGTGTCTTCCTACGAGGTGGCGGATATCATCACCCTGCTTCATGAGGTGGATGAGCATGTGATCGTCAATATGTTCCGGACCCAGCAGTTCTACGGCGGCTTTTACCGTGCTCCGATGGAGTAGGCGGGGCCTAACGGCTCCGCCTGCGAAACCCATACCAGTGGTGTTTCTTCAGCTTGGAAAACCAGTTAAAATAGAAGAAGAACAGGATCGAAGTGATGACCCATGTCAGCGGATAGCTGAAAATAACGGTCTGAATCGTCGGACGAAGCGGTACTGCAGCCCAGATCCAGACGACACGGAGTGCACAGACGCCCAGACAGGTGATAATCATGGGAATCCAGCAGTCGCCGACGCCTCGCAGAGAACCGGAATAAATCTCGATGCAGACGTAGGTGAAGAAGGTCGGAACCAGATACTGCAAGATCTCGGTTCCTTTTTCAATAACCGCCGCGTCCGTGGTAAACAGCAGATAGATATAGCTGCCGCCGCAGTACAGCAGGACGCTTAACAGGAAGGTGGCGGCAAAGCTCATGGCCAGACACACGCGGACTCCCTTGTGAACCCTGTCCTTTTTCCCGGCGCCGTAGTTCTGTCCAACGAATGTGGTTACGGAGATGCCGAAGGCATTGATGATCATCCAGAACACACTGTCGATCTTTCCGTATGCGGTCCAGGCGGCTATGGTGTCAGTTCCGAGCGCATTGACGCTGGACTGGATAATCACGTTGGAGGCGGAGTACATGACGGACTGAAGACCCGCGGGGAATCCGATCTGGATAATCCGCTTCAGCATATCCAGATCCAGCCGAATAGACCGGGGGATCAGATGGTATGACTCCTTCGTTTTCATCAGCACGATGATGACCAGTACGGCGCTGACCAGCTGGGAGATGATGGTAGCCAGCGCGGCTCCCATGACGCCCATATGCAGGTAGACGACGAAAACGATATCCAGTACAATGTTGGTAAAACAGCTGGCAATCAGGAAGTACAGCGGCCGTTTCGAGTCTCCGATCGCCCGAAGGATACCGGCGCCCATGTTATAGATCAGGTTGCCGATGACTCCCAGAAAATAGATTCGCATATACAGAACCGCGTGATTTAATATATCATCCGGCGTTCCCATGGCGGATAAGGCCCACGGCGCGCCTGCCACACCGATGACCATAAGCACGATGCCTCCGGCAATGGAAAATGCAATCGACGTATGTACCGCCCTGCTCACCCGGTCCGGCTGTTTCGCACCGTAAAACTGGGAGATAATTACGGTGGCGCCGGAAGAAAGTCCTACAAAGAAACCCACAAGAAGATTGATCAGGGTTCCCGTAGGACCTCCTACGGCTGCCAGCGCTTCCTTTCCAACGAACCGTCCTACAATCACGGCATCGGCGGTGTTATAGAGCTGCTGGAAAAATGTCCCAAATAAAATTGGAAAGAAAAACAGAAGAAGCTGTTTCCAGATCACTCCTTCTGTAATTTGATTCTGCCCTGAGGCAACCTGTGTCCTGCTTTTCTGACTCATATCCCGTTCCTCTTACTGTAAAATAATTATGTATTCTGATCTCATTATACAGGGAGAAAAGAGAAAACACAATCCCCATACCATATTCTTATTTTGCAATTTCGGCTTTGGCCAGCGCCGTGTCGACTGCTTTTAAGAGGACGGTGGATGTGTAGCGTGTCTCATCAGAGTAGGAGATGTTTTTGGTGGACTGATTCTTTACAATCTGCTCCGAGAGAGTGTCCATGGCCGGCTGCATCAGCGGATACATAGTGGTGACCGCTTCGCTTAAGGGAACGAGGGTGACCGATGTAATTTTATCCGCATCCACGGTTACCTGTACGTTGACATCCTGGTTATTCAGCGTGATCGCGGAAGAGTAAACTCCGGGCACATAGGTGGCCACTTCTCCGGAAGTGGGAATGGTATCTTTTTTCGGCCGGAACATGATGAGAAACAGGGTGATTAACAGTATTCCGAGGCCGACAAAGATGGCGGTGTAGATGATTTCTTTCATCCGCAGTACTACAATTTTTGTTTTAGAGCTCATATTAAAATAAGGTCCTCCGAACGGGTTTTGATATAGTGTATTCTGCTTGGGGGCGGTTTATGAATAGACGGCAGGAGCACCTGCATTTAAAAAGAGAAAGGGCCGTATTTCGCTTGCAAAGAGAACTGTTGTTCTGAAAACAATGGACTTGTACATCAAAATATAGTAAAATATAGTTGGATAGCCATTAAAATGTGAAAGGCTTGAGAGGGAAGGAGCAACACGAAAGATATGTCCATACAGTTATTAACAGGCGGTTCCGGTTCCGGAAAGACACACCGCCTGTATACCGATTTGATCAGGGATTCCATTGAGAATCCGGACACGAAGTATTTTGCCATTGTTCCGGAGCAATTTACCATGCAGACGCAGAAGGAGATTGTGACGCTGCATCCGAATCATGGCGTGATGAATATTGATATTGTCAGCTTCCAGCGTCTGGCGTACCGTGTTTTTGAGGAGCTTGCCATCGTAAACCCGGACGTCCTGGACGATATGGGAAAATCCATGATTTTGAGAAAGGTGACAGGAGGTAAACAGAAGGAACTGCCGCTGTACCAGTCCCATCTGAATCAGAACGGCTTTATCGGCCAGTTAAAATCCATGCTTTCAGAGCTTTACCAGTACGGCATTACGCCGGAAATGCTGGACGCGAAGATCCCGGAGACCACCAGCCCCATGCTCCGCCAGAAGCTGGAGGATATTTCCGTCATTTACAAGGCGTTTAAGGAGTATATCAGGGACCGCTATATTACGACGGAGGAGATTTTGGATGTGCTTTGTAAGCACCTGCCGGAATCGAGGCTGATCAAAGACAGTGTGATCACTCTGGACGGCTACACGGGCTTTACTCCGGTCCAGTACCGCCTGCTGGACCTTTTTCTCCGTTACAGCCGCCGGGTGATCGTGACTGTGACCATCGATCCAGCCGTGGCGGAGCGGGGGAAGAGGGGCGTGCAGGACTTATTTTACATGAGCAGCGAGATGATGGATAAGTTAAACGCACTGGCCCGCCAGAATCACGTAAAGCGGGAACCGGATATTGTTCTCGACGACCATCCGGCTGTCCGGTACCGCAGCGGAGTAAAGCAGCGGGTAGAGCTGCAAGGGAGACAGCAGGCAGAGCAGCTGGCAAAGCGGCAGGAAGAGCAGCAGGAAGAGCAGCAGGAAGAGCAGCAGATGGAGCAGCCGGCAGCAGACACGCCGTCCCATTCGGCGCTTGATTTTCTGGAGCAGAACTTATACCGCTACAGCGGCCGTGTGTATTCCGGCAAAGCGGAGGAGATCCGCCTGGTGCAGGCGGTGAATCCAGCCGGGGAGATCTCCCCCGTGGTCCGGCAGATCGGAAAACTGCTGCGCGAGGGATACCGGTACCGTGACATGGCCGTAATCACCGGCGACATCGGAAGCTTTGCAGGAGAGCTGATCCATCAGTTTGATGCGTCGGAGATTCCGTACTTCCTGGATGACAAAAAGAGCATTCTGAAAAATCCTATGGTCGAGCTGGTGCGCGCGGCGCTGGAGACGATTCAGAAGGATTTTTCCTATGAAACCGTGTTCCGCTACTTGAGAACCGGTCTTGTGACGAAGCCGGAGGATGAGCGCAGGCTGGACCGCCTGGAGAACTACGTGATCGCTATGGGAATCCGTGGATTAAAACGTTGGAATACCACCTGGGAGGGCTGGTACCGCGGCGGCAAGGACTTAAATTTAGAGGAGTTAAACCAGCTCCGGGAAGAGATTATGGCGCCTCTCACGGCGTTTATCGAGGCGTTCCGGGAAGAGGGAAGGACGGTGCGCACCATGACGGAGGCCGTGGTCCGGCTTCTGGAGGCGCTTTCGGTGGAGGAGAAGATGCTGGACAGAGAGGCCTCATTTCGGGAACAGGGAGAGTTTGGACTTGCCAAAGAATACGGTCAGGTGTACGGCCTCGTCGTCGATCTGATGGACCGCCTCGCCAGGCTCTTAGGGGATGAGAAGGTGAGCCGCAGGGAGTACGCGGAGATTCTGGACGCGGGCTTTTCCGAAATCAAGGTAGGTCTGATCCCGGCGGCCGTGGACCGGATCGTGGTGGGCGATATTACGAGAACGCGTCTCGACCATATCAGGATTCTGTTTTTTATCGGTGTAAACGATGGAATCGTGCCGCAGAAGAAGGAAAACAGCAGCCTGTTTACAGATAAGGAGCGGGAATTTTTAGGCAGCCATCACATTGAGCCGGCGCCCACCGTTCGTGTGGAGAGCTTCCGTCAGCGGCTCTCTCTGTATCTCGCTTTAACGAAGCCGGCGGACCGGCTTTATCTCTCCTTCTCGGCCATGGATGCATCGGGAAAGAGCCTTCGGCCATCGATTCTGCTGGGAGAGCTAAGAAAGCTGTTTCCGCAGCTGGCCGTCGCGGCCGCATCGGATGAAGCGGCCGGCGTGCCGCTCTCCATCCGGGAAGCCAGGGGACGGTTGACCCACGGCCTTCGGAACTTCGAGATGACCCGGGAGGATTCGGAATTCTTGGAGCTGTTCCGCCATTTTATGATGGATGAGGAGCAGAGAGAGAACGTAAAAAGACTGGTAGATGCGGCATTTTACGCCTATGAGGAGCGCGGAATCGGGAAAATGGCGGCGAAGGCCCTGTACGGCACGGTGCTGGGGGGCAGTGTCACGAGGCTGGAACAGTACGCGTCCTGTGCCTATGCCCACTTCCTGAATTACGGTCTGGAGCTGGCAGAGCGCCAGCAGTATGAGCTGGCGGCTATGGACATCGGGAATCTGTTTCACGATTCCATCGACCTCTGTTTTAAAAAGATGAAGGAACAGGGAGGCGACTGGAAGACGATCGGGGAAGACGAGAGAAAGGCTCTGGTGCATACCGCCGTGACTGAGGTGACTGAGGAATATGGGAATACGATTTTAAAGAGCTCCGCACGAAATGCCTATCTGGCCCGCAAGGTGGAGAAGATCACGGACCGTACCATATGGGCGCTGGCGGAGCAGCTGAAGAAAGGCGATTTCACGCCGGTAGGATTCGAGGTGTCCTTCTCGGCCGCCGATAATCTGAAGGCCATGAAAATCGCTCTCTCCGAGGAGGAGGCGCTTCATTTGAGGGGCCGTATCGACCGTATGGACTTGTGCGAGGATGAGGAACACGTCTATGTGAAGATCATCGATTATAAATCCGGCGGGACTTCCTTCGATCTGACTGCGCTTTATTACGGTCTGCAGCTGCAGCTGGTGGTCTATATGGACGCGGCCATGGAGATGGAGGAACGCCGCAATCCGGACAAGGCTGTGATCCCGGCCGGTATTTTCTATTATAATATCAACGACCCGGTGATCGACCGGGAAGGTGACATGACCCCGGAGGCCATCGACAGACGGATTCTAAAGGAACTGCGCATGAACGGTCTGGTAAACAGCGAGCTGGAGGTCATCAGCCATCTGGATCACGAGATTGAGACGGAATCCGATGTCATCCCGGTGGCGATGAAAAACGGCCTGATCCAGGAGGCGAAGTCGTCCGTAGCGGGAGGAAACCGGTTCTCGGCCTTAAAACGCTATGTCAACGAGAAGCTGAAGACCGAGGGACGCGAGATCCTGGAAGGGGCCGTGGCGGTGAACCCGTACAAGCAGGGAAATAAGACGGCCTGCGACTACTGCCCGTACCATGCGGTGTGCGGCTTCGATTTAAAAACCTCCGGGTTTGGCTTCCGCAAATTCAAACCACTGAAATCAGAAGAAATATGGCCGGAGATAGAAGGAGAGCAGCAGGATGGCGATTAACTGGACAAAAGAACAGAAAGCGGTCATTGAAAGCAGAAACCGCAATCTTCTCGTTTCCGCGGCGGCGGGCAGCGGAAAGACAGCGGTTCTGGTGGAGCGGATTATCCGCATGATTACGGAGGGAGAGAATCCCCTGGACATCGATCAGCTTCTGGTTATGACATTTACGAAGGCGGCGGCGGATGAGATGCGGGAGCGCGTACTTCTGGCCGTCGATGAAAAATTAAAGGAGGACCCTGAAAACGGTCATCTGCAGATGCAGGCGGCCATGATACCCTACGCCCGGATTACGACCATTGACAGCTTCTGTCTGGGAATCATCCGGGAGCACTATAACCAGCTGGACATCGATCCGGCTTTTCGTGTGGGGGATGAAGGGGAACTCCTCCTGCTTCGCGGCTCCGTGATGGAACAGCTGCTGGAGGACTACTATGAGGCCGGGGATGAGGAATTTTCCCGGTTTGTGGAGACGTATGCCACCGGCAAATCGGACCGGGGCATCGAGGATCATATTATGGCTGTCTACAACTTTTCCGGAAGCAATCCGTGGCCGGAAAAATGGCTGGAGGCCTGCGAAAAGGAACTGGAGGACTACGGGGAGGGAAGCGGCGACAGGCTTATGGAGACGGAGTGGATGCGTTTCCTGATGTGGGATGTCGCCATGCAGACAGGGGAATTCTGCGCCCAGCTGAAGGAGGCGCTTGCCGTCTGTGACGAGGAAAACGGGCCTGCGGCCTATATCCCCATGCTGACATCGGATTTGCGCATGCTGCAGGCGATCGGGAACGCAAAGGATTACAGCTGCCTTAATGAACTGTTAGGCAGTGCCTCCTTCGACCGCCTGGCCTCCATCCGGAGCAAGGAGATCGACGCGGATAAGAAATCGTTTGTGACCGGATGCAGGGACCGGGTAAAGAAGGCGGTAGGAAAACTCCGTGATTTATACTGCTTTGAATCCATTGAGACCGTGGTGCATGACTTAAAGGGGACCGTGGGCGCGGTGCGGATGCTGCTGAGACTGGCCGGAGAATTTCACGACCGTTACCAGGAAGCCAAGCAGGAAAAGAACCTGGTGGATTTCGGGGACCTGGAGCATTACGCGCTGGAGGTGCTTCTGGAAGAGACGGACGAGGGAGAACGAACCCCGTCTGCCGCAGCCGACGAGCTGAGCCGCCAGTTTGAAGAAATCCTGGTGGATGAGTACCAGGACAGCAACGATGTGCAGGAGGCGCTGATCCACGCCATTTCCAGGGAACGGCTCGGAACGCCCAACGTGTTTATGGTGGGCGACGTGAAACAGAGCATCTACAAATTCCGACTGGCCAGACCGGAACTGTTCTTAAAGAAATACGAATCTTATCCCAGAGAAGACGGCCTGTATCAGACGATTGAGCTGCACCAGAATTTCCGAAGCCGGGACAGCGTGCTTTCCGGCATCAATGAGGTATTCTATCAGATCATGACGAAAGGTCTGGGAGGAATTCTCTATACGGAAGACGCGGCTCTCCATCCCGGCGCGGTATTTGAACCGACGGAAGAGGCGGTAGGCGGAAAACTGGAACTTCACATGGTCAACACGGGAGGCGGCCTGTTAAAACAGCTGGAGGCGGACCCTGCGGACGATTATACGGCCCGCGAGATGGAGGCCAAGCTGATCGCTGCCCGGATGAAGGAACTGATAAATCCTGAGACCGGGTTAAAGGTCTGGGATAAGAAGGAAAAGTGCTACAGGACCGCCTGTTACGGCGATATGGTTATCCTTCTGCGCAGCTTAAGCGGATTTGCTGAGGATTTCGTCAATATCTTAATGAATGAGGGAATACCGGCCTATGCGGAGCGGAGAACCGGCTACTTTACGGCGATTGAGGTCGAAACGGTGCTGTGCTTCTTAAGCATCATCGATAATCCGATGCAGGATATTCCGCTGGCTGCGGTCTTGAAGTCCCCCATCGTGGGTGCCACGGACGAAGAATTGGCCCGCCTTATGGCTGTGTTCAAGAGAACGGCGAAAAAGGGACAGGACAGGGGGATCTACGGGGCGTGGATGTATTATCTGGAAAACTGTCCGGAGGATGAACGGGAGGGAGCGCTTTACGGAAAGCTTGCGGCGTTTTCCGAGGAACTGGCAGAGTACCGCCGCATAGCCGGCTATCTGTCTATCCACGAGCTTCTGTATATCATCTATGAAAATACCGGATATTACGATTATATCGCGGCCATGCCAGCGGGAGAGGCGAGACAGGCGAATTTGGACATGCTGGTGGAAAAGGCGTCAGCCTATGAAAAGACCAGCTATTCCGGGCTGTTTCATTTTATCCGCTATATTGAGAACTTAAAAAAATATGACACGGACTTCGGAGAGGCCGCCCTGGCCGGAGACGAGAATACTGTGCGGATTCTGAGCATTCACAAGAGCAAGGGACTGGAATTCCCGGTAGTCTTTCTGGCGGGCATGGGCAAGAAGTTTAATAAACAGGATTTATATGGAAAGATCCTCATTGACCCGGATCTGGGAATCGCCACGGATTACCTGGACTTAGAGCTGCGAGTCAAGACACCGACATTAAAGAAGAATGTCCTCCGGCGCCGCCTGGAGCTGGAGGCATTAGGAGAAGAACTGCGTGTTCTCTACGTGGCTATGACCAGAGCAAAGGAAAAGCTGATTATGACGGGCGCGGACCGCTATCTGGATAAGAAACTGGAGCGTTTTTCCGATATTAAGAGAACGGCAGGGCAGATTCCGTTTACCATCCTGTCAACGGCGGATTCGTTTTTGGACTGGCTGCTCATGAGCCTTTCCGGAAAGCTGTCGGAGACGGCGCTTCTGTCGGACGCGGGAGTGGAAACAGGCCTGATGAGGGTAAGGTCTTATTCTGTGGCCGATCTGGTAGGCGTGGAGATCGAACATCAGGCGGAAAAGAAGCTGTCTAAGGAAGAACTGCTGAACTTTGACTGCGCCCGTATTTACGATGAAGCGTATGCCGCAGGCATATCCGCGGCCTTTGCATACCGTTATCCCCATACCGCGGACATCGGCCTCCACACGAAGCTTTCCGTATCAGAGCTTAAGAAACATGGCCAGATGATCGATGAGGAGGAGAGCACCTTCCTGCCTACGATTCCGGCCTTTCTGTTGGAAGAAAGCGGGAAAAAGGATCAGGGCGGCGGCGCATTCCGCGGAACCGCCTATCACCGTGCACTGGAACTGCTAAACTTCCCCGGTATGAAAACTATTTCCGATGTGGAGATGGCACTGGATACATTCCGCAGGGAGAAGTACATGGACGAAGAGAGCCTGTCCCTTCTGGATGCCGGGATTTTATGGAATTTCTTAAGCTCCCCCCTTGGCCGGCGCATGAGTGCCGCACAGGCCAAAGGATTCCTTTACAAGGAACAGCAATTCGTTATCGGAATTCCGGCCCGCGAGATGGAGGTCTGCAGTTCCGATGAGCTTGTCCTGATTCAGGGAATTATCGATGCATATATGGAAGAGGAAGATGGCCTCGTCCTGATCGATTACAAGACCGACCACGTGGTGAGAGGCCGCGAATCCCTGCTGACAGAGCGGTACGGGATCCAGCTGGAGTACTATAAGCGTGCGCTGGAACAGATGACGGGGAAAAAGGTGACGGAGAAGATTATTTATTCGCTGACGCTGCAGGAGGAGATTGTGCTTGAGTAGGAGACCGTGCATATACAAAAGCCTCCCGTGGGATAACCATGGTGAAGAAGACTTTAAATAGAGGTAAACCAAAGAAAAATAGGGGAATTTAGGTGGTGAAATTTACTGTTGAATTCTATGAAAAGACGGATGGCAATTACCCGGCAGAAGAATTTATACGAAGTAAGCTGGAAAATGGAAACCGTAATCCATCTTTAAATTTGCTTAAGCGTTTAGCTGATGGCATGGGGATGACATTAAAACTGGAGTTTATTCCTAAAAAACAGAGCCGTTAATCCGGAAGCGGGACTTAATAAGCCATTACATGACCAAATGAACGGGTGTCATGTGATGGCTGTTTTTATTTCATAGGATTCGGGTGTCAAAAGGTCGATTTTGGAATTTAAGCATGAAATATAAATATCCAATTCCAAAACAGGCAACATCTAATCTTGTTAAGTGGAGAAAACACACCTTTTGACACCTGAATCTTCATAGGAAAGTTCGTCCTATGAAATAAAAAACCTCCGGGAGGATGCGCACTCCGCGCTAAGGAAGTATGGCCGCTGAAGCGACCGCGCTCCGGCGCGAGAGTCCGGCTTGCCGGACTCTTTCTTCGGTAATAGAAGAGTGAAATGCTGAACTAAAAAAGAATTAGTATTGCTAAAATATTTTTATGTGCTACAATGATAATAGATAAAATCTATAAATAAGGGAGCGGGGAAAACATGATACCAGACAACGAAGTAAGGCTGACACAAATGACAAAGACAGCGGGCTGTGCTGCCAAGATTGGTCCGGGGACTCTGGCGGGGGTACTGGAGAATCTTCCAAAGGCTGAGGCTCCGAATCTGCTGGTGGGAATCGAGAACTCCGACGATGGAGCCGTATACCGGGTGAACGATGAGCTGGCGTTCATACAGACGCTGGATTTCTTCACACCGGTGGTGGACGACCCCTATACGTTCGGCCAGGTAGCGGCGGCCAACGCATTAAGCGATATTTATGCCATGGGCGGAGAACCGAAGGTGGCGCTCAATATCGTGGCCTGGCCCAACTGCGTCAATCCGGCATTTCTCGGTAAGATTCTGGAGGGCGGCGCCTCAAAGGTCGCGGAAGCGGGAGCGGTCCTGGCAGGCGGCCATTCCGTTCAGGATGATGAGCCGAAGTACGGCTTAAGTGTGACGGGATTCGTCCATCCGGACCGGATTTTTAAAAACTGCGGCGCAAGACCAGGCGATGTGCTGATTCTGACGAAACCACTGGGAACAGGTATCGTCAATACGGCGGTGAAGGCGGATATGGCTTCCGAGGAGGCAAAGGCGGAGGTGATCCGGGTTATGACCTCCTTAAACAAGACGGCCAAGCGCGTGATCGAACAGTTTGACGTGCACAGCTGTACCGATGTGACCGGGTTCGGCTTAGCAGGTCACAGCGTCGAGATGGCGGAAGGAAGCGGTGTGACTCTGGAAATCCATATTTCGGATTTACCGCTTCAGAAGGAAGCTCCGGATCTGGCAAAGATGGGGCTGATTCCGGCGGGAGCTTACAGAAACCGTTCGTTTGTTGAGAATAAGGTTGATTTCGGGGATACAGAGGAGTTTCTGTGTGATATTTTCTGTGATCCTCAGACCTCGGGGGGACTTTTAGTCAGCGTCACACCGGAGGATGGAGAAAAGATAACGGCCGGGCTGCGGGAAGCCGGTTTGGAGACTGCGTTTGCGGTGATTGGCTGTGTGAAGGAACTGGAAGATAAATTCGTGAAACTGAGGTGAGATTATGATCTATCTCGATAATGCCGCCACCTCGTACCAAAAGCCGGAGGCGGTGTATCAGGCGGTACAGGAGGCCATGCACCATATGGGAAACTCCGGCAGAGGGGCTCACGGCGCATCCCTGGATGCGTCCAGGCAGATCTATTCTGCCAGAGAGCTGCTGGCGGAGCTGTTCCATGTGGGAGACCCATCCCGGGTGGCGTTTACGGCCAATTCCACCGAAAGCCTGAATATGGCAGTCTTCGGCCTGTTCGGACCGGGAGATCACGTAATCACCACAATGCTGGAACATAACTCCGTTCTGCGTCCGCTCTATCTTCTGGAAGAAGCCGGACTGGAGCTGACGATTCTTCCTGCCGATCAAAATGGCTGCATCTGCTACGAGGATATTGAAAAGGCAATCAGGCCCAATACGAAAGGAATCATCTGTACCCATGCCTCCAACCTCACCGGAAATATGGTGGATATCGGACGGATTGGGCGCTTCTGCAGAAAGAAAGGCCTGCTTTTCGTTGTGGATGCTTCCCAGACCGCAGGCGTGTTCGACATTAATATGGAAGAAATGGGAATTGATGTTCTCTGCTTCACCGGACACAAGGGCCTGCTCGGCCCCCAGGGAACGGGAGGAATCTGCGTGCGCCAGGGTGTTGCTGTGAGACCTCTCATCGTGGGCGGAAGCGGAGTCCACAGCTATTC
>OJKJ01000226.1_pt1 | contig 40329 bp, 37 predicted proteins | sample 1596491 | NCBI WGS metagenome assembly OJKJ01 (sample SAMEA4350160, study PRJEB24818) | metagenome | biome: human; feature: gut; material: faeces | place: Denmark | collected 2013-09 | reverse complement strand
AGAATGCCACAACCTTTCAGACCAGCGGATAACGGTGGTCTATTTGTTGTACTTGAAATTTCATCAACAATAACTCTTAAAAACTTTTCATTATACTATTGACTTTTTATTTGCAGGCTGTTTTTGGAATTTTAACAGCTTTCTTAGCCGTTCTGTCTTCTATACAGATGAGCCTGATAAAATGTTGCAGCGGACAAATATTTTTTCATGTTTTATATCCTTTTAGAACTTCAGCCTGCACTCTACCCCATTGTAACGGTGTTTTCCTTCGTTCGCCTCATAAGGAATCTCTCTGAAATACCGGAATCCCAGCTTATCCATCACACGGCCCGACGCCGGATTCTCCTTTGCGTACCTGCCCACCAGCTCCTTTACCTTCAGGACATTCTTTGCAAAATCCACAATTGCTTCCATCGTTTCTGTCGCAAATCCATGTCCCCAGTATTCTTTCCCGAAATTATAACCTATTTCAAATAAATGGTATTCCTCTTCGTAATAAACAAGTCCGGTTCCGATCAGGTCCCCAGTCGCTTTTAGCACCACGGCCCAGCGGTACCACTGATCCGATGGTATCTGAGAGACTTCGAAGGCAGTCCACTGCCTGGTCTTCTCAACGTCATTATGACTGCTCCAAAACATATACCGCGCCACATCCGGATCGCTTTCCCAGCAATCAAAGACCCGCTGCGCATCTGCTTCGGAAAATGGCCGCAAAAGCAGCCTTTCCGTCTCTAATACAGGTGTTTTCATCTTATTTTCCTCCCCTGGGCTTCCATATAAGGCCCTTTCACCGTTTCGCTCATTTTAACACACGCAGGCCCTTTTTACTATCTGCATCAGCGTATTGATTAGTCACCAGGCCTTTTAGCGATCATTTACGAGCTGCAGTAACGTTTCCACCGCATGCTCCATCGCTATTTTTTCTGAATAGCGCTTATCCCTGGAAGCCACCTCCAGAATATTCTGTTTCAGATTCCTCGGGCTGACAATGACTCGCAGCGGAACTCCCAGCAGATCCGCATCAGAAAACATGATGCCGGCGCTTACCTGGCGGTCGTCATAGATCACCTCCACGCCCCTGCTCTGCAATTCCTCATACAGGCGGTCCGCATACGCTCTGACTTCTTCATGGTCCGGCCGGACAGCACATAAATGAATCTGCCACGGTGCAATTTCCTTTGGCCAAATCGGACCAAATTCATCATGGTGCGCCTCACATACAGCGGCTGCAAGCCGGCCCACACCGATCCCGTAGCATCCCATCACCGGATACTGCATACTTCCGTCCTTTGCCACATACGTCATATCCATGGCTTTTGTATACTTTGTACCTAACTGGAAAATATTTCCGACCTCAATACCGCGTGAAATCTTAATTGCTGCCTTCCCGCAGTGAGGACAGATCCCGCCTTCGGTGATCTTCGCAAAGTCATGGTATTCTGCGCTGCCCGCATCCCGTTTCATATCCAGCCCGGTATAGTGGTATTCGCAGATATTGGCGCCGCAGGATAAATTATTTGCTCCTTCCAGCGAACGGTCAAACAGAAACGTAAAATCCCCCTTTAAGTTAAACGGACCAATATATCCAGCCATCAGGCCGCTTTCCTCAGTGATGACTGCCGGGTGAATCTCATATCCCAGATAATTTGTCAGCTTTGTTTCATTTACTTCCAGATCCCCCCGAATAAACAGGACAATATACCTGTCGTCAGAATTTCGCTGGTAAACCACTGCCTTACAGGAGCGTTCCTTCCCGGTTTCAAGGAAATGACAGATATCCTCAATCGTGTGTATATCCGGCGTATGAACCAGCGTCAGTTCATCCGATTTTTCCTCCCTGGCACTGTGCACAATGGTTTCCGCCGCTTCCATATTAGCCCGGTATCCACACTCCCCGCAGATAGCGATGGAGTCCTCTCCGATGGGTGTCAAAAGCATAAATTCATGGGAAATACTGCCGCCCATCATACCGGAATCCGATGCCACGGATATCACCTCAGGAACTCCCACCCTCTTATAAATCCGCTCATAGGCCTTATAACACCTCTCGTAATACGCTTCTAAATCCTCCTGGCTTGTGTGGAACGAGTAGGCGTCCTTCATTGTAAACTCGCGGACCCGGATCAGTCCCGCCCTCGGACGCGCCTCATCACGAAATTTTGTCTGAATCTGATAGATCATAAAAGGATATTTCAAATAGCTCTGTCCATATTCCCTCACAAGCTGAACCGCCGCCTCCTCGTGGGTCATACCGAGAACCAGAGGGCTGCCGCCCCGGTCGGCAAACCGGAGCAGTTCTTTTCCAATGCTCTCATACCGGCCGGACTCCTGCCATAAGGAGGCCGGCATCACAACAGGAAACTGTACCTCCTGCCCATCGATTGCGTCCATTTCCTCCCGCATAATCTGTTCAATCTTACGAGTAATCCTCTTTAATGGCGTATACGACGAATAAATACCAATTGCCACATACTTCATATAACCGCCGCGGACCATCAGCGCATGGCTGTCCACGGCACAGTCCGCGGGACGTTCTTTAAAACGATCCCCTACAAGTTTTTCCAGTTTCATATGATTTCCTCCCTTTTTCATTATCCACAAACTAAAAAACGCCCCAAGCTGACACTGATCAGCTTAGGGCGAACTGTACAAAAGTCCGTGGTACCACCTAAATTCGGAATAAATCCGCGCTCGCGAGTACGGGGCATACTGCCTGATACTCTTTCTCTGTGACGGGAGAACCCGGCGAAACCTACTGGGAAATCTACGTTCCGTTCAGCCCACAGCTCAAAGACCGGTTCGCTACTCCTTCAATGAAAGCTCGCACCAACCGCTTTCTCTCTGTAAAGTCCGGAATACCTACTATTTCTTATCATCGCTTTTTGTATTTAATTATATGCACAATAGCACAAATGAAGGGAGGTGTCAAGACCTGATGGTGTTTTATGTTTTGTAAAAATTTAAATATTCAGGATATGTCCTTGCTATTTAGAATCGTATGATTACTATTTTGGAAGCGGCATACTGTTAACTGCTGCTAAATTTAATTTATAACAAATTCTCATTGACAAAGCGACACTTATGTCGCATAATACAAAAAGAGACATACATGTCGCAAAGGAGAATACTGAAAATGGGAATTAAGGGAGATCAAACCAAGCAGCTTATCTGTATGGAGGCATTTAAACTTTTTACTGAAAAAGGTTACAAAGATGTGACTATGAAAGATATTTGCGAAAAAACAGGACTTAGCCGCGGGGGACTGTATCGCCATTATGAAAGTACCGAACAAATTTTTCTTGAAATTGTAAATTTTCTTATGGGAAATCAGAAAAACGAATTCTCTGAAAAAATGCAGAAAGGTACACCAGCAGCAGAAATTCTTTGTGATGTTTTAACGAGATACGAAAAAGAAATGTTAGACCAAAGTTCCTCTTTAAGTATTGCAATCTATGAATTCTTCAGCAATCCAAATATATCCAAAAGCGATAATTCCATTACTCAGCAATATCTCGATTCGAAAAAAATGTGGGTTGACTTTATCCAGTACGGTATGAAACGAAAGGAATTTAAGACGGTAAACCCGGAGGCAATCTTTGATTTGATTGTATTTTCCTACCAGGGAGTAAGAATGTATGGTGTCATGATGGATATTGATACAAATATTCCAAAAAGAATTATTGAGCAAATAAAGCTTTTATTATTATCAGAAAGTGAGGAGATACCATATGAAAACAGTATTTTATAGTAATCGTACAATGGATTATGCTATTTTAAATCCGACTGATACGGTAAAGCCGATCGAAAATTTCCCGGAAGTATGTATATCTACATTTTCAAAGCGAATTATAGATAGAGTTTCTACTCAGAGCAATGCTGAAGTAATTACCAATTTAATTACTGCAAATGGAGAAAATCCAGTCTATAAAATTACGTATGGAGGAAAGGAGTTTGCATTCTACCTTTCATTAGTCGGTGCCCCTGCCAGTGTGAGCTGTTTTGAAGAAGTAATTGCTTTCGGGGCAAAAAAATTTGTTTTCTTCGGCTGCTGCGGTGTATTGGATGACGATACCGTCCAGCACAATTTAATCGTCCCTACCGGGGCAGTACGAGATGAAGGAACGAGTTACCATTATTTAGCACCGAGCGAAGAAATAGCCCCAGACCAGGAAATAACGAAACATTTAACAGAATGTCTGGAAAGGTGTGGCTGTCCTTATACTGCGGGCAAAATATGGACAACAGATGGTATCTACCGAGAAACCTTGAACACAATTACGGAGCGCAAAGAAGCTGGCTGTATCGCCGTTGATATGGAATACTCTGCTTTATTGGCCGCTGCGAAATACAGGCATATTCCGTTTGTTCAGTTTTTTTATAGTGCAGACAGCCTGGATCATGGGGAATGGGAACAAAGAGATTTGACCGACTATGGAGTAGATAGTACTGAGAAATATTTTATGCTGGCTCTAGAGTGCGGATTGGCACTTTATCGGGATGGTAATAGTGAAAAATAATGGGTTGGACTGTTATGTTGGTAGAAATATATAGTTGATTTGAAATTTTCTACTTATCTGAAATGAAAAATCAGGTTACGCCAATGCTGGTATGTTATTTTTATAAACTCATATTTTTGAAATTATACAGTACAAAATAGTGATACCCGTTTAAAAGCCATTATTTTTCAAATAGATAGAGCCAAAGCAGAGCCAGAAGACATAAACGTCCCTCGGAAAGAACCATTCTATAAACGTTTCCGGGGGCGCTCCCTAAACTTTCATGGAGGCTGATGTGTAAAGCGCAGATGGGCATATTACATCGTCTTTTTTCTGCTCCGGCATACTTCTTTAAGACAGAATTAATTTTCAGAATGAGGTGTACCGGTTGGAATAAAAAGTCCGGAAACCCGCATGGTTGCCAGGTTTCCGGATACATGTCTACTATTCGAACTCGCCAAGTTAAAATTGGTTCTAAACAATTTTGTTTGGGAAATATGATTTCTGGTGAGTCCATTTGATTTCAATTCTCTAATATCTATACTGTTTTCTGATTTCTGTTATCATTTTGTTATCGGCGGGGTGTTATCAATCGATCATGGTCTTTACAGAAAATATGTAAAGGTCACCAGTAAAGAGGCTTTCCATCAATCAAAACAATATCCGATGTCTATTTAAAATTCGTCTGTCACCTGCGTAAATAGTGTTCCCATCAGGCTCTAACGCGCACCGACTTCCATAACTTCTTCAGATATCTCCACGCTGTCGCTACTGATTTTCTCGTCAACTGCTCAGCAGTATCCGTTTTAATTTCTTAATTGCTTTTACGAAATTCAATAATGGGAAGAAGCCTTTCATATTCTCACTATGTCATACTTATACCCATTTTCTTAAAATCTTGTTTCATTTGATTAATTGGATTCTTGCATTTTTCTTGTAAATCACATTCTAATATAAGCCAATCATTAATATCATTAAGCGCATACTCAACAAGTTCATCCTTGCATTCACATCCAATCTCTTTCAAAAACGCAATCCTTAAAGCTAATTCTACAATGTAAATAAAGTACCAATTAATGTAATCTTTCGTGGCTGACACCGATTTGACTTCATAATCAGTCAAACTACCCTCTTTCATAATATAATGATCTATTTCATGGCGTTCTAACATAAGTGCATCATAAAGCTTTTTAGACGGTATTCCTAATAATTCAGCACCATATTTAACTGTTTTAGAATCTAACGCAGTTCCAATAACTTTTGCTATATTAGCTTTAACATTGTTATTAGGACCAGATGTATTTATAACAAAGCCATCACAAATATTTAGCAACAACGATAACCTATGATTAACATTAATTCCTTCATATGCCTCCGAATGTATATAGAAAAAAGAATTTATCAATGTTTTAAGCATATCTCCAGATGTTCTGCTTTTATTTCTTAATTCACCATACTTCAGTATTCTCTCTTCCGAAAAATCTTTATCAGCCCCCATCAAAGTGCTCGCACAATTTCTCCATGTCTTTCCTGTGTTATAAAAGGAAAGAAAAAACAACTTTTTCACATTCTCATCAGCACCGTCGACGATATATTTGCATGGTGTATAAAAATACCCATCATACAAAAACATCAGCTCCCATATGTTACGAAACACTTCAATTACATCCAATGAGTCACCTTCAAGTGATATTATAAATCTCTCTGTTTCTTGTTCCAATTTGCCAAACACTTTCTGATAATTAATAGTTTGTGTTTTCATAATATTTTTTTCAGTATTACGTTTTGTTTTGAATTCAACTACAATATTCACTACTACCCGCCTTTTTAAGAATTTGTCTCACTTCAATCTTCCCATCTTACAAAGTGTGCAAAACAGGCTTTTCTCCATACATACTGGCATAGCCTCCATGCCTGTCACTTATCCTCTTCAAAAAAGTCAAACTGGCTTTATCTCCAAACATAAAACGATTTGCATACGACATTTGAACTGCATTATATACAAATACACTTCGTTCAGTAAGTTTGATTTCATTGCCAACCGGCGTATCTTTTGATAGGATCGGTGCTTTAGGGTCAATAATTCTGAATATAATGGCTTTGTCCCCGTTTAGTGGGATACAAATATCATTAAATCCAAGTCTGATTCCTTGTGCTGGATTATCCGATATAACCAGTTTCATCGTTCCTTGCACGGTACCTATATACCAATTGTAGTTTTCCACAAGCATCTTTGACGTTTTGAGTAGAGGAGCAATACCCACTAACTGATACAATTGCTTGTCCTTGCCAGTCTTATCCATTCCCTCAACTTGCTCAGCTGCAATGCCCATTTTTTCTAAATGCATCAATGTCTGTTCTCTGATATTATCTAATTGATCGCGATACTTCTCAGAACGATAAACTAAATCATGAAGAAAGATAATGAGTTTCTGTGCATTTATCTCATCATACAATGCTTCATAGTCGTTACATATTAAATCAAGTATCTTAGAAACATCTGCTTCCTCACAAGAAAGTCCCTTTTCTACAAACTGTTCATCTGCTGTTTCAATAATAGGAACAGCGTTTGGATACAACTTTGCCATTTCTTCAAGAGCTTGCTTTAATTCTGCTTTGCTTGCATCGTAAAAATATCTTTTTGCCGCATAATTTTCAGGACGCTGACGAATAAGAATCGTATCTTTCATCAAATTCCAAACGCAAATTCTTTTCTTATCTGGTGAAAAACGCTTTATGTACATTCTTGGTACATAATGTTGATTTTTTACTTGTCCACCCAAAGGAATCCTCCATATTTATCAAAAGCGATATCTCTTTCAAACGATTTCATTATCACTCCTTCAACCTCGCCTGCAATTCCTGAAAACTCTCCAACGCACTCTGCAAGTTTTCAATAATATCCACAGCCAGTTCATCCGGAGCAGGCAAACTGTCGAGGTCTGCGAGAGACTTATCTTTAATCCAGAACAGGTCAAGGCTGGTCTTATCACGTTCCAGAATCTCTTTTACATCGAATCGACGAAACCGGCCATCTGGATTTTCCTCCGTCCATGTTTCTTTACGATCATGGCGGTTCTCCGGGTTGTAGCATTGAATGAAATCAAACAGGTCTGCATCGGACATCGGGTGCTGTTTCAGCGTGTAATGGATATTGGTACGGAAATCATAGATCCATACCTCTTTGGTCTGCATTTCAGCACTGGCCGGGCGTTTATCAAAAAAGATAACATTCGCCTTTACTCCCGGCTTATAGAAAATACCTGTCGGCAGACGGAGAATCGTATGCAGGTCCGTGGTTTCCAGCAGCTTCTTACGCACGATTTCTCCTGCACCGCCCTCAAATAAAACATTGTCCGGAACAACAACGGCAGCCTTGCCAGTAGCTTTCAGGATCGTATTGATGTGCTGCACAAAGTTCAGTTGCTTATTGGAACTGGTTGTCCAGAAATCCTGCCGGTTATAAACCAAGTCTTCTTCCTCTTGCTCTCCCTCTTCATTCGTAAAGGTGAGCGCAGACTTTTTTCCGAATGGAGGATTCGTCAACACGTAGTCTACACGATACCCCGGATCCGTGAGCAGTGCATCACCGAGAGTAATCGGCACATTTCCGTAGATATCACCGATGTTGTGAAGATACAGATTCATCAAAGCCGTTTTATAAGTGGCAGATACGATTTCATTACCGTAAAAGGTCTCGTTTTTCAGAAATTCCTTCTGTTCCCGGTCAAGGGAATAATTTGCCGGGTCAGCAATGAACGCCTGTGCCGTGAGGAAAAATCCCCCCGAACCACAGCAGGGATCCGCGATGGTTTTCTTCGGCTCCGGACGAAGGCACTTTACCATAGCATGAATTAGTGGACGAGGTGTAAAATACTGCCCTGCGCCGCTCTTGATATCTTCGGCATTCTTCTGCAGCAATCCTTCATAAATTTCGCCTTTAACATCGGAGGACATTGCCACCCATTTTTCGTTGTCAATCATCTGAACCACACGATACAGAATGGCGGCACTGCTGATTTTATTGCTTGCTCCTTTGAAAATCTTGCCTAAAATGCCTCCCTGTTTGCCAAGTTCCTCAAGCGTAGCTTTGTACTGTTCTTCCAGTTCTGCACCCTTGAGGGTGTTCATATCCGACCATGTATATCCGGCAGGAATGCCGGTTTCTTTTTTATAGGGCGGTCTGGAATATTCATCTGACATTTTAAGAAAAATCAAATATGTCAGCTGCTCCAGATAATCTCCATAAGAAACACCGTCATCACGGAGTGGATTGCACATCCCCCAAACCTTCGATACGATTGCTGATGTTTGTTCACTCATTGTCTTCCTCCTTCGCGTGCCACTTATCCAGCACACGTTCTACCTGTGCAAGCAATTGTTCCTTCTCCGGCATATAAAGAACATATTTAGAAACAAAGATCTGATTTGACAGGCCACCCAACGCATACTGTACATCCAGATTGTTTTTATCTGTACACAGAATAAGGCCAACCGGAGGATTATCATCGGGATCGTTCACTTCCTCCCGATAGTAATTCAGATACATATTTAATTGCCCGGCTGCCTCCGGCATAAACTCTTTTGACTTCAGTTCGATCAACACATAAGCACGAAATAATTTATTGTAAAATACCATATCAACATACCTCATGGTATTTCCAACCGGAACTCTCTGCTGTGTGCCGACAAACATAAAGCCTCTGCCAAGTTCCAAAAGAAAGTTTTCTATGTTGCGAACCAGTGCCGCCTCCAAATCACTTTCCATAATGGGCTTATTTTCAGGTAACCCGAGAAATTCGAACACATACGGATCACGCACAACATCGCCTGGCTGCGCATATTCTACGCCCTGCTGTGCCAATGAGAGGACTTCATTTTTATTGGAATCTCCACGGGAAAGCAACAACCGTTCAAACAGCATGCTTTCTTTTTGCCGTTTCAACTCACGAATTGACCATCCGGAAGCAATACATTCCTTTTCATAGAAGGCTCTTTTATCAGGATCAGAAATGCTGAGCAGTTCACAGTAATGCGACCATGACAATTTTCCAGACACTGTCTGGAATTTCTGATAGGTCTGATAAAACAATCTCATATTATAAACATTGGATCTTGAAAAACCTTTACCAAATTCTTTCGTCAACGTCTTTGAAAACTGACGCAATGTCTCCTCCCCATATGCTGCACGGATTTGCTCATTCTGCTCATAGCGGACGATAATCTCACCAATATGCCAATAGGTAGACAGCAACTCCTGATTAACCTGCGTTGCTACATTTTGACGGGATTTGTTCAGCAGTTCCCGAATTTCAGATATGGCGGTGTTTAATATGGCACCATCTGTGGAAAGCATTTTATCCTGTTTTGCCATTATATGAGCCTCCCTTCAAATGCTTGTTTTAGTATGCTCTGTCGCATGGCATCCGCCTGTGCTAATGCTGTGTCCACGGTCTGTTCAATGCTGTCGCAGACAAATAGACGGGATTCGATTTCTCTTACTATCTGTTTTTGCTGTGCTATATCACAAAGTCTAATTGAAAGCAATCTCGCTTTAGTGATCCCAAAGGCTGGCTGACTTGTTGCCGTAGCACCGTCAGTTAACTGCTTTGTGACTATTGGTGAAGAGAATTGCCAAAAAAGAAAGCTGGGGTCAATTTTCTTGTTATCTGGTTGAATTAGAATCACATTGGCAGATAATGCAAAATTCTGTGGTGGATGTACTTTATATGGCTTTCCAATAGTGCCTATTTTCCCCATAATAAAATCACCATCTTTCAATGTATATCGTGCTAAATGCTCTTCCAAAACAGATGGCGATACCTTTCTTGCATCATCCAACTTTATTTTCTTTTTTGTGTAATCAATATCCCCAACACCAATATAGGGTATTCCCCCAAAAACTTCTGGTGGAGTTCTATGACTTGGCTGAGGGTCTGTCATAGAAGCAATATCGCCCATCGGAACGGATTGGGTTAAGCCGATAAATGCACTATAAAGCACCGCCTGCCGATACACCGCCAATTGCTGCTTTGTAGTCTGCAAGGTTTCCACAGCCTTATCCAATTCGGAGAATAGTTCCTCGATGCGGGTAACGATACGCTGTTGTTCGGGGAGTGGTGGAACATCAAACTCTATTCTTGCTAAATTCTTTCGCGAAATACGTTTTCTTGTCGTTCCACTTTCATATTTTTTAATTTCTGAACGAAAATATACCGAATTGATTAAATGCATAATGTATTTGGAATCAATGTTAGTATTTCTGATTCGCACGATTGCTATATCTACAGCAGTAATGTATTTACCTGACAGTGGGAAAATGCACGCCCGTCCCAAAGGATCAGGTAAACGTGCTATCAGGATATCTCCCTCTTCAAGGAATGTGCAATTAAGTTCTTTAGCCTTGTTATCAGTTATATATCTATCAGACTTATCCTTAAAAAGCCCCTCTCCTATATCTGCAAGTTGAATCAGTCGAACAGTACCACTAGGGTCTTGGTCTTTCTTCTCAATCCAATCACCATCACAAAACAGGCCATCTTGGGCTGTTATATCAGATAAAGTTACATTTTTCATCATTTATGCCACCAATTCCTCATTCATTTCCTGTAGTATCTCCTCATAGTTATCCCCAAAAGAATCATAGAACCCCAACAGACCACCCTTGCGGTCAAAGGGTGTCAAGTCCAAATCCTCCGGCAGGATACTTAAGGATGTGGCAATGTGGTCTTTAATCAGACGCAGCCATTCCATCTGTTCTTCGGTAAACTGAATGTTTCCGGCATTCCGCTTGAATGTCCACTGCATGAAGTTATAATTCACCTTATCCGCAAATGGGGCAAGGTTATCGGAATAACCCATCTCAAAGCGAATGATGGAAATCAAATCCGTCAGCTGCGCTATGGTGCCGCGCTTTACCTTGTCCAGCTTCTTAATGGCATAGCAGTCCCACAGGCGTTCCACGGTAATGCCCCTGGCTTTCAGCTTTTCATACAGTGCCTTTAGCTGCTCGATTGCCATAGGACGATCTTTGTAGCTTTCGTTGTAAATGATGCGCAGAGCAAGTATCTCGTCCTTGTTTTCTTCAATGAACTCATGAAATGTGGAGATGATGCGGTCTGCGTTTTCTTCCTGCTGGGCATCAAAGCCTGCAAACAAGACAGAATCAATGTTTGTATTGTCGATGATCTGGTCATGGCTGCGGCGCACATTTTCAATGTAATCACGGACATCCGGGTCATGGAACGGTGAAACGGCAGATTGAATCAATTCTTTCTGTGCCTGTTTTATCTGCTCATCTGTGACTTCCACCGAACCAGTGTCCGTCTGTGCCTTTGCAATCAGCACATCTTCATCAAAGGCATTCAGCAGATTTTCTGCAACGGCTCCGGCGGCAGTGCCGACTTTGGATTCAAACTGCTTACGCTCTGCCGGGGTCATCTGACTGTTGAGGCGAATGACACGGTTTGCAAGTGAGGTCAGGGTATCCTCGTCCTTTGCACCAAGAGCCACATTCATCATAAGTTCTTTCATGCTGACGGTCGGCTTGCGCTCCAGCGGTCTGGTATCCGATTTTTTTGATTTCGTAACGCCAACGGCATCCACGATAACAAAATGGTCTTTATTCTCTGTAGCAGATGGAGTGACCTTCTGCAAATCATCCTTGCTGAGGACACGGGTGCCTCTACCTTTCATCTGCTCAAAGTAATTTTTGCTGCGCACATCACGCATGAAAATCAGACACTCGATTGGTTTTACATCGGTACCCGTTGCAATCATATCTACGGTGACAGCAATACGAGGGTTATAATCATTGCGGAAAGAACTTAAAACCGATTCTGGATTGTCTGCGGAATAGGTGATTTTACGGCAGAAGTCGTTGCCTTCGCCAAATTCCTCACGGACAATCTGAATGATATCATCTGCGTGGCTGTCCGTTTTTGCAAAAATCAATGTTTTCGGCACTTCTTTTCTGCGAGGGAAAAGTGTCGTAAACAGATTTTCCTTAAAAGAGCGAATGACCGTGCGTATCTGACTTGGATTGACAATATCCCGGTCAAGCTGTGTGGGTTTGTAATCCACATCTTCATCAAGCTGTTTCCAGCGTTTGGCTCTGGACAAGCGGTCACGGTATTCAATGAGTTGTTTCATCAAATGTGCGCCGTTTTTTCCCACCTGTGTTTCAATCAGAAATATGTCCTCGCCCACATTAACACCGTCAATAATGGCTTGTTCACGTGGATATTCGCTGACAATATTTTCATTAAAAAACGCAAAGGTACGATTATCTGGGGTGGCAGTCAACCCAATGATAAACGCATCGAAATAGGTCAGTACCTGACTCCACACATTATAGATGGAGCGGTGGCACTCATCGACTATGATACAGTCGAAAAACTCCGGCGGATATTTTTCGTTGTAAACCACTTCTTTTGGTGCTTTGCTTTCTGCTGTTACAAATTCAGCGAAGGACTTTACTTCGGTGGATTCGTCCAGTTCTTCACCCTTCAGAATAGAGTACATTCTCTGAATGGTACAGATGCAAACTTGAATATCGTTCGGTATGTAGGAATTTTTCAGTCTGCGAACACCGTAAAGCTGCGAAAAAGAGCGTGGGTCATCATTGGGAGTGTAGGCAAGGAATTCACGCTCCGCTTGTTCGCCTAAGCCTCTGGTGTCTACGAGAAAGAGGATACGGTTCATCTTTCCGTATTTTAATAAGCGGTAGGCAGCTGTAATTGCAGTAAAGGTTTTGCCTGCACCTGTAGCCATCTGCACCAATGCTTTGGGACGATTTTCTGCAAATGAGTTGTCCAGATTTTTGATTGCATTCACTTGGCATTTACGAAAACCCTTTTCGTCCAATGTTGGGAAATGCTTCATATTATTTCGGATGGTATCCGGCTGTTGTAATAATGCAAACAGGGTCTCCGGGCGATGGAAAGAGAATACGGTTCTGGAACGGTATTTTATATCGTTATAATCAGTGAAGCGAATCAGCTTATCTGTTGTTTCATAGGCAAAACGAATTTTATAATCATTCTTTATCCATTTGAAGGTGCTGTTCGCATAACGACCGGACTGCACTTCAACATCGGTTATGGATTCGCCCTTTTCTTCACGCTTGGCTTCAGCAACACCGACAGGCTTACCGTCAACGAAAAGAGCGTAGTCAACTTCACCCGTGCTTGTGGGGAATTCACGAACAGCAACACCGAGCGCAGCAGACAGATTCAGTTTTTTCATATCTTGAATCACCCAACCGGATTGACGCAGTTTATCATCTATCACAAGCCGTGCTATTTCTTCGGGTGTCATATCACTTGCCCTCCTCATCAATATATTCCACAATATCTCCAAAATCGCACTTCAGTGATTTACAGATTCTGCTTAGCACTGCAAGTGTTACTTCTTCATCTTTTCTCATACGTGTCAGTGTATTGGGAGCAATTTCCGCCGCCTTACGCATGTCGGCCTGACTCATTTTTTTATCTATCAATAGTTTCCATAAACGATTATATGATACAGCCATGCAGCTCCTCCTTGATGAATGCAACGATCTCATCTGATCTAAATAAACTTACCCATAGAAACTATATCACAATTTTTATGTTTAAGCAATCAACATTCGCATCTCAATGCGAATCGCTCCCTTTACGATTCTACGTTTTATAAGTAGTTTAGCAGAGACTCTGCTCCGAAAAGTCCCTCACCATCAAAACTCTCCGGAGCAAAACCATTACATCTAATCAGCTGTTCCCCGCCACAATCCTCTCCGCAATCTCATAAATCAATTCCGGCTTCCCTTTTACCTCCTCCATTACCGCATCGGTCATATAAATCCCATTCCTGCGAACAGAAGGAATAACCTCATGAGTAATCCATCGCCTAAATCTCCTGACCATCTCCATCCGTTCCTCCACCTGCGCATCATTTTGTGACACACCCTTTTCATCTGCATCCAGCCGCCCCAGGGTTCTCCGGTAATTGGTATCTCCAAAAGCAGCACACACATCTTTCCCGACAAACCACGGTTCCCCCTCTATCGTTATTGTCCTGATTTTTCCAAACTGTTCATCACTGAAAATCTGCATTCTCTCCATCAAATAATTCCCCTTTCATACATAAATCATCTCATGCAAAATGATCTCTTCCGCACGGTTTACGATGTTCTGCATGGAGCGCACCCACTCGATCCAGCAGCGGCGTTTCAGTTCCTCATTCACCTTTTCTGCTTCTGCCATCTGCTGAATGATCCGCTCATAACGCCCCTGCGCCTGCTCGTTCAGATCAGCAAGGTAAGAATGCAGCCTGTCTGTCAGGATCAATTCATTCAAAAGCAACGTGTTGGTCTCCTTCAAATATTCCCGGTGCATCCGTCCCCACTTGCCTATGGGACGTTTTTCTTCCGAACACACGATATCCGGCAGGTAATAATCTCCGTGTAAAGTGTAGTGAATACCATTTTCTACCATCTCTTTTTTCAGCTCTGTCATAATAAAATGCTCCTTTCTTGTACTGTTGTTTTTCCTTTTCTGACTGGATTAGCAAGCAATGGAAAAATATATATTTTTCCCGCTTGCTGGTGTGCACCCCCAGACCCCTGACGTCCGCTTTGCGTCCGTCCATCATCGGTCGAGACCTCGATGCTTTTCTTTTTCTGCCCGGCCAAGAGCCGAGTCCAGATTCTGTTTAACCGCCTGCCAGTTTTGCATTTCGCTCCGTGTCTCCCTGTACTTCTGATACTGTTTTTTCTGTTCGGTCATCAGTTCCTGAATCCGGGAAGTCAGATCTTTCACCTTCGGCAGCGCCTTCAATCCGGATTCATCAAAGTACTTCTTGGCGGCAAGGTGCATCGCCAGGTCGGCACGGTGTTCTTCGTAAAATGCTTCCGGATTTTTGCTCTTTTTGTAAGCGGCGTACACTTCTCTGGTGCGTCCGTAATTCAGGATGTGCTGCTTCATTGCTTTGGTCTCACGCAGCTGGGCCTCTGGTGTTAGTATATAAAAGTGGACACGAAAAGTTGAACGACCTATAATAGTAATTGAAAGAGTAAAGGAGATGTTCAACATGGCGAAAAACCAAAGACATTACACTCCGGAATTTAAGCAGCAGATCGTGGATCTGTACAATGCCGGAGGAACCTCGTATCCACAACTAGAGCGCGAATATGGCATAAATCGGAGTACACTCAGCAGCTGGGTAAAGCAGCTTTCCCCTATTAAAGTATCGGAAGATGAAGCCGTTACCCTCAAAGAATACCGGGCTTTACAGAAAGAGATGCAGCGTCTGAAGATTGAGAATGAAATATTAAAAAAAGCGACCGCCATATTCGCAAAAGAACAATAACCGAGGTTGTGACTTTTATAAAGGATAACTTGAATGACTACACCGTATCCCAGCTTTGCAGTGCCTTGAAATTTCCAAGGAGTACCTATTACAAGGCTCTGGTTTGTGTACCTTCTAATCGCCGGAAGAAGTATGAAACATTCAGTAAACAGGTAAAACAGATTTATGATGAATCAAAACAACGCTGCGGCGCAGTCAAAATCTGCCGTTCCCTAAACGATAACGGCATAGTCTGCAGTCTGAAGCGGGTACAGCGCCATATGGCGGCACAGGGGCTGCGCTCCGTAGTTGTGAAAAAATAAAACCATCACGCCAATCAGGGAACTGTTCCGGATGACAAAGAAAATATACTAAAGCGCGATTTCCAGGCAGAAACCATCAATAGAAAATGGTGTACAGATATTACCTATATTCATGTGCTGAAAGAAGGCTGGACTTATCTGGCCTCCGTGATGGACTTATGCAGCCGTAAAATTATCGGCTACGCCTACGGAACCACCATGACAGCGGAGCTGGCAGTGCAGGCAGTAAAAAATGCTTGTCTGAATGTGAAGGATACGAAAGGGATTATTCTCCACAGCGATTTGGGAAGCCAGTACACCAGTCAGGCGTTTGAGAATTATTTATCCAGCATGGGGCTGGTTCATTCCTTCAGCCGAAAAGGGAATCCCTATGACAATGCCTGTATCGAATCCTTCCATTCGGTATTAAAGAAGGAGGAAGTCTATCTTCATACCTATCAAGACTTTAAGGAAGCCCGCAGGGCAATTTTCGAGTATATAGAATCCTGGTATAACCGAAAACGGATTCACAGTGCCATTGATTATATGACGCCTCAGCAAAAGGAGGATAAGGAACTAAAAAAAGTGGCATAATCTTTCAACTTTTTTTGTCCAAAGTATTGACATAGGTCCAATCAGCTTTGTACGGATAATATGTTCTTTTGTCAGCCAAGTATTTTGTTTTAGCCGTAAACGGATGTCCGTCTCATAAACTTTCGTAAAATCAGCAAAGGTCATGTCCAATGTAGCCGCCTGCCGTTGCTTAAATCTTGTTTCCCATTCCACGGCTTCCCGTTTGGTAGAGAACCCACGTTTTGTTATCCATTTTGTTTCATCTTTCCAATCCTTATAACGAAACTTTGTATACCAAGTACCACGTTCCTTGTCCTTGTAAACTGACATTTGTTGCTCCTTCCTCAAGCACCTTTCATACCATAGATTTTTTCAGAAAAGTATTGCTTACTTACTTTACCGGCAATCGTGATGAAGCCTTGCTTTGCCAATTCTTCATTCATTTTGCGGATAATTTTGTATGCCATAGGTTTAGAGATTCCAAGCTGTTTCGCCACTTCATCTGCTGTAAAAAACATGGTTTCGCTCATAAAATCTCTCCTTCCTTTCACTGAACGGCTTCCATTTGTCAATATCTGCTGTTATCGTTCCAGATAACCTCAATTACTCCGGCTTCCTGTTATTGTAGGTTCAGCCGCCATTACGGGAGTGCCTTCTTCGCTCACTTTTCAGGTCATAGCGTAAGTCTGTTGGCAGATATGCAGCTCATTTAATTTTAGTAACTTTTTTGTTACTGTATCTTTATTATACAGTAACTTTATTGTTTCTGTCAATAGTAATTCTATATTTTATTTCGATTTTTCTTTTTCGTATCTTCCAAAACAGTAACTTTTATGTTATCATTGATTCAGGAGGTGCGGACAATGCCAACCGGAGATAAAATAAAGAAAGCCCGACTTGCAAGGGGCTTGACACAAAAAGAATTAGGCGAGAAAGTCGGCTTGACGGATGTAAGAATACGCCAATATGAATTAAATAACAGAACCCCTAAGGAAGATACCTTGCGGGCGATTGCCGAGGCTTTAGACGTGAATTACCATTCATTATGTGAGCCGACATTATATGCCGCCGAGGAAGTTATGTTCTCTTTGTTTGAATTGGATGACCACTATCCGTTAGGCTTACACCAGATAAAGGTTACAGCGGACACCAACGGTCCACGGGAGCAGGTAGGTCTTACCTTTGAGCAAAATTTGATGAATGACTTTCTTATAGAATGGATGTTAAGAAAACAGGAATTACTTGCTGGGAAGATAAGCAAGGAAGAATATGAAGAATGGAAACGGAACTGGCCGCAGACATGTGATGATTGTGGGAAAACAGAACCAAAAAAAACGTGGAGAAAAATCAAATAAAGGAGAAAAGAAATATGTACCAGCTATTTTCAGAGCGAAATAAAAATCCAAAAGACAAACCTGATGTTTACGAATATGACAATATTCCTGATAGCTTTAGAAATCAACTCTTTTATATTTTAACTGATGTAATAGATGAACATGGTTTTAAAATTGGCACTGACTTATGGGATTCTTTACATGACCACTTTTCAAGAGAAATTGGTGTTAAATCATTGGGTGAATATCAACATTATGATGGTCGCGGTAAGGAAGATATAGAATACTATATATCTACTTGTAAAACTATCTCACTATTAGATTTTATTGATTATACATGGAATATTTTCAACGGCATGTCTGATATTGCACAGAAAAAATGTGATAATACAATGCTTAAAGATTTAAAAAATTCTGTTACTGAATTAAATTACCGTCTAAAACAGAATAATCTAGGATATGAATACGTGAATAATGAATTAATACGTATTGATAATAAAATATTACATAAAGATGTCATTAAGCCCGCATTATATCTATTAAATTCAGAAGAATTTTCTGGTGCAGAGGAAGAATTTCATAAGGCCTTTGAATATCGCAGGAAAAATGACAACAAAAACGCCATACTGGAAGCATTGAAGGCATTTGAAAGTACTATGAAAACAATTTGTGATAAAAAAGGGTATACATATGATTCAAATAATGATACAGCAAAGAAGCTAATCAATATACTCGAATCAAATAACTTTTATCCCAAATATATGAATACCCATATAGCTAGTCTTAGAACTACTCTGGAAAGTGGATTACCTGTTTTACGTAATAAAAACGCAGGACATGGACAAGGTGCTACTGTTACCAATGTCTCAGATGAATTTACAGAATATGCACTCAATTTAGCAGCTACCAACATGGTATTGTTAGTCAAGATATATCAGGCTCAAAAATGATGTGGTCAAAACGTGGTCACAGCCCATACAAAAAGCCCGCAAACCTGCATAGTTGCTAGGTTTGTGGGCTTAATTTTTTTATTCAAACTCAATCGTAGCCGGCGGCTTCCCCGTACAATCATAAAGCACCCGGTTGACGCCCTTCACTTCATTGACAATTCTCCTGGTCACAGTTCCCAGGACCTCCCACGGAAGTTCTGCCGACTCCGCAGTCATAAAATCAGATGTAAGCACAGCTCTCAGTGCAATGGCATAATCGTACGTTCTCTCATCACCCATGCAGCCAACCGACCGCATATTCGTCAGCGCCGCGAAATACTGGCCGAGTCCCTTATCGACTCCGGCTTTTGCAATCTCCTCGCGGTAGATTGCATCGGCTTCCTGAACGATTTTTACCTTGTCCGGTGTGATCTCGCCGATGATGCGCACGCCCAGGCCCGGGCCCGGGAACGGCTGGCGGTAAACCAAATACTCCGGAATTCCAAGTTCCAGACCGGCCTTTCTTACCTCATCCTTAAACAGAAGGCGCAGCGGCTCGATGATCTCCTTAAAATCCACATGCTCCGGAAGTCCGCCCACGTTGTGGTGAGACTTGATCACGGCTGACTTTCCAAGTCCTGACTCAATCACATCCGGGTAAATGGTTCCCTGTACGAAATAATCCACCGTGCCGATCTTCTTTGCTTCATCTTCAAATACACGGATAAACTCTTCTCCTATGATCTTTCTCTTCTGCTCCGGCTCCTCCGCCCCTTTCAGTTTCTCATAGAAACGTTCCTGGGCGTTGACGCGGATAAAATTCAAATCATAAGGGCCATTGGGGCCAAAGACAGCTTCCACCTCGTCGCCTTCATCCTTGCGCAGAAGACCGTGGTCTACAAATACGCAGGTCAGCTGTTTTCCAACTGCTTTCGCCAGCATAACGGCTGCTACGGAAGAATCCACTCCGCCGGACAAAGCACAGAGCACCTTGCCGCTGCCGACTTTTTCGCGGATAGACTGTATGGAAGATTCAACGAAGGAATCCATCTTCCAATCCCCGGAACATTTACAGACGTTGTATACGAAATTGGACAGCATCTTCATGCCTTCCTGTGTGTGCATAACCTCCGGATGGAACTGAACCGCATAGAGGCCGCGCTCCTCACATTCCATGCCTGCCACCGGGCACACTGGTGTGTGAGCGGTAACCTTGAAGCCTTCCGGGGCTCTTTCTATATAATCTGTATGGCTCATCCAGCAGACCGTTTTTGGGCTCACGGAATCGAGGATCCGGCTGTCCGCCTCTGTATCCACTTCCGTCTTGCCATATTCGCTGACTGGAGCCGTCGCAACGCTTCCGCCCAGCATATGAGCCATCAATTGGGAACCATAACAGATTCCAAGGATCGGAATTCCCATCTCAAAGATTTCTTTTTCACAATGCGGGGACTCCTCCTTGTATACACTATTAGGGCCTCCGGTGAAAATGATTCCCTTCGGATTCATTTCCCTGATCTTATCCAGTCCCAGTGTGTATGGATGAACCTCACAGTAAACATTGCATTCTCTGACTCGTCTGGCAATCAGCTGGTTGTACTGACCACCGAAATCCAGAACAATAATCATTTCTCTTTCCACGGATATTCCTCCTATAATAATCATGTACGGTATCACGAACGCCGGAAATGAAAAAAACCGGACATAAGCCGCTTTATCTTTAGCATTCCCGCATTCCTGCAATAAAAAACAAAAATTGCAAATGAAGATGAAAGGCTGTTGCATGCATCTTAACCGATTTCTGCAACAGCTCTTTCCATGATATTATATTCTATCGGAAAAGCCTTGACAAGTATTTTCTCGCGTCCTCAGAAAAAGCTGTGAAAAATAAACGACTCCCACTCCTCAAAATCCCGTTTCTTTGACACAAAATCCAATCATTTGACACGCTTTTCTCCGCCCATGGCGTACATTTTCCCGGTTGAGTACGCACATGGCACCATACAATCAAATCACGTCCTGTCTGAAAATCCGCTTCATATTTTCCGCATTCAGGCCGCGGATCACTTCCACTGCCATGGATACGGCCGCCTCAATATCTGATTTCGCACAGAAATTATAATGGCTGTGCACGTATCGGGAAGGAATTCCCAGCACCAGAACCGGAACCGCCTGACCAGTCAGACTGATCTTCCCTGCGTTTGTGCTGCCGCCTCTCCGAACAGCATCCTGACAGGGAATTCCAAATTTCTCTCCGATCTCATGCGCGTATCGGATAAACGCCGGATTCGATACGTAGCTGTTATCCAGATGGCGGATCTGTACACCGCCTCTCATCACTCCCTGCGCGATTCCCGCCTGGAAATAGGGATCATCGGCAGGTGAGCCCTCAAACACGATTGCCAGATCAGGCCTCACCTGCTGAGCAGTCACCACAGCCCCCCTGGTTCCCACCTCTTCCTGGGCCGCAAACGCACCCACGACTCTGGCCGCCAGGCGGTCTTCCTCCTCCATCAGAGCCTTCATGGTCTCCATGATACAGAAGCATCCCAGACGGTTGTCAAATGCCTTTCCAAAGCAGATGCCGTTTTCCTCATGATACTCATACGCTACATCCGGAACAACGGGGTCGCCCGGACGGATTCCGTACACAGCGAGCACCTCTTCCCGGCTGCACGCGCCCACATCAATCAGGATATCCTCAATCCTCAGGCTGTTGTCCGCCTTCTGCTCCGGTGTCAGAAAATGAACCGGTTTTGACGTGGTAATACCTCTGTGCATTTTCCCCTCTGCCGTTCTCACAATAACCGAATGGGCCGGAAGGCTGGTAAGGTGAAAACCGCCGAGTGTTACGATGCTCATAAGACCATTTTCCATAATAGACTGAATCATGAATCCGCATTCATCGAGATGGGCATCCAGCATCAGCACCGGACGTCTGTCGGATGAAAATGCAGGCTTCTCATGAATCTCATTGCTGTCCCCAGTCCCGGCCGTGAGAGCCGTTGGCTTCAGCTCTGTGTATACATTGTGCATTGCATCATTTCGAAAGGCCATTCCACTGCAATATTTTTTTATCACTCTGACCACGTCTTCCTCGAAACCGCTGGGACCGAACGCATTGGACAGTTCTTCCAGAATCTTTAAATCAATCATGCTGTTTCTCCTCTTTCCTCTATTACTCTATCTTTCCATTTTTCTATCTTTCCATTTTTCTATCTTTCCATCTGATTAGCTCATTGCTACAGAACGCCCAGTTTCTTAAGCTCACTCATAAATTGCTCCATCTTCAGTTCCCGCAGGACAAGACTGGTATCCTGCGGCACCTTCATGCCAGGCTGAAGACCAGCAAAATGATTCCTGCCCTGGTAGCAAAAATGTTCGATATTTTCCAGAATTGATCCGGCCATGCCCCTCACCTCCAACGCTAACCCCTTCAAATTAATGGGTGTTGCGTCGGTCTGGAATTCCAATCCCCAGTAAATAAGGCCTGTATAAACGCTCCCGATACGATTTGCGGTATTTACCAGCTTTGTTTCATCGCCAGGCTGTCCGGGCGGCCCCATTGCCTCCGGTAATTCAACCTTAAAAATGCGGTGGAGCGGATCTGTGTACTCCTGAAGCTTCTCCAGCTTGCCAGTGATCCACTTCACATACCGCAGGATCTCCTCTTTTGCGGCCTCATCGGTGAGGGACAGAGGACGGAACATTTCCTGTTTGAGGCTGCCGGCCTTCTGCAGACCAGAGTCCAGAACTGCAAAAAGCAGTTTGTATTCCCATGCATACGGCTTCACTTCCATAATATAGCTGACTTCCCTATCCAGATTCGTCCGGTTTTCGCCCGCGTCTTCCCTGTTTTTTATGATAGAACCGCAGTATTCACAAACTCCGTACCCCAGCCCGTCGTCGTAAAACACCGGTGCACCGCAATGCCCGCAGATAATTGTCTCCATTAACTTCCCTCTCTCCTCATAAAATCCATCTGTATCTATGGAAAAATTATAACATGAAACGAATAATTTTCCTATCTTGTGCGGAAAGTTGCTGCTCCATATATGTAAATACAGAACAAATGCTACCCAGGCAGAGACGAACTCCTCCAAAGGCAGCATTTGAAATAACGTTTATTCTGTTTTAACATTCCTCTGATCTATCTTCTGTCTAAATACTCTTTAATTGCATTTCCGATAAATTTTGAGGCTCCCACCCCGTATTTCCGGTCGTTCACCTCGATATATATGGGATTGGATTGATAGGATTCCGCCGTAAAAGACCAGTAATTCTCTCCCATATCAATTCCTTTATTGGTTTCTTCGCAAAAAGCAATTAAATTGCTTACCGCCTTCTGTACTTCCGGAGATGCGGTATCTCTGCTTAGGTCGGCCGTAAGGCGTTTCGTCAACAGCTCCGTTTGCTCCATAATTCCATTCACTTCTATCTCTGAAGCAGCCGGTCCTTCAGACAAATATTTCTGAAAACCTTCCTTCATTGCCTTTGTATAATTCTCAATGCTGCCATACTGCCTGACTGCCTGGCTGGCAATCTCATCTTCATGCGACTGCAGCGCGCTTAGCATTTCGTCAAACTGCTCCATACTTCCAAGCTGTTTTATAATCTCATCCGTATGTGTTGCTTTAAACGCACTTAAAGCCTGAAAATATTCGCTCATATCAAACTCTTTAAAGTCCATACACATTTCTCCATGAATTAATTTATCGAGTAACTCCAGCATACCATTCAATCTGTCGCGTTTCAGCTGAATCAGCTCCCTCTGCTTTTTGAATACGTCTGCTTTATTAAATTGCGGGTTTTCCATAATCGCTTTGATTTCCTTCAGCGTAAAGTCCAGTTCCTTAAAAAACAGGATCTGCTGCAGTACTTCCAATGCATGTTCATCATACAGCCTGTATCCGGCTTCCGTCATTTCCGTCGGCTGAAACAGGCCGATCTCGTCATAAAACTGGAGCGTCCGAACACTGACACCCGTCAATGTGGAAACCTGTTTAACAGTCATCATAATTCTCACCTTCCTTTACCGCCCGGTTCGGTTCTCCTGCCCCTCCTGCCGGCGTTGGAAGGAACCGGGGACCTCATCTCTGACTCTCACTTTACACTATCACCATGCGTGATAGTCAATACTTTTTTCAAATTTTCTTACAAACTTCAAATTTTCTTATAAAATTGACGATACTCCCCTCTGTTTTATGCCAAAAAGATACAAACTTCATAATTCGTTAGAAACCCTTAATAAATTTCATAATCTTTTTACGTTGCGGCCAAATTTCTGTTACATTTTTCCAGTATGATAATATTATAAACATAGGAAATCGAATTAAGCAGTCAGAGCGCTTCCTACATATGTTTCCACTAAGTCGGCGGGGTTGACGTAATGTCACCTTGCCGGCTCAACCTAATTTATGGGGTATTTTTTACAGTCTAAAATTTTTTTATTTTTTTTTGAAATTTATCTGGACAAATCCAACTTCCTATGGTATTATAAGGAAGTTGTCGGAAACGACAGATACGGCCTATTGGTCAAGCGGCTAAGACGCCGCCCTCTCACGGCGGAAACCCGGGTTCGATTCCCGGATAGGTCATGAAAACCTTTCTGAATATCAGGAAGGTTTTTTTGTTTCTCAGAAAGGGTTATACTATGATAAAAAATATTTGGCGGACAGTTGCTGTCATTTCGTAATGATATGAATTGTTCAGTACCCTTCCTGCCTCACTCATGCTTTTCTTCGGTGCCCACGGCATACCTTCGCATACCTTCTTTACCCGGGCAATGGAAGCACACATAGACGTTCTGGGCCGTAAATAGCTTACGGGGCATGAGATTGTAGATGTAATCCGATAAACGTTACACACAGCCTGATATGAAAAATAATTAATGGTTGAAATAGTAAAAATAAAATAACTACGGGGCAGCCGCGTTTGTCGGATCCGCCTATACTCCATATAAAAGGCGGCTTTCGGGCAGTCTGTTTGTAAGTTACCACTGTTAGTTACCGGCTCGTTACGTGTTAGTTACCGGTAAATTTCCATAAATTTTTATGCTGTTTTATTGCTTTTTCACTGATCCGTTATAGAGTATAAAATTAGAACTTCCCTGCCTTTGCCGCTTCCTCAATGGAAACGGTGAGGGCTGGAGCTTCAAGGGGTTTAGGTGCATTTGCGCGCTACGGGTGTTCTACTCTGCATTACTGATGGCCACCATTCCCATTCTTTTATTTTATAGATCGGCATGGACATTCTACCACTTAATAGCTTTAATTAAATTGCTGTTGACTCTTTCCAGCAGGAAGGAGGTGTAACCAATGGATTACATATCTGCTTTTTTTATCTCTGTTGTGGCAGGTATAGTTTGCTACTATATCTGTAAATGGTTGGACGGAGATAAATAACCAACAGCCCGCCTAAGTATTCCTCTTCAAAAGGAAAAAAGAAACCCCAAGGAGTTGCACCTCCTTGGGGTTTCGCTTTGTGTACCAATGGAACACATCTGCTTTTCTCTGCTAATATCATATTAATGCAAAAAGAAGAAAATGTCAACACTTCTTGTAGCAATCCAATCCTATTCCAACCACGAAAATTTTTCAAAATCTCAATATAGTCTGCTACTATATCAGCAAATGGTTAGACAGAAAAAAATAACAGCAGCTAGCCTGGGTTATCCCACCCTATAAAGGAAAAAGAATCCCCAGGAAGCTGCAACTTCCTGGGGATTTGCATTTGTGACACAATGCACACAAATTCATTTCTCTGCTACTATCATATTAAACCAGAATAGCTGAAATGTCAAGAAACACATATAAAATGCTTTTTTGTTCCAACCATAAAAATATGGTTCATCCTCTCAAAGCCTTATATTATAAAGCTTTTCTTAGAACTTCCCAGCCTTCGCCGCTTCCTCAATAGAAACAGCCACAGCAACAGTCATACCAACCATCGGGTTATTTCCTGCACCGATCAGACCCATCATCTCAACGTGAGCCGGAACGGAGGAAGAACCTGCAAACTGTGCGTCAGAGTGCATACGTCCCATAGTATCTGTCATACCGTAGGAAGCAGGACCTGCTGCCATGTTGTCCGGGTGAAGTGTACGTCCTGTACCACCACCGGAAGCAACAGAGAAATACTTTTTACCCTTCTCATTACATTCTTTCTTGTAGGTACCTGCAACCGGATGCTGGAATCTGGTTGGGTTGGTGGAGTTACCAGTGATGGAAACGTCAACGCCTTCCTTCCACATGATTGCAACACCTTCTGTTACGTCGTTGGAGCCGTAGCAGTTAACTTTTGCTCTTAAGCCTTCAGAATAGGACTTTCTCCACAGTTCTTTTACTTCGCCTGTGTAGTAATCCATCTCGGTCTCTACGTAGGTAAATCCGTTGATTCTGGAGATAACCTGAGCGGCATCTTTTCCTAAACCATTTAAGATAACTCTTAATGGTTTCTCACGAACCTTGTTTGCCTTCTCTGCGATACCGATTGCGCCTTCTGCTGCTGCGAAGGACTCATGACCTGCCAGGAAGCAGAAACAGTCTGTGGTCTCTTCCAGTAACATCTTTCCTAAGTTACCATGGCCTAAACCAACTTTACGCTGATCAGCAACGGAACCCGGGATACAGAAAGACTGAAGGCCTTCGCCGATAGCTGCAGCCGCGTCAGCAGCTTTCCTGCAGCCCTTTTTGATTGCAATGGCTGCGCCTACCGTGTAAGCCCATTTTGCATTCTCAAAACAGATCGGCTGAATTGCCTCTACCTGCTTGTATACATCTAAACCAGCATCTTTAGTGATCTGGGCAGCCTCTTCAATCGAAGCGATGCCATAGCTGTTTAAAACGGAATTGATTTTGTCAATTCTTCTCTCATATGATTCAAATAAAGCCATTATCTTGTCCTCCTTGTTATTTGGCTATGTCAAATTCTGCAGATGGAAAACCGGAACTTCTATGTATGACTCCGGCCTGTCCCATTATTCATGTCTTGGGTCGATGATCTTAACAGCGTCAGCAACACGGCCGTACTGTCCTTTTGCTTTCTCCCATGCAGTATTCGGATCGTCGCCCTTCTTGATGAAATCTGTCATCTTTCCAAGGCTTACGAACTGATAGCCGATGATCTGATCGTCAGCATCCAGTGCAATACCGGTTACATAACCTTCAGCCATTTCAAGGTAACGAGGACCTTTCTTTAAGGTTCCGTACATGGTACCAACCTGAGAACGAAGTCCCTTTCCTAAGTCTTCCAGTCCCGCACCGACAGGAAGTCCATCCTCTGAGAACGCACTCTGGGTTCTGCCGTATGCGATCTGTAAGAATAATTCTCTCATTGCTGTATTGATTGCGTCACAAACAAGGTCTGTGTTCAATGCTTCTAAAACGGTTAAACCTGGCAGAATCTCTGCAGCCATGGCAGCGGAGTGAGTCATACCGGAACATCCGATGGTCTCTACCAGTGCTTCCTGAATGATGCCTTCTTTGACATTTAAAGTCAGCTTACATGCACCCTGCTGAGGAGCACACCAGCCAACGCCATGTGTTAAACCGGAGATATCTTTAACTTCTTTAGATTTTACCCATTTTGCTTCTTCTGGGATTGGAGCAGCGCCGTGATGAACGCCCTGTGCCACTGTGCACATCTCTTCTACTTCCTGTGAATAAATCATGTTAAAACTCCTTTCGAATAAGTAATAATTGTGAAAAGTACTTTGTTAAATATATCACATCATACTTAGCTATATTCTCTCACAGAATGTCGAATTTCGCAAGTATTTTTTGGATTTCCCTGTAAAATCAAGGGGGTTGGGAAATCTCCTGATTTATCATTTTTCCTTCCCTCTTACGCATATAATTACTAACCACCTGTCAAAGGAGCTTCTATGAAATCGAAAAATATCAGCGCTCTGCTCATTTCAATCATGATCCCGTTGGCTGTCGGCTCTATTTCCGCGCTTATCAGCGGTAATACGATGGCCTACCAGACATTGATCAGGCCGCCCTTATCACCGCCGGCCTTTCTGTTTCCGGTTGTCTGGACAATTCTGTACCTGTTAATGGGGATCTCCTCCTACATGATCTATGTCTCGGGGGATCCAAACACAGGAAAAGCGCTTAAATACTATGCATTACAGCTTCTTTTCAATTTTGGATGGAGCATCCTGTTTTTTGGTCTCTCCCAATATCTGCTGTCATTTATCTGGCTTATTGCACTGATCCTGCTCATAGCCGTGATGATTTACCAGTTTTATAAAATCTCCCCTCTGGCAGCCTGCTTACAGATTCCATACCTGTTATGGTGTCTGTTCGCCGCATATCTGAATCTGGCTATTTACCTACTGAATCGATGATCCGTGTTTTGCCGGTTACGAAAACAGGAGAAAAGGGAACTGCCCCGCCAGTGATGGTAAATCACAGGTATGACAGTTCCCCTTTCTTCCTGCAGCATTTCCTTCGAAGCTTCCGCATCTCCAGTCAGGTCCATGTTCAGGCTCACATACAGGCCCACATTCAAGCCGCTCCCTCTTTCAAGTTTCTGTCCAGCAGCTTTAAAAATGGGAGCATCACCAGCACATAGGTCACAGAGAAAATAATACTTGCAGCGATTGACGCTTTGTTCCGGTGCCGTTTTGGAATTCCCATTCCAAACAGAAACCCGGCAGCACAGACGCAAAGCTTTAACAACGCCACATCACGGATTTTCCAGGACTTTATATATTCGTCCGCAGTATCCAGCCATTGTTTCATCAGCGTGTCCTCCTTCGTGTATTTCTTGTATTTCTTATATTTCCATTATACCATCAGGGACAGCCATAATCCAATGTTTTTTCCTGGATTAACCGATCCGCACCGCAGTCTCCACCGCCTGCCTCACCGCTTCCAGCGCCTGTGCAGGCTGCTGCGCGTCTCCGATCAGAACCGCCTCCGGATAAGCCTCTTTCAGTTCCTCATAAAGACCTCTGACCGGGCGTGCCCCGCAGGCATAGATGATATGGGTAAAGCCGCTTAAAACTTCCTGTGTGCCGCGCCTTTCCACTGTCACCTCTCCGCCGTTTACGGATACCAGCTTTGTGCCTGTCATCATGGTAATCTCCGGCCGGTTCAGCCGTATCATGGCCGGCACTTTGTTGTTCACTACCATTCCCGCGCCGATCTCTTCTGCCATCTCAATCATGGTAATATGACAGTATCCGCGTTTCTGATGCATCAGGTATTCACAGACCTCACATCCAACCATACCGCCGCCGACAACCAGGACATTTCCGCCTGGGATGGCCGTCTCTCCTCTCAATACCTTCCATGCGGTTATCGCCTGCTCCGGATCGATTCCGGGTACCGGCGGGAGCATCTCTTCTGCCCCGGTAGCGATAACCAGCGTATCAGGAGAAAGACGGTCAATAACCTCCCTGTCCGCGGCCGTGTTCCGCCGTACGTCTACAGACAGCCGTTCCAGTTCGTTCTCCAGATAGACAACCCCTTTGATCAGTTCCTTCTTATGGGGCGGTATACAGGCAAGCCGCATCTGACCTCCCAGTTCATTTTCCCGCTCCAGGAGAACGACTTTGTGGCCGCGCACCGCACAGGCTCTGGCACAGGCCATGCCGCCGATTCCGCCGCCCACGATTACCACACGTTCCGGCCTTTCCGTTTTCGTAAGCTCCAGCTCTTTCTCCCTGCCTGCCGCCGGATTGATCACACAGGAGGCCGGATGGCGTTTCGTCTGTTCTCCCACACATCCGATGGCGCAGGCCGCGCACGGTGCGATTCCGTCGTAATCTCCGGCTTCCATCTTTTTTACGAAGTCGGGATCCGCAATCAGGGCGCGGCCCAGCACGACGCCATCCACCTTGCCCGAATCGACCAGATATTCCGCATATCGCGGCTCGCCTATTTTCCCGACCACAAGTACCGGCACTGCCGCCGCCTGCTTCAGCGCTTCCGCCTCCGGAACGTTGACGCCCTGCACCTCCCCGTGGCATGGGATAATCTTATTGCATCTCTCATACTGGGTACCGCCGCTGATTTCAAATGCATCCACGCCGTGACGTTCCAGGATCGGAACGAGGTACTTCATATCTTCCAGCGTATTGCCCTGTTCGTCCCGTTCACTTCCCGACATGCGAAGAATAATCGGGAAATCGGGACCGCAGGACTCCCGAATCGCATCCAGGACTTCACACAGCAGGCGTGCCCGGTTGTCGAGGCTTCCGCCGTAACGGTCCGTCCGTTTGTTCCTCATGGGTGATAAAAATGATCCCAGCAGCATATACGCATGGGCGCAGTGCAGCTCGATTCCGTCAAAGCCGGCGCGCTTGGCATCGTATGCGCCTTTTGCGTATTTCTGTATGATCCCTGGAATTTCCTCCAGTGTGACAGCCCTGGTCTTCTGAGCCATGGAATTTAAGTACACGCTGCTGGCCATGGGCGGAATGCCCCGGAACGCGCTGACACTCTCCGGTCCCGGGTGGGTGATCTGCGGAATCACCCTGGCGCCGCACTCGTGGATTTTGTCCGTGAAACGGCGGTAGGACGCAATACTCTCTTCATTTCTGAAACACAGCGTGTTGCCCAGATACGGCACATCGGGATCTACCGAGAGCGCGTCGGTGATGATACAGCCCACGCCGCCTCTCGCCCTTGCCAGCCAGTATTCCTGCATGGTCTCATTCACCGTTCCGTCCGGGCTCTCATATCCCAGGGACATGGGCGCCATGAAAACGCCGTTTTTTACGGTCATGGAACCGATCTTTAACGCTTCTAATAATCTGGATTTCATTGATAATTCCTCCTCTTTTCCGTGCAAAACTCTATGCGAAACCGGCATACAGGCTTCCTCTTCAGCAGCCTTCTATACCTGCCTTGCAGTGTCAAATCCTTCCGCAATCGCATCAATCGCACGCCTTGCCCGCTTCGCATCTCCGATGACAAAGAAATCCGCCCCAGCCTTCTCACTGGCTTCTTCAAGCGCACTGCTGTCTCTCGAAGCAGACCCCACAGCCAGAACCACGCTGTCACAGGCCACGGTCTCCTTCCCTTCCGGTGTCTCAACCACCACACCGGTCTCATTGATTTCGATGCATCGGGCACTTGTGATGATCCCGACCGACTCACCGCCAAGCTTCTGCATCACGGCGATTTTCCGGAGCATTCCCAGATCTTCTCCCGCCTTATCCTTCATTTCCAGCACCTTCACCGGATGTCCGACCGCCGCCAGCGCATCCGCGGCCTCCAGACCGACCAGCCCGCCTCCGATCACACAGACGCTGCCCTCCGGCTCCACTTCATGCTCCAGCACGGCGTGGGCCTGACAGACCATTTTCTTCCCGCTTCCCGGAAGCTTCAGCTCGATCGGCGCGGAGCCTACGGCCGCGATCACCGCGTCCGGTTTTTCCTCCGTGATAATCTCCGGTGTAAGCGGCGTATGGAAGCGCACCTCCGCACCCGACCGCTCCACCAGCCGTCCAAAGGAAATGGCCGCCTGTTTCATCTCTTCCTTGCCCGGAGCCTGGCCCGCCGTGATAAACTGGCCGCCCAGACGGTCTCCCGCCTCAAAGATCACCGGATGATGGCCCCTCATGAGCAGCACCCTGGCCGCCTCCAGGCCGGCCATTCCGCCGCCTGCGATATAGACCCGTTTCGGAGTCTCCGCCTTTGTAAGCCTCCACTCCTCCTCGTGACCCAGACACGGATTTCTCAGACATGTGATAAACGGTCTGTTCCTTAAATCGCAGAATCCGTCGTAGCAGCCCTGGTTGCAGCCGACACAGTGGATGATGTCCTCTGTCCTGCCCTCCCTCGCCTTGTTGCAGAACTCCGGATCAGCCAGCTGGGCTCTCCCCATGACGACCATATCGGCCTTATCCTCTTCGAGGATGGCTTCCGCCTGCTCCGCGGTGTTGATCCTCCCCACGGCGATCGTCGCCATCTTCGTCTCTCTTCTGATCCGTGCGGCGTTCTCCACATTAAAGCCTCTTGGAATATCGATGGGCGGAACCTCATAAACGGATCCGGCCGTGATGATATTTCCCCTGGATACGTCCAGTACATCCACTCCATTTTCCCCGGCTATGCGGCAGAATTCGATGATTTCTTCGATGGTAAGCCCGCCCGGCAGATAATCATCGTGAGCGTCAATACGCATGAACAGCGGCATTTCCTCCGGTATGGCGTTGCGGATCGCCCGGATACATTCAAGTGGGAATCTCGACCGGTTCTCAAAGCTTCCACCGTACTCATCCGTCCTGTGGTTTAAGCCTCCGCTTAAGAAGGAATGGGGCAGATAATTGTGCGCGCAGTGGAATTCCAGACAGTCGTATCCAGCCTGGACACAGCGCGCCGCGGCCTTTCCGTAACACTCCACAATCTCCTGTATCCTGTCTGTTGTAATAGCCTTAAGCTTCTTACCCGCAAACTCCATATCATTAACCACCAGCATTTCTGCCCTGGGGTCAAACGTCGTGGCGATAGAGCCCTGCCACAGCTGAATCGCCGCCTTTCCGCCGTTCTGGTGGATGGCATCCGTCAGCTTCTTATGCCCCCCGATCAGGCTGTCGTCACTGATGGATACAAAGTGTGCGGGAGCGCTGGGCGTATGTACCGCGGCTACCTCCACGATGTTTAAGCCGCAGCCGCCGGCCGCTCTGGCCGCGTGATAGGCCACAAGCCTCGGAGTGATCTCCCCCTTTTCCCCCGCCATACGGGTTCCCATTGCAGGCAGGACCACCCTGTTTTTCAGCTCCAGCCCCCTGATCTGAATCGGAGAAAATAATCTGTCATACATAGAAAAAACCTCCTTCGCATATTGAACATGATACTTTCATTATAGCAAAGAAGGGCTTCTCCTTATATTCACATTATGAAGTTTTATTATCATTTTTTGTCAGGCTTTTCTCTCATCACTTCCCGGTACTCCTCCGGCGTCTGGTTCATCCACCGTTTAAAATGCCGCTGAAAGGTAGACTGTGAGTTAAAACCGCACAGAGAGGCGATTTCCAGAACCGTCCTGTCCCCTGTCCGCAGAAACGAACAGGCATAGGAGATGCGGACCTGGGCCAGCAGCTCTTCAAAGGGATTTCCAAACACCTGTTTAAAGATCTGCTTCACCGTATACGGCTTCATACAGAACTTCTCACATAAATCCTCCAGCCGTATATCCTCGGAAAAATGGATATGGATATACTGAAGAAACTGCATTGCCGAACCGGCGCCGCTTCCCGGAACCATGGTTCCGATATACTCCGTCTGATACTCCCGCGGAGTCACTCCGCAGTACTGTTTGAACACCTTGTAAAATGCCGCGACAGAAGAGAAATTCAGCTGATCGCCGATATACTCCATGGACAATTCCGGAAAATGCAGCAGCGCGCAGGCATTGATCACCTTTCCAAACTGCTTGAGCTGGAAAAATGTGAATCCGCAGGCTTCCTTGATCCTCCGGTTCATCGTTTCAGGGCTTATCCCCTCCTCAGTCATGTCCTCCAGCGTGATATCCTCTCCCGTTGCCAGAATCACTTTCTCGATGATACTCCATACCGTCCGTTCCTTCCGGGACGCCTTACCGATTTCCTCATAGGCATACCGGCAGTAATAGGCATGCAGCTCGAGCGTCTTATACTCGATCATGTTAAGCCGTTCAAAACGCGCTTCCTTCGCCTCACGAAGAAGGCTGCGCACCAGCGCCTCCACCTCTTCCTTCTCTTCCCCGGAAAGTCTCACCATGGGCTTCGTATCGTACACCAGCCTGGCATTGGCATGCTTCGGGTGCTTCTCCCAGCTCATATACATAAAAAGCCCGATGTGGAACCGGATCACCGCCACATCGAGCTTTTCCTCCACCGCTTCCACATGGTGGAAGTGGTGGGAATACATGCAGAACAGACTGCCCGGCACCGCGTCGTAGGCGTATCCGTTTACCGATATGGCGCCCTTTCCGGACAACACATAGAATATCTCCACACGCTCATGAAGATACGGATCGGTGGGCCCGTCGATGATTCTGCGCTCGATCCCGATCTCCTTCTCCACATAGTTGTCGTAATGGTTGATCCCCGTGTACCAGTCGTTCTGCTGTTTCATAATTTTTATAATCTCACCTTATACAATTCTTCTGACCGATAAAATCGTCCTGTATGTAGCCGTACCTACCTTGATACCAGTCGTAGGCGTGCTGGCGTGAACAATCTGTCCGTTTCCGATATAGATCGCGACATGGCCGGCGTAGCAGATTAAATCACCGGGCTGCGCCTCCGAATAAGAGACCTCACGTCCCGCGGAACGCTGCTCCGAAGAGCTTCTCGGCAGTGAGTAGCCGAAATGCTTGTATACCTGCTGCACGAAACCGGAACAGTCGGCTCCGTTCGTTAAGCTTGTCCCTCCGTAAACGTAGGGATTCCCCACAAACTGAAGGCCATAATCCGCTACCGCGCGACCTTCTGCCGATCCGCCGCTGCTCTTTACCGCAGCCGGGCCGGTGTACTTGTCGTTAGCCGATGTCTTCTTCGAGGTACTCGTAGCCGAACTCTTTTTCTTTGCTGCTTCCGCTTCCGCTTTCTTTCTTGCTTCCTCGGCCTCCCTCTTCTTTCTGGCCTCTTCCTCTTTCGCCTTCTGAATCTCCTGGTTCTTCTTCTCTACGGTCTTGGCATAGGCTGCCGCGTCATTCTTTGCCTGGGCTAACTGGGAATCAAAATTGCTGACTTCCTTCTTCTTTTTGGCAATCGTCGTCTCCAGCTGGGATTTCTGGCCCTGAAGCTCCAGCTCCATTACCTCCATCTCGGCCTTGTCATTCTCCAGCTGCGCCTTGTTGTCAGCCACCTGCTGCTTTGTCTCCTGATACGTATCCAGCATCTTCCGGTCATAGGAATAGATACTCTCCACATACTCCGCTTTGTTTAACAGGTCCGCCATACTCTTTACCTGAAGAAAAATATCAAGGTACTCCGTATCGCCCTTCTCATACATATACTGAATCCGCTTTTTCATAGCAGCATACTGCTTTTCTTCTTCTTTTTTAGCTGCCTCGTAATCGATTTCCGCCTGCTTGATGTCGGCTTCCTTGTTGGCGATATCCGTCTCGAGGAACTGAATATCGGTAAGAAGCGCCGTTAAGTCCGAGGTCAGCTTTGACACCTGGGCGTTGGCGGCTTTTTTGTTGGCTTCTGCCGCTTCCGCCTTCTTCTTGGCGTCATCCAGCTTCTGCTGAGCCTCTTTCTTCTCTTTTTCCGCCTTGGATGTGGCCCACGCGGGAACTGTCTGTGTACATAGCATACTTCCGATTAACAGGCTGCAGCCGAGTCTCCTCAGCCACTTCCGAAAATGATTTTTTCTTAAAGGTATTTTTATATTCATTCATTCTCAAGCAGGAATACTTGTGGCTTAAGCCATGAGAGATACTGCTTGTCTCCTTTCTGTTAACAATGTTTTTCTTGTATCCAATAATTCTAATTTTTTATATGATGCAGAGCGATGGATTACTTCGCCATTCAACTTCCTTATATCAAAATATCCACTTGCCCTTCTGCCAAAGATAAAGCCAGCCTGATTATCATATCTGACTTTATCGAATAATCGAAATCCTTTTACTAAATACTCCATCTGATTGCGTTTCCTGCTCCCGCCTTTTTGAATATTTGCTTTATGGATCTGCCTGTTATGACAGCGCACCTTCTTTTGACTAAAATAATACCCCAGCGGTTCTGCCTGTGGATTCCCTGATATACAGCGAGCATCTGTAATATGCTCTTTTGGAACCCGTAAGTGAGTCTTGATTTTCTGTTCTACCGACGGAGCAAGCCAGCCTTTGTTTTTAGAATGGATCCGGTTATGAAATCTCGGAGCCCGGTATCTCAATCTGTTTCTACGGGCTTGCCTGTATTGTCTGCGGGTTGATAACAGTTCCACAACATCACATCTCAGTTCAACATCAGCGGCATATAATTCCTTTTGCCCTGTTGTTGCTGACAATCCAATATGCTTACTACCGGCATCAATACCAAGCGTAATATCCTGTATATGGTTTTCACATTCAAATAGTAATTGAATCGTAAATGGCTCCCTTTTATATACTTTTGCTTTATGATACTTTAACAGTCTTCTAGCCTTTGCCTCTTTACATGGCATCAAAGGACTTCCGTTTCTATTCAATACATACACCATGATTTTAAATCCTCCTGTATGCTGAAGTCATGCAGCCTTAGACAATGTTATATAAGGTTTACTAACGGCAACACGGTTCCTGCCCGTCAGAACTGTTTAATTACCATTCTTAGAGCAGTGGATTAGGCTGTACGTCCACTGGTAACTATATATTCTTACATAACGGAGTGCTTAAAACACCAAGTCTAGTCAATAAGGGCTTTTACAAGCCCGCCATTTTAATGGTGGGTTATTGACCTGGAATTTTTATGTAGAATTACCCTATCTCTTATGTTAACCGAAACCACAGGTAAAATTCAACCCTTTTTTATATTTTTATGAACTTTTTATTTTCTGCCCCTCCCGCATGGTTTTCAATTCCTCCAGCACTCTCACCACGATAAAGGTCGCCAACGCAAAGGTAAAGACATCGGCCACCGGCTGGGCCAGCTGTACGCCCAGTATGCCGCAGATGTTCGGCAGAATGAGGAGCGAGGGAATCAGGAACAGCCCCTGGCGTCCCATGGCTACCAGCGAAGCGCGGAACCCGTATCCGATGGACTGGGTCAGCATGTTGACCATGATCACCCACGCCTGAAGCGGCAGCGTCAGGATCTGCAGCCGCAGCGCCAGCGTACCGATCCGGATCACCTCTAAATCTTCCCGGCGGAATGCGGTAATGATCGGACGGCTGATCACAAATGCGATGATACCGAAACAGGTCAGCATCGTAATCGCCACCTTTACGCAGAACCAGAACGCCTCCAGCACACGGTCGTACCGCTTTGCCCCGAAATTAAAACCGCATACCGGCTGGAAGCCCTGGCCGAAGCCGATCAGCGCCGAGTTAATAAACATCATAAACCTGGAGACAATCGACATGGCCGCAATCGCGGAATCGCCGAATGGTCCGGCCGCAAAGTTTAGGATCACCGTCGCCACGCTGGCCAGTCCCTGGCGGCAGAAGGAGGGAAGCCCTGCGTGCAGAATCTCTCCGTACATTTTCCCGGTAGGCGTAAATTTGGACAGCCTCATCCGAATGCTTCCTTCTCTGAAATTACACTGGTAAAACAGGATTCCGAAGCTGATCATCTGACTCATCATCGTCGCAATGGCCGCTCCTGCAATCCCCATATCAAAACCGAAGATTAGAATCGGATCGAGAATCATATTCAGGATACCGCCCGTGGTAATACCGATCATGGAATACATGGCATTTCCCTGGGCACGCAGAATATTGTTCATGACAAAGGAAGACATCATGAAGGGGGCTGCAATCAGAATATATTTGCCGTAGTCCATGGCGTATGGAGCGATGGTTTCCGTGGCCCCTAAAAGAAATACGAGCGGCCGCAGGCAGATGAGCCCGAAAACCGAGATCAGGGCACCGATGATCAGGGCCGTGAAAAATGCGGTCGCCGCCGATTTTTCCGCTTCCCCGCCGTTTCTGTCCCCCAGCGAACGCGAGATGTAATTCCCGCTCCCCATTCCCAGCGTAAAGCCGATCGCCTGTATCATGGCCATGGCGGAGAACATGACGCCCACCGCGCCGGATGCGCTGGTTCCGATCTGGCTGACGAAAAAGGTATCCGCCATATTATAGATGGCGGTCACCAGCATGCTGATAATCGTTGGAACCGCCAGCCGCGGAATCAGTGTGGAAACCGGCGTTTCGATCATCTGTACAAAACGTTCTTCCTGTGTCATCGGTTTCTTCATTTGCAAACTCCCCCTTCTAAACTTACCATGACGCCTGCGCGCCATCCTCCGGAAGCTTCCCGGATACATACAGAAAACAGATAAAAAACAGGATTCCCTTGATCACGCTGGAAATCGTAAATGCCCACCAGATGCCGTCAAGCGCCAGCGGTGTGCTGCTTAAAATCATTGCGAGCGGTATTCTCGCCGAGGTAAACACGACACTTATAACGGAACAGAGCAGTGTCTTTCCGAGACCGGACAGCGCGCCGACCGTCGTCAGCTCCACACACATGAACATCTGTGAGAAACCGAGGACGACGAGATAGCTGATGCCCATGGGAATAATATCCGCCTCATGGATAAACAGTCCGAAGATCTGCCTCGGAAATCCGATCAGCACGCCCGAACAGAAAAGCCCCCATACAAACATGACGCCGATGGCCGTCATATAGCCTTTCTTCACCCGTCGGTACTGGCGTCCTCCGTAGTTTTGGCCAATAAAGGAATTGATGGCCGCCGCAAACCCATCCGCCGTCATCCAGGAGATGGATTCGATCTGGCTTCCCACTCTCTGCACCGCCACGGCCGCGTCGCCGAAGCCTGCCACGAATCTGGTCAGGACCATGGAAATGCTGGTATAGATCAGATTCTGGACCGCAGCCGGAAGGCCGATGCGGACCATCACCCGAAAATAATCCCTGGGGATCCGTTCCAGGAAACGGACCTTATCGAACACCAGTCTGTCCTTTTTTACTACCACGAGAAATACAATCGTTACAATCATCTGGGCCGTGACCGTGGCCACCGCCGCACCGGCGACACCCATTACGGGAAACGGTCCGACACCGAATATTAAAACCGGATCGAGTATCATATTCATGATAAGCCCGATAACATTGGCGATAAACGGGGTTTTGCTGTCCCCCATCGCCGTCAGAATTCCGGTAATTATCGCATTTAAAAAGGAAAATAATATCAGGCCGCAGGTAATCCTCAAATACACCTGGGCATTGTGAATAATGGCGCCGTCACTCAAACCGAAAAATCCGATGAGCGGACGGGCTCCGAACACCGTAACAGCGGCAAATACCAGGGCAAACAGAACGCCCATCTGGATCGCTCCCGCCGCATACTTAGCGGCCTCCTCCGGTCTCCCGCTGCCGAGAGAATGGGCCACCTTTACCTGGCCTCCCATCTTGGCCAGCGCCACAACTCCCTGGGAAAGCCATGTATACATGCTGGCCGCGCCCACTGCCGCCACCGCGGGAGACCCCACCAGGCCGATCCACGCCATATCCGTCAGGCTGTATGCCGTCTGGACCAGAGCCGTCGCCATAATCGGCAGGGCCAGTCCCGTCAGAGACGTAAAAATATGGCCATGCAGCAAATCTATCTTCTTACTCATATACACCTCAAACGAAACGATATATCATCAGGAAGGGCTGCCTTGCTGGCAGCCCCTCTGCATCCTGTTATGATACTACTATCTATACTTCCTGTTGCAATACTTCTTACTCACCCTGTCCGGATAAGTATTCGTGGATTCCTCTCGCTCCGGCGCGTCCCGCCTCCATGGCTAGAATTACTGTGGCAGCGCCTGTAACGGCGTCGCCGCCCGCGTATACGCCTTCCTTTGTGGTCTTACCGTTTGACTCTTCCGCTACGATACATTTTCTGCGGTTAGTTTCGAGACCCCTGGTAGTGGCGGAGATCAGCGGGTTCGGTGAAGTTCCGAGAGACATGATAACCGTGTCCACTTCGATGACAAATTCGGAACCTTCAATGGCAACCGGTCTTCTTCTGCCGGAAGCATCCGGTTCACCCAGTTCCATCTTGATACACTTCATGCCATTCACCCATCCGTTGTCATCGGTAAGAATCTCAATCGGATTTGTCAGGAGATTAAAGATGATTCCCTCTTCCTTCGCGTGGTGTACTTCCTCCGCTCTAGCCGGAAGCTCTGCCTCGCTTCTTCTGTATACAATATGTACGTCTGCGCCGAGACGAAGAGCTGTTCTCGCAGCATCCATCGCCACATTTCCGCCGCCGACAACCGCTACCTTCTTACCTGCAACGATCGGCGTATCGTAATCATCACGGAACGCTTTCATTAAATTGCTTCTCGTTAAATACTCATTGGCTGAGAATACGCCGTTGGCGTTCTCACCAGGGATTCCCATGAACATCGGAAGTCCGGCGCCGGAACCGATGAATACGGCCTCGAAGCCTTCTTCATCCAGCAGCTCATCGATGGTCACCGATTTGCCGATGATGACGTCTGTCTCGATCTTAACGCCTAACTTTCTCACGTTATCGATCTCCGGCTGTACAACGCCTTCCTTCGGGAGACGGAATTCCGGAATACCGTATGTCAGTACGCCGCCCGGCTCGTGGAGGGCTTCGAAAATCGTCACCTCGTATCCCATCTTCGCCAGATCGCCTGCACATGTCACGCCGGAGGGGCCAGAACCGATCACGGCTACCTTCCTGCCGTTGGTCTTTTCCGGAGCCGCCGGAACGAAGCCATTCTCTCT
>OJKJ01000224.1_pt1 | contig 40551 bp, 39 predicted proteins | sample 1596491 | NCBI WGS metagenome assembly OJKJ01 (sample SAMEA4350160, study PRJEB24818) | metagenome | biome: human; feature: gut; material: faeces | place: Denmark | collected 2013-09 | reverse complement strand
TGCAGGTCGTGGACGACGCCCTGGAAAAGCGGGAGCTGATCAAAGGACGCGTGCTGCCGGAAACCTCGCCGATCTCCCCCAGAGAAGCAGCGGAGGAGCTTGCCGGAAAGACAGACAGCGAAGTCGTGCAGGTGATCGGTTCGAAATTCGTGCTGTACCGTAGAAAGAAAAAAGATCCGAAAATTGTATTGCCCCGCTGAATCCGGGAGGCGTGTGTTTTGAAAACAGGTATCTACGGGGGGACCTTCAACCCCATCCATCTGGGCCACCTCCATATTTTGCAGGAATTTATCCGAAGGCTGTCGCTAGATCGGGTGCTGCTGATCCCTACCCGTATTCCGCCCCACAAGCAGGCAGAGTCCTTGGCGGAGGCGGAGGACCGTTTGGAAATGTGCAGGCTTGCGGCGGAGGAAATCACAGAGGCGCCTGTTCTGCTCTCCCGATTGGAGCTGTCCCGGGAAGGAAAAAGCTATACGGCAGAGACCCTGGAAGAGTTAAAGCGGGAATTTCCTGGAGATGAGTTTTATTTGCTGATGGGGGAAGACATGTTTTTGACGGTGGACCGCTGGTATCGCCCGGAAACGATCTTTGCCCTGGCGAAAATCTGTGCCTCTCCGCGCAGCGCAGATGGATTCAGACAGCTGAAGGAGAAAAAGCGGGAACTGGAAGACCGCTTTGGCGCTCGCTGCTGTGTGGAGGACATCCCTTACTGGAAGATTTCTTCCACAGAAATTCGGAAAATGGCGGCAGCCGGAGAAGAGCTGAACGGCATGACGCCCGTTTCAGTTGCAAAGTATATCCGGGAGCACAAGCTCTACGAAAAAGGAGGCCGGCGGGAATGACCTATGAACAGTGCGAGTGTGAAGTGCGTCAGCGGCTGTCGGAGAAGCGCTTTTACCACTCCCAGTGTGTGGCGGAGGAAGCGGTCCGTTTGGCCGTACTCTACGGCGCGGACCCCGAAAAGGCCAGGCTGGCGGGGCTTCTGCACGATATTCTGAAAGACACGCCCGCGGAGGAGCAGTTGAAAATCCTTCAGGGCTTTGGTATAATGATGAACGATACCGAACTGGCCAACCAAAAGCTGTGGCACGCAATCAGCGGCGCCGCCTTTCTCGAGTTTGGGCTGGGAATCCGGGACCGGGAGCTGCTTTCCGCAGTGAGGTGCCATACCAGCGGTAGAAAGAATATGACGCTGCTGGAAAAGGTGCTTTTCGTGGCGGATTATATCTCCGCCGACCGGGACTATCCCGGTGTGGAAGAGTTGCGGGCCGTGGCTCGGGAAAGTCTGGAAGAGGCCATAATCGAAGGGGTTGCCTTTACTGTGCAGGAATTGATGAGCCGTCGGGAACCGGTGGCTTCTGCTTCCATTGACGCCTATAACGACGCAGTTGCCGTCCTGAAGGAAAAGGAGAAATGAGAATGAATTCTTTGGAATTGGCTGGGCGTGCCGCCCGGCTTTTAGATGACAAAAAAGCGCAGAGAATCAATGTGATCAAAATAGAGGATATTTCCAGCATTGCAGATTATTTTGTCATTGCCACCGGTACCAGCAGCACCCATGTGAGATCTCTCGCGGATGAGGTGGAGGAAAAGCTGAAAGCGGAAGAGGCATTGCAGCCCCGGGTGGAGGGTTACCGCTCTAATTCCTGGATTCTGCTGGACTATGGCAATGTGGTGGTTCACGTGTTTACCCAGGAAGCCCGCGACTTTTATGATCTGGACAGATTGTGGGCGGACGGAGCCAAGGTGGATTGGCAGTCAGAGGAATGACAGAATGCGGCTGTGCGTTTGTATACGCTGCCGCCCGGACAGGCGCAGGATCGGATAAAAACTAGGATAAATCATGGAAAGGTCGAATGGATATGAAATATGAACACAAGGCCGTGGAGCCGAAGTGGCAGGAAAAGTGGGAGGAGGCCGGCGTTTTCCATGCGGTAAACGGTTCGGACAAGCCCAAATATTACGCTCTCATTGAGTTCCCCTATCCCTCGGGACAGGGACTGCATGTGGGCCATCCCCGCCCCTATACCGCGCTGGACGTGGTGGCGAGAAAGCGCAGGCTCCAGGGATACAATGTGTTGTATCCCATAGGCTGGGATGCCTTTGGCCTGCCCACGGAAAATTACGCCATCAAGAACCATGTCCATCCGGCAGAGGTCACAAAGCAGAACATAGCCCGTTTCAAAAAACAGATTCAGTCCCTGGGCATTTCTTTCGACTGGAGCAGGGAGTTCAGCACCACGGATCCCGACTATTACAAGTGGACCCAGTGGATCTTCCTGCAGCTGTTTAAAAAGGGTCTTGCCTATAAGAAAGAGATGAACGTCAACTGGTGTACTTCCTGCAAATGCGTTCTTGCCAATGAGGAAGTGGTCAACGGCGTGTGTGAGCGCTGCGGCAGCGAGGTGGTTCACAAGGTAAAGAGCCAGTGGATGATGAAGATTACCGAATACGCGCAGCGGCTCATCGACGACCTGGACCTGGTGGATTATCCGGAGCGGGTGAAAGCCCAGCAGAAAAACTGGATTGGCCGTTCCACCGGCGCGGAGGTGGATTTTACCACTAGCACAGGGGACAAGCTCACTGTGTACACCACCCGTCCCGACACGCTGTACGGCGCCACTTATATGGTGGTTTCTCCGGAGCATCCCTATCTTGAAAAATGGGAGGATAAGCTGCAGAACCTGGATGCAGTGCGTGCGTATCAGGAGCAGGCGGCAAAGAAATCCGATTTTGAACGCACGGAGCTTGCCAAGGAAAAAACCGGCGTAAAGCTTGAAGGGGTTTCCGCAGTCAACCCTCTGACCGGGAAGGAAATTCCGATCTTTATCTCTGACTATGTGCTGGTTTCCTACGGGACCGGCGCCATCATGGCGGTGCCTGCCCACGATACCAGAGACTGGGAATTCGCCAGGAAGTTTGACCTGCCCATCATCGAAGTGGTGCAGGGAGGCAATGTGCAGGAGGAGGCTTTCACAGACTGCGATACAGGCGTGATGGTCAATTCCGGCATTTTCGACGGCCTGACCGTGGAGGACGCCAAAAAGAAAATCACCGAATATCTGGAGCAGTCCGGCATCGGCCGCTCCAAGGTGAATTATAAGCTGCGCGATTGGGTCTTCTCCCGCCAGCGCTATTGGGGCGAACCCATCCCCGTGGTCTATTGTGAGAAATGCGGCTGGGTCCCGCTGCCGGAAAGTGAGCTCCCCTTGAAGCTGCCTGAAGTAGAATCCTACGAGCCCACGGATAACGGCGAATCCCCGCTGGCCCATATGACAGATTGGGTGAATACCACCTGCCCCCACTGCGGCGGCCCCGCCAAGCGGGAAACGGACACCATGCCCCAATGGGCGGGTTCCTCCTGGTATTTCCTGCGCTATATGGATCCCCACAACAGCGGCGCTTTTGCCTCCAAGGAGGCGCTGGATTACTGGTCCCCGGTGGACTGGTACAACGGCGGTATGGAGCACACCACCCTGCACCTGCTGTACAGCCGTTTCTGGCATAAATTCCTGTTTGACCAGGGCCTGGTGCCCACACCGGAGCCCTATCAGAAGCGTACCAGCCACGGGATGATCCTGGGTGAAAACGGCGAGAAGATGAGCAAATCCAGGGGGAACGTGGTGAATCCTGACGAAATCGTCAGCGAATACGGCGCGGACACCCTCCGCCTGTACGAGATGTTCATTGGGGATTTTGAAAAGGCCGCCCCCTGGAGCAACGCGGGTATCAAGGGCTGCCGCCGCTTTGTGGAGCGTTACTGGAACCTGCAGAATATCATTTCCCGGGAAAAGGGCGTCCGCAAAGAGTTGGAAGGCGTGTTCCATAAGACGATCAAAAAGGTCAGTGAGGACACGGAAATTCTGAAATTCAACACTGCCATCGCCGCTCTGATGACCCTGATGAATGCGGTCAGCGAGAAGGGCGATATCACAAAAGAAGAGCTCCGGCTTTTCACCATCCTGCTCAATCCTTTTGCCCCTCATATCACTGAGGAAATGTGGGCGCTCTGCGGCTTGGGCGAGGGCCTGGTAGCCCAGCAGACATGGCCGGAGTACGATGAAGAGAAGTGCAAGGATGATACGGTGGAAATCGTGGTACAGGTGTGTGGAAAGGTGCGGTCCCGCCTGAATGTATCCGCTGACATTCAGAAAGATGAGGCCATAGCTGCAGCCAAGGCTGACCCGAAAATTTCCGCGGAAATTGCGGGAAAGACCGTGGTCAAGGAGATCTATGTCCCCGGCAAGCTGGTGAACATTGTGGCAAAATAACCTGTTCCTGCAGGTTGGAACGGATTCGGACCAGAGTTTGGAAGGCATAAGGCGTTTTCTGAATTCATAAGAAGAAGCAGAGGCTGCAAAGCAAATTGCAGCCTCTGCTTCTTCTTTCAACCTTTCTTTCCATCGGAAAAAGCGCTCTATTCTTTTTGCAGTCTTTTCAGCAAAAGAGTACAGAGTAATACGGCGGCCGACAAAAGAACCGCCAGCGGCAGCAGGTTCTGCCAATAAACGCCTTCCTCCGTCATCAGACGGTATCCCCAGGCTGCAGGAAATATTTTTCCTGCAGATGCGAGAAAACGAGGAAGCAGGCTGATGGGAAACAGAATCCCGGACAGCATGATGGAGGGCAGAAACAGCAGCTGTGAAATCATGGTGAGCTTGGCCTGGCTTTTTACGCACAGTCCCAGGGCGCATCCCGCACTCAGAGACACTGCAAGGAAAACCGCAAGCGAACCGAAGTATAGAGGCAGGTTTCTGGGAAGTGAAGCGTCGAAAACAAAGGGAGCGGTAAGCGTGATCACCCCGCACATGATCAGCAGATGGAGAAATGCAGAGAGAGACATAGAGAGGATTCCCAGATACAGAGGTACCCCGTTGGCACTGTACATTTTCTTGACGTCACTGCCGTAATGCTCCACAAGCGAGGGCGGGAGGCCGATCAACGCTCCCATCGACACACCCATCACAGTCATGGATTGTATCAAGGTGGCTTTGGATTCCGGATTGATAGAGGTGAAAATTCCGCCCATCAGGGCATAGAACAAAAGCGGGACCACATAGCAGGTGATCAAAAGTGATTTGCTGCGGAGATCCAGTCTCCACTGCAGCGCAGTCCCATAGAGAAAAGCCTTCATTGCTGTTCCCTCCCTGTCAGCTCCATGAAATGCTGTTCCAGCGTTCCGCGGTCTGTTTTAATATCCAGTACGGCGATGCCCTTCTGCCGGTACCCCTCCAGCAGGTCCAGCATTGCGTCTGCAATGTTGTCGGCGAAGAAGCTTTCGTCACCCTGCTCGGTTTTAATGGAGATGGTGTAGCGGCTGCCGGATTTTGCCGTCAGCTCTGCGGCGGTGCCGCAAAAAACAAGGCTTCCGTCTTTTAAAATGGCCAGACGGTCGCACAAGCTCTCCACCTCCGCCATGTCGTGGCTTGCAAGCAGAATGGTTTTTCCCTCTGCTTTCAGGCGGCGGATCTGACTGTGCAGGGAAACCCTGCCCTCCACATCCAGCCCGGCGGTCGGCTCATCCAGAAAGAGGAGCTCCGGATCGCCAAGAAGTGCCAGGGCAAGGTGGAGGCGGCGTTTTTGTCCGGTAGACAGCTCCAGATACTGCTTTTTTGCAAAGCTGTTGATCCCAAGGGCGGCAAGGGTGGCGGTATCGGCCTTTACACGGTTCCATTCTGCAAACAGCCGTACGGCCTCCAGCGGCCGGATGTGGGCTGGAAGGGACGACGACTGCAGCTGAATTCCCACCCTGCCGTTGACGGCGATGGCGCCGCTGTCATACCGGCGAAGGCCCTCCACACATTCCAGGGCGGTGGTTTTTCCGGCGCCGTTTCCTCCAAGCAGTGCGAAGACTTCGCCTTTTTTCACGTGAAAGCTCAGGCCCTTCAGCACGGTATGATCTCCATAGCTCTTTTTGAGGTTTTCAACCTTCACGGCATAGCTCATTCCCGATCCTCCTCAAAGGGGTTGATTCCCAGTTCTGTAAGATAGGCGTCCAGGGCCGGGCCGAGATAGGCGTTGGCAGAGGTCTGCCTGGCCTTCCATTCATCATCCAGCCCATCGAAGCTGCCGATCTCCATCAGGTTTTCCAGAAGGCTCTCATCCCCGGCGGTAAACTCCTGAATCATATTCCAAAATTCTTCGGCAAGCGCCCGGCCTTTATCGCTTTCAGGCGGTATGCCCTCCGCCTGAAGCTCAATTGCCCGGTCATTGAGCCGGGTAAAGGTGGCGATCATCCTGAGGCCGCTGTCCTTGTCAAAGTGGTTCCGGATATGGTCCAGCGTTTTGTCGTCGAAATACTTGATCAGCCAGTAGGATTCGTTTTTCATCTGCAAATTCACGATGATATCGGCATACTTTTTAAAATCTACTGACTGCATCTGCAGCACTTCGGTCTTCAAAGCCTCTATAGCCTGCAGGGATTCGGACAGCGTCTCGATTTTTCTCCGCAGAACGGATGCCTGTTCGGTAAGCGCTGCGGCTACGTCGGCCGGTGTTTCCAGCGCGGTCAGATGGTTTTTGATGGCGTCCAGGGAAAAGCCCAGATGCTTCAAGGAGAGAATCTGATGCAGAAGGATCATATCCCTGTCGGTGTATAGCCTGCGGCCTCCCTCGCTTTCTGCTGAGGGGGAGAGCAGCCCCTGTTGGTCATAGTACTGCAGTGTGCGGACCGTCACACCCATTTTCTTTGCCATCTCTCCCACGGTCATATAGTCCTGCGGCAATTTCTTATCATATTCCATACGATACCTCCTGTTCATCATTATACTTGATGACGCTGCGTCACATGCAAGGGGAAAAGGAATGTATTCAGGCGTTTAATTGGGACAAAAAAGAGGAGAAAGCGCATGCTTCCTCCTCTTTTTTGTCGGCCGATTTAGTTTTTCTGTTCCGAATCCTCCTGCGGGGAAAACGGAACGAAAGTCAGGATGTCTCCGGGCTGGCAATTCAGCACGGTACACATTCTGGCAAGAACGTCTGCATCAAATCGTGTCAAACGGTTTTTACAGTAATTGTTGATCTGGGTCCTCTGCATGTGCGCCAGCTCGCTGAATTTTTTCTTACTTATTTTTCTGTCAGCAAGCAGTTCTTCCAAGTGAATTGCAATCTTTCCGTATGCTTCCATACTACACTGCCTTTATTAAAAAATGTGCGAATTAATTTGACATATTAAGTGTAACCGATTACAATAAAAGCGTAAGTTCTAAGAAGTTACACATGTGTTATTAGTAACACATCCTAGAATATGCATGTAATTGGAACTTAATATTCCAAGAGAGGCAGAGAAAAGAAATGGAAGACAAAATATTGGAACAAGTCGCGCAACGGTACGATACCAATGAAGCTACCGTTTGTGCGGAGATAGAATATACTTGGGAGGATATTCAAAACATTGCGGACCCGCTCCTCCGGCGCTACTGGGGGCTGATTGACCAGCCGCTGCGGCGTCCCACGGCGGCGGAGATTGTGCAGCATGTTGCCTATGCCGTATCCCTTTGCCGGCTGGTCACAGAGGAACGCGCCAGAAGTACCGGGAACCGCCTGCTCAAAGCGCCCAGCCCCCATGCGGTGCTGGCTATGCTGTACGGACGGAAAAAAACGGGGAAGGTGATGCGCGCTGCCATGCAGGCGGCCATTACGATTCGGGAAGAAAAGGAAAGACGTTAAAGGGAGAGCGCAGGCAATGGCCCGCGCTCTCCCTTTAACGTCTTTCTTATTTCGATTTCATCGCCGTCCTTTCCGGCGGTTTGCAGCCGCGGCCCAAAAGGCCAGCGCCAATAGGAGCAATATCAGGATGCCGCCGCCGATGAGGTACAGCGGGGTCCACTGGGTGGGAACGCCCCACCAATTGCTCAGGGTGGAAAGCGCTGTCTTGATGGGCCATGCCACCAAAGAGGCAATGCCAGACAGTACGTTCAGCCCTGTGTGCACCAGAAAGCTCAGAACGTCTGCCGCAATGTGCACGAAGGAACTCAATAGGTCAAAGAGAAATGACAACACGATGGAGCGCTCCTTTCTGTCCCTGTGTGGACCTCACCGGGGGACGGTTTTTCCGGTGAGTCAATCTGCCGCAGATTCAACGATTTTGTAGTAGGTTTTTGCGGTGATGGCGTAGATAATGGCATAGGCAATGGCAAATACGATAACGCAGCCCAAAGTGGAAAGCAGGATAAGCTGTACGTTCACCAGATTCAGTACTGCCAGGATCTTCTGCAGCATGGGGAATGCAAAGGCCAGATGCAGCACTGCAGTGAGCAGGGGCAGGAAAAACACCAGCAGAATCTGGCTGTGGATGCTCTTTTTCACTTCCTTATGGCTCATACCCACCTTCTGCATGATGGAGAAGCGCCTAGCGTCTTCATAGCCTTCGGAAACCTGTTTGTAGTAGATGATCAGCGCGGTGCCCAGCAGGAACAGGAAGCCCAGGAACAGCCCCAGGAAGAACAGGCCGCCGTAAAGGGAGAAAAAGTCTTCATAGGAGCTGGCGGAGTCCTCCGCTTGCAACGAGTCGAATTCCACGCCTTCCATGGGGAACGCCTCGCTGAAACGATACCGAATGGCGGAACCCAGCGCGGCGATGTCTTCCTGTTCGCCGTCGATGTCAAAATCATAGGAATAAAGGGGATCCAGCACGTTCCCTGTGGGTTCCAGGATGAATTCCACCGTTTCCATATTGGGAACCACCACGTAGTAGATGTCGTAAATCATGGCGGATCCCTCGCCGTCGTCCATATTGTAGTCTGTGCGGCGGATGGAGAATTCCCTTCCGCTGATTGTGATGGAATTGTCTGCGGGGAAGGTGCCTCGGGGGTCGGAGAGCAGCAGCTCATTGTCCCCCAGGGTCTCGTTCTGTCCGGAGAAACGGTTGAATTCCTCCAGGGTAAAGAGCGTAAATGTGCTGTAGCTGCCGGAACTATCGTACATGTACGCGCCTTCCAGGGGCGTAAAATCGTTACCGATCCGGTTCATGGAGCAGTTCCAATAGGAACGCTCCAAAAGCTGAAGGGGTTCCTTACCCACCTTTTCGCACTCTTCCTCTGCGATAGTCTGAATGGCCTCCTTGGCTGCGTCGTTGGCGCCGCGGGAGAGGATGAGGATGTTGCGGGGGTAGCGGGTGCGGATGAGGTCGTCCATGCTGGTATACAGGGAAAAGGTGGTGGAAACTGTCACCAACAGAGCGGTAAAGAGGATACAGATGGACGCCAGGCCGGCCGCGTTCTGCTTCATGCGGTAAAGCATGCCTGACACGGTGGTGAAGTGGGTGGCTTTATAGTAGAATTTCTTGTTTTTCTTCAGGATTTTCAGCATGGCTGTGATACCGGTCATAAACAACAGATAAGTGCCTAAAATGACAAGAATGACCGCTATGAAGAAGAACATCAGGGCGTCAAGGGGCGAAGTGATGGTGACGGCGATGTAGTAACCGCTACCCAACAGGAGCGCGCCCAGGACTGCCAGCAGCCAGTGGGCTTTGGGTTCCTTTTCACCAGTCTCGCCGCCGTGGAGCAGCTCGATGGGCTTTGCAAGCCGGACCTGAAGAATATTGTAGAGCATGGTGGCAAAGAAGATGCAGAAGAACAGCGCCACCGTGGAGATAACAGCGGAGGAGGGAACGATAAAGGCGATGGGAAGCTCCAGACCCAGTACTTTGCCCAGCACCAGGAACATCAATTTGGAAAACAAAATTCCCAGGCCGAGTCCCAGAACGATACAGAGCACGGCCACCATCAAAGTCTCCCGCAGGATCACCTTGGCGATATGGCGCTTTTCCATGCCCAGAATGTTGTATAACCCCAATTCTTTTTTGCGCCGTTTCATAATAAAGCTGTTGGTATAAAAGAGAAACAGCACGGAGAATATTCCGATGACGATGGAACCCAGGAACATCATGCTGGAGACGCTTGCTCCGCCGTACATGTTTTCCTGGTCGATTCCGGGACCCAGGGCGCACATGATGTAGAACATCATGGCGATGCCGATGGAGGATAAAATGTAGGGAAGGTAGACGCGGCGGTTATTGCGCAGGTTCGTCAGCGCCAGCTTCCAGTAAAAGCCTCTGCTTCTGTTAGCCATTTGCTGTAACGCCCCTTTCCGCATTCCCGGTGGCCAGTACGGTGAGCGTGTCGGAAATCTTCTGGTACATCTCATCCTGGCTCTGGCCGCCACGGTAAATCTGGTGGAAGACCTCGCCGTCCTTGATAAACAGCACACGGCTGGCACAGCTTGCGGCGCGTGTGGAATGGGTGACCATCAGAACGGTCTGGCCGTCCTGGTTAATTTCGGAGAAAATATTCATGATCTGGTCGGAGGAGCGGGAATCCAGCGCGCCGGTGGGCTCGTCGGCCAGGATGAGCTGGGGCTGTGTGATGATAGCCCGGGCGATGGCCGTGCGCTGCTTCTGGCCGCCGGAAATTTCGTAAGGGTATTTCTGCAGGATGTCCGTGATGCCCAGCTTTTGGGCGATGGGATCCAGGCGGTTCTTCATTTCGCCGTATTTTTTCCCTGCCAGCACCAGCGGCAGAAAAATGTTGTCCTGTGCAGAGAAGGTGTCCAGCAGATTGAAGTCCTGGAACACGAAGCCCAGGTTGTCGCGGCGGAAGGCGGACATCTCCTTTTCCCCCAGCGTGACGATGTTGCGCATGTTCAGAAACACTTCGCCGCCTGTGGGTTTATCCAGCCCCGCAAGGATGTTCAGCAGGGTGGTCTTGCCGGAGCCGGATTCGCCCATGATTGCCACGAATTCTCCCTTTTCCACTGTGAAGCTTACGCTGGAAAGTGCCTTTACCTGAGTCCCGCCAAGCCGGGAGGTATACACCTTTTTCAGATTGTTTACGCTCAAAAGCGCCATCTTTTTCTCTCTCCTTTGACGACTGGAATTGTTTTTTTGTTTCTGTCAAAAGTATAGGCTCTGTTTCTTACAAAATCCATAAGCCCGCCTTACAAAACTTCTTTTAACCTTACATTTTTGTAAGCTGCAGCTCTCCGGTTTTCCGAAGTTTCAGGAGAGGAAGACAGGGCTTTTTAGAAGGATTAGAAAATTATTTTATTTTTTTGCAACCGATTTCGCCTTCATGGAGTGTTATCTGTAGAAGCACCCGTCAAGGGTAAAAAACAACATACAAAAGGAGAATGGGTATGAACAGTATGATAAGAAAGACAGCGGGCATGGTTTTGGCAGCCGCTCTGGCTTTCAGTGTTACGGCATGTAAGGATGCGGGGCAAAAGCCCTCCTCGTCTACTTCCTCTGCTGCTTCTGTGGCGAGCGAAGTCGTCAAAACGCCAGAGACTCCCACATTGGGCAATGCGGATACAGAATATGACGGGTTCCAGTATCTTTACCCGGAAACTCTGGCGACAGAATCCAAGAAAAATGAAGAAACCCAGAAGATGGAGAACGAAAGCGTCGTGGTATACCTTCCCAAGAGTGATTACGCCTCGGTTCAGAGGACCAGGGCCTATGTGGAAAAAATGGGAATGGAATTTACAGTGGATATTCAGCCCTATTTCCAGTATGAGGAAGACGATTACACCTTGGCAGAAAATCTGGATTATTATCTGGAGTTGGAATACAACCCGGACTATATGGACTTTGCGGGGCTTGAGGTGGGAAAGGCTGTGGAAGATAAGGCATCGAACAGCGCTCAGGCAGTCGTAAGCTATTGCAAGTATGATATCGTGGAGGAAAAACCTGCCGCCTATTTCTGTACGTATTTTGTCAAGCAGCTGGAAAGCGGATTGAAGGTGCTGGTTTCTGCGGAGATCAGTTCTATTGAGGCTACCGGAAAGCTGCCGGAACTTCTGGACGAAATCGAGAGTTTTTACGGATTCCGCCCTGAATGGGATTCTGCCGCAGCAGAAAAGAAACTGAGCGAAACCAAAGTATCCAATGAAAAGGAGGAGGGAATCGAATCTTCATCGTCCGCTCCCGCTTCTGCCGGACTGGAAGCGGATACTTCGGCAGTTAAAAATGCCGACGGTACCTTTACCGTCTCCAACATCACCTTCAGTCTGCCTGCCGGCTGGGAAATGCAGGAAGAGGGAGAAGCTGTCTTCGCGCCGGATGGGGATTCCGTTTTTTCCGGCTGCGCAATCATGGTCATGCAGCAGTATAACGGAGCGACCTCCTCTGATCTCAGCATGTTTTCAGAAAACCCTGAGATTTTGGAAGCCCTTCTTCAAAGCTATATGGAGTCCTCTGTTGGAGAAGATTTCTCCGGAGATATGGAATTTAAGGTCTGTGAAAAATCTCCCTTTGGAATGGCGATCAAGATGAGCATGGGAAGCGACGGTACTAAAATCAATGCTTACTTTATTTTTGACGAAGAGGGTTATATGTCGGTCATGATGTCTTTGGACACAGAAGCGGATCTTCCCGCTGCGCAGGCGCTGGAAACCTTATTTGCCTCCGTGAAGCGGTCTTAAAACATAGAGCGGTATGAATAAAAAATACCAGAGAGAAATGGAACAGATCCATGCCCCCCGGGAACTGATTGACCGCACCAAACGGGAGGTCCGGGAAGCCGGGGGGCAGACTCAGAAGGCCGGAAGAAAAACGTTGGTTTTCTTTCCTCTCCGGCAGGCCGCTGCTCTTGCCGCCGCTTTGGTGCTGATTGTGCTGGTATCGATGTTCTGGCTCAGGGGAAAAGAACCGGCCTTCGCCGTAATTTCAGAGGAACTGGATCAGAACAGCCTGTCTCCCCAGTTCGGGCTTCTGGATCCCCAGCATAGAAATGTGAGCGCGGAAGAATTTGACCAGGCGTTTGAAACGGCTGCAGCTTCCCTGGAGGGAGAGGATTTTTCCGCTTATCTTGTCCGTTCCCTAAACGGGGAGGTGGAGTCGGGACGGGCTACTTTCCTGTATGAAAACTGCCGTGTGGCGGTAGCCAGGGGGGAGGAGCTCCTGCCGCAGGAGCTCACTGCTACAGCGCCGCAGCAGTTGGCGGGACTCCGGGTTTATCTGGCCCGTGAGGGGACTGGTGAATGTCTGCTGGCCGGATTCGAACTTGCAGGAAACCAGTGGCTCCTGGAAACAGACCAGTTGAAGGAGCAAGCATTTGCAGAGGTTGTGGCACGTCTGGCGGAAAGCCAGCAGAAGAATGGGTGAATGTTTGGAGGGCTTGTGGCCCTGGGAACATAGAAAGGAATTAAAATGGGAAAGAAACACACAAGGGGTATTTCCTGCCTGGCATTGCTTCTGACGGCGGCCCTGCTGCTCAGCGGATGCGCCGGAACGCCGGAACGCAGCCCACAGGAGGGGAGCTCCTCCGGCGGAACAGCGGTGTCAAGCGCTGCTGCGGCAGACGGCGTCAAAGCAAATGGCAGCTATATCACACAGGAGGAACTCCTGACAGAGCTGGAAAAGAAATATGGCGGCCAGGAAGGTAAGGTGGAGTACGGAGAGCCAATTTCCGGACTTGCGCGGAATGGAACGCTGGATCTGAAATTGGGGTTTGACCTGAAGAAGTCCGGCATGGAGAAGTACAGTGAGGTGGCAAACCTGTTCTGGGACGCTGAACTCACACAGGCTGTGGATTTTCGGTATGACTATGATGAAGCGGCCGGGAAACTGACTCTGAAGCCTGGGCCGTACAGCGTGGGCGGCATTTATGTCAGCTCATTGACCACGGAAGAGGTCAGGGAATACCCTCATGACACGATCTCTCTTTTCTCAAAAGGCGCCTATGAGGACTGGGGCAATGTGGGTAAATTTTATCTGGTTCAGTATGTGGATGATCAAACCGGGAAGAAGCTGGAGAAGCCTGTGGTGAGGATCGTCACCACGCAGGGAGAACTGGAAGCGCCCAGAATTGTGTTTCAGCCGACAGAAACAGGGCTGGCAGGTTTTCGCTGGAATGCGGTGAAGGGGGCCCAGGCTTATGTGGTGTTTAAAATATCCAGGGACGCAGATGGAGGATATTCCGGCGGAGTGACCCCTATTGCCATGACAGGGGAGACCTTCTGGAGATCGGAGGCGCCTACTTTTTCCAGCTACTCTCAGGTGAACAGCGATTTCCGCCAGTTCCGTTATTCTGAGGATGACTGGGCGGCTGACCGCGTTTATGAAAAGGAAGGGCTCACCGAAGGAAAAGCGGTTGCCGACAGTTCAAACAATTACAGCTTTGGTGTGATTGCTCTGGGCCAGGACGGTACGTCTGTGTTCAGCAATCTGTATGAGGCGGAGGAACTTGCCCCCAATCTGCCCTATGCGGAGGCAGCTGCCATTTCCAAAAAGAATGGCTTTACCAATGATTGTGCGGATATCGGCCTGGCGCCCAGCCATGTATGGGTGACCATGTGTGATGGTACTACTGCCCGGAAACTGATCAATTATGAGGTGGACAGCGCCAGGGTGGAGACCAACCGCTATTTGAATATCGATGAGGAAACCGGCGAATATGTCAGCGGGGAGGATCTTGATGTACTTCAGATTCCCTATACGGTGGAGGGCGCTCCGTTCGAATATGTGCTCGAAGTAGTGGATTACGACAAAAGTACGATAGAGCAGGATATGAAGACGCTGCGGGAGCGTCAGGAAAGCCTGCGCCAGCGTTCCGGCAGTACAGAGGTTACGGGAGAAGCCGGAGACCTGGAGGGGGCCGCAGAACAGGTTCGGGAATTTTCCGGTGAAACCGTTACGGCCAACAGTACGCTCAGCGAATACTTGGCGCGCTGCATGCTGGGTCGGACCGGGCTTATCGATCTGACAGGGGTCCCGGGCAGCGGTGATGCGGACCTGGTGGCAGACGCTCTGCTGGAGGCATATTACCAGAACCCGCTGATCCTGGGCCTGCAGGGATACCGGATCAATAAGGATGCCACCAAGCTGAAGATCACCTATGAGGAGGATGCTGCCGAAGCAGCGAAAAAGCAGCAGGAGATCAAGGCAAAGGTAAGCGAGGTCACGGCGGAGATCATCACTCCCGGAATGACAGACCTGGAAAGGGAACTGGCAATCAACAGCTATCTATGCGATACCATTGAATACGATATGGCTGCATTGGAGAATGCGGAGCAGTACAATTATGCGAAGACCGACCCGGAGTTCAACGATTCCTTTACCGCCTATGGAGCCCTGCTCAAAGGAAAATGCGTCTGTGCCGGCTATGCAGCGGCCTTTAAGCTGCTGGCTGATTCTGCCGGGCTGGAGAGCATTGTGGTTACCGGCATGCTGGAAGGCACCATGTCTCATGCCTGGAATAAGGTGAAGCTCGACGGGACATGGGAGGTGGTGGATTCCACCAACAACGACAACGAAGAACTTTTCAACGCCCTGTTGAATATCCCCGGAACAGCCAGCCGCCTGACCCTGGTGGAGGATAAGCAGTATGTGCTGGACAGTGTGATTCCCAATTATGCTCTGGGGAGTGAGGACAGCAGGGAATACTATCATATCAGCGACAAATTTTTCCCGGTGAATGCCATTGCCCAGGAGCTGGCCTCCGAATTGAAGGCGGAAGGCAAAGCTACGCTGCGCACGGAATATGATTTGACGGACGGAAGCTTTCAGCAGATCGCCCAGGAGGTTTATCGGCTGATGGAGGATGATGTAAGCCTGAGCGGATACTTTTGGATGGGGGTAATCTACCTGGAGCAAGTTTGAACAGTTTATCCAAATGCAGGGCGGTCCGCTGCTGAACTGCCCCGTCTATCCTCTTGGAAAGGAGAGATTCAGATTGAAACAATGTTATCGATGCGGAACCTGTTGGCAGGAGGAGGGACCAGTCTGCCGGATCTGTGGAGCGGATCTTACCAGAACGCCGTCCACACCCGGGCCTCAGCCGGAACAGCCGTCAATGCCGTCTGTTCCCCCTGCTCCGCAGATGATGCCTGTGCAGCGGTATCCCGGTCCCTTATCCTTCCGCAAGCAGAAGCCCTTTACCCAGGCTGACCTCTGCACGGTGCTGGGTTTTACTTCAGCCGTCATGGGCTGTTTTTGGGGCAGTGTGCTGCTGCTTCCTCTGGGGCTTGTCACCTCCGTCCTTGGGTACCGGAGGGACAGAACCAAGGGGCTTGCCGTGGCCGGGATTGTCATCTCTGTAATCGGCCTGCTGATTAAGGTAGTGAATATCCTGTCCCAGGCGGTTTATCTGCCCCCATGGTTCACCAATGGGATCTGGTGACAATAAAGCAGGAAGCGGAGGACGTTAAGTCCTCCGCTTCCTGCTTTATTCCTGCAGAAAATCCTTCAACTGCCCCCGGGCGCGGGAGAGCAGGGATTTAACTGTACCTTCCGGCCTCCCCAAAATAGAGGCGGTTTCCCTGACAGTATACTGTTCAAAATAATAGAGCTGCACCACGTCCCTGTACGCCTGGGGAAGAGCCTGAACTGCTTGGAAAACAGGACTTTCGGAAGGGAATGCCTGCAGCTGTTCAGGCTCTTCCCGGCCATAAGTCTCCATGGAGAAAACCTTCCGGCGCCAGGCGCTGCTTTGATGCCTGTGACAGCAATTGATTGTGACCCGCAGCAGCCAGGCTTTCAGATGTTCGGCTGATTTGATTTTGTGCCGATATTTGACCAACCGCAGGAACACTTCGCTGAATACATCGTCTGCATCGGCAGGCTGGCCTGTTTTCAGCAGGGCCAGACGGTATACCATATCGGCATGCTCCTCCACAGCCTGTTCCACATCAATACTGTAAGGTTCTTCCATTGTTCCACTGCCTTTAAAATTGCTGATAATGTTAAAAGTATAACATGTAGAAGAAACGGCGTCAACGTGTGGCAAGGATGCTATTCCCTGCCCAGTTTCGGCCTGTGCAGGTAGAGCCGTACTTCTGTGCCGTTTCCGGGTTCAGAGTCGATTTCGATGCGATTCTGCAGTTTATCCAGGATAACTTTAGAGAGGTACAACCCCAGGCCGGTAGATGTCTTTTCCCTTCTGCCGTTATAACCGGTAAAGCCCCGTTCAAACACACGGGGCAGGTCTTCCGGAGAGATACCGGCTCCGGTGTCCCGCAGATAGAGCACGTCGTCCTGATCCATCCATATGGTCACGCCGCCCTGTTTGGTATATTTCAGGGCGTTGGAGAGAAGCTGCTCCAACACGAAAAGAAGCCATTTTTCGTCGGTGATCACCCGGTTTTCAAACTCCTTCAGATCCAGAGAGAGTTTTTGGTAGATAAACAGAGGAGCGAATTTTTTGACCGCCTGCTTCACAACCTCCCGAACGGGGAGAAGCTCCAGCCTCAAGTCAGAGCTCATAGTTTCCAGGCGGAGATAGCCCAGCACCATTTCCACATACCGTTCCACTTTGAATAATTCTTGCTTCAGAACTTCACCGGTCTCCACGGGATGGGACTGCAGAATCAGCCGCATGGCTGCCAGAGGAGTTTTGATCTGGTGTACCCAAAGGGTATAATATTCCAGCATATCGTTCTGCTTTGTGTCCCACTGTGTCTCAACCTCCCTCAGCTTTCGGCAAAGTTCCGAACAGAGTTCAACCAGCTGTTCTTCCGAAAGGGTTCCCTCAAAGCTGGGGACTTCCCAGGCAGTGAGCAGGTTTTCTTTCCATTCCTCCAGTATGCGGTACCGGCGCAGATAGGCGAGAAAGTCAGGCAGTATAAAGAAGATCAGCGCCAGGACAAGAGAAACGGCGGCGGTGTAAAGCACAGCCTCCAGCGGGAGGGAATAAAGATAAAACACCAGCGCTGCCACGGCAAACAGCATGCAGAGGGCAAACAGCAGTTTCCGGTGATCCTTCACATAACGTTTCACAATTTTCATAGGATTTCTCCGTCAGGGAATCAGGTAGCCGAGTCCCTTTTTTGTCACAACAAAATCGCGCATCCCAGCTTCCTCCAGCTTCTTTCGTAACCTCGTCATATTTACTGTCAGCGTATTGTCATCGATAAAACTGTCGCTTTCCCAAAGCCGGGTCATAATGTCGCTGCGGCTGACGACGTGGCCCGCGTTTTCCATCAGAATCTGAAGTATTTTAAAGTCGTTTTTTGTCAGATCCAGCTTTCTGTCCTGAAAGGTGAGGGAGGCGTCGCTTAAATTCAGCATGACGCCGCCGTGTTCAATAAAATTAATGCTGTTCTGGAAGGAATAGGCCCGACGAAGCACAGCCTGCACCTTGGCGGTCAGTACCGACAGATCAAAAGGTTTGGCAATAAAGTCATCCCCGCCCAGATTCATAGCGGTGATGATATTCATATTGTCCGAGGCGGAGGAGAGAAATACCACCGGCACCTTGGAACGCCTGCGAATTTCCTCGCACCAGTGATATCCGTTGTAATGTGGAAGCCCGATATCCAGCAGGACCAGCTGAGGATCAAAGGCCAGAAATTCCTCCAGCACCCGGCCAAAGTCCACGGCGGCCTTTATTTCGTAACCCCACATAGTGAGATGGTTTACAACCGCTTTGGAGATGACGGGATCGTCTTCCACCAGAAAAATTTTATTCATTGCAGAGAAACCTCAAAATTTCTTCATAACTGCGCGCCAGAAGGGTGTAGGGGACCTTGTTTTTGTTTTCCGCAACCGAAGGCGCGTACCAGATGCTGTCGAGGCCGGCGTTGGCAGCCCCCTGGATGTCAGAGGAGAGAGAATCTCCGATGACCAGGCCTCTTTTAGCAGAAAAACCGGGAATGCGGGAAAAGACATAATCAAAAAAGCGGATGTCCGGTTTGGCAAACCCGGTATCCTCTGAAATGAAGCAGTCCTCAAAATAGGGCTGCAGGCCGGAACGCTCCAGTCTGGTGCGCTGGGTACTGGCTTTGCCGTTTGTGATCAGGTAAAGAAAATATCCGGCGGCCTTCAGCCGCTTAACCAGCTCCTCCGCACCGGGCAGCAAATCCCCACCCTCTCCCAGCAGCGGGAAGTAGGCTTCATGCAGCGCCTGCGGGTCCCCGGAAAGCCCGTTTTCCTGCAGAAAATCGGCAAACCGGCCCAAATACAGCTGAGGTCTTGTACATTCGCCGCGTTCCAGCTTGCCCCACCAGTTTTCATTGTTCTTCCGGTAGGATTCCAAAAGCTGAGCTGAATAGGGCTTTTGTAAATCCAACCCTTGGGCGAAATAAGTGCGTTGGAAAGCATGGGCACAGGCTGTTTCAAAATCCAGAAGGGTGCCGTCGGCGTCAAACAGCAGGAATTGATAGCGTTTCATGAGCGGTAGCTTCCTTTCTTCAAGGGTTCCTCAGGGCAGCAGAATACGGAGAATGTCCCCGTAGTTTTTCGCTTCATAGGTGTAAGGCACGGAGACGGGATTTTTCCAGGAACCGTCGGGATGGTACCAGATACTGTCCAGCCCGGCATTTTGCGCGCCCTGAATGTCAGAGGCCAGAGAATCCCCAATCACGACGGCCCGTTCCTTCTGGAAACCGGGAATGTGGGAGAAGACATACTCAAAATACAGCGGGTCAGGCTTGGCCGCGCCCACAGCCTCGGATACGAAATAGTCTTTGATGTAGCTGCCTATTCCGGAATGACCGATGCGGGTGTTGGCCGTGCCCGCGTTCCCATTGGTGATGATATAGAGGGGATATTCACTGGAAAGCAGTCGGAGCATTTCCTCTGCACCGGGATAGAGCACGCCTCCTTGGCCCAGGAACGCGAAGTAATCCTCATTCATTTGGGCCGGGTTTCCGGAAAAACCGGTCTCAGCAAGAAAATCGGCGAAACGGCCCAGAAACAACTGGGATTTTGCACACTGACCGGCCTCAAATCGTTCCCACCACTTGTTGTTGTGCTTTTCGTAGAGCTCCAGCATAGCGGGAGTATAGGGGATGAGCTTGTCGAACCCGCAGTGCCGGTACAGCTGCTCAAAAGCCATGAGCATATCCGCGTCGAAATCCAGCAGGGTGTAGTCCAGGTCAAACAGGAGAACGTCGTAGGGCTTCATAGGAGTCACTCCTTTCCAACGGTATTTTCATGGGGTGAAAAGAGGGGAAATCAAAAGATTGCAGCCAGGCAATAGCCGGAGATGGGCCGTGCAGATACAGAAAGTGCCCAGTTTAACCTTTGTCTGTTACAAAAGTCAGGCTGGACCAAGAAACAGGGTGGAAAGCCGGTTCAACAGCGTGCCGGGAACGGCGGCGGGCTTGAGAGCGAACGGGCTTATGATATTCCGCCCTGAAAGCACCCAGCCAAAGGCGGCAGGCACAGCAGAGCTATGTGGAAAGCCAGGAACAGTGGCATCAACACTGTAAATTTGCGGTGCTTCGTCTTATGACGGAACAAGAACATTCCCAACAGCCCGCCCAAGCTTCCGCCAAAAAAGCCGAAGAGCAGAAGCGCCCGCTCGGATATTCTCCACTGTCCTTTCACTGCCCGGCGTTTGTCCAGTCCCATCAAGCAGAAGGAAAGGAGGTTCATAGCCAGCAGAAATCCCAGCAGAAGCGTTTCTGATAAATGGAAAGGCATGGGTTGTCCCCCTTCTTTCAGTGTGTCTGTCACGGGCCTGTAACCGGGAACCGGCATCTGGCGGCAGGCCTGCAGAAAAAGCTGCTGTCTACACTTGTGTGAAAACCTGTCCATTTCAGGTATTCACGCAAAGCAAGGCGCATAGGTATTATCAAATGATACCTGAAAATAAAAGAGCTGTCAACGGAAAGGAACGCCTATGGGAAAGTTCAATTTTAGAAAATACTGCTATGTCTTTTTATGGCTTGCTCTGGTGATGACGGTAGGAGGAGTATGGCTGTTTGGCGGAATGCAGCAGGGAAAAGGCGCGTCTTCCATCTCCTCATCAAGCGGGGAAAACAGCGCGTCCCCTGCTCCGGCAGAGCACACCCTGACCCCTCCCCTGCAGCAGGAAAAACAGGAAATGGCAGGAGTCTGGGTCCCCTATATGTCCCTCACGACTCAGGAGCACACTCAAGAGGCTTTTGAGGACAATTTTCGACGGATTGCGGATACTGCGAAAGAAAAAGGGATCAACACCCTGTTTGTTCATGTCCGGCCATTTTGCGACGCCCTATACCCCTCAGAGCGCTACCCCTGGTCCCATTTGTTGACAGGGGAACAGGGAAAGGACCCGGGATACGACCCGCTCCAATTTATGGTGGAATATTCCCATAAGAACGGAATGGAGTTTCACGCGTGGATCAATCCGCTGCGGATAAAGACTGCAGAAACGCCTGCCACGCTGTCACCTGACAACCCTTATCTCTCCCTGCGGGAAGATTCCCCGTATTACTTTATGGAATATGAAGGCGGAGTTTATCTCAATCCCGCTTATCCATATATCCGTACCCTGATTGCCGACGGAGCTGCAGAAATCGTGGAGCGCTATGAAGTGGACGGCATCCACTTCGATGACTATTTTTATCCCAGCCAGGAGGAATCCCTAGATGCGGAAGCTTACCAGCTGTACGCACAGACAGTGGAAACACCCCTCACACTGGAGGAGTGGCGCCGGACAAATGTGAGCGCTTTGGTGGCTGAGGTCTATGAAAAGGTCAAACAGGCAAATTCCGGCACGGTATTTGGAATTTCTCCTCAGGGGAATATTCAAAACGATGAGGCTATGGGCGCGGATGTAAAAAGTTGGTGTGCGGTTCAAGGCTATGTGGATTACATCTGTCCTCAGCTCTATTATAGCTTTGAAAACAAGGCGCTGGGTTATTCAGAGGCTTTGAAAGAATGGATGGCCCTGCCAAAGCATGAAGGCTTGAAGGTATATGCGGGCCTGGCCCTTTACAAAGCAGGCAGCGATGCGGACGAGGGAACCTGGCAGATGGACAGCGACATTATCAGCCGGCAGATTGAAGCGGCACGGGAGGTGCAATGCAGCGGTGTGATTCTCTACTCCTCCGATTATCTCGATGCGGAGCAGACGCAGAAGGAAGTGGAAAATGCCATGGCTGTGCTTGCCGGCGATGAGGAATAGGATCGATTGGCATGCCGGAAGCCCCATTTGGCAGGGGAAGGATAATGGGCGTGAGAGCTGCACGATAAAGGGATTAGGCGCACTGCGGAAACTGGCGGTGCGCCGTTTTTCGTTTCAGACCTCTGCTTTATTTCCAAAATGAGAAAATATGACAAATATAATTTTCTGGGACTACAAAAAAACTGTATAAGACACAGAGATGACAGCTCTTCGATTGACTAATACCGATTTAAAGTGATATAATCTCCTTTATATCGAAATTATTCAGAAAAGGAGTCAGGCGATATGTGTGAGATCAATGAGATCGGCGCTAGACTGCGAGAATTGCGGGAAACCAGCGATTATACTGTGGAGCAGCTGGCCGCCGAATTGAACGTAAGCCCGGAAGTATACCGTTCCTATGAACAGAACGGCAGGGATATCCCCATCAGCGTCATCTATGAGGTGGCGAACAAGTTCGGCGTGGACTTCGCTGAGATTGTCACCGGTACTCCCGCCCGCCTGGACACCTATCACATTGTCAAGAGGGGCCATGGCCGGGTGGTCAACCGGAACCCGGAATACCACTTTGAGGATTTGGCCTACCGGTATGCCGATAAAGTGATGCAGCCGCTGCTGGTGACCCTGGAGCCCACAGATACGCCTGCAAAGCTGATTACCCATACAGGCCAGGAATTTAATATGGTTTTGGAAGGCACGGTGGTAGTTTGCATCGGCGACAAGGAATTCACCTTGACAGCGGGAGATTCCATCTATTTCAACCCCACAATCCCCCACGGGCAGCGCTGCGGCGGGGAAGAAAAAGCCCGTTTCATAACGGTAATTGCGGAATAGCGGCGGGTATGGGATAAGCTGTTTCCAGTCAGGCGGACGTACCGCCGGATTGGAGCGGACGAACGGTGTGAAGAAAAAGTCTTTGGCGTACCTTTCTTCAGAAAGGTATAGAAAGGATGGGAAAAGCCAATGGATATGCTGTTACATAAATTCCTCCCGCGGATCGAATTTGATTCCTATGAGGATTTCAAAGAAAATTATAAAGTGAACGTGCCGGCGGATTTCAATTTCGGCTTTGATGTAGTGGATGCCTGGGCGGATGCGGAACCGGAAAAGAAGGCGCTGGTCTGGTGCAACGAAGAGGACGAGGAGAAAATTTTTACTTTCACCGATATCAAGCGCCTGTCAAACCGTGCGGCAAATTTTTTCAGGGATTTAGGTGTGAAAAAAGGCTCGGTGGTCATGTTGGTTCTGCGCCGCCGGTGGGAGTACTGGATTTGTGCCACAGCCCTGCACAAGCTGGGCGCTGTGCTGATTCCCGGCACGCTTCAGCTGACCAAGAAAGACATCGTGTACCGCGGCAATGCCGCTCAGGTCTGCGCTGTTGTCTGTGTCAACGACCCGTTTGTCATCTCCCAGGTAGAGGCGGCTGAAAAAGAGATCCCCTCCCTGAAAAATAAGATTCTAGTTGTGGAAAAGCGAGAGGGCTGGCTGGATTTAAACGAGGAGCTGGAAAAGTATTCCGAGGAATTCCCCCGTCCTTCTGGGGCGGAGGCCACCCGCTGGGACGACACCATGCTGGTCTACTTTACCTCGGGTACCACCGGGATGCCTAAGATGGTGCGCCACAATTTTTCCTATCCGCTGGGGCACATCGTCACGGCAAAGTATTGGCAGCAGGTAGAGGAAAATAAATTGCATATGAGCGTTTCCGATTCCGGCTGGGCCAAGTTCGGCTGGGGTAAAATCTACGGTCAGTGGGTCTGCGGCGCCGCTATTTTCTGTTATGACATGCTGGGAAAATTCAATCCCCGCCGGCTGTTGGAGCATCTGGAAAAGTACAGGGTCACCACCTTCTGCGCACCGCCTACCATGTTCCGCTTTATGCTGCAGGAGGATGTGACGAAGTTTGATCTTTCCAGTATCCATCACTGCTGTATTGCGGGGGAGCCGCTGAATCCTGAAGTATTTAAAAAATGGCATGAACTGACGGGATTAAAGCTTTACGAAGGCTTTGGACAGTCTGAAAGTTCTGTTATGCTGGCGAACTTCCAGTGGTTTGAGCCTATCCCCGGTTCCACCGGGAAGCCGTCTCCTCTTTACGACATCCAGCTAATCAGCCAGGAAGGCAATGTCTGTGAGGATGGTGAAGAGGGTACCATTGCGGTGATGGATGTGAAAAACCATCCGCCGGTGGGCCTGTTTACCGGCTATTATCTCAACGAAGAGATGACGAAGGAAAAGCTTGGCGGGCAGTATTATGATACCGGCGACGTGGCTTGGCGGGACAGCAACGGCTATTACTGGTTCGTGGGCCGCAATGATGATGTGATCAAATGCTCCGGCTACCGTATCGGCCCGTTTGAAGTGGAATCGGCCCTGGTGGAGCACCCAGCAGTGGTGGAATGCGCGATAACCGGGACTCCGGACCCGATCCGCGGCCAAGTGGTCAAGGCCACAGTCGTGCTGGCAAAGGGTTATGAGGGAACTCCGGAGTTGACCAAGGAATTGCAGAACTACGTGAAAAAGGCCACCGCGCCTTATAAATATCCCCGTGTGATCGAATATGTGGACGAGCTACCCAAGACCATCGGCGGCAAGATCAAGCGAGCGGAGATCCGCAAAGCGGATGAGAGCTGACCTACAGTCGGCCGGCTGCATTTAGGAAACAGACAGGGTCTGCTGAAAAAAGGGAAAAAGCGGTTTGCTTATCCCCGGCGGACGCCCTGTCTGTCTTTTTTAAAGAGGAACTGCAATTGGGAGAATGGGAAAGGGGGAGATATCATGAATGATCGGAAGCTGGGAGTTTTTCTCTGGTATGGGTATCGGATTCCTGTGCCGGAGCGGATCCGTCAGATCAGGGAGGCCGGCTTTGAGACGGTTCTGCACTGGTGGGACGATTCTTTTAGAGAGGAAGAAGGGCTTTCGAAGGAAGAACAGGCCTGCCTGATCCGCAGCGGAGGCCTTACTATTGAAAACGCCCATCTGCAATTTGACCGGGCCAATGACCTTTGGCTGGATACCCTGGACGGGCAGGCTTTGCTGGAACGGTATCTGTCCGACCTTGACGGATTGGCAGAGTTTCATATACCGGTTGCCGTGCTGCATCCTACACGGGGCTTTGCTCCGCCTCCGGTGACAGAGGCAGGGTTAAAACGAATTCGGCTTCTGGTGGACAGAGCCGAGAAGAGGAACGTCCGCATGGCCCTGGAAAATGTGCGGAATAATCAAACCTTGGTGCAGCTTCTCGACACAATCCCCTCTCCCATGCTGGGACTGTGCTACGATTCCGGCCACGATTTTGTATGGAGCGGCAAACCTTATGATTTGCTGAAGCGATATGGCCATAGGCTTTTTGCCGTACATCTTCACGATAACCGGGGACGTGAGGATGAGCATCTGCCAATCGGCGAGGGAGACGTGAATTGGGAGACTGTGCGACAAGGAATCGGGGATTCCGCATACGCCGGATCTTTTACCCTGGAGGGAGACAGCAACGTGATCCCGCCTACGCGCACTCCACAGGAACACTTGAAGCTGCTGTACGAGGGGGCCGGCCGGCTATTGTCTGGCTTTCCCGGGGAAGCGGACGCAGTGCGGCATTGACGGAAAATCTGGATTTTTTAAAAGAGCGCTGCGAGGCTGCAACGCTCTTTTTTCTTTTCCCTTTTCCTGCTATTTTAAAGTGGAGGAAAAGAGGAAAGATGAAGGTTGACATTTATAGAACAAGGTGTTAAGATGAAGCTGTAGGTAATAAAAGACAGAGACGGAGAGTTCGCGGAGAAAATCAGGAGCTTGGGCGGTCTTACAGGAACAGGACGATTATCGGGCGCGTATGCCGTCCGGAAAGGAAGAGGGTCATAGAAATGAAGAAGAGGAGAGGGTTCGTACTTTTATTGTGTACCGCCGTTTTGGCGGTTTCCCTGTCCGTCTCTGTTTCAGCGGCATTTTCGGATATACCGGAAACAGCCTGGTATGCCCCGGCAGTGGAATACGTGCAGGAGAACGGCATTATGAACGGCGAGGGCGAAGACAGGTTTGACCCGGAAGGGAAAATGACCCGCGCCATGTTTGTACAGGCGCTCTATCGTATGACGGAAAACCGGGACAGCAGTTTCATGGGGTACTGGTACGACTTTTCCGATGTGGATCCCAGCTTATGGTATAGTGAATCTTCTCGGTGGGCATATCTGACGGGGGTGGCGAACGGCTGTGGAGATAACCTATTTGAGCCGATGCAGCCTGTAACACGGGAGCAGATGGCACAATTTTTGTATCGGTATGCTGAAAGGACAGGAAACGAACTATCCGGATTTCCAGAGAAACCGCTTCCTGCAGATTTTCAGGAGGTTTCCGCCGGAGCCAGGGAAGCTTTGGCTTGGGCATGGAACTGCGGGATTCTGCGTGGGGAACCGGGTGGAAATGTGCGGCCCAGGTCCGGCGCTACCCGGGCTGAGGCGGCACAGCTGCTGTCAAACGCTGCTCCGTTATTGGAAAATAGAATGGTAAGGCCCTATGCGCGGGAGAATAAAGAAGCCGCGCAATGGGGGCTGACGGGAGAAAACTATCCACGGGTGGACGGCTCTACCTCCACACTCGGATTAGTGCAGTCTGCCTTTGAAACTATGCACCAGAGCTGGGAGAGCTCTCTGCATCCGGAAACAGCCTCCCGCACCGTGCCCTCCTATGAAAAGCTCATTGCCGGAGAGGTGGATTTGATTTTGGTACCCTATGCTTCAGCCGATGTGCTCCATGTGGCGGAGCAGGCGGGCGTGGGGCTGGAATTCCACAAGGTGGCTTTAGAGGCGCTGGTGTTTATTACCCGCTCAGATAATCCCACGGAGAGTATTACTCAAGAGCAGGCGGTTTCCATTTACCGGGATTACGCCATCCGCAATTGGAAGGAGCTGGGAGGGCCGGACAAAGAACTGGTTCCCATCTGCCGGAACGCAAACAGCGGCAGCCAGTCACAGATGGACAATCTTGTTTTGAACGGGCAGGCCATGCACCCGGAAATTGAAGAAAATTATGTGGAGCTGACCATGCCAGGCATGCTGTATCAAGTAGCGAATTTTCAGTTTGGCGGTATCGGCGGAGAACCCAGGGATTGCTACGCTTTGGGATATACCTTGTTTGCCTATCTGAGCAATTACAGAGAGGATCCCTCTGGTGGTGTGACGGAGAAGCTGAAAATGCTCTCCTACAACGGTGTGGCGCCTACGGAGGAGAGCCTGAAGGACGGTAGCTACCCGTTGACAGACGGTTATTATGCCGTGCTGCGGAAAGATACGCCGGAGGATGCCCCGGCCAGAAAGCTGCTCGCCTGGTTTCAGAGTGATTCAGCCGCTCCAGTCATACGCAGCGAGGGCTTTCTTCCCGCTGCCTAAGCATGGGAGATGCAGTTAAAATATTCGGAGTTGGAGTTTACGGCAAATGTTTCTTTTTGCCGTAAACTCTTTTTTTCTTTTTCAGGCTATGCTATAGTAAGATTGAATCTGTAAAACGAAAAAGAAGAAACTGTGACTGTCCGGCCGTCTATAGGAAAGTCTGGTTTCTTCTCAGAAAAGAAAGGATGGTGCCGCACATGTATCAATTCAATCGGGAAGAGTATGAGAGACGCATGGCTTGGCATACCGATGCCAGATTCGGTATGTTTATCCATTGGGGCCTTTATGCCATCCCCGCACGGGGAGAATGGGTCCGCAGCATAGAAGAGATTCCGAAGGAAGAGTATATGCGTTACTTTGAGGAATTTGACCCGGTGGATTTTGACCCTAAACAGTGGGCGAAAGCCGCCAGGGATGCGGGCATGAAATATGTGGTGCTCACGGCGAAGCATCACGACGGCTTTTGCCTGTTTGACAGTAAGTATACAGACTTTAAATCCACCAATACAAAGTGCGGCCGCGATCTGGTGGCGGAATATGTGGAGGCCGTGCGGGCCGAAGGGCTGAAAGTGGGGCTCTATTTTTCTCTGCTCGACTGGTATCACGAGGATTTTCCTCATTATGGGGACAAACAGCATCCCATGCGCAACAATCCCGCCTATGGGAATGAGGGCCGGGATTTCAACCGCTATCTGGAATACATGCACAACCAGGTACGGGAGCTCTGCACCAATTACGGCAAGCTGGATGTGCTGTGGTTCGATTTCTCCTACGACGAATTGAGAGGCGAGGCCTGGAAGGGCACGGAACTTATCGAGATGGTGCGTTCTCTCCAGCCCGAGGTGATTATCGATAACCGGCTGGAGGTCAGCGGCGAGGGCTACGGTTCCCTGGCAGCCGGAAACCCCACCCCTTATCATGGGGATTTTGTAAGCCCGGAGCAGATCATCCCACCCAACGGCATTCAGGATGTGAACGGAAGGGATCTGGCGTGGGAGGCCTGTGTCACCATGAACAATCACTGGGGCTACTGCCGGGAAGACCGTTTCTTTAAGCCTGCCCCCATGCTGATTAAGAAGCTGGTGGAGTGTGTGTCGAAAGGCGGCAATCTGCTGCTGAACGTGGGACCGGATGCACGGGGATCCATTCCGCCTGCATCTATGGAAATTCTGGCGCAGATAGGCGGCTGGATGCGGAAGAATGGAAAAAGCATCTACGGCTGCGGCAAAGCGGGGATCGAAAAGCCGGACTGGGGCAGGGTGACCCGCCGGGGAAACAAGCTGTACTTCCATATCTTTGAAAACACCGTAGGGCCTCTGCCTCTGTCCGGGGTTCAGAAAGAGGAAATTGACCGGGTGCGGATGCTGGCTGACGGGGCGGAGGTTCCGCTCTCTGACAGCTGGGTCCACAGCGATTATCCCAACATCACCTTTGTGGATCTGGGTCCGGACCCCGTCCTGCCTGATCCGGTGGACACGGTGCTGGAAATTTCCTTGAAATGAGGGCGTGTGAGCTGTGAGTGAGAAAAGGATACTGGAGGTCTGCGTGGACAGTGTGGAATCCGCCTTGGCTGCAGAACAGGGCGGCGCGGACCGGTTTGAGCTCTGTGGAAACCTGATCATCGGGGGGACCAGCCCCAGCCCGGCGCTGTTTCGGGCGGTCAGGCGGGAGACAAAGGCAAAAATCCATGTGCTGCTGCGGCCCAGATTTGGGGATTTTCTCTATACGGACCGGGAGTTTGGCATCCTTCAGGAAGAGGCAGAGTCCTTTCTGGAATGGGGGGCGGACGGCATCGTGTGCGGCTGTCTGACGCCACAGGGGGCTCTAGAGGAAAGCAGAATGCGGCGGCTCGTGGAGCTGGCGCATGGTGCGGGAGCCTGCTTTACCCTGCACAGGGCCTTCGATGTGTGCCGCGACCCCATGGAGACGCTTTCCTTCTGCGAAGCCCTGGGAGTGGATCTGATCCTGACGTCGGGGCAGAAAAATACCTGCCTGGAGGGTATCCCCCTTCTGCGGGAGCTGCTTACCGCGGCAAAGCGTACGGAAATCCTGATCGGCGCCGGTGTGGACGCAGGAGCTGTTCTGCAGCTGCGGGAAGAGCTTCCTGCAGCGAAACAGTTTCATATGAGCGGAAAAACCGTGCTGCAAAGCGGGATGGAATACCGGAAGCAGGGGGTCAGCATGGGGTTGCCCTCTCTCAGCGAATTTGAGCTGTGGCGTACGGAGGAGCGGAACGTACGGGCGGCAAGGGAGGCTTTGGATCGGGCGTGAAGATATCGACGGAATTTAAAAATTATGTAAACTCAAAGTGGGGAAACCGGTTTGAGGTTCTTGGCGCCAGGCAGCAGGAGGTACTCTCCGCTATAGGCGGAGGTACGGAGGAGGCGGCGCTGCTGCTGAAATACCTGTATATTTCCATGCCGCTGTCTGACGCGGGAGATTATCCGGTAGAACTGTTTCGGGAAACAGTTTGCCACGGATTGTTCCTGCGGGAGGCGGTTCCCTGGTGTGCAGAACTTCCGGAGCACCTGTTTTTGCTCTATGTGCTGCCGCCGCGGATCAACACAGAAGAATTGCGCTCCTGCCGGCACTTTTTTTATGAATCCCTTTGGCCCAGAGTCTGCGGTAAAAGCCTGCAGGAGGCGGTGCTGGAGGTAAACCGGTGGTGTGCGGAACAGGCCACCTACCGCTCTACCGATGACAGGACGGCTGCACCGCTGTCGGTTTATCAATGTGGCTACGGCCGCTGCGGGGAAGAATCGGCCTTTTTGACGGCAGCCCTGAGAAGTGTGGGCATCGCAGCCAGGCAGGTCTATGCCCCTTGGTGGTCCCACTGTGACGACAACCATGCCTGGGTAGAGGCTTACGACGGGACGCGCTGGCGTTTCCTGGGAGCTTGTGAGCCGGAGCCGGTCTTGGATCTGGGATGGTTTGTCCATGCGGCCTCCCGGGCGATGACGGAACAGGTGAGAGCCTTCGTACCTGGTACGAAGGAAGAACTTGCATTCCTCTTTCCGGATTCCTCTCCGGAGGATTTGCTGGTAGGGGAGGGAATGGTCACAGAACTCGTAACCTCCCGCTATGCCGTGACGGAACAGCACTGCGTCAGGGTGCTGGGGGAAGACGGAAAGCCTGCGGCCAGTGCAAGAGTGTGTTTTGAAGTGCTGAATATGGCGGGTTTCCATCCTGTGGCTGTTGCCGAGGCCGACGCCGCAGGGGAGGTGCGCCTGCGGCTGGGCTTGGGCAGTGTTCTGATTGTGGCGGCGGCGAACGGCCTATTGGGAGAAAAGCTGGTCAATACGGCAGAGGAGAGGGAGACGGTACTTGTCCTGTCTGAAAAGCCGCCGCTGTCCGGCTGGACAGAGTTTGACTTTATCGCGCCGGAGGATCACCCGCTTTCTGTTGTCTCTTTGACAGCGGAACAAAAGCTGCTTCGGACACAAACGCTTTGCCGCTGTGCCGCACTGCGCAGCGGCCGCGCCCGGCAAGGAGCGGAGGCCGCAACGGAAGAGGAAGCTCTGTTTCTCTCGCTGCTCACAGAGAAGGACCGGGCGGCGCCCCTGCCGGAGGACGTTTGGAAGGACGCTCAAACGGCATTCCAATGGCGGGAGAAATTTCTCCCGGAAGTATTTGAGAGGGCCCTACTTTCATCCCGTATTTCGCGAGAGCCCTTGCGGCCCTGGCGCCAGCTTCGAACTGTGGTCCCCGAAGAGCTGCGAAAGGCCTTTGCAGAAAACCCGGCCAACCTTTGGGAATGGATGAACCGGGAAATTAGGGAAGAAAAAGAAACCTATCAGGCCATCCCTGCTACTCCCGCAGGGATGGCGGCTCTGAAGGCGGCTTCCCCGGAAAACAGAAAAGCTCTGTTTGTAGCTTTCTGCAGGTCTTTGGGGGTACCTGCCCGTTTGGCCGGAGAAAGGGAAGAACCGGAATATTTTCAGGACGGCAGTTTCCGCAGGCTGTTTTCAAAGGAAGCTGTAGGGAGGCTGACGGTGCAGGCCCCCGCTGGACATGCGGGGCTGTACAGACAGAATTGGAGCTTGTCTGAGCTGACGGAACAGGGCTTTCATCTTCTCAGCGCCTCAGACATCCCTGCTGGGGAGGAGGAAACTTTTGTTCTACCCCAAGGCGTTTACCGTATCCTCACTGTCAGCCGCACTCCCGGCGGAAATCAGCTGGCAAAACAGTGTACCATTGCGGTGAAGCAGGGAGAGGAAACCCTTCTGCCCCTCTCCTTCCGGCAGGTACAGATTGCAGACCTGCTGGAACAGTATGAGCTGCCGGACTGTCCTTGGCATCCGGTTGGAAAGAGGGAAGCAGAAGATTCTGCCGCAGCGGTGCTGGAAAACGGAAAAGCAATTTCTGTCTGGCTGGAAACCAGCCGGGAGCCCACAGAGCATATCCTCAATGAACTTCGGGAGGCTGCTGACAGCGTCTGTAGGGCAGGGCTTCAGGTTCATCTGGTGGTAGAGTCCGAAAAAGATCTGGAAGATCCGACCCTGAGAAGAACGCGAGCGGTTCTGCCGGAGGCGAAAATTTGGTGTGGGGATTTTCAGACAGACGTTCCGGCTCTGGCCAGACGGACCTATGTGGATCCGGAGCGTTTGCCTCTGGTTTTGCTCACGGACGGCCGCAGCATCCGGTATGCCTGTTGTGGATATAATGTAGGTACGATAGAGCTGTTGCTGCGTATGTCTGAAATGCTGCAAGAATAAGGATGAAGATATCACCATTTTGAAAGGGGATAAAAGCGTATGGCAAAAGAACTGTTGGAATTGTTGAAGACCAGAAGGAGTATCCGCAAATACAAGGCGGAGCAGGTGAAAACAGAGGAACTGGATGCCGTGCTGGAAGCCGGAACCTACGCGCCGACAGGGATCGGGGCCCAGTCCCCGGTGATTGTGGCGGTGCAGGATCCTGAAACCCGGGAACTGCTCAGCCGGATGAACGCTATCGTCATGGGAACAGAAAGCGATCCCTATTATGGGGCGCCTACCCTGGTTATCGTGTTGGCGGATCCGGAGCGGGGCACATGGGTGGAAGACGGCAGCTGTGTGCTGGACAATATGATGAATGCGGCACATGCCCTTGGGCTGGGTTCCTGCTGGATTCATCGGGAAAGACAGATGTTTGACTCTCCGGAAGGAAAGGATTTACTAAAAACATGGGGGTTGCCGGAAACGCTGCGGGGAGTGGGATCCATTGCCCTGGGATATCCTGACGGCGCTGCTCCCGAGCCCAAGCCCAGAAAACCTGGGTATATCGTTAAAATTGAGAAATCTCGTCAATAAGAACTTAGCCCGCAGATATTCCGGCAGCTTCCGCTGTTTTATCTGCGGGCTTTTTTTTGGAAATTTTACATCACGCCGCTTTTTTCTTGTTTTTCAGCCCTCTCCCAGATATAATAGGAACATCCGTATTACCTTGCGGAAGAAAGGAAGGAGGCAAAAATTGAGACACTTTTTGCGGAAAGTAAGAGAGGAAATTTTCAAATACAAAGCATATGGGCGCATTCGGCGCTTTCGGAATAGAACAGGTAAGACTTGTCTGTTAGGAAGAAGACGCAGAGCGGCTCTGTGGGCCTGCGCAGGGGGGATCGTCTGCATGCTGCTGACTGGCTGTGCGGCGCCAGCCAGCACTGTGCCGGAATCCTCAGAGGAACAGAGCCGGGTGAGCCTGCGCAATGACGGGGCAGAAGCAAAACTGGTATTGGTGGAGCTCGAAACATCACAGGCGCGCACCGACGCCCTGAGGGAGATCGCGGATAAATACGAGGCTGATTTCCCCAAAACGGAGATAGAGATTATTACCCTGAAAAACGCTCAGGAACTGGAGGCTCGCCTGAGTGCAGGCGGACAGACAGACCTGTTGGAATTGCACAGCGGATGGGTTCCAGCTTATGTGGAGAAGGGAATGCTGACGGATATCAAACCTTACATGGAGGTGTGGGACGAATGGTACTCCCTTTCTGCCGCCGCCAAGCAGGGGGCAAGGTGCATGGGAGAAGAACATGTTTATTTGTTACCGGCAAGTACGTCCCAAGATGCCCTCTACTATCGGAAAGATTGGTTTGAAAGCTATAACGATGCCCATCCGGAGTCTACGCTGCTGGTGCCCCGGGTCTGGGAAGAGGTGGAAAAGGCCGCCGCGGCTCTTTCTGATCAGGGAGCCGGCTTGGCAGTGGCTGGAAAGGACCGGCTTGTGGATTATATGGATTCCGTCGTCTGGAGTTCTGTCAATGTGGGGCGGATGGTGGATATCAGTGCGGCTTACTTTTCCCGGGGGTTTGAAGGGAAAAGTATCTTCTCCCTGGAGCAGGCGCAGAAGGGAATGAGCCAGTTTGTGTCGGTGTTTTCGCAAGCTGTGCCTGCAGAGGCGCTTCAATGGGAAGAAGCAGAGGCGGCAGAGGCTTTCCAGCAGGGGAAAACCGCCTTGCTGCTGGCGGGAGAGGATGTATATCCTTTCTTAGAAGAGAACATGGAGGAGGGCGAGTGGGGCGTTGCCGCTTACCCCAGAGGCGGAGCTGGTCTGGCCGTATTCTCGGATGATTTCGCGGGATGGGGCGTGTCCGCTGCTTCGGCGTCGACAGAGACGGCAGTTCATTTTCTATGCTTTTTATCCAACGCAGACAACAATACACATTTGTCAAAGGTGACGGATACCACGCCTGTCCATCTGACCTCCTATGAACTGGATGATTTTTTCCTGGAGGGAAAACGGGCGGTTTACACGGAGATGATGAAGCGCAGCGATTGGTATCAGTTTGCGTCGGAACCTCAGAGGTACGAAGCATATTCCGGGTACAGGCAGGAGGCTAATGATAAGCTTCGGGACCTGCTTTCCGGAAAAATGACCCAGCAGGACTTGCTTTCCTGGTTGGGGGAATATTGGGATTCCGCCTATGCGCAGGAAGGGAAGAAATGGTAAAAACTGCTGCAGAAGTTTTTCTTCTGCAGCAGTTTTACACGGTGAACTTTTATGGGTGAAAGCCATGGCATTTTTCTGCCAGCGATAAAGTTTTGAATCTTAATCACCCTGCGCCGCAGTTTGTTCTGCCCGTAAAAATCCCTTTTTCATTATGAAACAATAGCAAAAGCAGGAAATGTTTGCCGAAGCATAAAAGAAGTATTTGTAAGGAAAAGGGAACGGCGTCCGTCTTTTCTTAAAAAGCCGGGGGTTGAGAAGAGATGGAATCTTTGCTATAATAACAGACAATTGCAAAGGTGAGATAGAATTTTGTCCCTGGAGGAACCATATTATGCTGCATGTGGAATTGCTGGCCTATACGCCAGAACCGGAAAAAACGGTGGCCTGCGCCGCCAAGCTCTGTTATGCCTCGGCGGATATCGGGACCGTAATGGAGGGGCTCACGGAGGAAAAGACCGCCTCCTTCCTGGATATGCTGGGGGAGATCGGGCATGAAAGCCCCATTGAACATGCCAGCTTTACTTTTGGGATCGAAGGCGTATCCCGTTCGCTGCTGGCGCAGATTACGCGCCACCGCATCGCCTCCTACAGTGTGCAGAGCCAGCGCTATGTCAGGGAGGATGATTTCGAATTTGTCCTGCCGCCGGAGATAGAGGGTATTCCTGAGGCAAAGGAGGAATTTCTGCAGGCAATGGTTGAGGACGCCCGGCATTACGAACGCCTGACGGCTCTGCTGAAAGAAAAACACCGGAAGGAATTTCTTGCGCAGGGAGAGGATGAAAAGAGCGCGGCCCGCAAGGCGGAAAAAAAGGCCATAGAGGATGCGCGCTTCGTGCTGCCCAACGCCTGTGCTACTAAAATGATCTGTACCATGAACGCCAGATCGCTGATGAATTTTTTTACCCACCGCTGCTGCAACCGGGCGCAGTGGGAAATCCGTGAGCTGGCTACCCAAATGCTCCGGGAGGTGAAGGCAGTGGCACCCCATCTCTTTCAGAAAGCGGGCCCGCCCTGCCTGCGGGGCGGTTGTCCGGAGGGGAAAATGTCCTGCGGCCTGCCGCAGGAAGTCCGAAAGAAGTTTGAAGCGCTTTGAGTCTGAAAGGGCGGAGCTGTTTCACAGGTTCAATTATTCTGTTTCGGGGAGAGTGTGTTCATGAGCCTGATTGTGCTGGAAGGACTGGATGGAAGCGGAAAGGGCACGCAGGCCCAGCTCCTCTATGAGGCCCTTTCCGCCAGATACGGAAGGGTGCGGAAAATTACATTTCCAGATTACGGTTCCCCTTCCTCTGCCTTGGTAAAAATGTATTTGAATGGGGATTTTGGAAAGAATCCTGAAGAGGTGAACGCCTACGCTGCCAGCGCCTTTTATGCGGTGGACCGGTATGCCAGTTTCCAGATTGACTGGAAGGCGGATTATGAAGGTGGCGTGCCCATTTTGGCCGACCGCTATACCACCTCAAATATGATCTATCAACTGGGGAAATTGCCCAGGACAGAGTGGGAAAACTACCTCTCCTGGGCGCAGGATTTTGAATATGACAAGTTGGGGCTTCCCAGGCCGGATCTGGTGCTTTTTCTCGATATGCCGGTAGAAGTTTCACAGGCATTGCTCTTGGGCAGGTATCATGGGGACGAAGAGAAAAAGGATATTCATGAGAGTGATCTGGCCTTTTTGCGGGACTGTGCGCAGACTGCCCGTTTTGCTGCACAACGTCTGCATTGGCATGTGATTCCCTGTTCGGAGAATGGAGTTCCCCTGGAGAGGGAGAAAATCCATCAGTCAGTGCTTTCCGAGCTGGAAGAACTGCTCTGACAGCGGGCAATATTATGAAATGGAAAGGAAGAAGAAATATGGTCTATGTATTTTTGGCGGAAGGTTTTGAGGAAATTGAAGCCCTAACTCCCGTAGATCTCATGCGGCGTGCTGGACTTGAAGTTGGCTTAGCAGGCGTGGGAGGGCTGGAAATTACCGGTTCCCATGGCATTTCCGTAAAGGCGGATCTTCTCGCTGAAGAGGCGGATATGGCGCAGGCAGAGGCAATTGTGCTTCCGGGTGGAATGCCGGGCACTCTCAACCTGGAGCATTCTTCCGCCGTGCAGGAGAGCATCGACAACTGCGTGGGGAAGGGTGTCCTTGTTGCGGCAATCTGCGCGGCGCCTTCCATTTTAGGACATAAGGGTCTGCTGCAGGGGAAAAAAGCGACTGCGTTTCCGAAATTCCAGCAGGAGCTTGAGGGAGCTGTTCTTTCAGCTGACTATGTCTGCCAGGATGGGAACATACTAACGGCAAGGGGAATGGGTGTTTCCACACAGTTCGGCCTGAAGCTGGTGGAGCTGCTGATTTCCAAAGAAAAGTCCGACGAGCTTAGGGATTCCATACAATGGGAGTCCTAAACCCGTCAAAGCAGGAGCTGCGAAAGAAGCTGCTGGAGGTGCGGGACGGTTTGGAACATCGCAGGGAACGGGAGGAAGCCATTGCGGAAAACTTGCTTTCTCTGCCGCAATACCGGCGGGCCGCCAGCTTGCTGCTGTATATCGGCAGAGCCAGCGAAGTGGGCACTGCTCTTATTCTGCGCCGGGCTCTGGAGCAGGGAAAAGAGGTTTGTGTCCCCTATTGTCCTCCAGGGGACGGCGCCATGTTTTTCTGCCGGATCGATTCAACAGAGGAACTGAAACCGGGCCGGTACGGTATTTTGGAGCCGGATCCGAAGAAAAGTCTGGATCATACGGATTGGCAAACTGCTCTTTGTTTGGTGCCGGGCATAGCTTTTGATCGGTTGGGCTACCGGTTGGGCTATGGAAAGGGATATTACGACCGCTTTTTGGCGGGGAAAAAAATCGTGGCGGCGGGACTGTGCTATCGGGAGCTGGTACAGCAGGAACTGCCCCGGGAACCGCACGATCAAAGGGTGCAGATTCTGATCACGGAGGATGGAAGCTTTGCGGTTTCTCCGCAGTGCCCGGAAAGGAAGGAATTCTATGGACGATCGCAGTAGAAATAACAGGAATGTGCCAAAAGGTACGGGAACTTTTAAACTCAATATTGACGAGAATAAGCTTGCGACAGGTCCTGTACCTGTGCCGGAGCGGAAGAGAGAAGCCTCCGCTTCCTATGCTGAACCTCCCATGAACAAAAAAATCTATTATACGGAAAAAGAACGCAGGGCGGAGGAAAAAGCCCATAAAAAGCGCAATAAGCTGAAAGCAAGAAAAAACCGCCGGGTGTTTTCCCTGGTGTGGCTGGCCATGGTGCTGCTGGTGTCGTTTACATTGGCCAGCTATCTCATTGGCGGTTCCAACGATTTCTTTGCGGTGGGCCGGAACCAGGGAAAAGCGGAAGTGGTGATTCCTGCCAATGTGACGGCTGAACAGCTGGCGGACATCCTCTATCAAAAGGGAGTCATTTCCAAGAAGGAATTCTTCACCATTTATTGCAAGGTGACTGCTGATATGCAGTATTTTCAGCCCGGTCCGTATGAGCTTGCAACCAACTTGGACTATGAGGATATCATTAACAAGCTTCAGGGCGGCAATGAGAGCAGGGAAACAGTTACGGTGACCTTCCCTGAGGGTTATACGGTGCTGCAGGTGGCGCAGCTGCTGGAAGAAAATGAGGTCTGCTCTGCCCAGGAATTCCTCGATATTCTCAACAGCGGGGATTTCAGCGGCTACCCGATGGTTGCTCAAATGGGGGATGCCTCCGGCAAGTATTATAAGCTGGAGGGATACCTGTTCCCCGACACCTATGATTTTTATAAAGGGGAAGAGCTGGCTGATGTGGTGGGCAAGCTGCTGACGAACTTTGAAAAGCGGCTGACGGACGATCTGCAGACCAAAATCGCAAATTCCGGCATGTCCCTGGATCAGGTTGTCACCCTGGCTTCCATCATTCAAGCTGAGGCTGCCAATACCAACGACATGTACAATGTCTCCGCGGTCCTGCATAACAGGCTCAGCTTTGGGGTGGATTATGGGGTGCCGATGCTGCAGTGCGACTCCACCATGTTCTATCCCTATAAGACGCGGGCTGATATTCCGGAACAGGGCGCACTGCCCCATGGCAATTACGATACGTATGAGATCACAGGTTTGCCGGCGGGCGCCATATGCAATCCGGGCCTGGACGCCATCAAGGCGGCGCTGCAGCCAAATACCGACGGCGATGCTGCAGAATATCTCTACTTCTGCCATAGCGCCGACGGTACGGCCTATTATGCCACGAATGAAGAGGATCATCTTGCAAATTTGGTTGAGGCGGGGCTGACGGATTGATGAAGGATACAATAAAAACGATGGAAAGAAAGCCGGAGCTGCTCTCTCCCTGCGGGGACCGGGAGCGGCTCCTCTCGGCTGTACAGTACGGAGCGGACGCCGTGTATCTGGCGGGGAAAAATTTTGGAATGCGCCGGGCTCCCTCTAATTTTGGGGAAGAGGAGCTGCAATGGGCCGTTCAGTACTGCCATCAGCACGGAGTGAAGGTATATATTACCTGCAACACGCTTCCACGGAATTATGAACTTGCAGAGCTGCCGGTATTTTTGGAGTTTTGTGCAAAAATAGGCGTGGACGCCTTTATAGTGACGGATCTGGGCGTTATGATGCTGGCAAAGCAGTATGCGCCCGGAGTGGAGCTGCATGTCTCCACACAGGCCGGCGTGGTGAATTATGAGACGGCCAACGCCTTTTACGAACTGGGAGCCAAACGTGTGGTGCTGGCCAGAGAGGTATCGCTGGCGGAAATCCGGGAAATCCGGGAGCATACGCCCCGGGAACTGGAATTGGAGGCGTTTGTACATGGAGCGATGTGCATGTCCTTCTCTGGAAGATGTTTGATTTCCAACTATTTGACGGACAGGGATGCCAATCGGGGAGAATGTGCGCAGCCCTGCCGTTGGGAATATTTTGTCACGGAACGCCGGCGTCCGGAAGAGAGGTTTTCTCTGGTGCAGGAAGAAAAGGGCGCCTATTTGTTCAGTTCGAAAGATTTATGTATGGTTGAACATATCCCGGAGTTAGTAGAGGCTGGAATCTCCAGCCTGAAGATTGAGGGCCGGGCTAAATCCGCCTACTACGTTGCTTCAGCGACTTCCGCTTACCGCAGGGCAGTAGATTTTCACTGGGAACACCCGGGGGTTCCCCTGCCGCAGGACATTGTGGAAGAGACGGAGAAGCTGAGCCACAGGGAATATTCCACTGGATTTTACTTCGGCGGCGAACCGGGACAGACACCGGAAAATGACAGATATATCCGGCATTATGAGGTGGTGGCTGTCTGCGTGGGAAGTCGGAACGGTTTCATCGAGTTAAGGCAGCGCGGCAGGTTTTTCCGTGGAGAAACTGTCGATGTGCTGCAGCCCCATGCCGATCCAGTTACTGCAGAACTGCAGGAGCTGTGGAATGGGGAGATGGAACCGATTGAAGTGGCGCCTCATGCGGAGATGACTGTGTTTTGGAAAACAGAAGCTCCTATTGTCCCTGGAGCCTATTTGAGAGTCAAGAGAGAAAATGCTTGAGGGGATCGAAAATGTGGGAAAACAGGAGGAAAAGAGAAAAATGCCGCTGCCCATGGTACATTTGGGAACTGCTCATGGAATGATAGAGGAAGGTCTGCTGCATGTTCGGGATTTTCCCGCATTCTATTTGGGCAGCATAGCGCCGGATGGTGTACATATGCGGAAAGATCCAGGACCGGAAGCTAAGGTGGCGTCCCATCTGGGAACACGCCATACGTCTGATTTGACGCCTGTCGCCATGTTTTTACAGCGCCATACAGGCAGAGAGAATGCGGATTTTTTTCTTGGCTATGTGGTGCATGTGCTGACAGACGCCTATTGGAACGAACTGGTTTATGGCCCCTATACCGCTCGGTACGGTGCGGATCCCTCTCCGGTGCAGACGGTCCGGCAGGCCTATTATAGCGACACGGATCAAATCGACTTGCTTTTGTATCGGGAACTGCCATGGCGGGAAAGGGTCTGGGAGTACCTGAGACAGGCGCGGGGACAGGATGTGGGGGAAGTACTTTCGGGACAGGAGGCTGATCTCTGGAAGGACAGAACGCTGAACTGGTATGCCCAGCAGCCGGAAAAGCATCTGCCGCTGCGCTACATTGGCGTTGTAACGGTACGGGAGTTTATGGGGCGCGCCGCTATATGGACCGCCGGATTTATAAGAAAGTACGCCTCCTTGTAAGTCTGGCTGCGGAAAATTTTGCTGGTCTCTGGAAAAAAGAATAATTTTGCTGCCAAATATGCGAGCCATGGAATTTCTTTCCATGGCTCATTTTTTGCCATGATTTTGCAGAGAAATGCATATCTATAAATTGGAAAACGGCAGCAAGAGAAGAAAGGTGGAACAGAAATGAAACGGAAAATAGCGGTGCTTCTGGCGGCAGTCCTGTTAGGAATAGC
>OJKJ01000223.1_pt1 | contig 40619 bp, 37 predicted proteins | sample 1596491 | NCBI WGS metagenome assembly OJKJ01 (sample SAMEA4350160, study PRJEB24818) | metagenome | biome: human; feature: gut; material: faeces | place: Denmark | collected 2013-09 | reverse complement strand
AAGACAAACTTAAACATGGGATCATAGGTGATCCGCATCCCGTTCACCCCCATGCAGAAGTGCAAAAACTCCTCCTTTAACCCCTGGGACAGCCTTTGATACTCCGCAAAAAGCGCCTCGTCCTTTTCCAGCTCCGCCAACACCTCATCCCTTGCGCTGCAGGGCCCGAACACCTCCGGGTGGCGCTCCATCCAGCGAACCGCCTCCGTCTGCGCCCCGCAAGAAACTGTTTCCTGATTGTGATTGAATTCCATAGACATTCCTCCAGATGTGAAATTAGATAAACGTGAATCCCGGCCGATTTGGCCATAGACCGTTGCAGAAGAACTCTGCAATCGAATGTAACTAGAGATACATTTCCTTAATCCTATCACAAACAGAGCGTCTGTGGAAGCCCCTATTTCGCATTCCGTCATGTCCTATTCCCACAAGTATTCACGCGGATTTGACTTTTCCGCAGCCAGCAATTAAACTATAAGAAACGCCCCGGTTTGCATCCCGCCACGCTTCAAAGAAAGGCACCGCGATGTCCCTGAAAACCAAATTATATGTCGTAACGGCAATTCTGGGTCTTTCCCTCCTGATCCTGACGCTCCGTTACACCCACACAAAGAGCCCGATCCTTTACGCCGCCGCCGTCACGTCCGGCACCACGTTTTACCACTTTGCCATGCGCCTTCTGGCGGGCGGCCTGATCCATGCAGCATTTCATAACCGCATGGATTACACCAAAAAATGGTTTCAGGAAAAGCCATTTGAACCGGCACTGTATCGGGCTCTCAGGGTAAAACAGTGGAAAAAGCTGCTTCCCGCCCTCAACCCGGAAGACTTTCACATAAAAACGCATTCCGCCTCCCAGCTGATCCAGGCGTCCTGCCAGGCGGAAATCGTCCACGAAGTGATCACCGTGCTCAGCTTTGTCCCGCTCCTGTTTTCCATCTGGTTCGGGTCCACAGGCGTTTTCCTGATCACATCCTGCCTTGCCGCTCTTTTAGACGCCGCCTTTGTGATGGTGCAGCGATATAACCGCCCCAGGCTGCTGTGCCTGATCCAAAAACAATCGAAACGAGGAACAATATGAACCCAGATTTTGTAAACCTGACAACCGACAACCTGGCGGATGAGCATTTATGCTGCATCATCCGCAGCAAAAAGCCCCACCCTGGCGTGGAGGCGAAGCGGCAATGGCTTTCCGAGCGCTTAGAGGAAGGGCACGTTTTCCGCAAATTAAATGAAAAAGCCGTGGTATTCATCGAATACGCCCCTCTTGAAACCGCCTGGGTTCCCGTCCTCGGGGACAACTATTACTATCTGTACTGCCTGTGGGTTACCGGCGAACACAAGGGGAAGGGCTATGGGAAGGCGCTGATGGACTACTGCCTGGCCGACGCCAGAGAAAAGGGAAAGTCCGGCATCTGCATGCTGGGCGCGAACAAACAGAAATCCTGGCTTTCCGACCAGTCCTTTGCGAAGAAATACGGTTTTGAGGTGGTGGACACCACCGATTACGGGTACGATTTGCTTGCGCTTTCTCTGGACGGGACAAAGCCCCAATTTGCTCCAAACGCAAAACAGGGAAAGATCGGGCCCCAGGAGCTGACCATCTATTACAATCTCCAGTGCCCTTACATCAGCCAGTATCTGGAACGAATCCGGCGCTACTGTGAAATGAACGCCGTCCCGGTGTCCTTCCACCATGTGGATTCCCTGCAAAAAGCGAAGGAACTGCCCTGCGTGTTCAACAACTGGGCCATATTCTACAAAGGGAATTTCCAGACGGTAAACCTGCCGGACGAAGCCACCCTAAAGCGTATTCTGAAAAAGTAATCACAACATCCAATCAAAAACAGCTCCTTTTTGCAAATCCGTGGTCAATCCACATTGCAAAAAGGGGCTGTGCGTTTTTATCAATCCAATTCCGGCAGCGCCACAACATTCACCGGTGTGGGAATCTCCACCGCTCCGGTCAGCTCCAGCCCCCCGTCCTCCTGACTGATTCGGAAAATGGACACGTTGTCCGAGTCCTGGTTGGCGCAGAGCAGATAAGCGCCGGACGGATCAACACAGAAGCTTCTGGGCGTCCGCCCGTTGGACGGGAAATCGCCCCGGTGGCGTAAGGTCCCGTCCGGGGCCACGGCGAAGGCGGAGATGCAGTCCCGCCCGCGGTTGGAGCAGTAGAGGAACCTGCCGCCCGGCGTGAGGTGGATATCCGCGCAGAGATTTTCAATATCCGCGCCGCCGGTATGGGACTTGTCGCAGGAATCCACGGTCTGAACCGGCGTCCAGCCGGAGCCGTCCCGCCGCAGGGTCAGAATCCCGGAGGACAGCTCCAGCGAGACATAGCAGACGTCCAGCCCGGCGGAAAACGCCAGGTGCCTGGGGCCGCTCCCCGCCGGGGCGGCATTTTCACGCACAAGATCCTCCGACAGACGGGAATTATCCGGGCGGATGGGATATTCACAGATCCGGTCTGTGCCCAGATCGCAGGCCAAAACCCGGCTCATACCCGGCAGTGGCACGGCGCAGTGGACGTGAGGCCCTTCCTGGCGGTCCGCTCTCGGGCCGCTGCCAACCCGCGTGATCAGCTGGCAGACGGGTTCCAGGGAGCCGTCGCCGTTCACCGGGAACACCGACAGGGAGCCGGAGGAGTAGTTGGCCGCAAACAGCAGGCCGGACTCCGGGTCCACGGACACATAGCAGGGGTTCTCCCCCATGGTTTGCACGGTGTTGATCCGCTCCAAAGCCAGGGAATCCCGGTGGATGCGGAAGGAGGAGACGGCTCCCGACGCCATCCCCTCGTACTCCTTCAGCTCGCTGACCGCCCAGAGAAAGCCCTGCCCCGAACAGCAGAGAAAGGATGGGTTGGGCACAGAAGGATTCACGTGGACCACCCGGGCCGTACCCGTATCGTGATCCAGGGCGATGCAGTAAATCCCCTTGCCCTTTCCTAAAAGCACCTCCCCGGTGCCGAAGTGGATGGGCTGTGTGTAGGTTCCCACGTAAAAAAATGCCTCCATGTCAGCTCTCCTTTTAGCTGTATTGGGCGGCTTCTTTGCGTTTCCGTTCCCGGTCCCGCTTTTGCAGGTAGGACTGGAAGCGCTTTTTGTTGCCGTCCGTGAAGGTGGTCATGAGCTCGTTCAAATCCAGGTCGTTCTGGTGGGTCAGGTAGTGGTACAGCTTGGAGTGGGAGTCTGAGGAGCTCAGGGAACTCTGCAGCAGCGCCTCGGATTCCTTTGTGTTCTCGAACATAAATTTATTCAATTCCTGGAAATATTTGTAATACATGTTCTTGAAAATGTTGATGATCTGAATGAAAATGTCGTTGCCCGAGGCCAGGATAATGGACAGATGAAACATGTAGTCCTGCTTGGTGTATTCCTCGTAATTGCGCTCTGCAAGGGCCCGCTTCATGCCGAAGTAGGCGGAGCCGATGGCCTCCAAGTCCACGCGCTCCTGCTGCATGATCAGGCGGATGGACTGAATCTCGATGGCCTCCCGCAGCGCGTTGATCTCATTGAATTCCTTCTCCGTCAGATCCAGCTCCCGCTCAAAATTGGACATATCGTAAATCTCTTCCGGCTTTACCACATAGGTGCCTTTGCCGTGCTTCACTTCCACCAGGCCGATGGCCTGAAGCCGCTGGATGGCCGCCCGGACCGTGACCCGGCTCACCCCCATCCTCTGCCCGAGGTCCGTCTCCGAGGGCAGCTTCTCGCCGCTTTTCCAGGTTCCGTTCTTTATATCCGCCAGAAGGGCGTCGTAAACAGCCGCATCCATTCTCTGTTTTGTGATGGTACCGATTGCCATGTTCTTTCGCCTCCAAAAGATGTATTACAACATACATCGTTTGCTACCACTATAAACCGGAACCGAAAAAATGTCAATATTTCTAGGGAAATTCACCAAAAATAAATTTGGAAAAAACATATTGACAGGCAAAAATAATGATGATATATTGAATTCACCATCAAGTTGTATTACGACATACAACTGAACGGAACAACTATCTGACAGACCGGAAAGGGGGATTTTTATTTATGAAAAAAATGTTCAGGACACTGGCGGCGTTGACGCTGGCCGCATCGCTGGCTGGCTGCGGCGGGGGAGGCGGAGGCGGTCAGGCGGCCGCCGGAAGCAGCGCCGCCCAGGGCCAGGAGAACGCCCGGGAGAGCGCGGGAGATCAGGCGGACGCCCAGAAGAGCGCCGGGGACCAGGCCGATTCCGCGGATCAGTCCAACGCCGGGGACCAGGCCGGCGAGGTTACGCTGACCATCGCCTCCGCCATGGTGACGGAGAAGCCGGAGGGGGATCTGGAGCAGGAGCTGGCGGACAAGTACATGGAGCTTCACCCCAACGTGAAGATCGAGTTTATTTCCATGCCCGCTGCCGAGGTTTCCAAGCGCATCGTGACCATGGCCACAGGGGACAACCTGCCGGACATGTTCTTTGTGCCCAATGATTTTATGCCTCAGCTCTACGATCTGGATATTGTGGCGGACCTGGAGGGCCTGCTGGGAGAAGAGTGGCTGTCCGGCTACAATCCCAACCTGCTCAAGGACGCTAAGATCAACGGACGGATGATGAGTATTCCCTGGTACGCCTCGCCCTACGCGGTCATCTACCGCACGGACTGGTTCGAGGAGCTGGGTCTTGAGATCCCGGAGACCTGGGACGAATTTCTGGAGGTGAGCAAAGCGCTGACCCGGGACACCGACGGCGACGGCCAGGTGGACAAATGGGCCTTCAGCATGGTGGGAAGCAGAAACAACTCCGGCGAGCAGCGGTTCGTGCTGTTCAGCAAGTCCTTCGGCGCGGACGAGATCTATGAAAAAGAGGGAAAATGGGCCACGGACATCGGAACGGAGCAGTTCAAGGCTGGCCTGAAGTATTTTACGGACCTGTACACCGAGCACGGCGTGGTGCCTCCGGGCCCCACGGAGGTTGACTACTCCGCTTCCATGGAGCTGTTCACCTCGGAGCAGACCGGAATGATCCTGTCCGGGCCTCACTCCCTGGGCTTTATCACCACCACCAACCCCGGCCTGGAGGGAAAACTGGGTAGCTTTGTGATCCCTAAGGGCGAGGCCCATGTCTCCATCTCCGGCATCGGCGGTTACGCCATCTCCGAGAGCTGCGAGAACAAGGACGTGGCGGCGGATTACATGAAGTTTATCACGAGCAAGGAGAACGCCATCTACTTCGGACAGAAGACGGGGCGGATGCCCACCAGAACCGAGGCCAGCGACGACCCCTATTTCAGCTCCGTGCTGTTTAAAGGATTCCTGGGAGCCCTGGACTATGCGGTGGACCCCGAGACATTTGCCCAGTATCCGGCGCTGCTGGATACCATCGGGGAGGCGTACTCCAACGTGCTGTCCGGCGTGGCCACATTTGACGAGGCTTACGGGACGCTGGTGGAGAAGTCCGCGGCCCTCATTGAAGCTGAAAACTGACGGAAGAAAATCTGGTGATTGTCATGGAGAAAGAAACATCAAAAGCCCGCCTCTCACCAGGGAGCGCCGGGAGCGTATCCCGGCGGGAGATCAACGGATATCTCTTTGTACTGCCAGTGGCCGCCGTTTTGGCGGCCCTGGTGGTCTATCCCCTGGCTTACGGCGTTTATATCAGCTTTTTCAAGACCAACCTGGTGAAAAAATGGACCTTCGTGGGGCTGCGCTACTATCTGGAAGCCCTGAAAAGCCCGGAATTTCTGGGGCAGATGCTGGTGACCGTGAAGTTCACCGCAGGCGTGGTGGCGGGGCATTTCTTCTTCGGAATGATATTGGCTCTGCTGCTGAACCGGAACTTTAGAGGGCGGGCGGTGTTCCGCGTCATCTTTCTGCTCCCATGGCTGTTCCCGGACAGCGTGGTGGCCCTGCTGTTCAAGTGGATTCTGAATCCGGTTTACGGGATCTTCAACCACATGCTCATGCAGCTGGGGCTCATCGACGCGCCCCAGGTGTGGCTCAGTAACGCCGGTCTGGCCCTACCCATCGTGATAGCCATCTGTATCTGGAAGGGCTACCCCATGATCATGATGATGCTCCTGGCCGGCCTGCAATCCATCTCCGACGATGTGAAGGAGGCCGCCCGCATCGACGGCGCCAACCTGTGGCAGTCCTTCCGCTACGTGACGCTACCGGGGCTTAGATCCGTGCTGACGGTGACCCTGGTGCTGGATACGGTCTGGTGGTTCAAGCACTATACCCTGGTCTGGGTGCTGACCCAGGGGGGACCGGGGGACACCACCTCCCTGATCAGCATTTCCATCTATAAACAGGCGTTCGACAACTTCAATTTCGGATCGGCCGCGGCCATGTCCGTCATCGTGTTCCTGATCTGCTATTTACTGGGAATTATTTACAGAAAGGTGCTGGAGAATGACTGAGCATATGGGAATGAGAAGAAAAAAGATCATGGCCGGGGCGGCTATGTATGCGCTTCTTGGACTGCTGGCCTCCCTGGTGCTGATACCGGTGCTGTGGATGGTGTCCACGGCGTTCAAATCCTACGGGGAGACCATCGCCAAACCGCCCAGGTGGGTACCGCAGCAGATATCCTTTGAGGCCTTCGGCCGGCTGTGGAGCGAATATCCCTTCGGGACGTATTTTAAAAACAGCTTTGTCATCGTGCTGTTTTCCATGGCGGTGTCCGTGTTCGCCTCCTGCCTGGCCGGATACGGTCTGACGCGGTTTAAGTTCCGGGGCAGGAACAGTCTGATGACGTTTATTCTGGTGACGCAGATGTTCCCTTCGGTCATGCTGCTGGTGCCGTTTTACAGCATCATCGGGAAAATGCATCTGCTGGACACCCATCTGGGGCTGATTCTGGTCTACATCTCCTTTACGGTGCCGTTCTGCACCTGGACCATGCTGGGGTTTTTCCGGGCCCTGCCTCTGGATCTGGACGAGGCGGCCAGGATCGACGGCTGCAATTCCTGGCAGTGCTTCAGCCGGATCATTCTCCCGCTGACCCTGCCCGGCATCGCCTCCACCAGCATTTACGCCTTCATCACCTCCTGGAATGAGTATATGTTCGCGTTTATCCTGACCAGCAGGCCGGAGATGAAGACGCTTTCCGTGGGCATCGCGGAGATGAACGGATTCCAGCAGATCCGCTGGAACGATATGATGGCGGCCTCCCTGATGGCCAGTCTGCCGTTAATCCTGCTGTTTATCTGCCTGCAGAAATACTTTGTCAGCGGCCTCACAAGCGGGGCGGTAAAATCATAATGTGACGAGGAGAAAGAACATGACTGTTACAATTCGGAATATAAGCGTCACCTGCACCAGGCCAGGGGGCTTCAACCTGACCATCGTGCGGGTAAATACCTCGGAGCCGGGGCTTTACGGGCTGGGCTGCGGCACCTTCACCTACCGCCACGAGGCGGTGGCGCACGTCATTGAAGAATATCTGAACCCGCTGCTCATCGGCCGGGACGTGTCGCGCATCGAGGATATCTGGCAGATGATGAACGTAGCCACCTACTGGCGCAACGGGCCGGTGATCAACAACGCCATAGGCGCCGTGGACCTGGCCCTGTGGGACATCAAGGGCAAGATGGCGGGGATGCCGGTTTACGACCTCCTTGGAGGCCGGTCCAGGGAGGCGGTGCCGGTTTACTGTTACGCGGAGAGCGGCGATCTGGACGAGCTGGTGGACCAGGTGAAGGCCTGGATGGCCCGGGACGTGCGCCACGTGCGCATCCAGCTGAGCCGCGATCCCGTTCAGGCCGCAAGCCATGCGCCCCAGGGGGCCCAGGACGGGTATTATATCGATCCCCAGGAATACTGCCGCCGGGTGGTGCGGATGTTTGACTACGTCCGAACCCGGGTGGGGGACCAGGTGGAGCTGTGCCACGACGTCCACGAGCGGGTGGCCCCCTCCACGGCTCTGTGGCTGGCAAAGCGGGTGGAGCCGTACTCCCCGCTATTTTTGGAGGACCTGCTGCCGCCGGACCAGGGAATGTGGTACCGGCACATCCGCTGCCAGACCTCCACGCCCCTGGCCCACGGGGAGCTGTTCAACAATCCCATGGAGTGGGAGGAGCTGGTCAAGGAGCGCCTGATCGACTACATGCGGGCCCACGTCTCCCACATCGGCGGCCTGACTCCGGCCAGAAAGCTGGCGGCCCTCTGCGAGCAGTTCGGCGTCCGCATGGCCTGGCACGGCTCCCCGGATATGTCGCCCATCGGGTACGCGGTCAACCTGCATCTGGACATGGCGGTGGCCAACTTCGGCATCCAGGAATGGCCCGGAGTCCCGGAACCTATGGCGGAAATGTTCCCGGGCTGCCCGTACATCAAGGGCGGTTACGCCTACGTGAGCGGCAAGCCGGGGTGGGGCGTGGAGTTCGACGAGAAGATGGCGGCGGAATACCCTTGTAATAAGGAGAAAACGCCCTGGATTGAGATGCGGCTGCCGGACGGGAGTATGCAGAAACCGTAAAATGAACGGGACGGTTAGAACCACAAAATCAGGCAACGGCCCGCCAACAACTTACCGCATTCAACAAAGCGCCGCAGGAATACTGGTTTCCAGTATCCTGCGGCGCTTTCACTATGTGGGAAGCGGCTTACCTGCCCCCGCATTCAAAACTCCATAAACCCCGCCAACATCCCAATAAACTCCTGATAATCCCCCGCCGTCACCAACCGCTTCACATTCTCCCGGCTGCTGAGCACCATGGTCAGCGGTTCAAAAATCTCATTAAAGATAAACCGCTCGTCCCGGTTAAAGCAGAGCATCAGCACGATGCGCACCTGCTTATCCCCCCATTTGACCGGCGTGTCGGAGATCAGCACGTTGATCCCGGTTTTGTGGGCCCGCATCTTCATGGCGTGGGGGATGGCGAAATCCTGGAACGCGGTGGCGGACAGCTGTTCCCTGGCGCGGATATCCTGCTCAAAATCCTCGTCCACATACCCCATGGAGACCATTTTCCCCACCATGTGCCGGACGACCTGGTCGTAATCCGTCAGATCGTCCCGCCGCTCGAAGAATTCCGGCACGATCAGGTATTCCAGGTATTCCCGGAACTGCTTGCGGCGCTTGTTGGTCTTGATCTCCGTCAGCTGCCTGCGCAGGGACTGCACGTCCTTTTCCGTGAAAAAGGGGCTGATCTGTAAGAGCGGCAGCTGGATCACGGAGTTTAACGGCACCGTGGACAGCACCAGGTCGCTTTTACCGGCTTTTTCCAGTTCCCGCTCCTCGGTGAAAATATTGGTGATCAGAAGCTCCGAGGAAAAATGCCGGTTGATGGTGTCGGTCAGCTTGACGTTGGTGTCGTAGTAGCTGGGGCAGTAGAGGGCCGCCGTGACCTTTTCACTTAAGTTTTTCTGAGCCTCCAGCGTGCTTCCCAGGTGGAAGGCGATGTATGCGATCTCGTCGTCGTTGATGGAGATGCCGGTGCGCTCCTTGATGATGCTGGACAAGCAGACGGAGACGTCGTAGATCAGCGGGCAGGAGGTCTTGATCTCCTCGGTCAGCGGGTTCCGGCTGAAATAATTGTTTTTGGAGCGCTGGAGCAGGTTCCGTATGTGCAGTGCAAAGCGGATCAGGAACTCCGGCTCCGTCAGATCGATATAGTAAAAGGAATTGACGTCGGAGATCAGCTCTTTAACGAGGGCGAGGCATTCCGGGGTGATAAAATCTCCCAGATTGGAGACCGTGATGCTCTGGTAGTCGATGGCCGTTGCCCGGGAAATGAGGAGCAGCGCCAGCTCGTAGACCTCGGCCTGGTTGTATTCGATCTGGAAATCCTCCTCGATCTTGCGGGCGATGTTCCGGGCCAGCTCATACTCGTGGGAGCTGATGGGGGCATGTCGTGAATGTCCTCCGTGTTGACGTTGCGGTTGCGGATCCGGTCGATTGCGATGGTGATGTGCAGCACCAGGTTGATCAGGGAGTAATCGTTCACAAAATAATGAAACCGGTCGAAAATCTCCAGCAAGCTGTCCTTAATTAACTCAATCTCGATCTCCGGGAAAATGTTCTGGATCGTCTCTAAATTGACGAAGTTCACGTTGGACTCGTCGTAGAGAATCGAGCTGAGCAGCCTGCGCTTGTTCTTTTCCAGGCCGGATACGGTCAGATTGTCGTGATTGTTGTTCAGCTGGAGGTCGTATTTGCGCAGCCGGCTTTTAACCGCCTGAAGGTCGTTTTTGATGGTGGAATAGCTGACGTACATCTCGTCGCAGAGATCGTAGGTGTTGACGGAGGTATCGCTCTTGATCAGGCTGTTGATGATGTATACGATGCGCTCCTGGGACGACTGGGGGATGTGGGTGCCCGATTCCTCCAGAATCCGTCTGGCGGCCTGTTTGTCGATGCGGTAGCCCTCACGGGAGGACTCGATGGCATCGGGATAAAAGGAATTGATCTCCTGAATATAGCTCTTGATGCTCCGGGTGGACACATCCATGTTGGCGGCCAGGCTGGAAGCCGTGACAAACTCCGTATAATCGGACAGAATCCGAATCAACTTAATCATTTTAGGCTTCATATCCGTCCTCCTTCCGTTCAGACAATCTATCTAATATTCCTATTATAGTATCCCCCAAAACGGTTTTCAACTAAAAAATTGCACAACCTATGTGCAAACAATTACTTGCACGGCCGGGGTGCAAAAGTAAAGTTGCACCATGGAAATGAATTTTGTATGATGATTGCAGATAAAACAAACAAAGACGTCCCGCAGAAGCGGGAGATGAAAGGAGAAATCATTTATGAAAAAATTAAACGTTCTGTTAGTATGCGGTTCCGGTGCAAGTTCAGGATTTATGGCCACCAACATGAGAAGAGCGGCCGTGGCCAGAGGGGTAGAGATGGACATCAAGGCCAGAAGCGAGAGCGAGATTGAGAACTACGTGGACGAGATCGACGCGCTGATGGTGGGCCCGCACCTGGCCTACATTCTGGACGAGGTGGAGGAGTACATCGGGGATAACGATGTGAAGGTGATTCTGATGAAGCCGGAGTATTATTCCACGCTGGACGGCGACAAGGCGCTGGACCATCTCATTGCGGAAATGGAATAAACGTTTAGAAACGGGATAAGGGGGAGTTTTAAGAATGAAGAAATTAATTAGCTGGCTGGAGAATGATTTTGCTCCGAAAATGAACGTGGTGAACCGCAACGTGTGGGTGGTCACGCTGAAGGATTCCATTATGCAGGTGCTTCCGTTTATCCTGCTGGGCTCCATCTTCTGCTGTCTGACCATTCCGGGAGATGTGTTCGGATGGACCTGGTGGCCCAACTTCTGGACGCCCTTCGGTTGGACCATGGGAATGCTTTCCCTGTTTGTGGCGTTTTTGATTCCCTTTAACCTGATGGAAAAGAAACGCCTGCGCAAACAGCGGATTATCGCCGGACTCACCGGTATCGTCACATTTTTAATGATCATCACGCCCCAGGTGGTGGCGGACGGCGCCATCGGCTTCTCCCACGATTCTCTGGGAGCGGGCGGCATGTTCATCGCCATTATCGCCGGTATTTTCTCCGGGTATATCGTAGGGCTGTTCGGCAAGTTCTCCTTCTTTAAAGAGGATTCCGTGATTCCGGATTTCGTGCGGGCCTGGTTCGACTCCCTGCTTCCCATCGGCATTGTGATCATCGTGGTGTGGGTTCTGGTGGACATCCTGGGACTGGACGTCTACAACATGATCCAGGGAATCTTCATGCCGGTGGCTGCCATTATCCAGACGCCTTTCGGGTTTGTGCTTTCTTCCTTCCTGGCCTGCTTTTTGTACTCAATGGGTATTTCCAGCTGGGTGCTTACGCCGGTGACAAAACCCGCGTTTATGATCGGCATCACGGCCAACATCGCCATGGTTGCGGCTGGAACCGCGACGCCCGAAACCTTGAACCTGGTGACGGATCCCACCATTTACTCCGCTTACATGTGGATCGGCGGTATCGGGTGCACCTTCCCGTTGGTTATCATGCTGGCCATCTCCAAGAGCGCCAAGTTAAAAGCTCTGGGCCGCGCCTGCCTGGTGCCCGCCGTATTTAATATTAATGAGCCGGTTGTGTTCGGCTGCGTGGCCTGGAACCCGATCATGATGATTCCCATGTGGCTCACCAGCATCGTGCTGCCGCTGGTAATCTGGGTATTCACAAAAGTGATTCCCTTTGCGCCCATTCCCACCATCGTGTTCGATATGTGGTACTGCCCGTTCCCGATCTGCACCTGGCTGACTACCCAGAGCATCAAGGGTATCCTGCTCATGATTCTCTGCGCGGTGATCGGAACTGTGATCTGGTATCCGTTCTTCAAGACCTATGAGAAGCAGGAAATCCAGAACGAGCAGACGAAGGGCTGATGACACACTCAATTTAATCAGGAGGTAAAATATGGAAAACCAGATGATTGACGAGAAAACGCTGACTGCGGCCATGTCCATTATCATCAGCGCAGGGGATGCCCGGCTGCTGTGCAGGGACGCCTTAAATGCCATTGCGGAGCAGAATTTTGCGCTGGCAAACGAGAAAATGAAAGAGGCTAACAAGAAGATCACCGAGGCCCACCGGGTGCAGACAGATGCGATCCAGGGGGAGACCCGGGGCGAGAAACAGGAGTACACCCTGCTCTTTGCCCATGCACAGGACACGCTGATGACCATTTACAGCGAGATCAACATTGCCAAGCAGATGTTGAAGATTTTTGAGAGCTGGGAGAAGCGTTTTGAGGCGCTGGAAAACCGGTAAATTGATAAAAAATACGAGAAGGTAAAAAGGGGAGTTTTCATATGAGGAAATTGTATAAAATGCTGCTGGCATGTGCGGTGGCGGGGACACTGACCGCATGCAGTACACAGACGGGCGCGCCACAGGGGGCCGCCGATACCACCAAAGCTGCCGGGGAGACAGGGAGCGCGGAGGCCGAAAAGGCCCCCGAGGGGGACGGCTCAATCACCCTCTATCTTGTGCGCCATGGAAAGACATTTTTAAATACCACGGACCAGGTTCAGGGCTGGATCGACAGTCCGCTGACGGAAAAAGGGGAGAGCCAGGCGGACGCCGTGGGCCGTGGGATGAAGGATATCAAGTTCGTTTCCGCCTTCAGCAGCGACTTGGGACGCCAGCGGGAGACCGCCCTGCGCATCCTGGCCCAGAATGCGGGACCGGCGCCGGAGCTGCGGGAAGTCATCGGGCTGCGGGAGTGGTTTTACGGCGGCTACGAGGGTAAAATGAACGCGGAGATGTGGGATCCCATCTTTGAGGCCCACGGGCTGAAATTCGACGCAGAGTGGTCCCAGTACGGGGAGCTGTTAAAGCAGATGACCGACGAGGACATCGCCAACGCCATCGCGGCCAACGACGCGTTAAAGCAGGCGGAGACCTACGACCAGATCACCAAGCGCACCAGAGAGGCTATGGATGAGATCGTAAAAGTCACCCAGGAGGCGGGCGGCGGCAACGCCCTGGTGGTATCCAGCGGAAGCGAGATTCCCACCATATTAGAGCTGGTGGTGCCCGGACAGTACCAGGGCGAGGACATCAGCAACTGCAGCGTTTCCATTCTGACCTACAAGGACGGCGTTTACACCCTGGAGACCTGCGGCGACACCAGTTATCTGGAAGCCGGAAAAACCGAGGAAGAGAAGAAGCAGGAAGCCGAGGCCGCAGTAGCGGCCGCGGCCGAGCCGGAGGAGGCCGGGAAAGAGGCCCTTGCCACAGGCGAGATTCTGATCCCCTCCGCAAGGGACACAGAGATCCACGCCACCTTCACAGTGCCGGCGAACATCGGTGAAAACGGCTGCCCGCTGGTGTTATTTGCCCACGGCTTTATGGGCAGCAGGGACGAGAGCGGCGAGTTCACGGCGGTGGCCGACGGCCTGGCAGAGCGGGGCATCGCTTCTATGCGCATCGATTTCCCGGGCTGCAACGAGAGCACGGAGAGTTTTCTGGAATACAACTTTAAGAACATGAGCGACGATCTGGACGCGGCCCTGGCCTACGCCCGTGAGGCGGTCAAGGTGGACGAGAGCCGCCTGGGAATCCTGGGATACAGCATGGGCGGACGTTTAGCTTCCCTCTATCTGGACAAAGAGGCATTTCACACCGCAGTGCTGTGGGCCCCCGCGGCGTCCAACGGATTCGACGCGGCTTCCGCCATGGGCACTGCCGCGCAAATGGAAGAGCAGCTGAAAAAGTCTCAGACCGACGGCAAGGGCGTGATCCACATCTGGGACGAGGACATTGAGGTGGGGGCGGAGTACCTTCAGGAATTAAAGGAGGGCAAACCCTTAGAGCAGCTGGCCGCCTACACCGGAAATCTGCTGGTGGTGACCGGCGGAATCGACGACACGGTGGTAAAATCCATCACGGATCAGGTATTGGAAACCGCAGTGAACACCAGCATCACCGCCAACCTCAACATTCCCCGCGCCGGTCACGGCCTGGGCGGATACGAGGGCGACCAGGAGGTCGTAAAAGTGGTGGTCGACGCAACGGTGAATTTCTTTGACGACAATTTGAATTGAAAATAGGAGGCATAGCATATGAGCAGAGTACCGGCGGGATTTCCCGAGAATTTTATGTGGGGCGGCGCGGTTGCGGCCAACCAGCTTGAGGGCGCGTGGAACGAGGGCGGAAAGGGGCTGTGCATCGCGGACATCAACGAGTTCCGCGACGACATCGCCATCGAGAAGAAGGGCAACGAGGAATTGACCCGCGCTTACATAAAAGAGGCTGTGGACAGCAAGGAAAAGGTGTTCCCCAAGCGCCACGGAATCGATTTCTACCACACCTACAAGGAAGATTTGAAGCTGCTGGCGGGTCTGGGACTTAAGACCTTCCGCACCTCCATCAACTGGTCCAGAATCTTTCCAAACGGCGACGACAAAGAGCCCAACGAGGCCGGGCTTAAATTTTACGACGACCTCTTTGACGAGATTCTGAAAAACGGAATGGAGCCCATGATCACGGTGTCCCACTACGAGATGCCCCTGAACCTGACCCTGAACTACAAGGGCTGGTATTCCAGAGAGGTCATTGACTTTTTTGTCAAATACTGCAATACTGTATTTGACCGCTATGCAGGAAAGGTGAAATACTGGATTCTGGTGAACCAGATCAACCTGATCGGCCACGAGTCCTTCAACCACCTGGGCGTGGCCGAGGACGTGGTGGAGGACCTGCGGTCCGCCAAATACCAGGCCGTGCACAATGAGATGGTGGCCTGCGCCAGAGCCACCAAATACGCCCACGAGCACCACCCGGAGATGCAGATCGGCATGATGCTGTGCGGCGGGCCGGACTACCCCGCCAGCTGCAAGCCCGAGGACATGCTGGCCGCCTTAAAGCACAACCAGATGGAATACTTCTTCGCCGACGTGCTTTTACGTGGAAAATATCCGGGCTACGCCTTCCGCTTCTTTGAGGATCAGGGCATCCACGTGGAGTTCGGGGAGCAGGACGAGGAGGACTTCAAAAATACAGCCGATTTCTTCTCCTTTTCTTACTACTACACCCAGGTCTGCTCCAAGGAGAGCTACGAGAAGGGCAACGACGTGTACCGCAACAAAGAGCTGCCCGCCAACCCCTGGGGCTGGACCATCGACCCCGTGGGCTTTCGGATTCTGCTCAACGAATTCTACGACCGCTACCAGAAGCCGATCTTTGTCACGGAGAACGGCGTGGGCTACTACGACAAGCTGGAGGACGGCCAGGTCCACGACGATTACCGCGTGGACTACTACCGGGAGCACATCAAACAGATGAAGGAGGCCATCCGGGACGGCGTGGACGTGAGAGGCTACTACGCCTGGGGCCCCATCGACATCATTTCCTGCTCCTCCAGCGAGATGAGCAAGCGCTACGGCTTCATCTACGTGGACCTGGACGACTACGGAAAAGGCACCGGCAAGCGCATTAAGAAAGACAGCTATGCCTGGATGCAGAAGGTGATCGCGTCCAACGGAGAGGATTTGAGCTAGAACAAAAGCGAGCACTTAGCGGTAAAACGGAAAAAGGAGGCATTTCGTGAAACGCTTTCAATATACGGTAAAATCGCTGATCGGGCTTCATGCCAGGCCCGCCGGCCTGCTGATCCAGACCGCCCGCGCCTACCGGTCGGAAATCATCATCCAAAAAGGCGAAAAAACCGCCAACCCCAAGAGCCTGATGTCCGTCCTTGCCTTGAACGTGAACCAGAACGACGTGATCGTCGTGACGGCAGAGGGGGAGGACGAGGAGGAAGCCATTGCGGGGATGGAGGGGTTTGTGAGGGAGAATTTGTAACTGGATGAAATGAAGAATCATAGAGCGAGGAATTTCCTTTTTGTGGGAAACCCCTCGCTCTTTTAAATGAGATTTATTAAATATTCATCACCTTTGAAGACGAACCGCACTTAGGGCAGACACCGGAATACGGGCCCTGGTGTCCGCAGCGTCCACAGTAGTATGGAACCTCGACTTTGAGATCGGCCTGACAGTTGCGGTTGATGCATATTTTATTTTTAATGTCCTGTGCGGTTCCGCATTTGGGGCAGACGATCGCACCGCGCATGATGATCGGACGCTGGTCGGAGTCGGGGGCTGAGGCAGCCGGACTTTGACTCGGGGGCTGACTGACCGGTGAGACCGGATGATTCGCAGCTGGCGCGGCGCCTGCTGTTTTGACCGGCGTCTGGGGCTGTTTTAATAATTCCTGATTTTCCAATATTTCAGCCAATGCGGCGAACACAACATAGGAAAGATAGCTGGAGACGGCTCCGGTTAAGAAAATGGTAAAAGTAAGTGCCATATTCCGTCTATAATGAATGTATGAGCCGCCGATGTCAAATGTACTGCCCAACTGATAGGCCAGGCAAGCGCTCCCGATTAGCCCGGCTACCAATATTATTTTTGCACAAAGTCTGCATTGATTCTTCAAAAGTATGTTCTCCTTTGCATTAGATCTGCCCCGCACTGAATTACAGCTTCAACTGGCTGAAATCAATGGTAAGATCTTCAAATATACCGGATTTGACGGAATCATTGAACCGGTAAATGACCGGCGGCGCCTGGTTCGCCAAATCATATACGATCACAACCTCCTTGGCCGGGTCTATAATCCAATATTCCCGAACGCCCGAACTCTGATAGAGGGACAGCTTTTTGTAATAATCGGTCTGGCGGCTGGAAGGGGAGACAATCTCCAGCGTCCAGTCCGGCGCTCCATGACAGCCTTTGCCGTCTAGTTTATTTTTGTCACAAATAACCAGCAGGTCCGGTTCCAGATAGTTGAGATCGTTCGTTTTATCCTCCGCCTGAAGGAATACGGCGAATGGCGCATGGAATACTTCACACGAACCGTTTTTGCTGTTGATGTAATTGAAAATGGTTCCGTGCAGGAAGGTGGATATTCTTTGATGGGCCGTGCCTGGCGGAGCCATATAATAAATCTGTCCGTCAATCAGCTCGGCTCGTTGCCCTTCCGGCAAGCTGTAGATATCGTCAAGACGATAGATTTTTTCCTTTGACAATGGCATAGGGTCACACTCCTTACGGTGGATGTTTGCAAGGCCTATGGTCTGGAGTTTCTTTATATAATACAGATTATGGACAAAAGGCGCTTGAAAAAACAGATTTCTTTTTTTATATATGAATACAGTATAACATAATAACGAAAAGATGTACAAGCTTTGCCCGCTGAGAAGGTCCATTTGTTCCCTATAGCCGGAATATTCTGTGGAAACTTTTGTGTTTGCACGCCATCTTTATGCCAACCCTGCCATAGTCCGTTTATTGAACTGAAAATCCCTCATAAGCTTCCCGCAGGATATCAGCAATTTCATTGTCGCTCAAATTACCGCGATTCGTATTATTCAAATCAAACCAGGAAAAACAGGCCTCTCTTTTGTGAAAGTCCGCAAATATTGTTTCCTCAAGCCGGTCATAGGCCTGCTCGTCAATCTCGTTACCGTCTGCATCTTCACAGGTAATGATCGCAAATGAATCGGATATGTCTTCATCATAGGTATTTTTGTATGCGAGGATACGCTCCGAGAGTTTTCCGTTTGCTAAAGAAATTGCCCGTTTGTTTTCGGAAGCGTAATGGATTCCGTCCGGAATGCGGTCATGAAAAATATAATAATACATCTTATTATTTGAATCATAATATACCGGAACGCTGCTTACCATTATATCGGCTTCTGATTCAAATGTCCGATCCAGCCATTCACAGGGCGTCAAATCGTCCAGCTCCTTGTTTACCTCATAGTAATCGCTGTATGTATATTGCCCCGATCCCTCAAGACGGGAAATAATCAACTCCAATCTTCCGTTCTGATCCAGGTCAGTCACAGTAAACATGCGGCAGATATTGCCGGATGGCGGACAACCCCATTCATAGCTGTCTAACATCACCTGCAGCTGCCTTTCGATCATTATGTCTGAGACTTCACTGCATGAACGAATATTCTTATTCCGTATGTAAATTTGGCTGCCGAATCCCGCTAAAGCCAAAAGCAGGAACGCGATAAGGATTTTCCATTTGCTTTTCATATGCATGGCCTCCTTTATAAAAAAAGGTTGATCCGCATTTCTTTTCACCTCAGTTTGAGATAAGTATAGCATATAATTTCTTATAAAAATGGAGACAAAACGATCTTTCTGTAAAAAATGCGCCGGGATTTGCCGCCGGGATTTTTATCCCCCTCATGCTGGCGCTGTTGCGGGAATGTTCCTCTTGATAAATCCCCTTCTTAATGCTATACTATACCGGTTCATATGCAGGCGGATAGAAGGCTGGTTCAAGTTTCGATCTGCAGGAGACATATGTCCGTAATAAGGCCGTGAATCCCTTTGGTAATACAGGGAATCTCACAAAACGACCGGTGTGTTCGAGACCTTCCACACCTAAAACAAAACTAAAGGAGAAAACTGAATATGAGAGAGAGCAACAAAAATGTGTACCTGATTGTCCACGGAGCCGCCATCGCGGCCATCTATGTGGCGCTGACCATGATATTCGCGCCCATCAGCTTTGGCCCTGTGCAGTTTCGGATTTCGGAGGCGCTGTGCGTCCTGCCCTTCTTCACGCCGGCCGCGGTGCCAGGGCTGTTCATCGGCTGCCTGCTGTCCAACCTGTTCTGCGGTTCGGCCATGCTGGATGTGGTGTTCGGAAGCCTGGCCACCCTCATCGGGGCCGTGGGGTCCTGGCATCTGCGCCGCCACAAATGGCTGGTGTGCCTGCCCCCCATCATTGCCAACACCCTGATCGTTCCCTGGGTGCTGCGCTATGCCTACGGCGCGCCGGATTTGATCATCTATATGATCGGAACCGTGGGAATCGGCGAGATCCTGGCAGTGGGCGTGCTGGGGAACACCCTGCTGGCGGCTCTGGACCGCTACAAAGGTATCATTTTCAGACATACGCCCCAGGCAGCGCGCTGACCTGGGATTGAAAACCGGACAAATGAAAAAAGGAGAGTTCCCGATATGTGGAATTCTCCTTTTTAATACCCCTCGGCCGTCCGGCAAGTTGTCGTTGAAACGCCCCGGAAATTCCCGTATAATGAGGGAAACAGAAAGGCCCGCGATGCGGCGGCTTTCTACAACAAAGGAGGGGAATATTATGCTGGAATATCCGGAGATCGCAGTGATATCCCGCCAGCTTCAGAAGGAGACGGCGGGGAAAATGGTGACGGCGGTTTTACCGCCCATGAAGCCCCACAAATTCTGCTGGTTTAACGGGGACCCCGCCGGCTACGAGGCGCAGCTTAAAGGGAGCAGGATTACGGCGGCGGAAGGGTTTGGAATATTTGTGGAGCTGGTGTTTGACAATGGCAGGCGGCTCTGCTTTAACGACGGCGTAAATGTGCGCCTGACCGGCGGGGAGAAGCCACCGGCCGCCTGTCAGCTGTTGATCCGCCTGGATGACGGGACCGCCCTGGCCTTCACCGTGGCCATGTACGGCGGGATCTATCTGCATGACGGAAGCTACGGGGACGAATACTATGTGAAGAGCAGGGCCGCAGAACCGCCGCTCTCCCAGGCATTTTCGGCCCGCTATGAAAAAGCCCTGGGGGAAGCGGGTCCAAAGCTCACCGCCAAGGCGTTTCTGGCTACGGAACAGCGTTTCCCCGGCATCGGAAACGGCGTGTTGCAGGACATTCTGTTTCAGGCTAACATTCATCCCAGGCGCAGGCTGGAATCTCTGAGCGGGGACGAGAAGGCCGGACTTTTGGCGGCTGTAACGTCCGTGCTTGGGGAAATGGAGACGGCGGGTGGACGTGACACGGAGAAAGATATCTACGGCCAGCCGGGCGGTTACCGCACCATCATGTCTAAAAACGGCATGAAATCCGGCTGTCCGGTCTGCGGCGGTCCCATTGTGAAGGTCGCCTATCTGGGCGGGTCCGTGTATTACTGTCCCGTCTGCCAGCCGGAGAAACCGGAGGCGTAAAGCGGCGGCCGGGATAAAGGAAAGGATTTAACGTATGTTGTATCAGATTTCGGACGGAACCGTGAGCGCCGGCGGGGAAGTGATTTTATCTCATATCGATTTTGAGGTCCGCGGTGCGGAAAAAATTGCGGTGGTGGGCAAAAACGGAGCCGGTAAGACCACGCTCCTGCGCCTGATCGCCGGGGAAATCGACCTGGACCGCGACGACCGCCGCCAGGGACCGGGGATTGTCCGGGCCAGGCAGGCGACCATCGGCATGCTGCGCCAGCAGGCGTTTTCCGGGGACGACAGGACCGTGGAGGAGGAGATTTTGTCCGGCTGCCCGGAGCAGGATCCATTTTCCAGGGAACGGTTTGAGTACCAGCGGGAGTACGAGGCGCTGTTCACCGGCTTTGGTTTTCGCAAGGAGGACCGGGTGAAGCGGCTGTCCCGGTTTTCCGGCGGGGAGCGGACCAAAATCGCATTGATCCGCCTGCTGCTTGATAAACCGGACATTTTGCTGCTTGACGAGCCGACCAACCACCTGGACCTGGAGACGGTGAGGTGGCTGGAGCAGTATATGAGGCGCTATCCCGGAGCCGTGGTCATGGTGTCCCATGACCGCTTTTTTCTGGACCGGACGGCGGATGTGATCTATGAGCTGGAGGACCGGAAGCTGACCCGTTACGCCGGTAATTACACGGCCTACCGGGAAGAAAAGCGCAAGCGCCGGAAGCTGCAGGCCAAGGCCTACGAGCGCCAGCAGGAGGAATTTAAGCGGCTGGAGGAGCTGGTGGAGCGTTTTAAGCACAAGCCAACCAAGGCGGCGTTTGCCAGGGCAAAGCGCAAGCAGATGGAGCGCATGGAGCGGGTGGAAAAGCCTGCGGAGGAGGAAGGCGGCTTTTTTACAGGGGATATTACGCCCCTGATTCCCGGCAGCAAATGGGTGTTTGAGGCGGAGCACTTAAAGCTGGGATATGACCGGCAGCTTCTGGAGTTAAGCCTGCGCATCCGCCGGGGCCAGAAAATCGGCCTTCTGGGGCCAAACGGCGCGGGCAAGACCACGTTTTTAAAGACCATTGCGGGGTTTATTCCGCCGGTGGGAGGGGATTTCTCTCTGGGCGTGAACATCACCATCGGATATTTTGACCAGCGCGCCGCTGAGATTGAGTCGGAGCTGTCCGTGGCGGAGCATTTCCACCGGCTGTTCCCGGTGATGACGGAGAAGGAGGTGCGCTCCACGCTGGGGGCCTACCTCTTCGGCGGCCGGGAGGCGTCAAAGCGGGTCAGCGACCTGTCCGGCGGGGAGAAGGCCAGGCTGGTGCTGGCGGAGCTGCTTCAGAGCCGTCCCAATTTCCTGATTCTGGACGAACCTACCAACCACATGGACATCCGGGCCAAGGAGACGCTGGAAAGCGCGTTTCAGGCTTACCGGGGCACGATCCTGTTCGTGTCCCACGACCGGTATTTTATCCGGCAGGTGGCGGACGCGGTGCTGATTTTCGACAACCACAGCGCCATGTATTATCCCTTTGGCTACGAACATTATATCGAGCGCCTGGAAAAGGAGGAGTCCGGCCAGGATATCTCCGCTATGATTTCAGCCGAGGAACAGGCGCTGATTGCGGGACTTCGGGCCGTTCCCAAGGCGGAGCGCCACCGCCTGCGGGAGATTCCCACCGAGGAGGCTTACCGGGACTGGAAGCTGCGGCTGACAGCGGAGCAGATGGAGGCCGCGCGAGAGCGGTTCGGAGAGCTGGAGCAGAGGCGTCAGGCGCTGGAAAACCGGTGGATGGAATCCGAGGTTTTTTGGTTCGGCGCGCAGTGGGACGGGGAGACGGAGTATCAACAGGTTTTGAAGGAGTTGGAAGAAACTGGGAACCGCTGGCGCGACCTGTGCCTGGAATGGTGGGACACGGAAAATGGAGTGGACACGCGATAGAAGAAGATGAGAAAATGACAGCGCCGCCGGGCGGGGATTATTTCCCCGGAAAACCGGCGGCGTTGCTCGCAGAGAAAATCGGCCGCATAGTGCGAAAACGCAGAATCACTTACCCACAATCCTGCGTTCCATCCACAAATCAGCCCGTCATGGCAGAGATCACTTCAGGTTTGCCAAAAACTGCTCCAGTTCCCTTCTGGTGACCGGAATGCCGTCGCGGGAACCGATCATAGGGCCGCGGCCCTTTAAATCAGGTCCTTCCGGGACGGCCAGATAGCTGGGAACGGCATTTAGCCGCAAGGTTTCCCAGGCGTAGCGGTTGCCCTCCTCCACCTTGCCGGCGTAGCGGTTTTGATCCAGCGCCTCCGTAAAGGCCTGGGAATCCGCGCCGCAGCGGGCGGCCAGCCCGGCGAGAACGGAACAGTCGGAGATATCCAGGCCCTTTTCAAAGTGGGCCTCGTACACCAGCCGGTGATAGGAGGAGAGATCGCCGCCGCGCTCCTCCAGATAATACATGCCCTGGATGGCCATGTCGCTGTGCCGGTAGGTATTTTCCGGGCGCGGGTGGGACTCGCAGGGACGCCAGACCACCTCCAGCCCCGGATACAGGGGCAGCAGTTCCAGGAACATCCTGTGGCCGCGGTAGCAGTAGGGACAGATGTAGTCGAAGAAAAGTTCCAGTTTCATGGGAGGACCTCCTTTGCGGTGTTGGGTATAATTGGGAAATGCCGATGACATGGTATAACCGGGGAAACGCAGCTCCAATCGCCAGCCTCCGGCTGCCGGTATTGTATTATGATTGAGTATAGCAGACAGGGACAGGGGATTCAAGGGCCGGAATTTCTCTGTTTTTTTTGTGGAATTTACGTGGGTTTTTGGTATAATAGGCGTAGATGTGCCTTGGGAGGCAGTCAAAAGAGATTTACACAACATACTATAATTATATGTGCGGAAGAATTCTTCCAGTTTTTGTTAAAATGGAGGTTTCCGGGCAGGGAAAGGAAATGAACGATGTATCAGATAGATTTTAGCAAACGGTCGCATGTGCATTTTATTGGAATTGGAGGCATCAGCATGAGCGGTCTGGCGGAGATTCTGCTGGACGAGGGATTTACGGTGTCGGGATCGGATGCCCATGAGACGGAGCTGACCCACCGGCTGGAGGCCAAGGGGGCCAGAGTGTATTACGGACAGCGGGCCGGCAACATTGAGCAGGAGCCGGGGATCCAGGCGGTGGTGTACACGGCCGCCATCCATGAGGATAATCCTGAGTTTATCGCCGCCAGGGAAAAGGGGCTTCCCATGCTTTCCAGGGCGGAGTTTCTGGGCGAGATGATGCGCAACTACAAGCAGTCCATCGCCATTTCCGGCACCCACGGCAAGACCACCACCACCTCCATGGTTGCGGAAATGCTGTTGGCCGGGGACATGGACCCCACGGTGTCGGTGGGCGGGATTTTAAAAGATATCGGCGGAAATATCCGCGTGGGCAGCCCGGATCTGTTTGTCACCGAGGCCTGCGAGTACACCAACAGCTTTTTGTCCTTTTATCCCACGCTGGAGGTGGTTCTGAATATCGAGGCGGATCACCTGGATTTCTTCAAGGATCTGGAGGATATCCGGCACTCCTTCCGCCTCTTTGCGCAGAAGCTTCCGCAGGACGGCCTGCTGGTGATCAACAGCGACATCGAGAATCTGCAGCAGATCACGGACGGCCTGAAATGCCGGATCGTCACCTTCGGATCGTCCCCGGACAGCCATTACACCGCGCAGAACATTACATACGATGAGTTCGCCCGCCCGTCGTATGATCTGATCGTGCAGGGGGAGCTGGTGAACCGCGTTTCCCTGGGCGTCACGGGCGAGCACAATGTTTACAATTCCCTGGCGGCGATCGCGGTGGTGATGGAGCTGGGCGTGGGCTTTGAGGCGATCATGGCGGGACTAAAGAATTTTTCCGGCACAGACCGCAGGTTTGAGAAGAAGGGGGAGATCGGCGGTGTGACAATTATCGACGATTACGCCCATCATCCCCAGGAGATAAAGGCGACTCTGGCCGCGGCTAAGAATTATCCCCACCGCAAGCTGTGGTGCGTGTTCCAGCCCCACACCTACACCCGCACCAAGGCGTTTCTGGACCAGTTTGCCGAGACGTTGGCCGCGGCGGACGAGGTGATTCTGGCCGACATCTACGCGGCCCGTGAGACGGACACATTGGGCGTCAGTTCCGCAGATATTGCCAGGAAAATCCAGGAATTGGGAACGCCCGTCCATTTTATCCCGTCCTTTGACGAGATTGAGACATTTATTTTGGAAAATTGTATGAACGGCGATTTGTTGATAACTATGGGGGCCGGAGATATCGTAAAAGTGGGAGAAAAGCTGCTTGGCATGTAGTTATCCACATTATCCACAGAGTTGTCAACATTTTATGTAAAGATACGATGTGGATTGTTAGATTGACATAAAAAAATGTCGCACGATTTTAAAAATCTTGGTTTTATATGGGGAATCCGGGCGTTTGAGCCGTTGGGTGCACAGCGGTCCACCGGATTTTCCACATTATCCACATTATCCACAGAGGGATGTGTGCATAACTGCCCCCTATTTTCTTTTTTGGGGGGATGTGTTATGATGAGGACAAGATTTACAGCCAATTTCCCGCGAGGCGCGCGGCGATTTCACAGAACGCTCTTTTTTCGAGCGGAGATTGGGATCGCGGCGCGGCGGCAGCAGCTTATCCGGAGGTGTAAAGGATGACGTTTCAGGTGAAGGACAGGTGGAATATCCCCGTTACCGCAGTGGCGGACGAGTTTATCGATCAATATATGGCCGCGGCCAATGGAGAGTATGTGAAGGTTTATCTGTATCTGCTGCGCCATCAGAGCGAACCGGTCAGCGTGGACGCCATTGCGGATGCGCTGAATCATACGGAATCCGATGTACGCCGGGCCCTGGCCTATTGGGAAAAGGCCGGGGTCTTGTTGCGGGAGGATCTGCTCTCACCGGACGGCAGGGAAAAGGCCGCGGGAACGGTGACGGACCGCCCGGAAGCCGGTGCGGTTTTGGACCGGGAGATGTCCGGCGGCCGGACCGGGATGACCGGCAGGCAGCAGGAAGGCTTTGACGGCGGACAGGCCGGGAGAAATGGCCGGGGAGCGGCGTACAGAGGAGAAAACCAGGCCGGGACAGATGGGCGGAGCGTAGTGTATGATGGAGGCCCGCAGGCAGGAGCAGACGGCCGCGGAGCAGCGTACGGCGTAGACCCGCAGGCAGGAGCAGACGGCCGGGGAGCGGCGTACGGCGTAGACCCGCAGGCCGGGGTAGACGGCCGAAGCACGGCGTATCATGAAGTCCCGAAGGCCGGGACAGACGGCCGGGGAGCGGCGTTCAGCGTCGACCCGCAGACCAGCCCAGACACCCGCAGCACGGCGTATCATGGATCCACACCGACCGGAGCAGACGGTTGGAGCGCGTCGTACAGCGGAGTCCCGCAGGCCGGGAACCAGACTGTGCCCGCTGCCGTCCAGCCCCAGGGTGCGGTTTCGGAGCCTGCGCCTGCAGCCGGACGGACGGAGAGCGTTTCCTTTGGCACCGCCCCCGCGGCCGCAGCCCCAAGTCCCAAGCCGGTCTACTCCGTGGCCCAGGTGAACCGTCTGTCCGGTGACGAGGAGTTTGCCCAGATCCTCTACATCGCCCAGAAGTACATGAACAAAGTGTTTACGCCCCGGGACTGCCAGGTGTTTGCCTACATGTACGACACCCTGAAATTCAGCCCCGAGCTTTTGGAATATCTGGTGGAATACTGTGTCCAGAACGGCCATGTGAGCGTCCGCTACATGGAGACGGTGGCCATCAACTGGCATGAGCAGGGCTTCAGGACGCCGGACGAGGCCAAGGAATATGTGGAAGGCTTTAACAACGACGCTTTCAGCGTGATGAAGGCCTTTGGTTTGAACGACCGCAGGCCTGCCACGGAAGAGCAGAAGATGATTACCAAATGGTTCCGGGAATACGGATTTGGCCGGGAACTGGTGCTGATGGCCTGCAACCGGACCATTTCCGCCATACATACCCCCAGTTTCCGTTACGCGGACAAGATTCTGTCCGACTGGAAGCTGGCGGGGGTCCGCACCAAAGCGGACGTGGAGGCTCTGGACGAGAAGCGCTCCAAGTCCCGGGCCCAGGGCGCGGGCGGACAGACCCAGGGAGGCAGAAGCTCCGGGGGCCAGGGCGCAGGCCAGGCAGACGGCGGCCGCCGCAAGTCCAACCAGTTCCACAACTTCAAGCAGCGCGACACAGACTACGACGCGCTGGTGTTAAAACAGCTCAAGGAGCGCGTGAACCAGCAGTAGCGATATGCGACTGGAAACGCCCGGGACGGGAAAGTCCGGCGATCCCAGTCCCCCAGCCACTCCAAAATTCTGGTCTCCCCTCACCTACCTCTCACCCCAGCAAGGAGATACAACCATGGCACTAAGCAATTCCCAATACGACGCGATTATGCGGGAATACGGAAAACAGCAGATCGAGAACCGGCACCTCCAGGAGGAGCGCCGGGCCCAGGTATACAAGGCGGTTCCCGCGGTGCGGGAGCTGGAGGCCGAGATCGCGGGCCGGTCGGTGGCCTGCGCCAGGAAGCTTCTGGAGGGCGATCAGAGCGCACTTGACAAGCTGCGGGCGGATTTGCAGGACTTAAAGGAACAGAAGGCCCTGTTAATCCGGGCGGCCGGATTCCCGGACGATTACCTGGAGCCCCATTACCGCTGCCCGGACTGCTGCGACACCGGCTATGTGGACGGGAAGAAATGCCACTGCTTCCTGCAGGCCCAGATGAAGCTTCTCTACGCCCAGTCCAATCTGGAGACTGTGCTGGACCGTGAGAATTTTTCCAACCTGTCCTTCTCATACTATGACGATTCGGAGTTGATTCCGCAAATCGGCATGACAAACGCCCGTTATATGCGGCAGGTGGTGGGCTGGTGCAGCGACTTTGTGCGGGATTTCGGCAAAAAACACGACAATCTGCTGTTTACCGGCAGCACCGGCGTGGGAAAGACCTTTCTGACCAACTGCATCGCCAGAGAGCTGATGGACAAGTATTATTCCGTGATCTACCTGTCCGCCTCGGATTTGTTCGAAGTGTTCTCCCGCAACAAATTCGATTACCAGCCCGAGGACGACATGAAGGATATGTACCGCTATATCCTGGACTGCGATCTGCTGATCATCGACGATCTGGGCACGGAGCTGAACAACAGCTTTACCTCCTCCCAGCTCTTCTACTGCATCAACGAGCGGATGAACATGAAGCGCTCCACCATCATTTCCACCAATCTGTCCCTGGCCATGCTGCGGGACAGCTACACGGACCGGGTGACCTCCCGGATCATGAGCGGTTACACCATTATTCCCCTGTACGGCGGGGATATCCGCTTGCTGAAAAGCTAAAAAGTTGAAAAGGGCGGGAATGGCTTGACGAAAACACGCCCATGATGTATAAATGATATGTTCACAACAAACAGGAGGATAAAAACACATGCTGTACGAGGAAAAGATCATTGAAACCATACCGGTAGGACCGCTGGGACTGATTCCGCTTAAGGGTATTTCCGAGTTGGGAGAGAAGGTGGACAGGTATCTGGTGGAGTGGAGACACGAGCGGGAGAGCGAGCACAAATCGACCATCGCATTTTCCGGCTATCAGAGAGAGTCCTATATCATTGAGGCCAAGACGCCCCGGTTCGGTTCCGGTGAGGCCAAGGGGATTATCACGGAGTCGGTGCGCGGAGATGATCTGTATATCATGGTGGACGTGTGCAATTACAGTCTGACCTATTCCCTCTGCGGCATGATCAACCATATGTCGCCGGACGACCATTTCCAGGATTTGAAGCGCATCATCGCTGCCGCCGCAGGCAAAGCCCGCCGGATCAACGTGATTATGCCCTTCTTATATGAGAGCCGCCAGCACAAGCGTTCCGGCCGCGAGTCCCTGGACTGCGCCCTGGCCCTCAGGGAGCTGGTCAACATGGGCGTGGAGAACATCATTACCTTCGACGCCCACGACCCCAGAGTGCAGAACGCCATCCCGCTGCGGGGCTTTGAGACGGTACAGCCCATTTACCAGTTCTTAAAGTATCTGCTTAAGGTGGAGACCGACTTGCAGATCGACAGCGACCACATGATGGTCATCAGCCCGGACGAGGGCGGAACCGGCCGCGCCGTGTACTTCGCCAATATGCTGGGACTGGATATGGGAATGTTTTACAAACGCCGGGACTACACCAAGATCGTGGGAGGCCGCAACCCCATCGTGGCCCACGAGTTTTTGGGCTCCAGCGTGGAGGGCAAGGACGTGCTGATCATCGACGACATGATCTCCTCCGGCGAGAGCGTCCAGGACGTGGCGAAGGAGCTGAAGCGCAGAAAGGCCAGAAAGGTGTTTATCTGCGCCACCTTTGGACTGTTCACCAACGGTCTGGCCAAATTTGACGAGTATTACGAGAACGGCATCATCGACCGGATTCTGACCACCAACCTGGTGTACCAGACCCCGGACCTGCTGTCGAGGCCGTACTATATCAATGTGGATATGAGCAAATACATCGCGCTCATTATCGACAATTTAAACCACGACGCTTCCTTAAGCGAGCTTTTGACCCCCACCAACCGGATCAACAAGCTGCTGGCGAAGTATCGGGAGGGACGCAGCTGACGCCGGCATTTCCCGGCGCAGTGCGCAAGTAAGACCGAAAGGAATCGTGCCTATGAACGAAGAACAATTCCGCAGCAGGATCTACTGGGTAACCTTTTTATTCAGCATGCTGGTGGTGTGGGTTCACTCCTACAACGGGGAATTGTTCCTGGGGCTGACCGGACAGGCCGCCATGGTGGACCGGATTGAGCGGGCCGTTGGGGAACAACTGGGACAGATGGCTGTCCCGGGGTTCTTCATGGTCTCCGCTTATCTGTTCTACCGGCGGTTTACCTGGGAGAAACTTCTATATAAATGGAAGTCCCGCGTTCACAGCGTGCTGATTCCTTATTTTTTATGGAATTTTCTCTACTACATGGCTTATGTTTTGGCCACCCGCATACCCGCCGTCACCCGCCTGATCGAGAAGACGGCGGTGCCCTTTGACGGGGGACAGCTGGTCAGAGCCGTGGCGTTTTACGGGTACAATCCCGTGTTTTGGTACCTGTTCCAGCTGATTCTGCTGATCGCGCTTGCGCCGCTTGTCTGGCTGCTTATGCGGTCAAATGCCACGGCGGCGCTGACCTTCGGGGCCCTGGCCCTGATGATCTGGAAGGGCTGGTATTTCCCGTTCCTGAACGCGGACGCCCTGTTCTACTACAGCGCGGGGGCCTGGGCGGCTCTGCACCGGGAGCGGGAAGGGAGATTTGCAGAGAGCGGCCGGATCGGGGACTGGGCCGCGGCCGCGGGAGTTCTGGCCTTTCTGGGCACGGCTGCGGTGTTGTTTGGCAGACCGGGCATGGCGCTCTGGCAGAATCCGCTGCAGACGGTGCTGATCCGCTTTGTCATGGCCGCGGCGGCCTGGATGGCCGTGAGCCTGGCCCCGCTTCCCCCGGCCTTTGCCTGGATGAAGCAGAACTTCTTTCTCTACGCCGTCCATTTTGCCCTGGTGCGCCTGGTCAACAAGGCGGGGGCGCTGGTGCTGGGCGGAAACGCCGCCGCGGCCCTGGGTATTTTCCTGGTCATGCCCGCGGTTATGGCGTTTGCCAGCTATGGATTGTCCCGCTTGCTGGGGCGGTTTCTGCCGGGGGTGTACGGGGTGCTCTCCGGTGGGCGCGCGGCGCAATGAGAAACGGCCCGGGTCTCGCGTGCGGTCTGATCGGATATCAGCCGCCACGAGGGATCCGGGCCGTTTTCCGTACCTCAATTTCCGCGCCTCAATCCATTTTTCCCGGCCGCCGCTTGCATCCGGCGGCGCTTCATGGTATGATAATAACACTTCTGCGGAAGTTCTTTCCGCAAGATGCTTCTGATTGAATCCGCGCGCAGATCGCCGCATTTTCACAGAAAAGGAATTGTAAACCACAGAGAGAAAGCGGGAGGTGGGGCGCCTATGGCTGGATGAAATTAATGGTTGACATTTTAATGGAACTATACTATGATGATAACTAGAAAAAGAACATTTGTTCGCATTGGAGGACGCTATGGCGAAAGAAGAGAAAGTGATGGTCAACAACCGCAATATGAATCGTGAAGATAAGCTGAAAGCGCTGGATGCGGCGCTGACTCAGATTGAGAAGGCATACGGCAAGGGCTCCGTGATGAAGCTCGGAGACTCCGGCGCCAATATGAATATTGAAACTGTTCCCACCGGCTCCATCAGCCTGGACATCGCGCTGGGACTGGGCGGAGTGCCCAAGGGCAGAATCATCGAGGTTTACGGCCCCGAGTCCTCCGGTAAGACCACCGTGGCCTTACATATGGTGGCCGAGGTGCAGAAGCGCGGCGGCATCGCCGGTTTCATCGACGCCGAGCACGCCCTGGACCCCGTCTACGCCAAGAACATTGGTGTGGATATCGACAACCTGTACATTTCCCAGCCTGACAACGGCGAGCAGGCCCTGGAGATCACCGAGACCATGGTGCGCTCAGGCGCAGTGGACATCGTGATCGTGGACTCCGTGGCCGCCCTGGTGCCCAAGGCCGAGATCGACGGCGAGATGGGCGACTCTCACGTGGGACTGCAGGCCCGCCTGATGTCCCAGGCCCTGCGCAAGCTGACCGCCGTGATCAGCAAGTCCAACTGCGTGGTGATCTTTATCAACCAGCTGCGCGAGAAGGTGGGCGTGATGTTCGGCAACCCCGAGACCACCACCGGCGGCCGCGCTTTGAAGTTCTATTCCTCCGTCCGTCTGGATGTGCGCCGGATCGAGACTTTAAAGCAGGGCGGCGAGGTGATCGGAAACCGCGTCCGCGTCAAGGTTGTGAAGAATAAGATCGCTCCGCCCTTCAAGGAGGCCGAGTTTGACATCATGTTCGGAAAGGGTATCTCCAGGGAGGGAGATATCCTGGATCTGGCGGCCAAGGACAACATCATCGAGAAGAGCGGCGCCTGGTTCGCCTACAATGGCTCCAAGATCGGTCAGGGCCGTGAGAACGCCAAGCAGTATCTGGCAGACAATCCGGATATTCTGGCCGAGGTGGAGGAGAAGGTGCGCACCAAGTACGGCCTGGCTCCGGCTCACGAGGGTCTGCCCCAGCGGGAGGAAGAGCCCAAGCTGCTGTTCGACGAGGCCGGCGGCAAGAAATAAGCCTGGTTACAACCAGAGCCGGATTCAGCCCGGCGCCACACCGTACCGCGGCGCCGGGTTGAATCCTGGAACATACAAGTAAAATCGAGAGGAGCGTGGAAGCTATGACCATCACTTCCATTGTCCCCGTGGATAAACGAAAGTGCAAAGTCTTTGTGGATGAAGGCTTTGCCTTTGTTTTATACAAGGGGGAGATCGGCCGTCTGGGGCTTGCGGAGGGGGCAACTCTGTCCGAAGAGCTGTACCGGCAGATTGAGACGGAACTGTTAAACCGCAGGGCCAGGGAGCGCAGCGTGGACCTGCTGAAGGCCTCGGACAAGAGCGAGAGCCAGATCCGCAGCCGCCTGGAGGAGGACGGGTTCCCCCAGCCCGTGATCGACCGCACCATCGCCCTGTTGAAGAAGCACCGCTACGTGGACGACGAGGCCTTTGCCAGACGTTACGTGGAGAATGGCGGCGCGCGTAAGAGCCGCCGTCAGCTGGCCTACGAACTGCGCCAAAAGGGCGTGGACAGCGAGCTGGTGGACGAGGCTCTGCGGGAGGCGGCCCCGCCCGAGGAGGAGACGGTCCGCCGTCTTGTGCAAAAAAAGGTGGGCAATCCGGGAGACCTTTCGCGGGAGGAATTGCAGAAATTGTACGCATTTCTGGGCCGTAAGGGTTATTCCTACGAGGTGATCCGCCGGGTGATCGGCGAAATCTGCGACGAGTACCAGTGACAGGCTGTTTCCAGGGCCTCCGGTGGTTTTGTTCATATTGTCTGGATTTGTGCGAAAACAGGGTGAATATACTTGACACAATACTGAAAAACGTATAAAATTAATATGTTGTAGTTCGTACAATGAAAATCAAATAGAGGAGGTGCTCCTGTGTTGCAGATAGTGGTCCCATCACTGATAGTCGGGATAATAATGGCTATTATTGCTTGGTTTGCCGCCCGTTCCTTTGAACGGAAACAGTACGACAGTAAAGTCGGAAGTGCGGAAGAAAAATCCAGAGAAATAATAGATGAAGCATTAAAAACTGCGGAGACAAAGAAGCGAGAAGCTCTCCTGGAAGCCAAGGAAGAATCCTTAAAGACAAAGAATGAATTAGAAAAGGAAACCAAGGAGAGAAGAGCGGAACTTCAACGTTACGAGAAGCGCGTACTGAGCAAGGAAGAGAACGTTGAAAAAAAGGCAGATGCCCTGGAAAAAAAGGAGGCTGACCTTGTCAGAAGAGAAAATGTTCTGAGCAAGCGCAGTGCGGAAGTGGAAGCCCAATATGAAAAAGGCATACAGGAACTGGAGCGGATATCCGGTCTGACCTCCGAACAGGCAAAAGAATATCTTTTAAAATCTGTTGAAGAAGATGTAAAACATGACACAGCGAAGTTAATTAAGGAACTTGAACACAAAGCAAAGGAAGAAGCGGACAAGAAGGCAAGGGATCTGGTTGTGACTGCGATTCAGCGGTGCGCGGCGGATCATGTGGCGGAAACCACCGTTTCCGTCGTACAGCTTCCCAATGATGAGATGAAAGGCCGCATCATTGGCCGAGAGGGACGCAACATTCGTACCCTTGAGACCCTGACGGGCGTGGAATTGATTATCGACGATACCCCTGAGGCAGTGGTGTTGTCCGGGTTTGATCCCATTCGTAGAGAAGTTGCCAGAATTGCTCTGGAGCGTTTGATTGTGGACGGGCGTATTCATCCGGCCAGAATCGAGGAAATGGTAGAAAAAGCACAAAAAGAAGTGGAGACCAACATGCGGGAAGAAGGCGAGGCAGCATGTCTCGAGGTTGGAATTCACGGCATTCATCCTGAACTGATTAAGTTGCTTGGTAAGATGAAGTTTAGAACAAGCTATGGACAGAACGCATTAAAGCATTCAATCGAGGTTGCACAGCTGTCGGGACTTCTGGCAGCGGAGCTTGGAGTGGATGTACGTTTGGCGAAACGTGCCGGTTTATTACATGACATTGGTAAATCCGTTGACCATGATATGGAAGGCACACATGTTCAGCTGGGCGCAGATCTCTGCAAGAAGTACAAGGAGTCTGCGACCGTGATCAACGCGGTGGAGTCTCATCATGGCGATGTTGAACCGAACAGTCTGATTTCCTGTATTGTGCAGGCTGCGGATACGATTTCCGCGGCAAGGCCCGGTGCAAGGCGTGAGACGTTGGAGACATATACAAACAGATTGAAACAGTTAGAAGATATTACCAACTCCTTCAAGGGAGTGGACAAGTCTTTTGCCATTCAGGCAGGTCGGGAAGTTCGAATTATGGTGGTTCCGGAACAGATCAATGACGACGGCATGGTATTGCTGGCCAGAGACATTTCGAAACGCATCGAGAGCGAACTGGAATATCCGGGACAGATCAAGGTGAACGTGATCCGTGAGTCGAGAGTGACGGATTACGCCAAATAAATGTCCGAAGTAAAATGATCAATACCTCAAAACCGCAGCAAGCGAAACGCTTTGCGGTTTTGGGGTATTTTTTTGGTTGACTATTCTAAAAAAATATAATATTATAAAAATATAGAATAATAGATGGCGGTGAATTTTATGAAAGACATGGAAAAGATCATTTTTCATCCGATCCGCATGCGCATCATCCAAATGATCGCGCAGAGCCGGACCGCGACGGTGGCAGCCCTGGCCGAGGGCCTGGCGGATATCCCGCGTTCCACGATTTATCATCACATGGGGATTTTGTGTGAGAATCAGATTCTTCGTGTGGTCAGGGAGCAAAAGGTCCGCGGGACTTACGAGAAGGAATACGGCTTAAACTATGACGAGATTGCAGTCCCGGCAGAGAATACGGAGCGCGCTGTGTCGAATCTGCTTCTGAAGCTCTATGCCGGCTTCAGTTCCTATTTCGCAGTCCCGAATCAAGATCCGGTCCGGGACCAGCTGTTTCTCTCGGTGAATACCCTGATGCTTGCGGATGAGGAGTTCGAGGACTGCCGCCGGGAGCTGTTTGACGTGATCCAAACATATATGAACCGGCCCGCTGCAGAGAACCGGAGGCCAAGGCTGCTCTCCGTGGTGTCCGCTCCCTGCGCGGGAGAGCGGAAGGACGGCTCTGAGAAGGAGGAAAAAGCGTGACGGCAGCGGTGCGGAAGACCTTTGGCCTTTTGGCCGGTATTTTAATTTATTATTTGGTACACGAAGGGGCCCATCTGGTCCTGGCAATGGCCTTTGGAGTGTTTCAGGAGGTGCGTTTTCTGGAGTTGGGCGTGCAGATTGCCATTACCAGCCGGGAGGCGCTGTCTGATCTGCAGTTTGCCGCGTTCAATGCGGCGGGAGCGGGGGCGTCCCTTGCCATCGCCTATTTACTCGTTTTGTCTGCCGGGCGGATCAACCGGCTGAAAGGCAAGGTGGTAAAAGCGGTCGGCTACTACACGACGATTCTGCTTCTGCTCAACGATCCCTTTTACCTGTCCGTGCTCTGCGGTTTTGTGGGCGGCGGAGACATGAACGGCATCGTTATGTTCGGGATTTCAGAGACAGCGGCCCGCGTGGCATTCGGCGCGTTGGGGCTGGTCAATCTGGGAATCGTATGGAAGTATGTGCTGCCTGCGTACCGGGCGGGATTTGCGGGCATAGGGGACAGAAACCGATGACGGGAAACGCGGATTTGAAAGGAAATCAAACGGACGGCTGGTATAGCGTTTGGGAGGAGATCGGATGGACGGTTTGATTTATTATATCGAGGACGAGGAGGATATTGCCTGGGGAGTCCGGGAATATCTGCAAAACAAGGGATTTCATGTGGAAGTGCTGGGCACGGTGAGGGAGGCGAAGGCGGCGTTGGAACGGAAACTGCCATCCCTGGCGCTGGTGGACTGGAATCTCCCGGACGGGAGCGGGGAACAGCTGTGCAGATGGATCCGGGAGCGGTGGAATGAGCTGCCGGTGATTTTTCTTACGGTGAGAGGGGAGTCCGGCGATATCGTGCGGGGTTTTGAGAACGGAGCGGACGACTATATTTCCAAGCCCTTTGACCTGGCGGTGCTCCACGCGCGCATCCGCGCCCTGTTGAAACGTGCGGGTAAGGGGGAGACGGCCCGATTAAGCTGTGGGCCGCTGTCCCTGGATACCGGGACGATGAAGGTGTATTGGGAAACCAGGTCCCTGCCGGTCAGTCCGGTGGAATACCGGCTGTTGGAGATTTTGATAAAGAATCAGCACCGCACCGTTACCAGGCAGAGCCTGCTGGAGTCCATTTGGGACAGCAGCGGGAATTATGTCAATGACAATACCCTGACGGTGGCCATGAAACGGCTGCGGGAAAAGCTGCCCCAGCCGGAATGTATCCGTACCGTCAGGAGTTTTGGATATTGTATGGAGGAGGTTGAGACATGAGCCGAACATCCGGCCGGTCTGCGGCCATCGGTTTTGCCGCCGGCTTTGCGCTGGGAGGTGTTCTGGCGGCCTGCGCCTATGTGGCCTGGGCCGCAGGCCGCCAATACGGGCAGTTAGCGCGGCTGGCCGGACAACTGTCCCGGCGGTGGCCTGGAAATGAGACGGAGATTGTGGGGATGATCAAGGCGGCGTCTGAGGGTGTCGGAGACGGCGCGGCGGCGGGAATGGAGCTTTTGAGAAGCTACGGTTTTGAACCGGTCCGGCTGGTCTCTGGTTTTGGTCCGGGTATGGTCCTGCTCACGCTGGCGGGATTGGGAGCATTTCTGGGAATCCTCTGGTGTGCCTGGCGCAGAGAGCGCAGAAGGAAAATCCTGCGGATCGGGGAGCTGACGGCTTATCTGGAGCAGTCCAACCGGAAGGAGGGAGCGGGCCTCCTGGCTGGGCGGGAGGACGATTTTTCGCCGCTGCAGGATGAGATTTACAAGACGGTGACCGCGCTGCGCCTGGCGGCGGAGCGGGAAGAGAAAGCCCGACGGGAGTTTGCGGACCGGCTTGCGGATGTGGCTCATCAGATCAAAACGCCGGTTACGTCCATCGCCATTACCGCCCAGGCGTTGGACCAGACGGGAAATGATCCGGGCCTGAACCGGATCCGCAGGCAGACGGAGCGGCTGGAGCAGCTGGTGGAAACGCTTTTGACCTTTGCCCGAATCGACTCCGGCGCGCTCCGACTGGAAAAACAGGAGGTAGACGTGTACACGGCGCTGGAACTGGCTGCAGAGACGGTGGAACCGGTTCTGCACCGCAGGCAGATTGACCTTGAGCTCCCCAACCACCCGGGGATTTCTTTTTCGGGGGACCTGGAATGGACGGCGCAGGCGTTTATCAATCTGTTTAAAAACTGCGCCGACCACGCGCCACAGGGCGGGAGGATCGCCGTGGAGTACGGGGAGAATCCGCTTTATACGGAGATAACGGTCCGGGATAACGGACCGGGGTTTGCGCCGGAGGAGCTTCCTTACATTTTCCAGCGATTCTATCAGGGGAAGAGGAACGTAGGCGGTGAGCCGGGAAGCGGAGTGGGGGATGGGAGGGACGCTGGAGAGGGAGTGTCGCGTGGTGAGGAGGCCGGGCCGGGAGTGTCGCACGGTGAGGAGGCCAGGCCGGGAGTTTCGCATGGTGAGAAGGCTGGGCCGGGATTGCTGCCCGGCAGTTCTCCCGCCCCCCGCCTGAACCGGGAAAAGGGAGCCGGCCTGGGTCTGGCCCTGGCCAAGTCCGTGATCGAGCTACAGGGCGGTTTTATCGAGGCCAGAAATCTGCCGGAAGGGGGAGCTTGCTTTACCGTGCGACTTTACTGTCACCGGGATGTCACTTTTCTGTGATAAGCTGTGATTATCCGATTAAAACAGCAGACAGAAGGAGGAATATGGCTTGGAGATATTGCGGTGCGAGGCTGTGACCAAGGTGTACGGCAGAGGTGCAAATCAGGTGAAAGCGCTGGACGGCGTCAGCCTGTCCATTGAAAAAGGGGAGTTTGTGGCGGTAGTGGGAGCTTCCGGTTCCGGCAAATCCACCCTGCTCCATCTGATGGGCGGTGTGGACCAGCCCACAGAGGGGCGGGTTTTCGTGGAGGATGAGGACATTTCCACCCTGAATCCGGTGAAGGCGGCGGTATTCAGGCGCAGGAAGGTAGGGCTGATCTACCAGTTCTACAATCTGATTCCCACTTTGAGTGTGGAGCAGAATATCAAGCTGCCCATGCTGCTGGACAAGCGCAGGCCGGATGAGGCGTATTTCCGGGGGCTCGTGGCTGGCCTGGGGTTGGAGGACAAGCTGAAGGCCCTGCCCGGCGCGCTCTCCGGCGGGCAGCAGCAGCGGACTGCAATCGCCCGTTCTCTCCTGTACCGCCCGGCCGTGGTTCTGGCGGATGAACCCACCGGAAATCTGGACCGGCAGAATTCCCGGCAGATTGTGGAACTGCTGAAGGGGTCCAACCGGGACCTGGGCCAGACCATTGTGATAATCACCCACGATGAGCGGATTGCCCTGGAGGCGGACCGCGTGGTACAAATCGAGGACGGCCGCATCGTGTCGGACCGCCGCACGGTCTAGGGGGTGGTGCTATGTGGAGACTATTTTCACTGGACTATATCAGGCGCAACCGGGCCGCATGTATTTCCATCGCGGTGACGGCGCTGATCGCGTCGTTCCTGATCTCGACAATCAGCGGGATCTTTTACAATATGTGGGAGGACGAGAACCGTCTGATCGCCGCGGAGGAAGGGGATTGGCAGGGACGGCTGCGGGGGGATCTGAATGCGGAGGCCCTGGCAGTGGCGGAAAGCTTTGACAATGTGAGCCGGGCGGAGTTGGCGGCGGACCAGGAGAGCGGGGAAATGGTCCTCTCCCTCTGGTTTGAAAATCCCCGGAGCGTTTACCAGGACACGGAGCAGCTGGCCCGGCTGATCGGCGGGAACGAGGAAGATGGTGGAGTGAGCACCCAGTATCACCACAAGCTGTTGAACCAGTATTTGATCTTCTCACCGGAGGAGAAGGAGAATCCGCCCCAGCTTCTGTTTCTTTATCTGGGCTTCCTGATCGTGGTGTGTATTTCTCTTGCCATGATGATTCACAGCGCGTTTGCGGTTACCATGGAGAGCAGGATGCAGCAGCTGGGAATGATGAAGAGCGTGGGTGCTACCCCGGCTCAGATCAGGACCGTGCTGCTCCAGGAAGCTATGGCCCTGTGCCTGTTTCCTGTTTTGGCGGGAATCCCCCTTGGGGCGGGCAGCTGCTATTGGTTTATGAGAATGGCCGGCAGCCTGGCGGAGAACCTGGGAGTCAGCCGCGCCGTGGGGGCGGTATTTTATTTTCCGGCTCCGGTGGCCTTTTTGTCCCTTGCGGTCTGCCTGTCCACTGTGTGGATATCGGCCTGGCTGCCCGCCGGACGGCTGGCGGGGCTGACTCCCCTGGAAGCGGTGAGGGGAGGCCGGGAAGCCGCGCCCGTGAAAATGAGGCGGTTCCGCCTGATTGCGGGAATGTTCGGCATCGAGGGGGAGCTGGCCCGAAAATCTCTCTACGCCAGGAGACGGGCTTTTCGGACAGCGGGCATCTCGCTGACACTGGCTTGCTTTGTGTTTAGCGCATTTTTGAATTTTGAGGTAGTTTCCTATCTTCACACCTACCACACGTTTTTTGAGCGGTATCAGGATACCTGGGATTTGCTGCTCACCCTGGACAAAAGGACGGAGCGGGAGGGGATGGCAGGGCACGGACTGCTGGAAGCGCTGCGGGGACTGGATGGGGTTGAGAGCTGCGCGGAGTACCGGAAGTATCAGGCCCACGTCAGGCTTCCGGCGGACATGGTGAGCCAGGAGCTTGAGGCGCTGGGGGGACCACTGGGGCTTACGGATACGGGGATTGTGAGAGATGGCCGGGATTATCTGGCGCAGGCTCCGCTGGTGGTTCTGGACGATGCGAGTTTTCGGGAATATTGCCGGGAAGCGGGGGCGGAGTTGGAGCCGTGGACCGGGCCGGAAGCGGGGGTGAAGTTGGAGCCGGGGAATGATTCGTGTACCGGCGGAACCGGAATTCCGGTCGTGGCGGTGAACCGTATCTGGGATAATATCAACAGCCGCTATAAGAACCGGCAGTATGTTCCGTATTTGAAGGCAGAGGACGGGCTGGAGCTGGAGCTTGCCCAAGTGACCGGAAGAGCGGCAGAGGCGGGAAATGCGGTCAAGACCGGAAGGGCGGCGGAGGATGAGTCCCCGGATCCAGCCCCTGCACCGGACCCTTTGAAAGCCCGGATTCTCGCCTACAGCGACCTGCCGCCGGACTTGAGGGAGGAATACGAAGATTTTACCCTGGTGCTGGTGGCGCCGGAATCCGGTTTTCGGAACGCCGAGGCCGCGTTTGGGAAGGCGGACAGGCATTTTAACATACTGACGGACTCGGACGAGGCGATTGACGGAGTTCAGGCGCAGATTGAGGGGATGATGGGGAGAGCGCCCGGATGGGAGATGGAAAACCGGCTGAACGAGGAGGCGTTCAACGAGGCGGTCCGGACCGGTTACAAGCTGGTGATGGGAATTTTGTGCGGAACCCTGGCGCTTGTGGGCCTGTCCAACGTATTTGCCAACGCCCTGGGCAGCATAAGCCAGCGCAAGCGGGAATTTGCCCGCTACCTGTCCGTGGGCATGACGCCGGGAAGCGTACGGAAAGTGCTGGCGCTGGAGGCATTTTACGTGTGCGCCAAGCCGGTGGCCGTCAGCCTTCTGCTCAATATTCCCTTTGTGGCCTACTGCCTCCGGGCAAGCCTGCTCATGCCCGGGGAATACTTGGCGAATCTGCCGGTTCTGCCCATTGGTATATTTGTGCTGTCCATTTTCCTGGCGGTGGGAACCGCGTACTGGATCGGAGGCAGGCGGATTCTGAGAGGTGATCTGGTCGGGATGTTGAGAGATGGGACGCAGATTTGATATAAGGATGTGAAAGCGCGCTGCTCTCTGGCCCTGCGCCGGAGAGCAGCCTGAAAATGAACGCAAATGCAATCACGGACCGCCGGTAATCATTCCGGCGGTCCGTGATTGTTCTGTCTAATGAAATATGGCGCGGGCTGCCTCTCTTCACCCCCTGCTCGGCAAATACACCAGAAAC